>Ga0307379_10001062_pt1 | contig 44209 bp, 73 predicted proteins | sample UN2MG_FD_202237 | JGI IMG/M metagenome (GOLD analysis project Ga0307379, IMG submission 202237) | Soil microbial communities from Risofladan, Vaasa, Finland - UN-2 | ecosystem: Environmental > Terrestrial > Soil > Coastal area > Acid sulfate soil | place: Finland: Risofladan, Vaasa | collected...
GGTCATTTTGCAACTGACATTTTTCAAATTCTGAATTATAAATATGAGGGTTTACAATTAAGGTTGACAACGATTTATAAAAAAAATATAATTAATCTATCATGAAAACACTTGTCAACCAGTCCCAAACAGCAAAATTAGTCGGCTGCAGCCGTAACAATCTTAGTAAAATGTGGAGGAAGGAAAAGGCTTCCCCCGGGAGCTATTCTTTCTTTTCTGGAAAAGGCGAAATCAATATTTCAGACGATGATTTTAAAAACCGTTACGGGGATCATGTAAAAGAATGGGAAAAGATACAAACTGAAAAAAACAAGCTTTTAATTAAGCCGAAACCTATTCATATTGAAGTTGAACCCGAAGAAATTAAAACTCAAAGTGATTTACTATTCGAAGAAGATGATATTAAACCAATTGAACAGGAAATCGAACCGAAACCGAAAACACCTAAACAGCTTGAACAGGACAAAGTCAAAACAGAACAGGAAAAAGAGGACGAATACACATCCGGGGACCCTCAACTTGACGCCCTTCGGAAGAAATCAACAAAAGCAAAATATATAAAACAAATAAATGACGCTGAAAAATCGAAAATAGAGCTTGAAAAAGTTCGTTCGAAGCTTGTAGAAATCGAAACGCTCGGGGATACCTGTATCGGCTACCTTGCGGCCTTTAATCATAATATTATGGACTTCCCGAAATCAATTGTTGACGATTTCGAAGCAGCTATGAAAACAAATAAAACCAGATCCGACAAAATCGATATAATATTAAAACCTATCTGCATTCAAATAAAAGAAACCATAAGTCAAATAACAACAGAGCTCGACCGGGAAAGAAACAAGGCCTATCGAGAAGAGCATAAAACTAAAAAAGAAATGGTATTATGAGGGGCAATCGATGACAGTTTTTATAGTTGAAAGATTCGGAGTTGATCAACAAGGAATATTCGGAATTTTTTCTACAGAAGAAAAAGCAAATAACGCCTTAAAAATTGCAAAATTAGGCGAAACAGATAATTATCATAGTTTCCAGATAGAAGAATTAACGGTCGATAATATACAGGACTATTTTAATAAAGACAGAAAAAAAATATGAGTAAAAACCCTCCCCGCGTAAAAAGTGACTTAGATTATTTATTTCACAAAATTCTTGAACTCCCGAAAGAAAAGATAACCGGAAACATTGTGGAAACTGCGGAACGAATCCGCGTATTCCCGCCCGGTTCACCATTCCCGGGAAAACAGAAATATTCAAAAACGCCGTATATGATAGAGCCGGCTATGGAGTTGAGCCCACAAAGTGACACCGTCGAAGTAGTTATTTGTAAAGCCGGGCAAATGGGCGCCACTGCCGGAACTTCTGAACCTCTGATTTTATTTAAAATAGATCAGGATCCGGGGCCAGTTCTTGCCATTACTGCAAATGATGAACTTGCGAAGACATGGAACGACGACCGGCTTGACCCTATGCTGAAGTATTCCGGGGTTATATCTAAATTAAAAAATACTATTGATAAAAATTCGCAGCATGGCGGAAAAGGAAACACCGCTTTAAAAAAGACATGGCACGGCGGGCGCCTTGATATAAAAACTTATGGTAAAGTTTCACAGATTCGACAGATTAGTTATTCACATGTTATTCTTGAAGAAGAAGAAGAAGCCGAAGCAGCTTTAAAAGCCCGGGGCGCGAAACAGGGAAAATTCCGGGATATAGCTTACGCCAGAACCAGAGCATACAGGGGCCGGCGAAAAATATTAAGGATTTCAACTCCTCTTATTAAAGAAACCTCGACAATATGGAAAGCTTTTCTTGATGGTGATCAAAATTATTATTATATTGCCTGCCCTGATTGCGGCCATATGCAGCGCCTTGAATGGAGATTTTTAAAATATTCTACTAATGAACACAAAATAGTTGATATAGAATCAGTTTATTACGAATGTCAGGGCGAAAGCTGCAATTATCATATAGCAAATGAAGAAAAAACCGCGATTCTTGTTCCCGAATGTCTCGGTGGTTCCGCAAAATGGATTCCGCATAATAAAGAAAAAGCCAGACCGAAAACAAAATCTTATCAATTTTCAGCTCTTTACGCGCCCGTCGGGATGGATTCATGGGCAGATTTAGCGCAACAATGGGTCGACGCTCAAGGGGACCCGGAAAAATTGCAGGTTTTTATTAATCTGAATCTAGGCGAACCGTTCGAAGATCAGAGCGACGCTCCCCCGGCCGAAACCCTTCACGTTTTAAAAGGTTCGTATCAGCGCGGGCAGCTTCCGACCCCGGATGAAGGTTTCCCGCTTTTTACTATGATCGGCGCTGACGTTCAGCATGGTAATAAACGCGGCGGAGAATGGGTCGTCGGAAAAGAGCCCCGGATTGAAGCGTCATTAATAGGCTTCGGCCTCAATAACAGAACGTGGGTAATTGAACACTATGTTATAAAGGGGGCCGTCACGGACTGGAAATCAGGCGCGTATAAGAAATTTAAAGACATGATTGTTAAAAAGAGATTTCCTATTCAACCATTAAAAATATTTATTGACTCTGCGCACCAAACTATTGAAGTAAAAAAATTCTGTAATGGCGGAAATAATATTTTCCCGATTATGGGTGACGGAAGAATGAAAGAAAAATTCTTTAAAAGAATTGACCTGCAGGATTACCGGTCCGGTGACGGTTCCCCGCTTGCCATGTATGAATTAAAAACGAATCCGGTTAAACGTCTTATATATAATAGACTCGGTTTAAGATATGACCAGATCGGGAAAGAATACCCTGACGGTTATATGATGTTCCCTGTTGATATTACGCATCAGTACTTTGAACAGCTAACAGCGGAGCGCCCGGTCCCTATTTTAAAGAACGGAAAAAAGATCGGTTACAATTGGGACGCCGGCGGGCGAAGCAATGAAGCGCTTGACTGTTTTGTTTATGCAATTATGGCGCTTTATGTTTATATGTTTGAAACAAGCGTCGCCGCCGGCGAAGAATCAACGAATGAAAGGGCTTTTTGGATTTATGCCGCGCGGAAGTTTTCGCACCGTTTGGCGGGATAACGTTTTAGAAACTTGATAAAAAATAGAAAGGGGTTTACAATAAAGCCATGAGTTGTACAAGCTTATATACAGACGACGAATTAGTCGACAAAATAAAAGAAATAAATGTTTCTCTCGACGAAGCTATTTCAAAAACAGATTTAGACACCGGACAGTCAAAACATGAAGTTTCGCAATCTCTCAGGACCTTAAGAGAACAGAGAGAATATTATATAAATCTTTTATATAATCAAAATCCCTCGCTTGCTGCATGTATTGCCGGGGAACAAGTTATTCAATACCGGGGGCGGCGATGTTAAACGACTACAGGGCCGCGCTTAGATGGTCCCGGGCTCAATCTAAGGTTAATAACGCCGTCGGCGTTTTATCAAAACACGGTTTAGGTTTTTCAAGAACTGACGGTGTTATAGGCGACCCGGGGAAGGTTTCCCGCCGCGAAAGCAAGAAAATTTCAGCAGCAACCGACACAATGGACAGATTCAAGGCCGGATTCTTTACAGAAAAGCAGCAGTTTAAACCAGAAAACCCCCTTGCACCTATTAGATATACACCAATTAAATTTGCAGATTATGCGAATGTACAAAAAAAATCACTTGAACAACTCAGCGAATCAATGCACTTAAGGGCCGGCGTAAAATTCTTACAGCGGGCCAACTTCGATCCGCGGTTACAGGCTCACCCGAATAGAAGAATTTTAAATATCTCACCTGAAGACGCGCAAAATTGGTCGTCTAATATTGAAAGTTTATGGAGAGATGATAAAGAATCAAAATCATGGGACGAATCTTTTCAAAATAATTATCCGCAGATTGCGGACATGGCTTTATGGTCATATGTTGGAATCGGTGAATTCTTTTGTATACGCCGGGCTTATTTCAATGACGCCGACAGAATAACAAATATATCATTACAAATGATTAGCCCTTTTCAGATTAAATCGCCTTATTGGTACGGGTCCCATTCAATAAATTGTTATAATTATAATGGTCATTCCCTTGTTGCTATTCCCGCCGGTGATTTCCTCGGGTCAATAGAGGATGGAAATTATGTTGAATCAGGAATTGAATATAATTCAAAAAATGAAGAAATAGCGATTTATATTGAACCTTCCCGCTTTGGCGAAGACTGGATCCGGATTCCCTGTAAAACTGAATCAGGCTTTCAACAGGTCTTACACGGTTTTAAACAATCAGACCCGGGTCAGAAAAGAGGAATGGCAGAAAGTGCGACAGCATGGCATGAATATTGTAATATTCGCGACCTATGTTTATTTGAACTTGAAAGCGCCCGTTTAAATACAGTTGTAGCCGGAACAGTTACGGCAGATTCCAACGCGCAGCCTAACGGCCGTTCAGGTATGGATAAAATCGGTGAAATAAATTGGGACGCTGTAGACGGTGAAGGGTCAACACTTGCGGCCTATGAAGATCCCGGATATTCTGTTAGGTCCGTAGAGGGCGGCGGTTTTATTGTTCAGAATTTTACACCCGGTTACAAATATCAAGAATTAAGCACTTCTCGGCCGAATGTTAATATTCCTAAATATATCGACGAATTACTAAAATATATTTATCCTAGTAATTTCGGATTAGCAATTACAGTCGTTAATCATAAATTTGAAGGATCTTACAATGCTTCAAAAGGCGCAATTGATCTTTCATGGAAAAACGGCGTTGAATATGAATTAAAACAATTCTCCTCGGATTTCCATAGGCCTAATTATTCCGCATGGTTAGCCGGAAAGGTAGCCACAGGCGAAACAATCGCGCCCGGGTGGGAAATTCCCCGAAGCCGGAACGCATGGGCCAGTATGTCAATTATAACACCGCCTAGACCTTCCTTGAACCCATTTCAGGAAGCAAGAGCGGCCGCAATGAAAATAAAAGAGGGCGTTTCTAATCGTGAATATGAATCGCAGCAATTAACAGGAACATCCGCTGAAGAAAACGCCGAAAGGTTAAGAGGCGAAAACGAAAAACTTTCATTCGCGAATGAACCATTATCAGAAAAGGAGACCTCCGGAAATGCCTAGATATATTTATTATGCAATGGAAGAAGAAACCTTACAGGGTTATATTGATCATAAAAATTTGATTTCTGAACAGTCTATCAACCTTTCAGCTGAAGAAGTCAGTAGAATAAAACTAGAACTTGAAGAATTCCGGGTAAATGACCGGGTTTTATTCACCATTGACGGAAACACCGCTTCAATGAATATTTCAGGCGTTCTGGAACCAAAACCGGACCCCTGCGCAATAATGTTCGGCTTTGACATGACGACTTATTCCGATATTATAAACGGTATTTCTGAAGCTGAAGCGAACCCGGCAATTGAAAACATGAAATTGTTTTTCGATACTCCCGGGGGAAATATCGTCGGGCTTTTTAAGGCCTGCGATTCTGTCCGAAATTCTTCTTTGAATATTACCGGAATAGTTGTCGGAATGGCTGCAAGTGCGGGATATGCTCTTTTATCACAATGTGATAGAATAGAATTAGAAAATGAATCAAACGAAGTCGGTTCAATCGGCGTCAGAACTGACAGAATTGACAGGACAGAACAGGACCGACAAAACGGCGTTGTTCGTCATACGCTTGTTTCAGAAAATGCGCCTAATAAAGTTTCTGATATTTCAACAGAAAAAGGAAGACTGCAGGTTATTGAAAGAATAACCAAATTTGAAAGTGTATTTATTGATTATGTAGCAATCGGCAGGAATACCACCGCCGAAAACGTAAAAGAGAATTTCGGAAAAGGGGGAATGCTCATCGCCAGAGAAGCCCTTCAAGCCGGAATGATTGATAACATAATTTCAACCATAAATAAACCCGTCGCTTTAAGTGACGTTAAATCGCCTGTAAGCATAACCGGCCAGACGGAAACATTAGAACAAGGAGATAACATGGCAGACATTACCATGAGTGAAGAAGATTTTCAGGCAAAAATCGAAGCCGCCGCAAATGGCGCCGCCGAAAAAACAGCCGAAAAACTGACAGCTACATTTGAAGCTGACAGAAAAGCAGAAGCAGCCGAAGCGGAAAGAAAATCCGGTTTTAGTGCTCTTCTGGCCGCCTATCCTGAACAGGCCTCAATGATTAACGACGAAATCGCAAAAGAAGACGCACACGCGACCGCAGAATTTGCGCTTAAAGTCGGATCCGCTGAAAAGTCAAGGCTTTCAGCAGCTGCAGAACTTGAAGCAGCAGCAAAAGAGAAAACCGGGGAAACTGGAACAAAAACAAACGCTTCAGAAAAAAATTCCGGGGACACTTTCATGTCCGAATTTAAAGGAGCTATGTAATGTCACAGACTCAAATAGATCATAATGACCTGTTTTATGGTGTAAAAGGCGAACCGGCCAGAATCAAAAAACAGACAATTTTGACAACCCAGGGCGTTCTTGCGCCCGGGACTGTTCTTGTTCCCAATGCGGCCGGGAAATTGATTGTTCCCGCAGATAAAACAACATTAACAATCGGTTGGTGTATTCTTCTTGAAACTGCAGACACTGGAAGCGGCGACGTAACCGGGGTTAAAACTGGAATTTCAGGCGGAATCGACGAATCCGACATTCGTCTTGTTGGGGCTCTTGCTGCATATGACGACGGCGTTCGGCAGTTGTTACAGCAGGCCAGTATTTATGTTCAGAACAGAACAAATTCAATTAAAGTAGCAGGAGAGTAAAACCATGAGTAGCATAATTGATGCATATCAGAGGTCTTATGAAGCCATCGCGGCCGATCAGGATCTTGCCGTAGCAACGCCGTTTACAGCGATGCACCTTCAGCAGAAACCTATGATCGATTTCGGAACTGATCAGGTCACAATCGAAGTATACAAGGGAAATAGAAAAGTTGCTCCTTTGGTTTCTCGAAGAACACCCGGTTCAGATATTGACGACACAATTATCCGCCCCGGTGTTTCTGGCGCTAATGATTATCTTTTCGCATTAATTCAGCAGGAATTACAGCTGAACGCCGGCGAACTGAATAAGAGAATTCCCGGTGAAACACCTTTCACTACTGGAAACGCTGACGACATTAAAATGATGCGTCAAAGATTCTGGATGATGAAAATGGCAATGGATGCCACAAAAAGAATTCTTACAAGAAATGAATTGCTTGCGATTCAGTCTTATTTCGAGGCTGAACAGAATATCGGTGATACTTTTCAGGGCGCGACAAAACTTGTTTTTCCTCGTTCCTCAACGCTGAAAAATAGAACTGTTTCTGTTTCATGGGCAGCAGCTGCGACCGCTGCTCCATGGACCGATTACGGAAACGCTCAGAAAGAAATTAAATCAAAAAGCCAGATTGATGGTAAAAACGTTTGGATTTCTTTCCTTCCTTCCGCTGCAATGGAAAACCTTAAGGCTGTTTACAGAAGTCAGAGAGCCGCGAAAGATACAGGGCCAAACCTTGAATACAACGAATTCAAGTTCAACCCTGAACAGGAAGTTCCGCAGGGATTCCAGTTCCTTATCGATAATGGTATGGAATATAACGGATGGATTCGGTCTGATTACAGTAATTCAAGAATTCACCTGTTTACGCTTCCTGAAGGCTATGACTCGACAGCAGACGACAGCGCAGAAACTTACACTGACTTTTTGTCTGGTAATACTGTTTCTCTTTGCCTCTTCAGTCCTTCATACTTTAAAGCGTATTTCGGACCGGGGAAGAAAAATCCTCCTTCACTCGATCTTTACCAGAGAATTCTCCCCGCAATGGATATTCCTTCCGTAAGTCCTGCCGGTCTTACTCTCGGAACTTCTTTTGTTCCCGCAAGAACAATGTTATTGAATCTTTTCGAGCTCGGGAAAAATGAAGGTTTCGGCGGCGTTATTGAACACGCTCCGATTTTCGCAAATATTCGACCTGATGTTGTCGCTACTATCGCAACAACAACAACAGCGTAAGGGGGTTGATATTATATGAACGATAAAGAAAAATATTACCTTAGAAAGGGAACAAAAATCGGGAACCCTTCCCTCCCGGGCGGGACTCTCGAGGCTAAAACCGATTTTCTTCTTGTCGAAAAGAAATATTATCCCATAATCGGGGCTAGTATGGATTATCTAGTTTCTGCCGGAAAAGCTGTTACGGCAGCCGGACGGGTTGAAATAGAAGATAAAGAAAGAAAAGAGGCTGCAGCTGAAGAGCAAAAAAAAGAAGATGAAGCAGCAAAAAAGAAGCTAAGAGCCGAAAGGCTTGACGCTCTTAAGGTTCAGGCTTCCGAATTGAAGATTGAATTTGAAAAAGGTACTTCATACAAGGACCTTGAAGAACTCATTGCAGACAAAATCGCCGCCGATAAAAAAGCCGGAGAAAATAAATAATGAGTTTGCTCGACTTTCACGCTAAGACGCTGAAAAAATCAGTAAAATGGCACGGCCGGCCCGTTACATTAACGGACCTGAATGACGTTGTTTATGTTGGTTTAATCGCGCTTTGGAATGACGTCGAGCATGTATTAAAAGTTGAAAACTTGAACGGTGATCCAATGGGCAACCGTTCAAGTTTATATATTGACAGGGATAGTTTACAACTTGAATCAGGAGAAATAAAACCCGTCGCCGGTTGGATAGCTTTTGGAAGTCCGAATTCTTACGATGCAGAAAAAGAATATTTAATCGAAATTCCGAAACAAGATTTTCAACTACCCGGGCTTTTAATGTTTCTTTCTGATATTAACCCGGGCGCTACAAAATGGGATAAACCATCATGAATGCTTTTAAACTTGAAAATCCAATTCTTGAAAAAATTAAATCAGTCGTCGAAACTTTTTTAACTGATAAGGGCATAATTGCAAATATCGTTTATTTTGATTTCGAACCTTCTGAAATGATGATTGACGGAATGGACAAAGACGGCGCAATTGCTGTTTATGCGAAAGAAATTTCATTTAAGCCGGGCGAAGGTTCAACAACAGGAACGCAAGATAGCACAAATTTAATTGCTATTGATTCTTACGGATTCGGGGACCCTTTAAAAGATATTTCTGATAATTGGGAACCTACAATAAAAGAGGCGCAGAATAGAGGCGAAATTTTAACAACCTTGTCTTATAAGGCTGTTATGGATCGAACTGAATATGATAACGCTTTCGGAACTGATATTGATCTTTCAGATAAATTCCCGCAGTCAATTATCAAATATAGCCCTCAAGGTGTATCAGAACACAAAAGAGGCGCTTGTATTTATCGGTCGGTCTATTCTTTAAGAATTGAAGAAGATCCTCCACAAGAGCCATTAGGACCGAATCTTTCCGGTTCCGATTGGACTTCACCAACATATAACCCCGGCGAAGAGCCGGAAGCATAGGGAGTAAAATATGCCTATATTAACCACAGACATTGCAAGTATAAAAGGGGTTTCAACAGTTGAAAAACTTTTTGCAATACTTGTAACTCTTTTAATGTCTCGCCAAATTCTGGCCGGAGGATATGACCCCGCGAAAACTGGAATTTCGGCAGATACACCATACACCATTTTAAACGCACCGGCTGCCGCAGAACTTTTCGGGTTCGGGTCACAGCTGCATAGAATGGCAACTTATTTTTTTAAGTCTGCCGGATCTTCCGTTCCCTGTACTGCTTTTCCTTTAGCAGCAGCAGCAGGCGGCGCAGCAGCGACAAAAACAATAACATTCGCCACAAATGCAACCGGATCCGGAACGTATATTTTCCGCCTCGGTTCATATCTGAATGAAGATATTTTAACTTTATCAGTATCTTCAGGTTCTACACCTGACGCAGTAGCCGCCGCACTTGCAGCGCTAGTCGCAACAAAACCGAATTTGCCATTTACTGCCGGCGTAGCTTTGGGCGTTGTTACTCTTACAGCGAAAACCCTTGATTTGACTTCCGAAAGCCTTCAGGTAACAATTAACCAGAAAACAGAAGAAGGGGCCTTACAGCCTGCAGGAATGACCGCAGCTGTCGCCGACGATGTAACCGGGATCGGTTCTTCAGATTTAAGTAATTTATGGGCTTATATTGCCAGTGAACAAACACCATGGAATACAAACATTGTTCATCCATATATTACAGCGACAGAACTTGACGGCGGACGCGATGCAATCGGGAACCCTAATCAGTTAACAGGCCTTTATGATTCAAAAGATTATAGACCGGCCCATATTTTTACTGTAGATACTGCCGGCGGCGAAGCAGGTTTAACAGCTGCAATCGTTTTAGGTGAATCAAGAAAAAATACGGACCCCGCAAACTGTAGACTTGCGGCGCCTGATTATCCAGAATTAAGCCATGAAATAGCGTCTTATGTTTCCGGGTTTATTGCTTTAAATGCAATGGTTCGAAGTTCTTCAGGTTATACAAGGTTGCAAATGCCCGCATTATACGGCCCGCTCGACCCTGCGGAAGACTGGACCACAATTGCACCGGCAGGCCTGAAAGCTTATGACAATAGAAATAAGGCTGTAAGGGCAGGAATCGCACCGATTATATATAAAGGTGAAATAGCGCAGCCGGGCGACGTCGTCACATTCTGGCACCCTGACGACAACCAGAACGCGCCTTTTAAATATGTTGTCAATGCTCGTAAAATTTGGAACTGTCAGAACCTTACAGATATTTATCTGAATGGAACCGATTTACTTGATAGGCCTATCGTAAATTCTGTTGCAGCTGTAAGACAATCTGAACTTGCTATCGATGCCGATACCATTCAGGCAGGACTTGCGCAGATTGCAGGCGTCTTCGAAAATTTCGGTTGGATTTATGGTGCTGTTTTTACAATCAGAAATACAACAGTAACCGAAAATGACACCAACCCGGACCGATTCGACATTGTAATGCCTATCATTACATCCGGAAACAACAGAGTTAATTCCGGCGAAATTCAGGTAGATAGAAACTTGCAGGCTTTTGACCTGACATTAAGCGTATAGGGGGGCTACCATGGGAAAAGGTGGAGCTACAAGAAAATTAATTTTGGGCGGCCTTGAATGGGAACTGTCGTCTGATAATGATAAAAACTTCACTATTGGTGGAGTTTACATGACGGAATATCAGGAAACAACCGGGAAACCGTTTTTCTTGATTGATAAAATTTCCGGGAACCTGAAAGGGGTTGAAGGTCGATTGAGTCATCAAGACGGAACATTACAGAATTTTAATGATCTTCTTGAACAGTGCGCAAACGGGGAACCTGTTTCGGCAATGTGGATTCCCGCAGATAATGCGAAATACACCGCAGCAGGCGGAGCGAATCTGATTGTATCGGGCGCCGGTGACGGAATGTTGACAACCAGAGAAGGAAAAGTGACTTTTGATGTAATTCCTGTTGATGGGAAATGGATCAAAGCTTAGTATTAGATTAACCGAGCCGGGCGGATTTATTCCCGGCATTTTTTAAAGGAAAAAACTATGTCAATTATGAAAAAAGAAGAAAGGAAATTCGCGCTTTCAAAAGAAAACGCGACAAAAGAATTTGATAGTATCGTTTCAGCTTTCGGTTTTAATATTTCAACCGATGCAAAAGAGCGAATTGTCAAGATGACAATTAATTCAATCGATATGGAAACATCGCAGGAACTTTCCGACGCCGACGCCATGATTCAGAAAATTATGGAAGGTAGAATAAAATTCGATGAAGAAAAAACAGAAATTGTTTACAATTTGAAAAAACCTGTTTCAACCGGCGAAAATGGCGAAGTCTCAACAAATGAAATCAGATTTGGGGAATTCACAAGGGCAAAACAGAAAGGATCCGGGGTCCCTCTTAATGAATGTAATTTCGGAACCCTTCCAGACGAAAAAATGGAAGTCCTTTTAATGGCCCTTACTGGAATTTCCGACCCTTCATTATTTAATAAATTGAATGTAACATCATTCAACGACTTAAGAATGATAGGCGGCTATTTTTTTCTTTAACACTGCAGCGGGTTGCCACGGTCTGCGCCCGCTTCGGAATGTATCCTAGTGACTATTATAAAAGTCATGATTGGAATGATTTGTCACTTGATTATGAATCAGCGACAGTTTTAAATGAAATAGACCAGAAAAAAGAAGAAGCGAAAATGAACGCCATGTTTGGCAATAAATAGATTTTGGGGGATGAATGGCACGCCGTTTTTTAGTACAAACTGATTTTACAGCAAAAAATAATATGTCACCTACTATAAAACGGATAAATAAAGACTATGGAAGATTTGCGGCAAATATTACCGATAAAAATTCCATGGTTGGCCGCTCTTTTGGCGGGGTTAATAAAGTAATAAACCGGGTTGCAATGGTCGGAATGGTTGCTTTGATAGCCGGCGCCGGAATAGCAGCCCGCGAATTCGTAAAACTAGACCATTTTATAACATCCGCAGGCGCAAAATTTAAAGATATTGATTCAACCTCGATTACATTTCAAGATAATCTTGATAAACTTTCAGAAGCTGCCCGGGCCGTAGGGGCCGACACCGAATTTGCAGCCACTGACGCGGCCGGCGCCTTGGACAAATTCGCAATGTCAGGCCTCCGATCGGATCAAGCTATGGCATTGCTTCGCGGGACCACAGACCTTGCGACAGCCGCAGGAACAGACCTGACTACCGCCGTTGATATTGCAACCGATTCGCTCGGCGCTTTTAATTTAGAAATAGACACCACGGAACAGGCGCAAATGTCTCTTGCCCGCGTTTCCGATGTAATGGCAAAAACTACAACAACAGCAAATACAAGCCTTCAAGATATGTTCGAAGCTATAAAGGCCGGCGCGCCGGCTTTTACTTCAGCAGGTCAAGAGCTTGAAACATTCGCCGCATTTACGGGCGTTTTAGCAAATGCCGGAATAAAGGGCGCACAGTCTGGAACTTCCCTGCGAAATGTAATGTTACGACTCGCGAAACCTACCGGCGAAGCGGCCGACGTTCTGGAAAAATTAGGGGTTACAACTGCCGACGCTGACGGGAATTTCAGGGATGCTATAGACATTCTCGGCGACATGGAAAAAGGCCTTCAGGGAATGGGAACCCAACAGAGAACCGCAGCGCTTGCAACCGTCTTCGGCGCAAAAACAGTAACAGGAATAAATATATTACTTGCTGAAGGTTCCGACGCTTTAAGAACTTACAGGGGCGATTTAATTAATTCAACCGGTGCCGCTTCAAATATGGCCAAAGCAATGAGAACCTCCCTTTCTTCTCAGATCGCTATATTAAAATCCGGTTTAATAGAAATAGGTTTAAGATTTGTTGAAGCTTTTGAATCTGACGGCCGCGGGGCTCTTCAGGGGCTTATCGAAGCCGTTCAAGCTTTAGACATAACACCATTGATTAAATTTGCAAAATTGATTGTCGGAATAATAACTTTTATCGGGAAACATTGGAAAATATTAATTTCCCTTGCAGTCGGAATAAAAGCAGTTGCTGCCGCAATGGTTATAATGAATATCATTACAGCTGTATTCGGAAAAACTCTTGAAGCAACACCAATCGGAAAAATAATTGTAATATTGTTTCTACTTGCTGCCGCAATTACATTCGTCGTTCTTAATTGGGATAAAATAACCGCTGCCGTAAAATGGTTTTGGGGCGTAATTGTAAAAGCTGCAATCGCCGTCAATAATTTTGCAATATTTCTCGCTCAGAAACTTGTTCAAGGTTTAAAAGCCGCGTGGAATTGGATTGCAAATGTCGGACAGAAATTTACTTTTATATTGGGACCTATTGGAATGTTAATTACTTCTTTAATAGAAATAATAAAACAATGGGATAATATAAAATCAGCTTTTCAGGACGGCGGCTTTTTATCTGGAATAATGGCAATCGGCGACGCCATACTTGCCGGACTTCTCGCGCCTCTTCAAGGTGTTTTAGAACTTGCGTCAAAAGTGCCGGGACTCGGAAGACTGGCCGAAGGCGGGGCGCAGAAAATAGCCGAAATCCGGGCAGGCCTTGGCGGTTCTGGAAATACAATCGGAACCCCGGGAACACCAACGCCATTTACAGGAACTCCGGGTAGCTTAAATTCAACTATAGATGTAAACTTTAATAATAAGCCTGAAAATGTCGATATAGTCGGCGGAAGAAAAGCGGCAACCGGCGTAAATGTTAATATAGCGCCGGCGTTCAGTCCATAGGGGTAATCATGGGTGTAGATGTTAAATCATTAAGAGAAAATGCAGATCAAATTTTAATTGATATAGAATCGAAAACTAATCAAAATACGCCGGCCCTTCCTGTTGCCTATAATAGAGCGGTCGCGAATTCTGTTGCTGCAATGGCTTTAATTTGTCAGCTTCATAATATCGATCAAAGAAAGGAATGTTTCCCGCAAACAGCTTCGGAAGAAATCGGCCTTCCTTTATGGGCGGAATTAACAGACAGGCCTCGGAATACTGGAAATCAGGCGGAACTACAAGTAACAGCGACCGGAACAAATGGAACCGTAATCGGTACAGGTTCAACGGGTCCGACATGGAAAGCGTCAACAGGCCTACTTTATACCGTAAAGACTGGCGGAACAATAACCGGCGGCGTAGCTTCTATTTCAATAATAGCGAATCAATCAGGCGAAGAGGGAACATTAAATGTAAGTCAGACCGTAAAACTTACAACAACAATTCCCGGAATTGATCCGGAAGCGACAGTAACATTGATAAATGTTCCCGGGACTGAACCGGAATCAATAGATTCGTGGCGGACCGCTATTGTTCAAATTGCAGCTTTTCCTCCGCAAATTGGGTCAGCTGCATGGTTTTATGAAAAAGCTTTAGAGGTTCCCGGAATTACCAGGGCTTATCCTTATTCTGATTTAGATTTTCCCGGGCGTGTTGAAATTTTCGCTGTTGCGGATGATAATGTTGACGGAAACCCGACGCCCTCGCAACTTTCAGATATTGAAGATATTTTTACAACCGCCGGAAATGATATTTTATGGGCTACCGGAATTCTTCCAAACCTTGAAAAAAGAATTGAAGCTTTCGCCTCCCCTATCGATGAATATAACGTCGTTATTGTTGAAGGGGCCCCGGCTCTTTCGGCAACTTTAAAAGTATCAATTGAAACGGCTATAAATGATTATTTCTTAACAAGAAATCCATACATAAAAGGTTTATCTTTAGAAGATCAGGGCGCAATCGAACGGGCCGCAATTATTGCCGTTGCACAAAACACCATAGAGGCGCAAGTCGGTGACACTGGAAGAATTGCAGACATAGGACTTCAAAAAGTAGCCGAAGCCGCGGCCGATATTTATATATTAGATCCCGGGACCAGAGCAAAAGCAATAATAAGTTATACTTAAGGAGAATTTAAATTGAGTACAACCATTTCAGAAAAAGCGATTTCCTCATTATTCCCGAAAGGTGAAATTGCATGGGAAGGAATGAGCGGGGGAACTCAAAAAGAAATTTCCGACGGTTTAGCCGTTCAAATGGAGCGCGACAGAATAAACGGGGAAAACATTGTAAAAGATTTTTTTCCAGAAACTACAACATTTCTGGAAGAATGGGAATTTACTTTCAGGCTTCCAACAGGTGAACTTTTAACAGATGAACAAAGAATAGCGCGACTAAATGCCGCATGGACAAAAAAAAGCCCCGCTGCATATACTCTTATGAATGAAATATACGCGCTTTCTGGTTTCGACGTAATCGCAAGACCTCTTGACCCTGCAGAGGATCCGCGCGTAATTGCAAATACTGACGTTGATATAAGAACAAATTTATGTAAATGTGGAGCCGCCCGCTGCGGGCAGCTTTCAGAGTCAAGCCGTTGCGGTTCTTTTGAAGTCGACAAGGGCACCGAATCCCCTATAATTTTCGGCGACGGCCGCCCCGGTGAAATAGTTTCAAATTATATTACAAAATGCGGCGTTTCTCGCTGCGGATTATTGCAAACTTCTTCACTTTGCGGAAATTTTCAAGGTTCAAGATTTCTTCCGGCGAATTTTATTATTCCGGATGAAGTTTGGACATGGCCTTTAATTTATATTCTTGAAAGATCAGACGGGGAATTCGCGCAAGTGCCTATTGAATTACAAGACGCATACGATTTTTTAACACTGAAAATAAAACCTAATCTTATGTGGGCGATTTCCCGGGTTGAATATGTTGACGGAGGTATGTTGTGATAAATAATTCTCAGTATATCGGTGAACCCGCTATAATTGAAGGTGATTTAATTAAAAGGGGCGGTGATTATCCGCGCAATTATGGAATAGACAATATGATTTATATTCTTGTTGGTACTAATTCCGGATATTGGGGGAATCTAATTGAACCTATAGGCTCACAGATTCCCGGGGGGCTCGAAAAGCTCGAAGGTGAACCCATAACATCAAGTTTCTTGTCGCGTCATTCTGGAGCCGTAGAACTGGCCTTGTCGCCGCTAATTACGACCGACATTGCGAAGTCAATAAAAATTGAATCTTTTAACCCTTCAGCTGATCGAATTGAATGGACAGGTTTAATTATAATGAAAGATGAAAGTAAATATTTCTTCGATTCCGAAAACGGAACCGGCGAATATATATAAAGGGGTTATTTATGGCATTTCCACTTATTCCGGGATCGAACCCGGAAACAGAAACAATTGACGCTGACAGTTGGACGCTTGTTGCGCAGGGTGTAAAAGCTTCAAAAGTTCATAATGACTATCAAGGTTCAGAACGTGCCTATATTACCTATGTAACAACAGGCGACCCGGCCCCTGTTGGTTTCAATGTTCCAAAATGGAAAATTCCAGAATCTTACGCAGAATTTGAAGATAGTATTACGCCCCGCGATATTTATGTTTATCCTCAAAATGTCCCCGCAAAAATAACGGTTGAGGCTTAAAAATGAATGATATAATAAAATTCGGTCCGGGGATAGGAGCTGCAGGAAGCATAATTTCAGGATCAGTTTCAACCTTTCCCGCGCTTCCAGACCCGTCATTACACATTAAAGAATTATGGTATGTTTCCACAGCTACAGGCGGCGTTTTATCAATAATTAATGTTTACAAATACCCGAAAGGCCTATACTCTCCGAATCCTGCGGGAACATTATGGGAATTAGTCCCGATAAATGTAAAAGTTTCTGAAGATTCAACAACCCTTGTAAATTTGACAAACTGGACTGAATTTTATGGATTTGCTTTTGATATATCCGCCGGCGATACTCTTATATATAATGGTCAAAAATTCGTAAATAAAACCGGCGCAATGTCAACAACTGCCCCGAATCTTGATGAAACAAATTGGGGCAGCTATTTAGACCTAGCGCCGAATTTAAATACTCCATATCGCGCCGGGCGAATTTGGTTCGATTCGGAAAATAAATCGCATATGATGGCGACAGGATATAATGACGTTTCTGTAGATGTTGGAAGAGAAAACCATACTGAAGTTTTTAATAATACAATAACCACAATAAAAAACGGCGACCCCGTATCATTAGCCGGAACTTTTACCGGAATTCTTCCAGACGTAATACCAACGGATTCAAGCTTTGTTTTTAGCGCTTTAGCTTTTGCAGGCGTCGCAACAATGGAAATTCTCCCGGGTGAAAGCGGACTTGTTACAGAATTCGGCCTTGTAAAAGGCGTGAACACTCAGGCACTATTACAAGGTTTTATTTATGCTGATTCTTTCGGGTGGTATACTCAGGACCGTCCACTATATCCGAAAAGAAGATTATTTGTCGGCGGTGTCGTAAAAACCGGCGTAACAGACGGAATTATATCTGTAGGCGCCAGAAATTTGAGTAGATCAGATTTAGGTAAATCATACGGTTTCACTTCTCAGGGCCTTGGGGCCGGGACATACAACAAGGGAGGGTTTTACGAATGGTCGACCACGGATATACTATTAAGTCAAGCGAATTTAACACAAACTTACGGAACTGTCGGGAGGGCCTATGCTGCCCATGTTGGAATTGTACCATCCGGCCCCGGTGTAGTTGATACCGGTCAAATAGGTTTAAGAGTTACAGGAATCGAAGATAGCGAAACAGGAATTCAACTTGCCGGACAAATTGGAATAATAACAGATGATATAACAACCCTTACGGCCGACGTAATGGCCGAAACATCGGAAAAGTTTTCAGGTCAAGTAACTTTTGAATTATATGTCGTATCAGGCGCCCCGGCTGCTTATAGTCTATCATTCAATTATGGATATTCTAAATATGACGATTTAGGGAATAAGAATTTTACATTAACCGGAATAGAATGTATTTGGAAAGGGAACGCCCTTGATCTTAATTTCGATATTGCTTTAAAACATCATAGGCCGACTGGATGGACCTATGCGGCGGCGGGCTTTCTTCCCGGAAACGGTGACATTGCAAGAAAAAGCGTCGATCAAATACTTGCCGGCAATGTTGTCAATAATCTTGATGGAGCATGGAAAAGGGTTGAATTAAATGTTTTCATAAATGGTAATGGTTCAGAGGGAATTTTATGGGAAATAATAACAACTGCAAATAATACAATTCAAACAATGGATTTGCATATTAGCGCGGCTAGTGAGGAATTATAAATATGATATATTTACAAAAGAAAAATAATTAAATGGATTCTATCTTTAACTTTATTGCAACACTTTTTATTCAGGCCTTCACCGTTCATCCTTGGCAAACTGGATTTTTTACTGTTATAATTTTACTTGTTTCATACCTCTTATTTGGGAACAGGTTCATAAAAAAAATGCAGATTACATCTATTGATTATCACATCGTAAAAGAGCAAATGAAATTTTCAGAAGAAAAAGCGGATTTGATTGAAGATTCATTAACAAGGCTTTATTTAAAAATGAGAAAAGACGCCCGGGGAACAAAAATCGGATTAATGAAAGACGATGAAGTTCAACACTTTCAATTAATGCTTAAATACCTGAAGAAGAAATCTTTAAAATATTTACGGCATTCTTTCCGGGAGAATCATCTTGCAGAACGCGAAAATTATGAACAATGGATCGATCAAAGATCAGAAGAAATTTTAAGAAATTTAAGGGAATTATTAAACGCGTGGTTTCCTTCAAAATCCGACCCGGGCCTCGAACATTTTTACGATAGATATGTTGTAGAGAAACGGCCAGAAGTAAAAGACGCTTTAAAATCAAGTCTTCGGGAAGCAAGAGAAATAACTCTTCGATTTAAAAAAAGAAAATATGTCAAGAATTATATTAAAATGATAAGCGGTTAAAGGGGTTTATTGTGGAAAAAATAGAATTGATCAATTACGCTGATTTAATAGAAAAATGCGGGGATTCAGGAAAAAAATCAAACATGGTTTATGAAAAATTTCCTTTTCCTTTAAAATTAAACGGCGACAGTTCTTTAATGTGTTATACTTTTTGCGGTCATAAAAGAATTGCTGCAGCTGTAATCGATGCACTTAAAGAAATTCTTGATATTTACGGAATCGATTTTATACAAAAACATAATCTTGATTGGTACGGAGGCTGTTTTGAAGATAGGAAAGCCCGGGGATCTTCTCGCATTTCAGTTCATGCGTGGGGAATGGCCGTTGATTATTTGCCGCAGCTCGGGCGCCTTGGCGAACCTTCCCGAATTCCTTATCATATTGTCAGCGCATTTAAAAACCGCGGATTCGAATGGGGCGGAGACTGGAACAGAACTGACGGAATGCATTTTACGGGGGTAATGGAATGAAATTTTTACTATGGTTATTAAGTCTTCCGGGGAAACTTTGGAAATCTCTTGAAGAAAAAGGAAAGTATACAACTTTCGTCGGCTTATGTATGATAATATCGGCAGTTGTTAAACCGATGATTCAGCACAATAAAGGCGTTGTTTTTGAAGATGGTTATATGTGGCAAATTATTTATTTCGTTTTAGGCGGAATCCTTTTAATAATATTGCCGTCATATATGAAAATTTCAAAAGATGGTTTTGAGGTAAAAGATTAATGAATACTTTTTTATTAATAATTAAAATTCTTCCATGGGTCCTTTCTTTAATCGGAATCGGAAACGGTGTTTTTGCTAAATTCAGATTAAAAAAGAAATCTGAAAAAATTGAAAAACTTGAAAAAGAAAATAAAGAAACCCATGAAAATTTGACTGAAGAAATAAAACGGTCAAATGAAATAAAAAAACAAGTCAATGATTTGTTAGAATTTCAATCAAATGATTCTGAAATCGAATCAAAAATGAATGAACATGTAAAAATCTTAAAAAAGGCGGGAAGCGATGACAGCATTAAAACAGCACTTAAAGAAATTAGTTCTGATATTCGCAGTATCTATAATAACAATTAGTTGCGTAACTACCGAAAAAATAGTTTACCGGGATAAAGAAATCATTATTCCCGGAATGATTGATAACGCGAATCTTGACGATTCCTATTCAATCACAGTGAATGAATATAAATTGATTATTCAAGAATTCCGATGGAAAATTCTTTATTATGAAATAAAGAAAAACGCCGGACAAATAACACCCGATCAATACAATAGCTTTAAAGACAAATATAATGCTATAGTTGAAGAGATAAACGACAAAATAAAACAATTAGAATTATTGGAGTGAGGAAAAAATGTCAAGAGCCCTTAATTTAACGGCCCCGGATATAGGGGCGCCAGACGCTAACAGGCCAGAAGGTTTTTATTTAGATGAATCCGTATCGGATCCCGGGACCCCGATTCTTGCAGACAATAAGAATGATATTTATACATTCTTTTCAAGAATGATGGAATATACAGGGATAACGTTTAATAACGTTGTCGATCAAAACGACACTTCGCAATTCTTTGAAGCTTTAAGGCGTATTGCCGCAATACCCGAAAAGCAAACCGTTTCAGTATCTTCGACTTTAGCATTAGGCCCCTATGATTGGGAGGTTGAAGTCGATTTATCAATTGGTAATATTTCTATAAATCAATTACCAGTTCCTAATTTTATCGGACAGAAAATACATATATATGGGGTTGGTTCTGGAATTGGATACATTGCCGGTGGAACAGGATTGTATGCAAACGGTGTATATTTTACAGAGAATACTGGAGGCGTTTTTCTTACGGCTGTGTCTATGACTGAATACAAACTATACCCAGGAGTTACTGCCAAGTATGTTATTGTTGGTCAAACAATAAAACAGTATGCCGACGGTAGCATGGAAAACAGCAGCAGTGTAACTGTTGCAACGTTTTTAAATTACGTGTATTCAATAGCGTTTATCTCTGTTATAGATATATCATTTAAAATTACAAACGGCGCGTCAGGTCTCGGATATTTTGCAATAGTATCTTCCGTTAGTAATACTACTGCCGGTTTGAATACCCTGACAGCTGTAGGCGGCCCATCAACTAGAGTCTGTTTTGTAACGACAAAAGGGGAATATTAAGATGAAAATACAAGCAATAAAATCTCAGACAAACAAATCTGATATTCTGGAATTAAAAGGAACAGAATTGACAATAAATGGCACTATTTACGATCTTAATAATTTACAGCCATACCCGACAGAAGAAAACGCAGATATACCGGGTTTTATTGAAACAGAAAGATGTTATACCGACGCCAACGGAATCGATCAGATAAACATAAAAGTCTCTCAGGAACACTCTTTCTTATTCGTAAACAGCAATTATCTGCTTTTTCACGACAAAGATTTAAACGGCGAATTAGATCTTAATGAGTTGAAAGGATTAATTGATTGCTATAATTTATCAGAACAAGATAGACGAAAAGAACATCTTGAATATAAGGCGACTTTTTCAGATAAAGAATGGTCAACCCGGCGGGCAAATGTTTTAAAAATTAAATAATAAAGGGGATTCCCCTGTTCCGGTGACTTTGTTTTATAGTTTTTTCACATTGTCACCGGGTTTTTTATTTCAGGAGTCATTATGTTTTTATCAAAAGTTACAGGATATATAAAAGATAAGTATAGAGGCGGCGCGAAAACTGTTTCTATATCGAAAATTCAAGCCAGATCAAACGATTACACTTCACAGAATATGTTTGCGCCCGGAATAGAAATTAACCCCGCGGACGGCGAACAATTAGTAATTGCAAAGATTGACGGTTCAAGCTCTTACATGGTATCAATTGCGGGAACTAATCAAGAAATTGAACCAGATACGGACCGCGGGGAACGCCGTTTTTATTCTTCAACTCCAGATGGAAAAACAATCAAAGCAATTATTAAATTAAAAAATGACGGTGAAATAGAAATTATTAGCGGCAACGGTTCAATTAAAATGAATGGTTCAACAGGTCAAGTCAGCATAAATGACAATTTCACAGTAGATGTATAATGAAAAATATAGCAGTCGAAGGAATGACATTAATATTTTCTGACCCGTTAGTAAATGGAACGATTGCCATTGTTGGCGCTGCTTCATCAAAAGTAAAAGCAACAACAGGAGTTTATAAAGATGGACTTGAAATTTCTGTTTCTGCAATTACCTATCCTTCCGCCGGAGCAACGATTCCGGATCCCGGACCTTATTCATCGAATATAAATAGTTCAGCTGTAAAAGTAAAAGCCGAAACTATTCTTGTATTACTTGAAGGCGACGAATCAGACACCATAAACGCAACCCCGAAAATTCCAAATTCACCGAGCCCGATTGATTTTCCAATTTCATTTAAAGTAAAAATACAGGCTGCAGGACAGATAAAAGCAAAAGCAAATTAATCATAATGTATAAATATTCTTTAAAGCTGCTCAGTACTGGGCATAAATATTCATCTTTCCAGATAACTTTTTGAATAATTATACAATCCGAAGATAAAAAAACCGCCCGGGCCGAAACACCGTAGCGGTTAAAATAGAATATCAGTAATAAATTAATTATATAACATCAAGCATAATAAACAAGCTCTTTTCCTTTCGGAATCAAATATGTTTCTTTCCCGTGCAACTTATTTGATTCTATAAAGAATTTCACAGTATTTAATTTTACGGAATTATAAAGCCGCCCGCATATCGGGATTAAATTTTCTTCTTTTCCAGTTGTTATAATTCTTTCCTGATTCGCTCTAAATACGCGCGCGTTTAAATTCCTTACTGTAGCCGTTATTAAATTTTTATTTAAAATAGAATAATCGAAATACTGACTGAAAAATATTGTTGCTCCGAAACCTTCCGCATAACCTGACAATAATTCAGTTGTTGCCCGGGCGGAATCTTCAACGGCCCCGATTGTATCGATTATCTGAATTCTTGAAAGATAGCCGTTTTGTGTTAATGGGTCCCCTGTAATAATTTGGTCAAGAGTAACTGACTTACCGGAAACAGCGGAGTAATTTATGGCCGAAATTCCCGCAAGCGCCGCAAGTCCTTTCGTTGCTAAAATATTTGTTCCCGCCGGGCTGCCGTTTGTTATTTCCATTATTTCAGTCTCTGATAAATTTAAAACGTCCTCGACATATTTACTGTATGCCGCTATTCTATCGCGGACAGAATCAACGGCAAGCATTGGAAGTTGTACAAGGTTCTGAATTTGGCGGGCAAGGGTGAATGGAGCCCGGGCCAGTTCGTCGGCAGTTGAAATAATTTCCGCGTAAGCATTCGTAAACCGGGTGTTTATTTCGTCAACTTGCGCAGCTATTGCCCCCAGTTGGGCTTTTGCTTTATTTGCCGTGTCAATTGCCGATTCCACGAAAGCGGCGAAGCCTCGGCCCGTGGTTACGTTCACAGCCTCTTCAAGGTCTGTCGCCTGATCGGAATTTAAATCTGCAATTGCTGCCGCTGTACTAGAAGCCGAAGCCGGGTTATCCGCTTCGGAAGGATTCCCGCCGATAAGATTCGGAATTTGACGGAAAAATGAAACTTCAATTCTTATTATTCCAATTCCTTTTACTGAATTTTGAGAAACTTTATATCCACCAACGACAACAGGAAAGGTTCCTATTGTCGGGTCAGGGTGCTCAAGCTGCCCGGGGTTGTCAAGTGTTACTTTTTCATTCAATAAGGCCCGCACCTCTCTTAAAACATCCTGATCGCTCAATATTATTGAAAAAGGATAAGTTCCGGTTGTTATAGAACGGTCCTGATAATATTTCCCGTCAACATTCGAGAATTGAAATTCTCCTAAATTATGATTTAATTCGTCCGTAATGTCTCCGGAATAAACAAATTCGAGCCGCGTTCCGCTTGGCGCCGTATATGCTAAATTCCTGTATTGAATAGCCATGGTTAATTATTCCCCCTCATATTATCAATTATCATTAAATTAAGATTAATCATATCAAAACTTTCTGTTTCAACTTCTGCAGGTAAATTCCAGTCATAAACAGCGCTTTCAAGTTCAGCATTTTCAACATTCACCATTTTTTGAATTTTTTGAATTGTCAAATTTTGCCAATGTTCCTTTTTTTCATTTTTCGGGTTGTTCATTTTATCTATTGAATCGTCAAGAATTATATGAAATCTCTTTCTTTCCTCTTCTGTTACTTGCGGCATTATAGATAAACCTCCCCCGGCAAAATATTTAAAACTGCTTTTCTGACGTCGCCTGAAGAAATTGTAAAATCAATCTGACGAATCATTAATTCTTTCGGGTCAGGGATTCCCGCTTCAGAACTTACTATAGTTATAAAGTCGCCAGTTTTCCAACGTTTCCCGGTGTTCGGATTCAACCATGAAGGATAAGGAATTGAATTTTTATAAAATTCCCTGACTGTTTTCTGTTCTTCCCATTCCGTCATACTTGAAAGGGTTTTGTCGTCCGCGTCCTGATATGAAATTATTTTGACTGATTGCTGTTTTAAAAGCCTGCTTTGTACAGTCTCGATTAAATTCTGATCGTCTGGCGTTTGGGTTTTCCCGATATAGTCCCCGAAAATTGAAGTTGTATCGAAAACAAATTCAAGAGATTCAACACCGAGAAATTCAAGAAAATTATTATCTATTTTGAAAAACGCCACAGAATCGGTTTTTTCTGCTTTTCGAATAAGACATTTTCCGGCGCCAGTATTAGAAACAACGGCGGACCGTTCCCGGGCCAGTCTGGAAATAAAAGTAAAAGGCTTTTCATTATCTTCGGCAGTAGCTTTCGGGAAATTTTCCCCTATTTCTACATTATCGGAAATTTCAAGCCCTAACGAAAAAGAACGGGTTACAACTTCCGAAACCTGTTCAAGGTCCTGATCCAGAAATTCCCGGGGAATGGTTGGTAAAAAATCAGATTTTTCGAGTAGAAAAGTTTTTGACCTTCCGGCCAGAGTCTGCGAACTGGAAGAAGATGTAATTTTATTTCCGGGAATTTCAATCGAACCGGTTAAAACTGGATCCTCCCCGATATATATAACAATATCGGGTAAACCTTTTTCGGCAAATTCCGCCGGGTCAATTCTATATACAGGGTCTTTTATTCCCGGGTCATTAGGATAGACCATTGAAAAAGAATCTGAACAAGTATCAAAATATTCTGAAAATTTAAATTCATGCGGGAAAGGACATTTTTTCCCGTTTATTTTAATCGTTAAATCGTCTTCATTATCAACTTTTATTGTCTGATCTTCTGAAAGTTCGTCGATTATTCCGGTTGGAATATTTAACGTTTCATTCGGATAAATAAGCATTTCACCCGGAAACAATGTTTCATCGGCAATTAATTGATTTGTCCGGGCGATTCTGTCGGGTGTAAATATTGTTGGATTCGCGTTTACTATTTCTTGAACTGTTACATTGAACCATGTTGAAATGTAAGTTATTCTATCGCCTGATTTTACAGTATATGTTCCTTTTATTCCCATTTTTTAAAATACCTCTTCTTTATTATATCAGATTTTCAATTTAAGAGCATATTTTATTATAGGTGTCAATGTCTTTTTAGTCCCGGGAATTCCCGGATTGTCTGCCCATACTGTAGAATTTAAGTTTTCATAGCCCTGATTCAATGCAACACCATTCAGCGCGAATTCTTCTTTATCAAATTTTATTGTAAAACATAATGATTTATCAGCGTAAAATTCCGCAGTTTCTGGAATAAAGGGCCATTTTTCGCCGAAGTCTGATTTTTTTATTTTGGTTTTTTGTGGGGACATAATAAAACCGGGGCTGTTGACCCCGGCCTCCTTCAATTAACAGATAATTGGTGATTCTACCTTATCAGATAGATAAGCTTTTATTTTGGCTTTCGCGTCAAGTTTCCACGCCCCGCCGTCGGCTTCAAAAAGAGCAATGACAGGACTTCCGCCCTCCTGCTTATATCTGAAGATAAAAGCGGATTCAGGTTGTTCGACTTCCCGGAATGTTCTATAAGGCTTAAGCTTTACGACAGTTTGCGGCATGTCATCATCCGCAATGCCGGGACATAATACTTCATTTGAAGCCATACGGCTTGTTGTCGCGCCGTTATCGTCGCCGGCGGTCTGGTTTATACACTGCATTCGTGAAGCTGCAGAAATAATTTTTGATTTATCATCATTCCCACAAAACAGCGCCGAAAATTTTATTATAAAATCTTCCTGCGCGATAAATCTTCCGAATGGGAATTTATCAACTTCAGTTAAATTTGATTCAAGAATTTGGTGTCTGTCGTTTCTTTCGCCTTCAACAGGTGAATAAATAGAAATGCAATCGTAAGAATCAATTACAATTATTGAATTATTTGAATCGACACCGTCAAGATTTTCTTTTATATAATCGGCTATACCGTCGAGAGTTGAAACTTTAAGCATTGACGGCCGCGGGTCCGAATAAACTTTTTTAAGCCCGTAATCACTATAAGTTTTTCCGTCGATTATTACGGTTTTTTCCTGACCTTCAACAAGTTTTTGAATTTTATCAATTGCCTCTTTTCCGAAACCTTCCATTATTTATTTTCTCCTACGGCCGCCAGTTGGTCGGCAAGTTCCATTTGTTTTGGATCGTTAACAGTCATTCGCGGATCCCCGTTTTCATCTTTTGACAAGTAAGTAACCGCTTTTTTGCTTCCAACCTGTGCAAGCCCTGTTTTCATCGATACGTCAATTGTCGTTTGCGTTCTGGTTTCGTCTGGTTTAATTGTCCATGTTATTTGAACAGTTCGCGCCTTTCCCGCGGAAGTATTTTCATCCGCGATATTTTCAAGAACACGATCCATTCCTAAATGAAACAATCTTTCAGCAAGGCCGCCGCCTATATTGCTTAATGTGGCGTGTTGAGCTTTACCCATAAGTAAAATCCCCCTTAATATAATTTTAAATCGTCTTCCGAATTTTCGGTTTCTTGATTTAATTCTGTTTTTTCTTCAGAAACTTTTTCCGGGACCGGTTCAGGGTTAATTTCTGATTTATTTTCCGGTCCTGAAAATAAAGAATCATAAATTTCTTTTTCTTCTGATTTTTCATTATCGAATGGAACCCCCAATTTAACAGAGGTAAATTGTTTAAAAGCTTTTTTTTGTCGATTATGCAGCCGCATTTTAAAAATTCTTGTTCTTGAAGATTGAACAATCCATCGCCCTAATTCAAAGAACATTCCAAACGAAAGCGCAAAAATAATAAATATTGCGATTTGCAGAAATGAAAGAATCATAAAAATTCCTTTAATTCTTTTTTTAATTCGCCCACCATACAGCCTTGAGTCGATTTTATTTCCCGGGATGGACAGTCTTTTTTTACGCACTCTTCGCAATAAGTGAAAACATTCCCGTTTATATCTGTAAAAGAATTCATATGCTGCGCGGTTTCCTGACGCTTTTTAAGGTATGCGGCTTTTTTCGGCGTATTCCGATTATTCATTTTTTTTCTTTCTCCTCAATTAAAACTAATTTACCTTCAGAAATTTTTAATTCCCCGGTTGTTCCGTCTGGAAGATCAATTGTAAATAAATTAATTTTTCCCTGAAATAGGGAATTCAATTTTATATAACCCAGGGGGCTTTTATAATAAACGGTCCCGGTTGCTGAAACGTTCAAAGCAAAACCATTTATTGTTAAATGTTGACCGGGAAAATATTTAAAACTCATATTAGCCCCGGACCTTATACGCGATTCCAACCAGAACGGGCATTTTATGCGATTCTGCAAAATCTTTCAGAAAAGTTCCAATTCTCCAACGTAAAACGCCTTTAATTAATTTTTTCATTACTTGCCGCCTTTTCTCTGTTTTCAAGAGCTTCTTTTATTAAAATTGCGCCTTGCTGTTCTGCGGGAATTCTATAATCTTTATCTTTTGATAAATTAATTACTTTTTCCCATAGCTTAGAATCAATTTTTACAAATTTTCTTACTAATGGCAAAATATGCCTCCTTATTTAATATATTGAACCGGCCGGGCTTGAACCGACGACCTCCGGAAAAATTCCGGTGCGCCTTCCAACTGCGCCACGTTTCAAAATCTGCCCCGGCAACCACAACCGGGGACTTTAAAAAATAAATACTATTTATGATTGTAAAATAATAGGGCTTTTTACCGTGCTACCCTCAGTTTAAAACTGATATTCGGATGTCATCCCGACTTACCCGGACACGCCCGCATATATTCCCCCCTTTCAATAACAGTTTATTACTATAAACTACTTACCGTTATTGAAATAATAGTTCCGTTTAAATCATTTGTCAATGGTTTTTAAAAATAATGTAAAAAAGATAAATAAATAATTTAAAAGGGTTGACGCCCCGCTTAATAAAGGGTATTATGAATTAAGAGTTAAGCAAAAGGGGTTTAAAATGGAATTACAGATAATCAAACAGTCAGAAGAAGCAGTAACAATTTTAGTCGGAACAAAAGAATTTTTCATCATGAAAACAGATTCTTATATAAATGTACTTTGTAAAAACGCGGCTCATTCAGCTTATAGAGGAATGGGAAACTTTTTCGATACATGGGAACAGGCTTTAAATAAATATAAAAGCGCTGCCGCAAAAGAAGCAATTAAAACAGCAATTGATTTATTAAAATAAAATATAGGCCCCGCGGGGCCCGGGGAAGGATAGAAAATATGAAAGATATTATTGAAGGGTTTGAAGTTATAAAATGTGAACACTGCGGCTATTATTATGATAATTTTACTTCTATGAATTTTGAAATAGGAAAAGATCATGTTTCTTTTTTAGTTGGCCGGGAAAAAGCAAGCGAAATGATGCATAAAACAAAGTTTATATATTATAATGATTCGAATGTAATCTGCCCAATTTGTAGCGAATTAGTAACCAGAACATAAAGCATAAAAAAGATTTAATAAGGGGTTGACCTACCCCTTATTAAATGGTAATATAAATTAACGTTAAGGAAAAGGGGTATTATATGAAATCATTTGAAGCAGGGAAAAATTATCAGACACGGTCAATATGTGATCATAATTGTATATTTACAGCGAAGGTTCTGAAGAGAACAGCAAAAACAGTAACCGTCATTACTGATCAAGGCGAAGCCCGCTGCAAGATTCATACAGACGACGAAGGCGAAGAATTCTTTTTCCCTTACGGTCGCTATAGCATGGCGCCAGTTATAAAGGCTTCAAGGCTTACAGCTTAATAAAAAACCCGGTTTAATCGCCGGGTTTTTTGTTTACCATCTTCTTGTTATGCCGCGCGTAAAAGCTTTTGCGGCTTCATCTTTATAGAATTTTTCAATATCTGATTGAGTAATTTTATTTTTTGAATTTTCCATCCAATGAGTAGCGGAACGCCTTTCATTTTTCCCGTCATAATATATTTGTTTCCATTTAGGAAAAGTATTCCCTGATTTCGGAGAAGAGCTTACAAACTGGAACCAACCTGAAGTCATCCCGGTCGGTAATTCTGATTTTCTCATATAGAAAAATTGATTTGACCCGGGCAGCCCGTAACCGTCTTTGTATGCATTCCTTAACATGGCCCATGTCTGCGCAAGCGGATCGTTTGCTTTTACGGTCCCGACGTCTGACGGCCGCCTTAATGCCATTTGTCGGAATAGAAACGCCGTTCTTACTTTCTTTCTTTGATTTTTGGCTGTTCTTGCCCGTTCCGTCGGAACCGGCCCAGAATGTTTAAAACCGTCTTCCTGTTCTTCTAAAAATTCATAGTCCCTCCGGCCTTGCTTAGAAGGCGAACCCCAAGAAGATTCAATTTTATCAATATCATGGTGCGGAATCGCCCGGTTAAATTTTAAAGCCCCGCCGCCGGGCTTCGAAGAAACAACATATTTATTTCTTAATGTAAAATCACGCCGCATTTCTGTTTCTGATTTTTCCATTCCAAGGAAAGCAACCCGGGAGGCCGTGTTTGCAATAGCGAACCGAGCGAAGTTCGGAAAGTCTCTTGAAAGTGTTTGTCTTATCTCTGAATCGTTTTTTATTGTAGCTTTAAATTCCATGTCTTAATTATAGACCTGAATTATAAATAAAAAAAGGCGTCTTTTTAAGACGCCTTCCGGATGAATATGGGCAAATAAAATCCTTATGGTAAATAAAGTATAGAATCAATCAATAAATATTTCAATAGCCAATTTTAAAAGCGGTTTCCATGGCATATCTTCTTTTTTCCCTGCAGCTGAATAAATAACTTTAAGCCCGCAGATTTTAGCGACAATATATTCAATTATAGCGCCCCGGGAATTATACCATTTATCCAACATATAAATATGAGTACAACCAAGAAGCGCCAACAGGTCGGCCCGCATATATGTAGCGTATTTATCAGATTCTGAAAAAGTACGAGGAAAATGCAGCCTATCGCCTATTGTTACGGGATTCTCGACCGTATAGCCTTTTAAATCAAGAATCTTTTCAGCATTTTCGAAATTCTTTCTATATTTTTTTACGCCAGTAATCGGGCCGCTTATATATATTTTTCTCATTTCGGGTCATCCTTATTTGCAACAAATTTTTGATTATCAATCCATTTAATAACCGGGTCCCCTTCGAAACCAATTTCAAAAACAAGCCATGAATAAACTATTCCGGCCGTTTTATATTTTCCGTCTTCTCTTATCGGCTGCCCTAAATCCGGCATTCTTGTAAATACATAAACCGTTTTAAGATTTTTATATACTCCAGATTCAAAACGGGCTTGACCTGATAAATAATTAGTTCGCAGCAGGAACGCGAATTTTACTTTCGCAACTTCCCGGGCTTTTAAAACAAATTTATCGGCTTCTTTCCCGAATGGCGGATTTGTTATTACATAATCAAATTTCCGGGTTTCGTTGTAAAAATCTTTCCCGGCCGAAATATCGTAAGATGTAATATTTTTAAATTTCTTATCCAGAACCCGGACCATATGACCCATTCCGCAGGCAGGCTCCAGAACTGAACCCGTATAATCAAAAATTTCATTTTCTAAAAACTGTTCTGTCATGCTGTAAGGCGTCGGAAAAATATTGTGACCCGCTGAACGATTCATGAAAGCTTTCCCTGTTTCTTTTTCTATAATTTCTATATCCATTATTTAACGCGCCCCCACAGAATCAAAGAAGAAATAATAATTCTTTTATACCATGGCTCTTTTTTCATAGTTATTACCATTTCCCGGATGAATTCCTTTTTTCCATCTTGAAGCTGATTCATTGTTTTTTTCCGTTGTTCGGCTTCCCGTTTTTTTATCGCTTTATTATAGCGTTTTATTTGTTTATTGCTCATAATTTACCCTTTTCGGAGGATTTAATAAAATAATAATTGCTAAAATTGCCCATAGCGGAGAAGTTAAAATTCCGAATATAAAGATTAAAAATTCAATTATATTTTTCATATCAAAACCGCCCCAATAATTCCGACAGAGATTAGAGATATAAAAAAAATAAGAAACAACCGCCAACCCTGATCCCATTTACTTTCACGGGTAAATTCTTTAATTAATATTTTTAATATTTTCATTCTTCATTCCCCCGCAGTAAATCGTCAATTTCTTTTTCGGTTATCGGCTGCCCGGTTTCCGGGTTATCAATATTTTCGGATTCTTCCAATAATGGGCAACCTTTGCAATTTAATTCCAAACAGTCGCCGCATTCTTCAAAATCATTCATTATTCGATCCCTTCCAGATAATTAATAATTGTTTTCTGGTTCCATGGCGGCGGGGTAGCTTTCCCGGATCCCCACTGTTCCAATGTTTTTAATGGGATTTCCGATCTTTTCGAAAGTTCAACCCATGTCCACCCTTTTTTATTTCTGAAATCTTTTACTACTTCAGAAAATGACTTTTCCGGGTCATTCCCCGGAATTTCTGTTTTTTCTATTTCCATAAAGACAGCATAAAACATAAAATACACTTTGTAAAGGGGTAAATAATATTTATTAAAATGTAAAAATATTTAAATAAAGGGTTGCATTGCTACTTAACAAGGGGTATACTGAATCAAGTTTTTATGTGCAATTGTTGCATATAAAAACAAGTTATGTGCAATTTTTTGAGGAGGATTTTATGAAAATGGATTTAACAAAGCAACCGAAGTGGGTACAAAAATATATTGAGGGGTTATTGGCAAGATTAGACCTAAGCGTTGAATGTATTGATCTTCTAAGCAATCAAGTTGCCATCTTAGAGGCTCAAAAAACAGCACATAACAGCGATTAGGCGAAATTATTTTGGAGGTTATTATGATACATATAGATGGGTATTCTAAAAAAGGGGCAGGCTGTAAATATTATCGCGAAGCTAGTTGTCACCCGGCAAATATAGGAGCTGGACATATCTATGTTTGTTTATTGCATACGCTTCAATCTAATAAAAACGGCGATTTTCCACCAGTTGTTAACTGTAATGCTCTATCTGTAAAATGCGAGTCCAAAATAAAAACGCCTAACAAGAATTATATGTCATTGGGTACAACGACCACATAATTCTGAAACGTTAAATGAAATAATTTTAGATGGTATTATGAAAATATTTTGTTATCATTGCAGATTAAAAAAAGTAATGACTGAGCTCTTAAACACCCCGAAAGGGTTTTATTGTCCTGCATGTAATAAGGAAAAAGAAATAATAGGCAAAAAGGCGGTTAAAAAATGAATTTAGTTTCGAAACAATTTGTTGAAAATTGTTCTTGCAAGAAAATTCCTATTTCTGAAATATTCAGTTATGAGAATCAAACCATTCCAGAAATGAAAAAAATCATGACTTTCAATTTAGGTTTAGCCGGTCCGCAGGTCGGAATTAATCGAACCTTTTTCATCTTCCGTTATGGGAATGAAATTCTTTCGGTATATAATCCGGAATGGGAACCGGAAACAGAAAAGCGGGCAGCGTCAAAAGAAAGCTGCTTAACATATGGCACCCGGCGAACTACTTGCGTAATGAGATATAAAACAATCATTGCAGAATTCACAAATGGCGAAGGGGTCCCGGTTCGAATGAAGCTGCGCGGACGCGACGCGATTGTTTTTCAGCATGAATCAGACCATTTAAAAGGAAAGACAATTTTCTTCGATCCAGAAAAAGGCGGAAAGAAATGAAACCAACAAACTATTTTAGAGTAATGGATAAAAATTTATCAGGGTATAAACTGGCCGGAAATGATATAAATCACTTAAAACAATATTGTTACGGGGATGACGTTATCGTTTCACTTGAAGCCGTAATTATTGGTTTTAAAATAAGATTTTTAATCATGCCTTTTGAAAAAATAATAAAAAAACACTATGGAATAAATATGATAAATATTTTATGGCTTCATATAGGCTACGATTTTGAAAAACATGACAAAACAGATAAAATCGTTTGGCGGAAAAATGAAAAAGATTGATTTCAAATTCATAGATAGATTATCTAAAGCAGCTGCGGCAGGATCCGCGGCCGGGCGAAGTTTAAGAAAATGCGTTGAACAGTCCTTGAAGCATAGAAAAACATATCAAATAAAAGCGGTTTTTAAACTCCGGAGAATGCCGAAACAATATTTAAATGAACTTTCAAGATATTATGATTCTTTGGCGTTTTTGTCATATTGCGGAATAAGCCCGACCGAAGAAGTAATAAAAGAAATTAAAGAAGTTTCAGAATCAACCCAGATGAATTTTAATCAGGCTTGTCATTATTATGTTAATAAAAAATCGATTGAATAATATCGATTCAGAACTATATTTAATATGCGCATTGGAGCAGTTGGCAGCTCGTTGGGCTCATATCCCGAAGGTCATCGGTTCAAGTCCGATATGCGCAATCCGAAATTTCGTATTCTCGGACCTTAACTTAATTTTCCCCCGGGCCCTGACTTCCCGGGGGTTTTCTATTTAAAACGGGATGTCATCTTCAAAACTTCCGCCGCCGTCGTTTATTCCGGTTTCTTGCGGCGCGTAACCCTCTTTTTTTCCGCCAGTCAAAACAACATTATCAACAATAAGCGAATGTTTTGAACGCTTTATTCCGTCCTTTTCCCATGTCTCGAAATCAAGTTCGCCATTAATCGCGACTTGCTGCCCTTTATTTAAATATTGGTTTAACGCTTCGCCCCGTTTCCCCCACAAAACGCAATTAATATAACAACTCTTATCTTGCCATTGATCATTTTTTTTTATATTTCTGGTATACGCAAGGGAAAATTTACAAATTGCCGCACCTGTGTTTGTGTATGTTAATTCTGAATCCCGCGTCAATCTTCCAGTGCATGAAAAAATATTCATATCTTTACTCATTTTAAAATTCTCCTTTTTTATATCCGTAAGTATCGGCCATGGCCCGGAATAACATTCCGGTGTAACCTTGCCCGGAAAGCTTTAACATCTTTGAAATTTTAAGATACAATAGCCCTCTGTCGTTCGTATCAGTCTTTTTTACTAATTCTGTTATCTGTTCCGCTGTTTCGTCAATCATCGTCTGTTACCCCTTCAGGGTTCCAATAGGAACCATCTTCCAACATTTTAAATTCTGGTAAATCTATAGTTTTATTTTTTAAATCATGGCTGCAGTCTGATAAATATTGAATTTGACCATTTTTAATAAATGAATGACAACGCGGATCCGATTTATTCGGGACAGTAACCAGAACCGAAGGCGAAACGGTTAAATTCTCAATATCAACTTTCCATGAATCATTGAATTGATGAATCCCGCCGCAACCGAGACAAAAAAACGAATAAACATTTTTCCTTTTATGAATTTTCTTTATCATTTTTCAATATTCTCCTGATAAACTGGATTATTTTCTTGTCTTTTTTTCGGGGAACCATCTTTTTTTAATTCCGTACCGTAATAAATACATTTTGGAAGAGAAGAAAAGCACCCGCAAGGGTTCTTTCTTTCCGGTCTGATTCTTCTTTAATCTTTTTTAATTTTTTCTGATATTCTGTTTTTTCCATAAAAATATTACTCCTTAAAATAAATCAATTTGATATTCTTCTTTTACCTGTTCAGGCCTTTCGAATGCCTGAAGAATTTCGGGGGCCTTTTCTTCCGTTGGCTCTTCTTCTGGTCCCGGCTCAATTTCACCGGTTTTACACCTGCAGTCATAATCTATCAATTCACCGTCAAATATTTTCTTTACGGAGTGAATCGATTTATCTATTTCACCAAAATTCATATTTATTAAATTAATTTCTTCCCGGGAATATTCGACATAAGCCTTTTTTTTATATATCAAGTCTTTAACTGTCACCGTCCCGGTTTTTTTATTTAACTTAAGAGCCTTTCCGAGAATTTCAGAATAAATTCTTTTAATATGATCAGGGTCTTTTTTTGTTTCCATTTTTTCCGCCTTTTCCGGGCCGAACATACATTATTTGACCGGTTACTTTCATCCATTTTATTATCATGTCTGCGATTTTGTTTAAATTAATCGCATTAATTGCGACCGGCTGCCCTATTTGCCACCGCAGCTCCCTGCAGACCTTTTCGGCCCGCTTATATGATTCTAATTTTCTTTTACTGATAGTCGGCAATTCGTCCCCCTTTAAAAAAAATCTTCCGGATCATAATATGTTATTTTATCTTCTGAAACTTGCCATACTTCAATATGTAAATGCGGGTCGTCACTGTAGCCGGTTGAACCTATAATCATTAAAGGCGTATCGGTTGTAATTTTCCCGGACGCTGAATTATAAATTAATTTTCCATGGGCATATAATGAAAAATAACTATCTGCATGTTTTACGATTACATACTTTCCGTAAATATCATTAATACCTATCTCTATGGCTTCACCATCCATTATTGACGTAATAACGGGGTAATATGTGACTGAATAGCAATCGGTCCCCTTATGGACGTTTGCGCGCCTCATTCCGCCGTAACCAGTCATTGAAAGAAACGGGGAAGTAATAACCAATTCAGTATGAAAAGGCGATTCGGCGAATAAAGGGAATGAAAGGAAAAAGAGAAGTAAGATTTTTTTCATTAAAATAGCTCCATTTGTTGAATAGTATAATTTGTAATTAAAATTTCAGTTCTTCGATTCTTCAAATTCTGACGTTCGCCTATTATGTGAAGATTTAATTTTCTATCTTCAATTTGATCTAAAATAAATTCATTATCAAATTCTGACATTGCCCATTTTATCCCGGCTTCCGTCACCGTATCGAGTAAATCAATTGAATCTTGTTCAGTAAAAGAATGCTGATAATTGTTCCCGGTTCCAACATAAGGAGGATCAAGGTATGCAAAAGAATTTATTTCTTCACCATCCATATAATTTATTCCTTTGAATAATGCGCGAAAATCACAATTATTAAATTGAACGTCTTTCAGCATTTCAAAAGTTCTTTCAATATTATTATATAAAGTGTTTTTATCATTCCGGGCGCCATATCTCAAAGTGTCATGTTTCCCTAGATAGGTTAAATTACTTAAAAACAGAAACCGCAGCGCTTTTTTTACTGGATCCACTTCAAAATTCTTTTTCCAGTATTCAAGTAAATCTTTATGAATGGGCATAATTTTAAAAGCTGCTTCAAGTTCTTCTTTTTGATTCATTACGACTTGAAATAAATTAAAAACGTCTGAATCCAGATCATTTAAAATATTGTATTTGGCTTTCGGCTTATTGAAGTACATTCCCCCGCTGCCGAAAAAAGGTTCAATATAAATTTTATGGGCCGGGAAATATTGTTTTATTTCATGGGCTATTTTCTTTTTATTTCCAAGTCGTCGCAAAATCATTGTAAATCAACCTCTTTGAATAGAAAGAATTTATCATTCCCGCAGCCCGGGCAAGGATTATTTAATTTTTTTATGTCGCAAAATTCTTCTTCATTAAAAATATTTTCGCATGTTGAACACTGGCCCTGAAGTGCCGGACTTAATGAATTAAAATAATCGACTGTTTCGGCTGTAAGATAGATTTTATTTTTCAATGACTGGCCGCCAATTTTCTAAAAATCCGGCTTTTTCAGATTGACAGCGATTATGTTTTTCAGTTCCGCAATCTTCATAATTCCCGCAATTCATGCAATTTTTTTTCTTTTCATTTTCAATTAATAATTTATCATATTTATTTTTCAATTCAGTATAAGCCCGGGCTCCGCTTTTTAAATTAAGTTGTAATTCAGCATTAAGAAACAATAATTCAGTATTCGAAGAAACAACAGCTGATAATTTTTCTTTTAAACTTTTGATTACATTTGAAATTTCAAGGGCAAAATCCCCCGCAAGTCTATTCTGTATATAATTACAAAAATTCGTATCTTCAAAATCTGTTTTACTCAATTTATAAATATAGTCCCGGGCTTCATCTATGGGCCATTTTTTAACCGGGTCCGATGTTATCGCCTCAAATTCACCGCAATTATTGTTTTCGTCACAATTAACCCCTGAATGGTCACATTGCCCGGCGCCTTTACATTTTATTTCTCGCTGTTCAGAATATTTATTTTCCCTTTGCGGGTTTTTTGAATATTCATTATTTACACTTTCGCACATTTAAAGCCTCCAATGATTTTAAAATATAATCTTGACGATTTATTATTATATGATTTTTCATAAACATTCTTTTCAGCTCTTCAGGACCTATAAACAAATATTTAAAAGCTGTATCAATTAAGCTTTCAGTCGGCCCCGTGGATGGATATTTTATAATTGTAATGGTTTCAAGACTATTATCTAAAAGCCTTTTCAAAACATCTTTCATATATGGCTCCGGCATTCCAATAATCCCGATATTTTTCAAGATTGAACCTCAAATTCATACATATTAAATAATTCAGAAAGCAGAATTTCAGTAGGTTTATATTTTTCAACCTTTACGAAACGCCTTCCGTTTTTACTGAAAACAACGCCTTTCGCGCTTACTATAGGAATCCCGAAACAAAAGGTTATTGTATCACCTGTTTTTATTGCGGCTCCGTACATATCTTTCATTTTTTATTATTAGATTCCATAAGGATCGAAAACCCTTCAAGCGCGCCATTATAGAACGCGGGCCATTCCCAATTTTTACGGATCAATAATTCATGTTTGATTTTAACTTTTTCAATATATTCATTAAGAGTTATTCCGCAAAACTTTTCAGATTTTGACATTTTCCCGAGCTGCCCGGATTCTTTCATTTCTTCAGTTACGAGCTCTTCAAGTTCTGTCAAATAATCAAAAACAGAATCACCCATTATAGCAGCAGCTTTAGCGCCCTGAATTAAATCTATTAATTTATCATTCATTTTTTCATCACCTTAAATTCACAAACCCATACGAAAGGATTATCATTCCAATTTTTATATATGGAATCCCATATTTTATTAAATTGGATAGAAGCTAATTTTTCACCACATGAGCAATTAGGATAAGTTACACAATTAACTGCTCCTCTTGGATCTCCAAACATGTCTGGCCAATTGGGATCTAAATCAGGGCAGCCATATTTTTCAGGCACTTTCATACCCTCATTTAATGCCTCATACCCTTTTATATCCTGAACTCTTTCAACTCTAATATCGGTTATTTCAAGCCAGATACGAGCGTATTTTTTCGGCATGTGTATTGATGGTTTCCATTTTACACCGTCAACTTCTGGGTCGTCTGCCAAATAAATATTAGTATATCCAAATTCATCATGGAGCCTTTGCCATGTCTCCCGAACATAAAGCCTATCACCGATTTCACCTAATGGGCACTTGATAAAATTCTGCTCAATTGCCCATTGAATAGCTTTTTCTTTTGATTGTTCAATTGTAGGCATTTTAGAATTCCAACCGCCTGAACCGTCATTATCCCATGTAAAAAAGTTATGACCTGAAACATCAAAAAATTTGTAAACTGTCGCATTCTTTGATAAAAAACCCTCTTCAGTTTCTTTCCATTTCGTCTTAATAGGTCTTCTGGTTTGAATCTTTCGGCCTGAAATTATGGCGTTTACCATTTCTGAATTAAATAATATAGGTCTTTCTTTCATCTAATCATCCTCCAATATTTCCCGAAGTATCGATAATTTAAATTTCTTTGCTATTTTATTGAAAATGCAGAATTTAAAATCTGCTTCAATTCCTTTTTCTTCCGCCATGCTCGAAATTAATTTCGAAGCGTCGCAGGATATATAATTTTTAATTTCGCAAGCCCTGCAGGCTGCATGAGCGTCAATGTCCATAGTTAAAGCCAAAAAGTATTACAACTCCATTTTTCATATTGATTTCACAATCATAAAAACCACAGCAGCCAGAATTATAATCTTTTTTATAAAGCTTTTCTTGTTTAAGATTCCCCTTAATTGCTAATCTGAAATTATCAATACAATAATCATTTACAGAGCGAATATGATTCGACATAGAATTAACGATGTATTGTTTTTCACTGTCAGTGAATCCTTTAATTTGAGGAATTGAACTTTCTATTTGTCTTATTTTATTTTCAATAAATTCGTTCATAGTTATTTCCTTTAAAACGGAATTTCATCTTCTTCGCCTTCCTTCAGCGTCGGGTCGATAATAAAATGATACAATCCACCCGCCCGAACTTCTTTAACCCGTTCGTCTCTCCGAACCTCTTCGAAAAAATTTTTCTTTCCTAATGGTTTTCTTTCTTCAGATTTACACCATTCCTTAAATGAATCATGCAGCATAACCCGGGAAATAGTTTCCTTTTGATTGTAAAGGAAATATGTTTCTTCCATAAACTTAGAAACAGCGTTACTTTCAACAAGCCATAAATCTTTTTCACGCTGCGCCCATTCCGGGGATTCCATAATATAGTCATTATCACAAAACCGGGTCCATGCAGACATTGCAAGGGCCAGAATTGCCGGCCTTTCGTCGAAGGTCTGGCCCGCCGCGGATCCAGATTCTTCGCTATGCTCTATTTCGCCTAAAATCCTATCCAGTAGCCGCGCGTCATGCTTTTGAATATTGTTCTTATATGGGACCATAACAAGCCGCCGCGCCAGTCCTTCAACACCTTTTACATGAAATTCATAGTTCGATATGAAAAACAAAGCTAATGAGGTTTTTATACCATCGACAGCCGGGAGGTTTTTCTCTTCAACTGTTATTGTCTGTTCCCCTGCATAAGCTTTTATGAAGTCTTCCGGCAGCGGCTGCCGCGTCTTCAGGTCCGGTTCAATGAAAACTTTCTTTCCCCACAATACAGACGACGCGAAACGGTTATCCATATCGGAAATTTTTCTTTCAACACAAAATTCAGAACCGACAATAGATTTAATTATTTTCAACAGGAAACTTTTTCCGGTCCTTTGATTCCCGTATATTCCGAAAAAATATTCATTCGGTTTAATCGGGCTTAATGAATAGGCGATTATCTGAGATAAAAATATTAATGTATCCATGGAGGCCCGCTTTCTGTCGTCCGGGTGTAATGAATCCATATATTCCCGGGGAACCATTTCTTTCGCGAAGAAGTAAAAAGCCGGGCAATCTTTTTCAGGATCAATATTTTTATAGTTTTTATAGTCAAATTCGAAGTCTAAACAGTGAATCGGGTGTAATTTTTTAAAATAATCTTCCCCGTACTTTTCCCGCTCAATCCATTCAATACTTTTTTTCGTTATTTTAATTGCACCGTTTTTTAAATGAATATAAGGCGAAACAGCTGAATCCTTGAAATCATCTTTCCCGATATAACCGAGCGAATGCCGTTCAATATATTGTTTCATTTCATTTATGAATTTCGTTACTTTCTCTTTTTTAGATACGATCCATTGAAGGCCCGTGTCTTCCATCCACCGCTGAAGATTGCAATAAATATCATTTTTTGTTACTTTCCGCCAGAAATGTTCCTCTTTGAAATACTGCCAAAACCTGCCGCTTGACTGTTCCAGTGAATCGAAATCATAAAAGTTTTCAATAAACTTTCTATATACCTGATAGGAATCAATATCGACGGCTACTGAATTATAAGGCGTATAGGTTTCTATGAATTCGACCGGGTCGCCTTTTTCTTCTATAAGGTCGGCAACGTCCCACCCCGACGGATTATCTTCAATCGGTTTCGCGCGGTATACTTCCAGAATCTTCGCTTTCGGCAGCTGCGATTTAATATAATGAGCTGCTTTTATTCCAGGTTGAGATTCCCGGGGAAGATAAAATTCTTTGTTACGGTCCATTTCTGAATCCGCGTCGGGCCAGATATAACCCTCCCGGCCTTTTAATAGCCCCCAATTGGTTTTATCAGCGTTCGAAGTTCCGCCGACCCATGAAAGGACATTATAACCGGGTATCTTTTGACGCCCACATTTTTCACCTTCAACAATAATATAAGGTAAAGTATTTTCTTTTAATTTTTCTATTCCATACGGGGGAAACGGTTTTAAATCTTCATGCCATTTCGCAATCCAACGGTTATTTTCACCGAGATATAAAAGAATGTCGTTTTTCTGTCGTTTTTTGTCCTTAATTTTCGATTCTTTTGTAAATCTGCAGGTAACAAAAACCCATTCACCATTTTCATTATAATAGCGGGTTATTGCCTCGGCCTTTCCCCAATTATCAAGACACCATTGTTCTTTTACTCTTTTTTTAAGAGATTTTCGAACCTCTTTATTGTCTGGAATCGGAACTTTAGGGGGCGACACTTCTATTTTTTTATCTGACTTTTTGCTTTTTTTCGTGTGATCAGCTTCAATAAATACTCCGCCGGCTTCTTTTATTATATCTTCAGCGGCTTGTCGTAAATCGACTCCTTTTGCTTTTGATACAAGCTCGATGAAGTCCCCGCCTTCATTTGTCGCATAATCAAACCATAGGCCTGTTGACTCTTCGATTCTGAATGAACCGACAGTTTTATCCCCGCGTATAGGTGATAAAATATAATAATCCCCGCCTCTTGAGAAAGAACCCTCCGAATTGAAAAAAGAGCGTATGAGCCCGGGCCCTATCTTATTTCGGGCTTGCTCGAAAATATCTGCCATAATCTGCCCTACTTAATTAGATTTTTCCTGAATAAGATCATACATATATTTTACAGCTGCTTCTTTTGCCTCAATTCTAGTTTTATAACCTGAAGAACCGACATTGTCCCACTTGTAAGAAAATGTATTACTATCTTTTACTTTCCATAAAGAAAAAGGTAAATCTTTTTTATCTTCGATTCCTTCAATAGCGCTTTGCAATAAAAGCGGCCAATGTCCTTTATGTTTTTTGATATTTATAGTTAAAATATGGCTTGCATTCGGAGTTCTTACAGAAGAACCGCGGCCGATACACCGGAAACCTTTTGAAAAACTACATAGCCACTGAATATATTGATAATATGCCATTTTTCCACCTAATTAATTTCTAAATCTTCAACGCTTGCGATTCTTGTTCTATTCAAAAAATCAAGAGAAGAACCCGTATCTGTATAAGAAATAACTCTAGCGCCTTGAACTCCAATAAGTTTTGATTTCAGAACCGCATTTCCCGGATATTGAGTTATTATTACAATCGGCCTTAATTTAGCAATATCATCCGTTATTTCTACATTCTGAAAATCCCGCCATTGTCTTTGTTTATCTGAACTACCTTCTCCACAGAAAAACAATGGTGACTTATCTTTTCCAATATAAGAAGTCGAAACACCATTAAGAGGAATCCATAAATAATTGATATTTTTAAACACAGAAACCCATGTCCCACCTGATTTTATTATTATAGGAATTTCAGCGGGTGGCTCAAGATTACATCCGCAATGATTACATGATATTGATAAACCATAAGCTTTTATCATCGCAGCAAGATCATTTCTGAATTCATAAAACGGAAGGCTTTTTTCAGCTTTATGACAAAAATATAGTTTCCCATTTCTCCATTCACAAGATTTCATCCAATCACCTCGTCTAATTTATTTCTAATTCAGTTTTATTTTCAGCTTTTTCTTTAGGCTGTTTATTATATGCAATTAAAGCCTCCGTGACATAATTCTTTAAATCGGTGTCGTTTTCGATAGCCTTTATTTGCGTTTCCATTTTAAGCGACTTAGGCACTTCAACTGTAATTCTTGCCAGTTCTTCCATTTTTGAAATCTCCTTTTATTTGTAATATTCAATCATGCATTTTTTTGAACAAACATATCTATGTCTATCTAAATGCATAATTGTTATCATTTCTTTTATATTAAATTTTCCGCCACAATTAGCGCACGCCTTTGAAGCTTCATTTTCAATCCTTATATTATCTATAAAAAAATTTTTAGCAGCTTCAGAGAGTGAAGATCCTTCGCCAAAATCTTTTTTAAATTCATCATAATCATTTTTCTCATAATTTTTGATTTCACAATCATCTTGAATCATTTACAGCCCCCCTTATTAAGCCATTACAGCCTTATGTAAAACCCTTGTTAATATGATAATACATACAATATGTTAATAATTACATGCTGTCAACCCCGATTAACAAATAAGCCCCTTATGAAGCGGTTAGAACCGATGACAAAACCGATTTTAAGATGACAAAACGGGCCATTTATAAGGCAAAACGGGACTATATCCCGTAAATGGTAAAATGTTAATAATGTATAAATGTTAATGCCTTTTTATTTATAAGGCAAAACGGGCCTATTTATAAGGTAAAACGGGAATTCTTTATTTTATCGCCGGAAATGGTTTAAATCATTGCTATATATAGACTTAAAACAGCGCCCTTTAACAAGCGGTCAAAACCGATGACAAAACCAAAAATGACATTCAACGGGTTAAGTCTATGCAGTGAAAGGACTTATTCGGCTGCGGAGGTAAAAAGACAAAATAAAAGCCTATTCCTATGCTAAAACCATTTCCCATTAACATATGTTAATGGGATTATATTATCTCTATGGAGTTGGCTTTTTTTCTTACATTCTGTCATTCAACCTTTATTAAGATGTTTAATTTTTGATAGGCCGGGTGATATATTATGACTTTCCACTATCCAGAACAACCACAAAACCGGCGCTTTAAAGAAAAGGTACTGTAGGTAAAAATCAGGATTCAGGTAAGTCATTTTGCAACT
>Ga0307379_10001063_pt1 | contig 44208 bp, 39 predicted proteins | sample UN2MG_FD_202237 | JGI IMG/M metagenome (GOLD analysis project Ga0307379, IMG submission 202237) | Soil microbial communities from Risofladan, Vaasa, Finland - UN-2 | ecosystem: Environmental > Terrestrial > Soil > Coastal area > Acid sulfate soil | place: Finland: Risofladan, Vaasa | collected...
GCGCGAATCGGGGTAATCGAAGATTACGACGTTGTAGGAATCGGCGGCCTTGCTGAGGCGGCCGTTTGCGTGGTGGATGTCGCCCACGAGAATCCACATCCGCGCGGTTTCTTCGGGAGAAAACTTGCTTTCTGGTGTTGCGCCCTCTTCGGCGCCGCCGTCGGCGCCTTCCCCGGCGCCGCCGTCGGCGCCGCCTGCTTCATCGGCGGGTGCTGCGCCAGCCTGCGCCTTCAGTTGCGCGGCCCGAACGCGCAGTTGCTGGCGGGCTTCCGCCATTGCATCCTTTACGGGCGTGCGCCACCAGGTGGCATAGATGGAGTTCAGCTTTTTTTGCGCTTCCACGGGATCGGCGATCGAGAGGATTTTCTTCACCTCGTCTTCGCCCTGGCTCACAAGCTTTTTCGCGTGCTCGGCGGCGGCCTTGGCCACGGCGTCATCGTTTTTCTGCTCGCCGAGGCTGGCAAAGGCCCTGTATGCGCCGTTCATGTCGCCCTTGTTCAGCAGAGCCTCGGCGGCTTTCAGTTCTTCCTGCTGAGGCGTGGGCTTGGTTTCTTCCTGGGGCTTCTGCTCTTTCTTGCGCTTTTCTTCGCGCTCGCGGTATTGTTCTTCGCGCTTCTGGCGGCGCTCTTCTTCGCGTTCCCGGCGGCGTTCCTCGGTGGTTTTTGCGGTCTGCTTCTGCTCGACGGCTTCGCCCCGTGCGGGCACGCCGAGGCACAGCAAGGCTAGCGACAGCATGACAGCGAGAATGCTCAGTTTTTGCATGGGAGGTCCTCCATATCGGAGAGATAGGGCGCACTGCTGCATGAATTATACAGCAGGAGCGGGGCGGTGTCAAAGAATAAAACCGCGACGGCGCAGGTATTCGGTTACGTCGTCGGCGCTCAACGCGGCGGTTTTCCGGAGTTCGGCGGCCACGGCGGCCAGGTCTACGCCGTGTTCCTTGGCGAGGCGGCGGGCGGCGGGGGTTGCGGCTATCTTCCTGCTCATGTATGAAGGACCGGTGCGTGCGGGCTTTGCCTGATCGGCCGGTTTCGCGGCAGCCGAAGCCGTAACCAGCGCGAGGTTTTCGGCGTCTACATCGGGGAGGTGCTCGTCTTCGGCGGCGATGATCCCCACCACATAACCGACGGGCACCGTGCTTTTCTCCACGGCTACGATCCGCCGCAGCCGGCCCGGTTCTTCGGCTTCGAGTGCGAAATCGGCTTTGTCGGTGAGGATTTCCACGATCGGCTCGCCGGCCGCCACGTTGTCGCCTTCGGCCTTGAGCCATCGGCCAACGGTGGCGGTTTCGAGGTTTTCGCTCGCTTTGGGGATTCTGAGCAACTGCATCATATGGCCTTCTGAACCGGGGACAGTCTCGAATGACGTGAGATTAGGGAGTACCCTATTCGAGTTGTTCCAGCCGCACGGTGCGGTCGATCATCTTCACGGCGAGGAGCAATGGCCTGAGCTGCGAGAGGGGCAGCATGTTCGGTCCGTCGCATTTGGCATCGTCGGGGTTGTCGTGCACTTCGAGGAAGAGGGCTTCGCATCCGGCGGCTACGGCTGCCCGTGAGAGCGTGGGGACAAATTCGCGCTGCCCGCCGGAGCTGCGGCCCTGGCCGCCCGGCAACTGCACGCTGTGGGTGCCGTCGAAGACGACCGGACAGCCTGTTTGCCTCATGATGTGCAATGACCGCATGTCGACAACGAGGTTGTTGTAGCCGAAGGTGGTGCCGCGTTCGGTGAGGAGCACCTGTTCGTTTCCGGTGGACATTACCTTTTCGATGGCGTTGGCCATTTCCCAAGGGGCCATGAATTGGCCTTTCTTGATGTTTACGGGCTTGCCGCATGATCCGGCCTCGATCAGCAGGTCGGTTTGCCGGCAGAGGAAGGCGGGAATCTGGATGGCGTCGAGGGCGTCGGACGCTTCGGAGACTTCCTGCACGGCGTGAACGTCGGAGATGACGGGAATCTCGAAGTCGCGGCCGATTTTGTTCAGGATCGCAAGGCCGGTGCGCAGCCCGGGGCCGCGGAAGCCCGAGATGGACGTGCGGTTTGCCTTGTCGAACGACGACTTGAAGATCACGGGGAAGCCAAGCTCGATGGAGATGCGCTTCAGGTCGCCGGCGATGCGGCGGGCGGAGTCTTCGCTTTCAATGACGCAGGGGCCGGCGATGAGCACCAGCGGGTAATCGCCGCCGATCTTCACGCCGTCGATGTCGATTACGCGGGTTCGTCTCATACGATCGTCGCTTTCTTTCGCATTTGCCTATCGTGCTGCTTCGTTATGAAGATTCTTTTCACGCGTTTCCCGATGAGGCAGGTTACCTCATAGGGTATGGTGCCGCGGTGAGCGGCGTGTTCTTCGGCCGTGATGCAGGCGTTGCCCTCGGCGCCGATGATGGTTACCGGCATGCCCACGTATACGTTTGGTATGTGCCCTACGTCTATGGTGAGCATGTCCATACTCACGTTGCCCACGACGGCGGCGTATCGGCCGGCCACGATCACACGGCCGCGGTTCGAGAGCGACCGCTGAAAACCGTCGGCGTATCCGATGGGCAGCGTGGCAATCCTGGTTGGGCGGGCGGTGCGGTGCGTGTGGCCGTAGCCGATGCCGGTGCCGGCGGGCACGTCGCGCACGTAAACTATCTGCGTGCGCACGGTCATCGCGGGGCGGAGCGCGGCGTGGCGGCGCAGGTCGTTGTGCGGGTGCATTCCGTAAAGGCCGATGCCGGGCCGCACCATTTCATAATGCGAGCCTTCAACGTTGAAAATGCCCATAGTATTGGCCGCGTGCCGGATGGACGGCAGCAGGCCGAGGCTGCGCATCTGGCGGCAGATGCGGTCGAATTCGCCGAGCTGGCACCGGCTGAATTCGGCGTCTTCGGCCAGCGGGAAATGCGTGGCCACGCCGATCAGCTTGAGGTCGTTTGAGACGTTCATTCGTGCGGCAAGCTCCATGGCCGTTTCCATCGGCAGGCCCGAGCGCGTCATGCCGGTATCGAGCAGCAGGTGAACGCGAACAGGTTTTTCCTGCCGGCGTGCTTCGGCTTCGAGCAGGTCTACTATTTCGGGGGGCGACGCGGTAACTTCGATATCGTTTGCGACGGCTTCTTCGATTTCGCACTCGGTGATCGGGCCGGTGAGCAGCACGGGCTTCGTGATGCCGGCGCGGCGCAGCTCGATGGCCTCGTCAACGTTTGCCACGCCGAAGTAGTCGGCGCCGGCGTCTTGCAGGGCCGGCGCCACTGAGGCGGCGCCGTGGCCGTAGGCGTTGGATTTCACCATCGCCATCAGCCGCACGCCGGGCCCGGTGCGCTGCTTGATCGCGCGGTAGTTGTGCGCCACGGCTTCGAGGTCGATCTCGGCCCACAGACGGTGGCAGGTTTCTCTTATGGCGGCGAAATCCATTTTTGCTGGTCCGTTTTGCCGGCGATGCACAGGCGTGCCAACGGCCCGCCTCGGCGTCCTATAGTACCATCGTCATTCCGGGCCTTTATCTTTATGCTTGCGCTCCCACACATCCTCCGCTTCAGGGCGGTGAAGATAGATCGGGACAAGCTTGAATGGGTCGTCGGACTGGTTTGCGTGCAGCCTGAGCAGGCCCAGCTTGGCCACGATGCTAGCGCGCAGCAGCCACAGCGGCTCGTCGGCCAGCACGGCGCCGCGTGCGGAAAATTCCTTCGCGTGCAGGCGGATGGCATCGCCGATCACCAGATCGCCCGGCTGCACGGCGGCCGCGGCCTCGGCGATGGGCATCGCCGCGTAGTGCGTATCGCGCACGAGGGTATCGTTTTCGCGGTGATAGCCGGCGAGGTATGCGCGCTTGCGTTTGGCGTCGAGTGCGGCATACACTTTGCGGGCCGCGGGCGGGGCGTTATGCGCCGCTACATCGAGCGAAGGCACGCCCACCACAGGCCGGCCTAGCGCGTATGCGATGGTTTTTGCACACGTGATGCCCACGCGGATGCCGGTGTATGAGCCCGGACCCTGACTGACTGCGAAAAGATCGATGTCGGCCGGTTGCAGGTTTTGACCGCGCACGATGGCATCGAGCGAGGGGAGCAGTTCCTTTCCGTGGCGCAGCCCCTTTTCAAAGAATCGCTCGTCGAGCACGCGATCGTCTTCCAGCAGGGCCACGCTGCCCACGCTTCCTGAAGTTTCGATACCGATTATTCGCATTGGTGCACCTTTGGGATTTATGATACCGCAAACGCCGGCCGGATTCCGTAATTTTTTGCCCGTCCACATCGCCGGAATGAACTGCCGCCGGTGTTTAGTGCTTGATAATGGGAGGTATTTGCACTAAACTCGATGTATGGAGATGGATTCTCATAAGGAGATACGGCGTGGATTACCAGAGTGATAAGAATGATATGTCCGACACGCCCTTCGCTCCCGAACCGGAGCCGATGCAGGCTGGGCTGAAGAACGACGAGCGCATCATGGCAACGCTCGCGCACCTCGCCATCATAGCGGTGCTGCCGGCGGTGGTGGTGCCCCTGCTGATCTGGCTGATCGAGAAAGATAAGCCCGGCCGGTCGGAGTTTGTGGTGTTTCATGCGAAACAGGCGATGATCTACCAGGTGCTCGTGCTTGGCGCCGCGATGGTATTGAGCGCAACCATGCTGCTGGTGCCGCTGGCAATTGTATTGGGCATGGCCGCTTGGGTGTATGGAATCGTAGCGGCGATTTTCACCTGGACCGGCCGCGGCTTCAAGTATGTGTGGATCGGCGAGTACGTGAAGGGCTGAGAGGCGAAGAACAATGCCGGATGAAAAAATGATGACCTACGGCCAGCACCTAACCGAGCTTCGCAGGCGGCTGCTGATCTCGCTGGGGGCAGCCGGCGGGCTTTTTGTGGTCATCTACGCGTTCTTCGGCAGGCATCTTCTGAGAATCCTCGAGGCGCCGATCACCAAGGCATTCAGCGAATTTCAACTGCGAACATTCTCCCCGTTCGAGGTCTTCTTTGTAGTCATAAAGATATCCTTCATTGCTGCGTTTGTGCTCGCCTCGCCGGTGGTGATACACCAGGCGTGGCTGTTTGTGCTGCCCGGATTGAAGGAGCGCGAAAGACGCTACGTGCAGCCGGCGCTTGCGGCCGGGGCCGTGCTTTTCCTGGCCGGCGCGTCGCTGTGCTATTTCATTGTGCTGCCCGTCGTTTACGAATTCTTCATCAATATGAACAAGAGCTACGGCACCGAGGTCATGTGGTCGATGTCGAGCGTGATAAGCTCGGAGTTGATGCTGCTGTTCGCCTTCGGATTGGCGTTTGAGCTGCCTCTGGTGATCGTATTCCTTACACAGGTGGGCGTGGTAACGCCAAGTTTCCTTTCGCTCTACCGGCGGCACGCGGTGCTCGTGATCCTGGTTCTGGCCGCGGTAATCACACCCACGCCCGATTGGTTCACGATGGCGCTGCTCGCCGTGCCGCTGTACGTGCTCTTCGAGCTCAGCGTTCTCGTATCGCGGCTGGTCTATCGCCGCCGGATGAAGAAGATGCTCGCTGGTTGAGAAACCCCGCGTATCTCTCGCCGTGATGCCGCTATGTTTCGTCGCCGAATGACGTGCCCACCTCGCGTGCGGCCTTCACGATCGACGATTCCGGGTCGACAAGTTTCAGGCCGGCCACGGCCGCCTCGAGCGGCACCGGCACGATTTCGCTGCCCTTGAGCGCGGTCATCTTGCCGTAGATGCCATCGGCCACCAGATCGGCCGCGAGCGCGCCGAAGCGCGTGGCCAGTATGCGGTCGAACGCCGTGGGCGTGCCGCCGCGCTGCAAGTGGCCCAGCACCGTCACGCGGCTTTCAATGCCGGTCACCCGTTCCACGTCGTCTGCCACCTTCTGCCCGATGCCGCCCAGCCTTATCGGCTCGGTCGGGTCGCTCACGCGCTCCCTGATCACCATATGCCCGCCGGCGGGTCTGGCGCCCTCGGCAACGACGATGATGCTGAAGAGCCGGCCGTTTCGCACGCGGTCTTCGATCTTCTTTTTCACCGCATCGAGCTTGTATGGGATTTCCGGGATCAGGATGATATCGCCGCCGCCCGCGATGCCGGCGTTCAGCGCGATCCAGCCGGCGTTGCGGCCCATCGTTTCGATCACCATTACGCGGTGGTGCGACATTGCGGTGGTGTGGATGCGGTCGACCGCATCGGTGGCGATGCTGACGGCGGTGTCGTGCCCGAACGTGAGATCGGTTTCACGCAGGTCGTTGTCGATGGTCTTTGGCACGCCGATCACGTGCATGCCCTTCGCGCCAAGCTCGTGCGAGATATGCTGGGTGCCGTCGCCGCCGATGCAGATGAGCGCCTCGATGCCCATTTTTTCGGCATTGGCGATCACGTCGTCGGAGAGGTCTTCAACGACGATCTGGCCGTTGCGTTCAACATGGAATTTGAACGGGTTGGCCTTGTTTGTGGTGCCCAGAATGGTGCCGCCCTGCGTGAGGATGCCGGAGACGTCGTTTGACGACAGCATGATTGCGCGTTTGTCAATCAGCCCGAGGAAGCCATCTCTGATGCCGACAACCTCGATGTTGTGCTTGTTGATGAGGCTTTTGGTAACTGCACGGATCACGGCGTTGAGGCCGGGGCAATCGCCGCCGGCGGTGAGCACGCCTACTCTTTTCACTTTTGCCAAAGCTAAGCTCCTTCTGAAGAAATCCTTGGGCCGCTAAACATATCGGTTCGTAATGGGCATGCGGCGGTCGCGGCCGAAGGCCTTGGGCGTGATTTTCAGCCCGGGTGCCGCCTGCCGCCGCTTGTATTCGTTCCTGTCAACCATTCCCGCTACGCGGTTGACTAGCACGGGATCGAAGCCCATCTGGATGATCTCCTCGCGGCCTTTGTCCATCTCGATATACGCCTGGAGGATGTCGTCCAGCACGTCGTACGGCGGCAGCGTGTCCTGATCGGTCTGGTTGGGCCGCAGCTCGGCCGTGGGTACGCGGTCGATCACGCTCTGGGGGATGACATCGGTGCCGGCTTTGCGGTTGCGATGTTTCGACAGCTCCCACACGGAGGTTTTGAAGACATCTTTAAGCAGGCTGAAGCCGCCGGCCATGTCGCCGTAGAGCGTGCAGTATCCCACGCTGGTTTCGCTTTTGTTGCCGGTGGTGAGCACGAGCCAGCCGTACTTGTTTGAAAGAGCCAGCAGGAAGTTTCCGCGAATGCGCGCCTGGATGTTCTCTTCGGTGGAGTCGGCCGGCAGGCCCTTGAATGTTTCGGCGAGTTCTTCGAGATAGCTCTTGAAAACCGTTTCGATTGGCAAGGTGATGAGGCGGATGCCGAGGTTCTGTGCGAGGCGTTCGGCGTCGGTGAGCGTGCCGTGCGAGGTGTAACGCGAGGGCATAGTTACGCCGATCACGTTTTCGGGGCCAAGTGCATCGGCGGCGATGGCGGCCGTGATGGCGGAATCGACGCCGCCGCTGAGGCCGATCACCACTTTCTGAAAACCGTTTTTCGACACGTAGTCCTGCAGGCCGATCATGAGCGCTCGATACACCTCTTCCCAGCGGTCGTACGCGGGAGCCATGTGAGGCACGATGGGCGGCCGGGCCGGCGTCTGCCGCGTGCGGTCGAGCTTGCGCACGCTCACTGGCCGCGCAGGCGGCAACGGCCGCATAGGGCCGCGCACCGCCGATAGATCGAGATCGGCCACGATGAAATCTTCCTCGAACTGCCGGCCGACGGCGAGCAGTTTTCCCGCGGGGTCGATGATGAGGCTGCCGCCGTCGAAGATCAGCTCGTCTTGCCCGCCCGCGAGATTCACATAGCAAACGTAAGCGCCGGTGCTGCGGGCGCGTGCCTGGAGCATGCGCTGGCGTTCGCGGATTTTGCCGGCGTGATATGGCGAGCTCGAGATATTCAGAATGATTCCGGCACCGGCCCGCGCCTGGTCGAGGTGGGGGCCGTCGGCAAACCAGATATCTTCGCAAACCGACACGCCGATGGCGACGCCATTGGCGGCGCCGTTGCCGGCGCCGTTGAGCTGCCAGACTATGTTTTCGGTGCCCGAATGGAAGTAGCGTTTCTCGTCGAACACCCCGTAGTTGGGCAGGAACTGCTTGAAGTACGTGCCCGCTTTCCGGCCGCGGTGCAGCACGGCGGCGGCGTTGTATACCTTTTTGCCGCGCGAATTCACGCAGCCTACCACCGCCGTGATACCGTCCGACGCCGGCGCCAGTTTGTCGAGGCTGTCGCGGCTGTCGTCTATGAAATGCTGGCGCAGCAGGAGGTCTTCGGGCGGATATCCGACGAGGCACATCTCGGGGAAGGCCACGAGATCGGCGCCGAGCGCGCGGGCGCGCTGGATGCAGTCGGCTATAAGCCTTGCATTGTCGTTGAGTGCCCCAACGGTCGGGTTGATCTGGGCCAGTGCTATGCGAAAGATGGAGGTATTCATAGTTCAGGTTTCAGAAGTCTAAGCAGTACCGGGAATAACCGCAGCTCAGCCGCTCACTGTGCGGCAATGCCGGCGCCCTCGAGTATGCGGAGCGCGTTGCGGTGCAGGATATTGTGCCGGTCATCGTCGGTGATGTCGGCCGACAGCAGCGAGCCGATGCCCTGGTGCTCGTCGAACCACGGCAGGTCGGTGCCGAAGAGCAGCCGGTGGCTGCCCACCTTTTCCACGAAAAGCTCGATCACACCGCGCCGTCCGAGCACGCTGGTGAGTTCGAGGCAGGTATTTGGATGCTCGTTTGCCACGGCTACGGCTTCGTGCCAGTGATTGTTGAAGCAGTGGCCGAGGAAGAGCTTGATGTTTGGGTAAAGGCCGGCGATCCGGCGTGCCTCGGCGGAGCCGTTGCAGGCGCTGCCGCCCCAGGTGTGCATGAGCACGGGCAGCGAGCGGTCGTTGGCAAACTCCCACGCGGCCCGATAGCGGTCGTCGGTAACGGGCACGCCGTGGTAATCGGCGAGGAATTTCAGGCCGATGTAGACGTCCCGCAATTTGTCGTATTCGGCGAGATCGCGTGCGAGCAGGTCGGGGTAGTGGGGATTCACCGAGAGGTAAGCGCGGAATCGGCTGGGGAAGGCCCGCACGGCTTCGATTGCAGCGGCGTTGCCGATCTCGGGCGAGAACAGCGCCGCGTGGTGGGCGAAGCAGAGGAGCTTCACGCCGGCGGAGTCCATCGAGCGGACCATGTCGGCCGCTTCGGGCCGCGGAAACCAGATCGAGTGCCACGGGCCCATGTGGCCGTGCATGTCGTAAACGGGGCACGATTCGGATTTGCCGAATTGCCAGAATTCGGCAGCAAGAGGAGAACGGCGGATGAAGCTTTGGAATTGCACTTGTTATTCAGACCTGTGCCTTGAGTGTTTCCTTGAGGTAACCGGTTACTCTGTCAACATTGCTGCTCAGCGTTGAAAACTGCTTCTCGCATACGTCGGTAAATCGAGCCAGAACCTTCCTGTTGATGCTTTCCTGGTCTTCGAAGATGCCGAGGGAATGAAAGGCCAGGTTCCATTTCTCAAACTGCAGTAGAGCGATTGTGGCATCGCGCGCGCGATCATCGTTCAGAAGAGCGAACACGAACAATGGGCGCGGCATTCCATTCACGGTGCAATCGACGCTATACATGCCCCGAGGATCGTGCTCCGGGTGGTGCCAGTCGAAAGCCAGCCGGTTTGCAGGCACCACCGTCGACATGAGGCTGCGAAAATCATCGAGGAAAGTTGAACGTACGGCTTCTCTCTTGAGAAACGACACGTCGGCGATTCTCAGGATAGCCTGCACGAACGAATAGAGGCCGTCGCCAAGGTTTTCCTCGCTCAGGTGCAGCGCCAATTCACCGTTTCTGTCTTGCACACTGAAAGCGGAAAGCGCACTGGAGATGATCCTTTGCCGCGTTCCGCGCTGCATGTCTTTCTCATCCATTTCATAGGTGAGATGCATGAAGGTGTGGCCTTCGTCCGTCAGCATCCAGTGCGAATTCTCCTTCTTGAGGATGATCACCAGGTTGTCGCCGTCATTGAACATGAAAGGTGTGAACACCCTGAAGCGATCGATGCCTTGCGGACTGAGGCGGATATGGGTGCAAACTTTCTCTCGAAATTGCTGTTCCATTTGCTCAATCATGTCTGCTCCTCATGGGGGAACAAGTCTATCTGAGGGTTCTGCGGCAGCTCAAAACCGCAATCGGCCAACAGGCACCTCCATGCAGATTGCAGGTCGACGAATGTATCCGTTGGCTCCGCATAGGAATCTTCAGCGATCCCCAATTCCTGATATCGTTGTGTGGCCCGATGGATATGGCATCCGCCGAATCTATTCGCCTCGATGATATTCGTGTGCTCATGGCTCATACCGTTGTACCGGCGCAGCCGAAATAGCCTGTTTGAATTGGCGGGGCAAGCCGCAAGTATGACGGAAAAATCAAGGGGGTCCAGATCGTTCTGCCGGACTATCAGAAGGAACTGGTTGCCTGCCTCGCCCTTCACACTGAATTCCTGCTCCTTGTGGCCGCGCTTCTGGCGAAGCTGCAATGAGTTCGGGAAAGCAGAGGCAAACTGCTTCCTCTCGTGCAGCAACTCCTCTATGTCCTTGTCCAAATAGATGACCATCTGCCTGTGCTCCAGATAGGCCGCCTGACATAATCATCGTCCAGCTTCAGATTCTTGCCTCTGCAATCATCCTCTCAAAATTTCCGCCCGCGATCAGGCTCTTGGCGTCGTCGTCGATCTCGGCATGACGCAGTGAAAGCATCATCCCGCCGTGGTCGTACTCGGGGAAGCCGCTGCCAAAGAGCATCCGGCGCGGGCCGTAGCTCTGCACGAATGCCTCGATGCCGGCGTCCAGAATGTATTGGCTGATTTCGATGCAGACATTTGGGTATCGCTCGATCAGCGAACGGAACCAGCGGTCGGACCCCCAGCAGCCGAGGTCGGCGACGATGGCCGTGAGTTCGGGAAATTCGGCCAGCAGGTCATACATATTCGGCCAGGTTACGTGCCCGCACGACAGGATAATCGGAATGCGGCGTGCCGTGATCTGTTCGAGCAGCCGCCCTGCTACCTCGCCCCGGAGCAGGAAGTTGTGGTTGGGATGCACGCGGAGCAAGCGGACGTTTGCCTGGGCCATTTGCGAGAAAAACTGGTCGTCCACGGGCATCTCGCCGGTCTGGTCGGGCAGAATGCTCCAGCAGCCCACAAGCTTGCCGTCGGTGCGGCCTGCGAGCGCCTGGGCCAGGAGGTCGTTGCCCACGAGCTCGGAATAGTCGCGCTGGGCCACGTGCCACACCGCCGCCTTCGCAATGCCCGAGCGGTCCATCTCGCCGATGAGCGCATCGGCCGAGAGAACCGGCCGCAGCATGCAATTGCTTGGGCGGCCGATGAAGCAGTTGCAGTCGAAAAATTCCATAGGCCTCCCGGCGAGCTCAGGCCAGTGCGGCGTCGACCTTGTTTATCGCGGCGGCAATCTGGCGGACGTGCGTTTCGTTCAGTTTCATATGAATGCCAACGCGGAGCGCGCGGCTCAGGATGTCGAGCGTGCGCGGGCACATATCTTTCGAGTAAACCACATTTCCCTTGTATGCGGGGTCTTTCCACGGATAGCCGGCGGGCGTGGCGCCGGTTTTGTTTAGAATGGAATCCCAGAAGGCGTAGATGTGGCGGTCGGGGAAGCCGTCGTTGTAAGCGGTGCCCACGCCCAGCCCTTCGGCCTGCATGGCCTGGCCCATCCGGCGGGCCAGATCGGGCGTGAGGGCAAGCATGGCAAAGCTGAAGCCGTTGTCGCCATCGGGATCGTCCACGTGCTGCCGCACGTAGCACTTGGGTTCGTTCAGGAGTTTCAGCAGCAGCTTTTTCAGGCTGCGGCAGTGGTCGAGCACGCAATTCAGTTTCTGAAGCTGCACGCGCGCCATGGCCGCGAGAATCTCGTTGCCGCGGTACCCGGCCCTGCTGAAGGGGGGCGTTTTCCACGTGGTGCGGTCTTTCAGCCACATAGGCAGGCCCACCTCCGACTGAAAGAGCGCCCGTTCGAAGATATCGGGATCGTCGGTGAAGAAAACGCCGCCTTCGCTAGTAGTGATTGACTTGTAGTAGTTGAGGCTCCACGCGCCGCAGTTGCCGCGCGTGCCGGTCGGTTTGCCGCGATAGCTGCTGCCCACCGCCTGGCAGCAATCCTCGATAACGAAGAGCTTGTGCTTTTTGGCGATGGCGATGATGGCATCGAGCCGGCAGGGCACGCCCTGCATGTGCACGGGCATGATCGCGCGGGTGTGCGGGGTGATCTTGCGTTCAACGTCGGCGGGGTCGAGCCCGAGCGAGTCGTCGATTTCGGCGATAACGGGCACGGCTCCCACGCCAACGACGGCCGCCGCCGAGGCGATATAGGTGTAAGCGGGCACGATCACCTCGTGGCCGGGGCCTATTTGCATGCCGGCCAGGCCGCAGGTGAGGGCCGACGTGCCGGAGTTTAGAAACACCGAGTGCTTCACGCCAAGCCGGTTGCAGATTTCCTGTTCGAGCTGCTGGCACTGCGAATTTTCCATGAAGCGGAATAGCTTCTTGCTGCGGAGCACGTCGGCAACGGCGTTGATCTCCTGGTCGTCGATCAGCTCCACACCATAACCGCCCCCGGGAATCGGCTGTGTGATGGCGGGCTGGCCGCCGTCAATTGCGAGTTTTCCGGAAGCAAGCATCGTACGAGGCCCTGATTTCGAGGAATCCGCGCCAAGGATTACGCCACTGAATGCATTTTACGTTGCGGGTGGGAAAAGTCAATGGGAAAGTCTGCATCTGCGGGCAGGGGGTCCGCGCCCCGCGGAGGAAGCTTGACTTCGGCGGGGCGCGAGGGTATAGTTAGAGCAGAAGGAACTATTGCACTTTTCAGCTTTGCCGCGCCGGCACAACGTTTGCTATAGCGTGTGGAGAAACTATGACAGAGAATATTCAGGCGAAGGCCGACGAGTGCCGCGCTGCCGTTGCGCGGCTGCGTGACGAGGTGGGCAAGGTGATCGTGGGCCACCGCGAGATTGTGGACGGCGTGATCACGTGCCTGTTCGTTGGCGGGCATTGCCTGCTGGAGGGCGTGCCGGGGCTGGGCAAGACGCTGCTGGTGCGCACGCTGGCGCAGGCGCTCGAGCTGCGGTTTTCGAGGATTCAGTTTACGCCCGACCTGATGCCGGCCGACGTGATAGGCACGAACATGGTGATGGAAGACCAGAACGGCCGGCGGCATTTCGAGTTCCAGCACGGGCCGGTTTTCGGCAATATAATCCTGGCCGACGAGATCAACCGCGCCACTCCGAAAACGCAATCGGCGCTGCTTGAGGCGATGCAGGAGCGGTCGGTGACGGTGGGCGGCGTGCGGCACGATCTGGAGGCGCCGTTTTTTGTGCTGGCCACGCAGAACCCGCTGGAGATGGAGGGCACGTATCCGCTGCCCGAGGCGCAGCTCGATCGCTTCATGTTCAAGCTGCTGGTTCGGTATTCGAACCTTGACGAGCTGCTGGAGATAGCAGACCGCACGACTGCCCTGCAGGATTACGAGCCGGCGAAGGTGCTGGAAGGCCCGCAGATACTCGAATGGCAGAAGCTGGTGCGGCAGGTGATCATCGCGCCGCACGTGAAGGATTACGCGGGGCGGCTGGTGCTGGCCACGCATCCGCAGGGCGAGTATGCGGTGGAGATCACAAACCGCTACGTGCGCTACGGCTCGAGCCCGCGTGGGTTGCAGTCTATCATACTGGCGGGCAAGATGCGTGCGATGCTGGCCGGCCGCTACAACGTGAGCTACGAAGACGTGCGCGAGAGCGTGCTGCCGGCGCTGCGGCACAGGCTGATCCTGAATTTCGAGGGCGAGGCTGAGGGCGTATCGGCCGACGACATCCTGAGGCAGATTCTCGAGGAGGTGCCGAAGGAGTCTTCCCAGCGCAAGCAGGCAAAGTGAACAGGCGCGGCGGCGCTCAGCCTTTTCGGCCTGCAAGGCCGTCAGTCGATATCCTCAAAAAATACGGCCCCGGCAATATAGTCGGGGTCGTTCTTTTTTATCGTGCCTCCAGTTGAAATGGAGCGCGTTCGAGTGTGCAGGCCAATAGTGTAAGCGCTGCCGTATGGGGAATCAAGCCTCCGCCGTTCCCGCTACGCCAGCGCCTTGCGTATGCTCTTTGCGTCGGGGTTGCGGATGATCCCCTTCTCGGTGATGATTGCGGCGATGAGCGATGCCGGGGTGACGTCGAACGCCGGGCAGTAGGTTTTTATGCCTTCGGGCGCCGTGCGTTTGCCGAAGGTGTCGGTAATCTCCTCGGAGCCGCGCTCCTCGATGGGAATCAGCTCGCCGTCGGACAGCGCGAGGTCGAACGTGGACGCGGGCGCGGCCACGTAAAACGGCACGTCGTGCGCCGCTGCCAGCACGGCAACGGAATACGTGCCGATCTTGTTTGCCGTGTCGCCGTTCGCCGCGATGCGGTCGGCGCCGACAATCACGCAGCTCACCTTCCCCTGTTTCATGACGAAGCCGGCCATGCTGTCGCAGATCAGCGTAACGTCGATCCCCGCCTGCATCAGCTCCCACGTAGTGAGGCGCGCTCCCTGCAGCAGCGGGCGGGTTTCGTCGGCAAACACCCGAATCTTTTTGCCCTGCTCGTGCGCGGCGAACATGACCGCAAGCGCCGTGCCGTAGTCGGCGGTGGCCAGCCCGCCGGCGTTGCAGTGCGTGAGGATCGAATCGCCGTCGCGGATCAGCGCGGCGCCGTTCAAGCCGATCTGCCGGCAGACCGCTTTGTCTTCCTCGATGATCTTCAGCGCCTCCTCGAGCAGCAGGGCCTTGACCTTCTCGATGGGCAGGAGCGCGTGGCGCTCGGCGACGGAGTGCATGCGGTCGAGCGCCCAGAAAAGATTGACGGCGGTGGGTCGGGACGAGCCGAGGTAGTCGGTGATGCGTTTGAGCTCGGCCTTGAAATCGCTGAACGAAGCAGCCTTCGAGCCGCGCACGCCCAGCACGGTGCCGAGCGCGCCCGCGATGCCGATTGCCGGCGCCCCGCGCACCGCCAGCCGCTTTATGGCCGACCACATCGTGGCGGTGTCTTCGCAGCGGATGTGCTTCAGCTCGCCGGGCAGCAGCGTTTGGTCGATCAGCCGGGCATAGCCATCCAGCCCGCCCACCCATTCAATTGTGGCAAGAGGCATTCGCCACCTCCGTGGATCATTTCAGTGTTTTCGTGTCGATGACAAACGTAACCGGCCCATCGTTGTCGATGTGCACGAGCATCTCGGCCTGGAAGACGCCCGTCTCGACGCGGATGCCGGCTTCACGCATATTGGCGGCAAAACGCTCGTAGAGTCTTTCGGCTTCGGCGGGCTGCGCCGCATTGATGAACGACGGCCTGCGGCCCTTGCGGCAATCGGCGCACAGCGTGAACTGCGAAACGACGAGTGCGGCCCCGCCAACGTCGCCGGCGGCAAGGTTCATCTTTCCGGCGGCGTCTGCGAAGAACCGCATGCCGGCGATCTTCGCGGCCAGCAGATCGGCGTCGGCGTCGGTGTCGCCCGATTCCACGCCAAGCAGCACCACCATTCCTTTGCCGATTGCTGAATGCAGGCGGCCGCCTATCTGCACCGAAGCGCTCGATACCCTCTGAACAACCGCTTTCATTTCGCGCTCAACTTATCTTGCAGCTTTTTCGATTTTTCGCGCACGCCGTCGGCCATTCTGATCTTGAATGCTTTCAGCTTTTCGCGCAGGGCGGGCTCGCCCGTGGCCAGTATCTGCACGGCAAGTATGCCGGCGTTGCGCGAGGCGTCTACCCCCACGGTGGCCACAGGCACGCCCGGCGGCATCTGGACGGTGGAATAGAGAGCGTCGATGCCTTGCAGCGGAGCCGCGGCTATGGGCATGCCGATTACGGGCAGCACCGTGAGCGAGGCCATCACACCGGCGAGATGCGCTGCGCCGCCGGCCGCCGCAATTATCACTCGAACGCCGCGGCCTTCCGCTCCGGATGCAAACTCGTGGGCGAGCTGGGGCGTGCGGTGGGCCGACACCACCTGGATATCAAACGGGATGCCGAATTCGTGCAGCGCGTCAAGGCAGCCTTCCATTTTCGGCAAATCGGAATCGCTGCCCATTACGATCGATACGAGCGGTTGTGTTGCTTTTGATCTCTGCGTAGAAGGCGTGTCCATAGTTCGGTCTCTCAGGCTTTGGCTTTCCGAGCAGGAAGTGTGTCAGTTTTTTGCTTTTCCACCAGCGGCCGACTTGCTCTTGGCGCGTTCCTCGGCTATGGTGGAATAGATGATCATGCCGCAGCCGATGCATATGAGGGCGTCGGCGATGTTGAACGTGGGCCATTGGTAGCTGCCGATGTGCAGGAGGATGAAATCGCGTACGCCGCCGTCGTTGTAGATGCGATCGATGAGATTACCGGCGGCACCGGCGCCGATCATTCCAAACGCGACCGGCAGCCAGGCGCCTTTCGCGGGCGCCCGATACAGGAACCAGAGGATCAATGCCATAGCGATGACGGAGAAGACGGCAAGCACGGGCGCCGACCCCTGGAACATGCCGAAGAGTCCGCCGCGGTTCTCACTGCAGGCAAAATCCATCAGGTATGGGATCACCTGGGCCGGCCGCCCCTTCCCCAGGCAACTGAATGAAAGTATCTTCGTTGCCTGGTCTGCGGCCACGCCCAGGATCAGCGTGGGCCAAAACCAGAACTTCCCGCTCATGTGCAGTTGGATCCGCCGTTCTCCTCTTCTGCTTTCTTGCAGTCAACGCACAGCTTCGCGTATGGAATGGCGTTCAAACGGCTCTTGCCGATCTTCTTGCTGCACTTCGTGCACGTGCCGAAGGTGCCGGTTTCCATTCGCCTGAGCGCCTCCACCACCTCGCGTATCTCGTCGCCCTGCGATTCCAGGATCTCCATATCAAGCTCGATCTCGTAGTTGTCGCTGCCAAGATCGGCGAATTTCGAGATGTCCAAGCTTGCAATGTCCTTCTTGGATCTAATCACCTCGTTTTCGAGGATGTTCATGTCGCCAACAAGACTCCTCAGCTTGTCGAGCAGCCACTGCCTGTACGCGCCATTGTTATTGTTGTTGCCTTTCATCCGTTTCTCCAAGCCCCATCTTCAAAGGTTGGTTTGAAGGCATCCAGCAAGCCAACCTTCGGTTTTCCCGGGCTTCCGGCACATCCATGGTTCCGGTGCCCCTGCTTGCCCTCACTTGAGTTCCGTGTGCTCTACCGCCAGGACTGCGGAAAACTAAATTCTAACGCGCAACCGCCATGGAATCAACAGGTTTCCGCGAATCCGGAGCCTGTGAATCCGTAAACGAACCGTGGGGGCAAGGCAGCATGTTCGGAAACCGGCGGACTGATTACCTCAGAGCGGCAATGATATTGTCAACCAATTGCTGCGGCGTGAGGCTCGAGCTGTCGAGGATCATGTCGGCGGCGGCGTGGTAAAACGGCTTGCGGTATTCGAGCAGATGCACGATCTCGTCGTATTGATTCTTGCGCGTGAGGCTGGGGCGCTGGGCGTCGGTTTTTGGATCACCCGTGAGGCGGGCGTAGATGGTGCGGGCATCGGCCTCCAGCAAGACCACTTTGCCGGCGTTCCGCATGCATTCGATGTTTGCCTTCCGCAGCACCGCCCCTCCGCCCGCGGCGACGACCACATTGTCGCGTGCCGCAAGCTCGGCGAGGCATTTCTCCTCGAGGTCGCGAAATGCCTGCTCGCCGTCTTCGGCAAACATCTGCTTGATGCTCTTGCCTGCCTTCCCCACGAGGTAGTCATCGGCGTCGATGAACTCCTTGCCGAGCCGCGCGGCCAGCTCGCGGCCCACGGTAGTCTTGCCCGTGCAGCGATAACCGATGAGGAAGACGTTCATTGCTGCGTGAGCCTCCGCCGCACCACGTCGGCCATTGTGGCCACGGGTGCCTTGCGGCCCGTCCACAGCTCAAACTGTGCAACGGCCTGGCTGACGAACATGTCGAATCCGCTGACCGTTTTGCAGCCGCGCCGGCGGGCCTCGCGCAGCAGCCGCGTTTCAATCGGATTGTAAACGATATCGAAAACGACGGTCTCCGGCCGCAGCCAATCGGCGGGTACGGGCGACTCGTCCGTCTTCGGGTGCATTCCGATGGGCGTGGCGTTCAGCAGGATGTCCACCTCCGGCGCACGCACGTGGTCGATGTAATCCCAACTGCAATGCACGTCGTCCGCCAGCTTCTGCGCCTTTTCGGAGGCGATATCGGTAACGGTAAGCTTCACGCCCTTTTGCACCAGGCCAAACGCAATGGCCCGCGCTCCGCCACCCGCGCCTATCATCAAAGCCTTGCGGCCGCGCAGCTCGGTCGCTTTCTCCAGCTCGCCCACCGCCGCGATGTAGTCGGTGTTGTAGCCGAAGAGCCGCCCGGCGCGGTTCACCACGGTATTGATTGCGCCGATCTTCCGGGCCGTCGCGTCGATCTCATCCATCGCCGGCATGATCGTTTCCTTGTGCGGAATGGTCACGCTGTAGCCTTGCACGTCGACAGCTTTGAAGGCGTTGACGAAGCTCACCGGCTCGTCCACCTTGAACGGCAGGTAAACCGCGTCGATGCCGATTTCGTTGAAGGCCGCATTATGGATGGCGGGGCTCATGCTGTGCGCCACGGGATTGGCGATCACGCCGTAGACGGCCGTGTCGGGGCCGATCTTGTGGTATCGGTAAAGCTCGCGCAGCTCGGCGGCGGCAAGCTGGCCGGGCGCGCTTTCCAGCCCCCTATCGAGGGCGGCATACGTGATGCGGCTGCCGAATTTGCGGCCGAGGATGCGGCTGATCGTGCCAAGCTCGCCCATGCAGAACGCGGCGGTCGGCACTTGCGATTTCTTCAGCAGGTCGAATACGCGGAGGTTGTCGTCCAAACTGTTTGCCATCACGGCGATCTTCACGATGTCGGCGCCGGCGTCGATAGCTTGCTTCTGGACGTCGGCGAGGTTTTGCGGGGTGGTTTTGAAATTATGGTACGACACGATCCGCCGTGCGTGCACGTCGCGGACTTCGCGGGCGGCGTCGACCTCGATGTCGATGTATTCGGCGCCGAGCGCGGCTGCGCGAATCAGTTGTGAAATGCGCACGCGGTCGTCGCTGTCGTAGAGGCCGCCGTCTTCGACGCGCCGGCAGGTGACGATCACGGGCTTGGGGCGGCCGGCGAGCACCGCGCCGATATCGATGTTGTCGGGCAGGTAGTCCAGCCGCACCTCGATCACGTCGGCGAGCTTTGCCGCGCGGCTCATGTCCTTGTGCAGCTTGTCGAGATCGGTGCTCGTGAGCGAGATGCAGATCATATCGTGCTACTCCGCGTGGGTTTCATGAACGCGGGCCGGCGTGGCCGGCCCGCGATTCGATGTATCGCCAAATTCCCGGCCGATCAGTCCACTTCCTTCACGTCGATCCATTTCATCTGGCGGCGCAGATCGCGACCCACCTTTTCGATCAGGTGCGTCTTCTCGCGTTTTTCGAGCGCCCTGAACACGGGCATGTTGGCTTGGCATTCGAGTATCCATTCGCGGGCGAATTGGCCGCTGCGAACTTCCTCGAGTATCTTCTTCATTTCTTTTTTCGTTTCCGCGGTAACGATCCTGTTGCCGCGCGTGAGGTCGCCGTATTCGGCGGTGTTGCTCACCGAGTGGCGCATCCAGCTAAGGCCGCCCTGGTAGAAGAGGTCGACGATGAGCTTCAGCTCGTGCATGCACTCGTAGTAGGCGATCTCGGGCTGGTAACCGGCCTCGACGAGCGTTTCAAAGCCGGCCTTGACGAGCGCCGACACGCCGCCGCACAGCACGGCCTGCTCGCCGAAGAGATCGGTTTCGGTTTCCTCGGCGAAGGTGGTTTCGATAACGGCCGCGCGCAGGCCGCCTATGCCTTTCGAGTAGGCCAGGGCGATGTCCTTCGCCTTGCCGCTGTGGTCCTGGAAGATGGCGATGAGGTTTGGCACGCCGCCGCCCTTTTCAAACTCGCTGCGCACCAGGTGCCCGGGACCCTTCGGCGCCACCATGATCACATCGACATTATTCGGCGGCACGATCTGCCCGAAATGAATGTTGAAACCGTGCGAGCACATCAGCACGTTGTTCTCGCGAAGGTTTGACCTGATTGCCTCGCGGTAGACACGGCCCTGCACCTCGTCGGGGATGAGCAACTGGATAACGTCGGCCGCCTTGCTGGCCTCGTCGGCGGATACCGGCTTGAAGCCGAGCTTCACGGCGTTGTCGTAGTTGCGGGTGCCGGGCAGATCGCTGGCGATCACGTCCAGGCCGCTGTCGCGAAGGTTCTGCGCCTGGGCTGCACCCTGATTGCCGAACCCGATGATGGCGATCTTCTTCCCCTTCAGGAAGTCCAGATTGCCGTCCTTGTCAAAATACATCTTTGCCATTGATTGCCACCTTTCGTTGTTTACTTGGCTCCGCGGGCCATCGCAATGCTGCCCGTTCTCACCAGTTCCTTGATGCCGTACGGTTTCAGAAGCTCGATGAAGGCGAGGATTTTGCTCTCGTGGCCGGAAAGCTCGACCACCAGGTCCTTCAGGCCCACGTCGACTATATTGCCGCGGAAGATTTGCGCGATTTCGAGAATCTCGCCACGCTTGCCCGAGGCCACATTCACCTTCACGAGCACGAGGTCGCGCTCTATGTATTCCGTTTCGCCCAGGTCCTGAACCTTCAGCGTGCTTATCAGCTTGCGAAGCTGCTTTGTGATCTGCTCGATGATCTGATCGTCGCCGTGGGTAACGATGGTCATGCGCGACGTGGCGGGGTCTTCGGTTTCGCCCACGGCCAGCGAATCGATGCCGTAGCCGCGCGCGGCAAACAGGCTGGAAATATGCGCCAGCACGCCCGGCTTGTTTTCAACTGTTACACTGATTACGTGTTTCATTCATGCTTCCGAACTGCTATGTGCGAAACGCAAGGGGCTATGCCATGCCGCCCATCATCTTGTTGATTGCCTCGCCGGCCGGCACCATAGGGAATACATTTTCCTCAGATTCGACGGCAAAATCAAGTATGACAGGCCTTGGCGACGCAATCGCGCGCTCGATCGCCGGCCGCACCTCGTCGCGTGTGGTCACGCGGATTCCATCGGCGCCGTATGCTTCGGCCACTTTCACGAAGTCGGGGTTGGCGTCGCCCAGGATCGTGCCGGAGTAGCGTTTCCTGTAAAAAAGCTCCTGCCACTGCCGCACCATTCCCAGGAAACCATTGTTAAGGATGGCGATATTCACCGGCAGCTTGTATTTCACCGCCGTCGCCAGCTCCTGGATGTTCATCTGTATGCTGCCGTCGCCCGCGATGTCGAACACTACCGCGTCGGGCCGGGCAAACTGCGCACCGATAGCCGCCGGCAGGCCGAAGCCCATCGTGCCAAGCCCGCCCGACGATATGAACTGGCGCGGCCGGCTATACTTGAACCACTGCGCCGCCCACATCTGGTTCTGCCCCACCTCGGTGGTGATCACGGCCTCGCCCTTCGTAGCCTCGTAAATCTGCTCGACCACGTATTGCGGCTTCAGCCCGCAAGGCTTGTAGACCAGCGGGTGCTGCTTCTTCCAATTATCGATCTTCTCGAGCCATTCGGGATGCGTGGCCTGGCGCACAAGCGGGAGGAGCGCCTGCAGGCTGCCTTTGGCGTCGCCCACCACCGGAATGTCTACGCGAATGTTCTTGCTGATCGACGTCGGATCGATGTCTATGTGAATGACCTTTGCCTCGGGTGCAAATGCATCGAGGCGGCCGGTCACGCGGTCGTCGAACCGCGCCCCGACGGCGATGACGAGGTCGGACTCCGTGACGGCGTAGTTTGCGTATGCGGTGCCGTGCATGCCCAGCATCTTGAGCGCCAGCGGGTGCGTTTCCGGAAATGCCCCAAGCCCCAGCAGCGTGGTGGTAACGGGTATGCTCGCCTTTGTTGCAAGCTCAAAAACCTCGGTGGCAGACTCGGAGATGATAACGCCGCCGCCGACGTAGAGGACCGGCCGCTTGCTGGCGTTTATGGCTTCGGCCGCGAGCTTGATCTGCCGGTCGTTGCCCTTGTAGTTGGGCTTGTAGCCGGGCAGGTTCACCGTGTCGGGATAGTCCAGATCGCACTGCCCCAGCGAAACGTCCATCGGCAGGTCCACCAGCACGGGGCCGGGCCGGCCGGTTCGTGCAATATGGAAGGCCTCCTTCAGCACGCGGGGCAGGTCGCACACGTCCTTCACGAGGAAGTTGTGCTTTGTGATCGTGCGGGTGATGCCGGTCATGTCGGCTTCCTGGAAGGCATCGTTGCCGATGAGCGGGGTGCGCACCTGGCCGGTGATGGCGACTATGGGCACCGAATCGAAATTGGCGGTGGCGATAGCGGTTACCAGGTTGGTAGCGCCGGGGCCGGATGTGGCGATGCAAACGCCCACCTTGCCGCTGGCGCGCGCGTAGCCGTCGGCCGCGTGGCCCGCACCCTGTTCGTGGCGCGTCAGCACCAGCTTCACGGGCGAATCGAGAAGCTTGTCGAACAGCGGAATGATCACCGCGCCGGGGATGCCGAAGATGTATTCGACACCCTCCTTCACTAGAGCGTCAACAAAAATATCAGCGCCGATTTTCCTCACGCTATGGCTCCACTGCTGTATCCGGAAGCGATCCGGTGGGTTGGTTTGATTTGGATTACTTGGCGCCGCGGGCCATTGCGATGCTGCCCGTTCTTGCCAATTCCTTGATGCCGTATGGCCGGAGCAGATCGATGAAGGCCTGGATTTTGTTTTCCTGCCCTGAAAGCTCGACCACCAGGTCCTTCTGGCCCACGTCGATGATATTGCCGCGGAATATCTGCGCGATCTCGATGATCTCGCCGCGCTTGCCTGTGGCCGCGTTCACCTTCACGATCACGAGGTCGCGCTCGATGAATTCCGTCTCGCCCAGGTCCTGCACCTTCAGCGTGCTGATAAGCTTGCGAAGCTGCTTTGTGATCTGCTCGATGATCTGATCGTCGCCGTGGGTAACGATAGTCATGCGCGACGTGGCCGGGTCTTCTGTCTCGCCCACGGCCAGCGAATCGATGCTGTAGCCCCTCGCCGCGAAAAGGCTGGAGATGTGGGCGAGCACGCCCGGTTTATTTTCAACAGTAACACTGATGACATGTCTCATTGTGGTTTCCGGTTCAATAATCTGTGGGGTGACGGTCCGGTCGTGGCAGCCGCCGCCTCGCCCTCTACGCCATGCCGCCCATCATTTTGTTGATGGCCTCGCCGGCGGGCACCATGGGGAAAACATTCTCTTCAGGCTCGACCGCGAAATCCAAAACGACCGGCCGCGGCGATGCTATTGCCTTTTCGAGCGCCGGCCGCACTTCCTCGGGCGTTGTCACGCGGATGCCGTCGGCCCCGTAGGCCTCAGCCAGCTTGACGAAATCGGGGTTTGAATCGCCGAGAACCGTGCCGGAATAGCGTTTCTTGTAAAACAGCTCCTGCCACTGCCGCACCATTCCCAGGAAGCCGTTGTTGAGGATGGCGATATTCACCGGCAGCTTGTATTTCACCGCCGTTGCCAGCTCCTGGATATTCATCTGGATGCTGCCGTCGCCCGCGATATCGAAGACCACCGCATCGGGCCGTGCAAACTGCGCGCCGATGGCCGCCGGGAAGCCGAAGCCCATCGTGCCCAGCCCGCCCGACGAAATGAAATGCCGCGGCCTGGTATACTTGAACCACTGCGCGGCCCACATCTGGTTCTGCCCCACCTCGGTGGTGATGATGGCCTGGCCCTTCGTGGCTTCGTCTATCTGCTCGATTACGTATTGCGGCTTCAGCCCGCCGGGCTTGTAGCAGAGCGGATGCTCCCGCTTCCATCGTGCGGTTTTTTCGAGCCATTCGGTATGCGCGGCCGGCTCAACCATCGAGACGAGCGCCTGCAGGATGCCCTTGGCGTCGCCGACGACCGGTATGTCCACGCGGATATTCTTGCTGATCGACGTAGGGTCGATGTCGATGTGGATGATTTTTGCACCGGGGGCAAAGGCGTCGATTCGGCCTGTCACACGGTCGTCGAACCGCGCGCCGACCGCGATGATGAGATCGGAATCGGTGACGGCATAGTTGGCGTACGCGGTGCCGTGCATGCCCAGCATCTTCAGCGATAGCGGATGCGTTTCGGGAAATGCGCCCAAACCCAGCAGCGTAGTGGTGACGGGTATGTTGGCCTTCGTAGCCAGCGCAAACACCTCGGGTGCAGACTCGGAGATGATAACCCCGCCGCCCACGTAAAGGATGGGCCGCGAGCTGGCGTTGATTGCGTCGGCCGCGAGCCTGATCTGGCGCTCGTTGCCTTTGTAGTTTGGCTTGTAACCGGGCAGGCACACCTCGTCGGGGTATTCCAGCGAGCACTGCGCAAGCGAGACGTCGACGGGCAGGTCCACCAGCACGGGGCCTGGCCGGCCCGTGCGCGCGATATGGAAAGCCTCCTTTATCACGCGCGGCAGGTCGCACACGTCCTTCACGAGATAGTTGTGCTTCGTGATGGTGCGCGTGATGCCGGTGATGTCGGCTTCCTGGAAAGCATCGTTGCCGATCAGGGGCGTCTTCACCTGGCCGGTGAACGCGACCATCGGCACCGAATCGAAATTCGCGGTGGCGATGGCGGTTACGAGGTTGGTGGCGCCGGGGCCTGATGTAACGAGGCAGGTGCCCACTCTGCCGCTGGCGCGGGCGTAACCGTCGGCCGCGTGGCCCGCGCCTTGCTCATGACGCGTCAGGATCAGCTTGATCGGAGACTCGTACAGCCTGTCGAAAAGGGGGATTACCACGCCGCCGGGTATCCCGAAGAGGTATTCGACTCCTTCCTTGACCAAGGCGTCGATAAAAATATCCGCACCGATTTTCGTCACAAAAACATCTCCACAGATGAGGCTCTAATGCGCCGGGATTTTCAGAAAAAGCAAGACGGCCCGCTGGGATCAGGATTCGCGGGGGACGGGCCGGATGCCTGGCCGACACGGCGTCTTCACGATGCCGCCATCAGATGATACCATCTCCAAATTTCCTGCCAAGGTGGTCATCGCCGTCATACTCGGCAGAGAACTGGTAGTCGGGCGATTTTGCGTGTTCGACTTCCATATCAAAAGCCAACAGCACTTTTCTCTGGACAAGCTCACGCACGGCCGAGTTGATCGGGTGGGCGATATCCGCGTGGAGTGTGGCCCTGCCATTCGGATCGATCGGCGCCCGGTCTTCCTTGAGCCGCGTGCCGCACTCGTTGCAGTAACGCGCCCGGAGGTGATTCTTGCCGCCGCATCGCGGGCACTTGTCCGTCAGTTTCCTGCTGGGCATCGCCACAAAGATGCCTTGCGGCCCTCGGATCACTTTCAGATCCTGGATGATGAAGCTGTCGTCAATCGTGATGCTGCAAAACGCAGCAAGCTTGTCGTCGCGGTCACCCATCAGTTTCACTTTGATGTCGGTGATTTCCACTGTAGCCCTCCTTTGGTTAAACCCAAAGAGACCCTGCGCTGCCGGGCCGTGTTGCCCGTGCTGGCGCGACTTTACCAGAAAACACACAGCTATAACTGCGGGCCCTGAATCAGGTCTTGCTACCAACTTGTTTGCGGGGAGGGATACTACGGGTAGCGTCGTTCATCGCTTCAGCTTGTCATCATTTCCATCTGGCCTGCGTTCCGGCATTGGTCAGCCTTGCACGCTTTCGCACGCAAAAACGGTGCCGATGCCGAATTTCGCAAGTCTTTCCCTGAGTGCAACCACCTCCTTTCGTTCGCATAGCCCAAAATAAGCCGAACCACTACCGGTCATTGTCGTGCCCAAAAGGCCGCTTTCGGCCATTATTCTCCTCAGGTTTTCAAGCTCGGGCCGCATCGCCAGCGCCACGTGCTCGAGCCGATTGTAAAAGGCCAGGGAAACCGACTGCACGTCGTTTCGCACCAGTGCCTCTACCAGCGTGCTAATACTAACACTCCCTTCACGGACTGTCAAGTCAAATTCCAGCCGCTGATAAACCTCTTTTGTAGAAATTCCGAAGCCCGGCCACGCCACCACAAACGTCAGCGGGCAGGCCGCCTCGATAGGCATCACAAGCTCGCCACGCCCGCGGCAGACGGCCGTGCCGGCCGTGAAGAAAAACGGCACGTCGGAACCGACCGCCGCACCGATCTCCTCCAGCTTTTGCTTCGGAAGGTTCAGTTGCCAAAGCTCGTTCAGCCCGGCGATTGCTCCGGCGGCATCGCTGCTGCCGCCGGCCATGCCCGCGCCGGCCGGGATGCGCTTCTCGATCCTGATGCTCACGCCCCGGTCGATTCCGCTCGCGCTGCGCACTTCGCGCACCGCGCGATGCACGGTATTGCGCTCGTCGCACGGCACCGACGCATCGCTGCACGCGATCTGCACGCCGCACGCCGCCGGCTGGATCGAAAGCGTGTCATACACCGACACCGTCTGCATCACGCTTTCGATCTCGTGATAGCCGTCGGCCCGTTTGCCCTTCACCTCGAGAAAGAGGTTGAGCTTTGCCGGGCACAGGATTTCAACGAGCGAACCTCTGCGGTTCAGTAGCATAGGCTGCAAACCGCCGTTCTATTTCTTCGGAGCCTGCTGCAGGAAGAATTCGATCACTTCCTTGCAGATGGCGTCCTGGGCCAGTTTCATTCGCCACACGCCGGCCTTGGAGCTGTTCATCAGCATCGAAAACGCCAGCGCATCGCCGGGCACCTCGATGTAACCCGATAGCGAGCTCACGCCCGCGATCGTGCCGGTCTTCGCCCGCACGCGCCCGCTGCAAGGCTCCTGCGTCATTCTGCCATCCATCGTGCCGTCGGAGCCGGCCACCGACAGCGAGTTGGCGAATGCGGCGCCGCCCGGCTGCTTCACGATCCACACCAGCAGGTCGGTGACGGCCGAGGCCGAAAGGAGATTCTTGCGCGAAAGGCCCGATCCGTCTGCGATCTCGCAGTCCTTGCCGTGCGTGCTCACCTTGCCGAGGAAGCCCTTGATCGCGGCCGCGCCGCTATCGAACGTGCCCTTGCCGCTCGTTTTCCATCCCAGCGTTTTCAGTATCTGCTCGGCATAGAAATTCTGGCTGCGCTTGTTTGCCACCGTCACCGCCTGTTCCAGCGGCGTGGCGAAGGTATGCAGCAGCTTGCAGCCGGCGGCCACCGGCACGGGCTCGGCGGCGGCCACCGTCGTGCCCTTCACCGCGATTCCTTCGGCTTGCAGGGTTTCCTTGAGCGCCGTCAGAAAGAAAACCGGCGGATCGTCAACCGGCACGTTGGTGGTGAGAGGGCTGCCGCTCAGCCAGAACTTCCCGCGCAATACCAGCCCTTCGGAACCGGCCCGGCCCAGGAAGCCGAACAGGTGCTCGCCCCTCGCACTCGTGGTCGCGCAGTTGTTCGTCACGCGCGCGTAGCTCGTGTCCGGCACTATGCTCACCTTCGCCGGTGCTCCCGGCTCGGGCCCGGCGCTCACGGTGATGTCAACGCAGTTGTCGTTGAGGGCCAAAGCCGAAACCGGTGCGCAATACCATTTGTCCTGCTGATTCCGGGGCCAGGTGGGATGAACGAGCACGCCATCGAAGGCGCTGACGTCTGCGATGATGCTGCCGCTCACCTCGCTGATCCCGGAATCTTTGAGCACCTTTGCCCAGGTTTTGAACAGGAAACGCGGATCGCCGCCATGATTCCGCCCCGAGATATCGGGATCGCCGCCTCCGACTACGATGAGGTCGCCGTCGAGCACGCCCTGCGCAATCTTGCCGCGGGCATACAGCAACGTTTGGAAGCGGAAGTCGGGGCCGAGCAGATGCAGCGCCGCCGCCGTTGACACGAGCTTCTGATTCGACGCGGGAATGAAAAGCTTGTCGGCATAATTATCAATGAGCGTCTCGCCCGTGCGCATCGAAACGATCTTCACGCCTGCGTCCGAGAGAGCTATATTGTTTGCTGTTAACAGGGCCTTCAGCCGGCCGGCCAAGGCCTCGTACTTGGGAGCGCCCGCCGAAGCATAACCGCTTTTCTCGCCGGCGGAGGCATCGAAGATCGGCCCCGCCGCAAGGCAGACGATCGCCACAGCAAGAACACACGAAAATCCAATCGGCTGCTTCATAACTGCATCCGCAGCCCATCGCGCACATGACTTGCAGGACTGCGTTTGATCCCCGGTGAGCGGTTACCTTCTAGCTCGCTTTCGGAAAGGATTCCTCGCTCTGTACAAGGTACACGAAACGCGAGGAATTGTCAAGGCTAAAAAGCAACATGCCCCGATGGAGCGCAACGAAATCTTGCCGCCACGGTGCGCCACAAGAAGAAAATCAGAAGATGGAGAACTGGAAGTAGAACATGGGGAGGAGCATCCCGGTCTTCACATAAGCTATTTCTTTATCGACAGCGGCGGCCCAAAAGTTTAGGAAAATCCGACACACGCGGTACGTCGGGCGAGGCCCGCCTTGCCGCCCATGATGTTATGTATAGGTTGCAATGTGGCAACAAGGGCAAACCAACCCGCTGCGGCACTCAGGGGCGACCCGTTGGGTCACCCTTGGCAAGGCACCCCTCGCCCCTACTGTTTTTCCGGTTTCTTTTCGCTGCTCGGCGATCCGAAGATCAGCTTCACGAACGAGTTGAACGGGCTGACGATGGGGTTGAACGGCTGCGCCCGCGGCTCGGGCTTCGACAGCGTGCCCGTGACGCGCACCTGGATGATGAAGTTGCGCACCCCCGTCACTATGTCGTTCATCAGCGGGCCAACCAGCGGAATCGACGCGAGCAGCCCTTCCCTCGATTTCCGGCTGGTGTTGAAGAGCAAGTCGATATTTCCGTCAAGCGTTATGCTGCCGGCGCCCGTGATCGGCACGCTGGTGCCCGTGAGTATGATCTCGTCAAACTCGATCTTGCCGTCTTCGAGCTTGCAGTTCATGCTTGCATCGGTTATGGCGTTGCCGCCGGGCCATTTGAGGTTGATCAGCTCCATCACCAGCTTGGCAAAGAACGGAATATTTGCGAGCTGCCCGCTGTTGATGTCGATCTCCGCGCTGCCGCATAGCGCATCCGTTTTCGCACCCTGGCCCTTGAGGCTCAGCGTGGAGGTAAGCATGCCGCGCACGTCCTGGTCGATCAGGCCCTTGTCGGTGTTGAACTGCTTGATGTCAACGTTGTAGGCGCTGAGCTGCATGTCGAACGCCTCGTCCTTGCGCGCGTAATTCGCCTTGCCTTTCACGGTTCCGCCGTAGAATGTGCCGGCCATCTCGCCAAGTGAGATGGTATCGTCGTCAACGGTGAGTGCGAACGTAATGTCGGGCATCGGGAAGGTGCGGAACATAAGGCCGCGCGTGGTGATCGTGCTGCCGCGCGTGATCCGCATGCTGCTTTCGTTTTCCCACGCAAGATGCAGGCTGGCGTCGATGTTGCCGGCATTGTCAAGCTTGCCCAGCACGTCCATGCTCTCGGTGGGAAGCGCGTGCTTCAGCGACATGTCGAACGGCACGCCCCACGCGTGCACGTGCAGGCGGTTGACGTGCGCGGTTTCGGCGTTTTCGTCCGCGTCGGTGTAAAGGCGGCCGTTGATGCGCACCAGGCCCGTGCCGGAATAGCCGGTAACGTTTTCCGCGAGCACTCGGCCGCCGTCAAACACTATTCTTCCGGTGATGCGCTCGAGCGGGTAAGGAAAGCCGCCGTACTCGGCCTCGCAGTGGTCGAGATCGATAATAATCTTCCTCACAACCTGCTCGCCCTCGTCGCCGCCCAATCGCAGCATGCACACCACGTTTACATGACCCGACGGATAAAACTCGTCCCACACCTCCCTGTGCTGTTCTTCGAGCGCCATTCGCAGGCGGTCGTCCAGCGGCACGCGCCGCGCGGTAACTACAACGTTATGCGTGTCGATGGCATCGGCTCCTTCGTGCGCGCCGATTTTCACCTCGCCCGCGATGGAAACCTCGGCCTCGTCGGCAAAGCCGCGCACGCCCACAAACTTCACATTGCCGTCCCGCCATTCCACTCGCCCGGTGATGTCCTTCATCTGGTAAGGGAACGCATCGGCCCGCGCGCGCACGCCCAGCAGCTCCACCTTCACCCATTGCGGCACCGTGGCCAGCCTGTCATCGCCCAGCAGCTTGAGGTGCGCGCTCAGATTCACCTTGCCCTCGGGGCACAGCGAAGCCACCACACCGCATACTTCGGGCGGAAGCGCCTCGATGCTGCGGTCGTCTAGCTGCACGTCCTGGGCCGCCACGAATATATCACGCCGCGGATTGGCCGACCGGTCGTGCGGGTCGATCAGCCCCGTTATGTTCACCACGGCCTTGTTGCTCAGGCCCTTCAGGTCCACCAGTTTTATCAGCTCGCCGTCCCACTCGATTCGGCCGGTCAGCTCCACCACGGGATACGGCAGCTCGTCCAGCGACACCGTATTGCCCCTCAGCCCCACGATCACCTTTCTCGACGTCACCTCCAGTTTCTTATCGTTCTCGAACTTCAGCAGGATGTCGACGTCCACCTTCCCTTCCGGCTCGAACAGGTCTACCACATCGAGCACGTCGGGCGGAATGGCGCGGCGGCCGGTGTAGTTGATAAGCACGTCGCGTGCCATGATGGCAAGGTCCGGCCGAAGGCGTTCGGCGGCATCTTCGAGGCGTGCGTCCCTCTGCGGCACGTCGCCCCATTTCGGATTCGGAGCCAGCGGCACGCGACCGGAGATCGACACGTTGCCGCTGCCGGCCGTGCCGGTGAGGTCGAGGGTTACGTACCCCAGCTTTTTCTCTATCCATTTCTGGCTTTCCACCCGGATGCGCCCGCTGATGGATTTCACCGGATAGGGATGCTCTTTGTAGCTGCCCGACACCTCGCGAACCTGGATGTCGAGGCTGTGCTCCGCGTGCGGAATGCCATCGGGCCTGTGCACCATGAGGCGGTAAACAACATCGGCCAGGCCGCCGGTGATCGTGAGATCATCCCAGATGTTCAGCACATCGGGCGGGAGGGCCTCCTTCATTCGCTGGTCCAGCGGCAGGCCGCGGCCAAGCACCTCGATATCGATCAGGGTCTTGTCTATCGTGCCGCGGTTCACCTCGATTGTGCCGCCGTTGTATCGTCCGATCAGCCGAACGATCCTGAGGCTATGGCCGTCGCTCTCAACAACGCCGCTGAGCTGCCGCACGGGCAGGGGAAAATCCTTGATGGTCACCGAGCAGTTTGCCGGCCGTGCCACGATCTTCTGCTGCATCTGCCGTTTGTCGCCCCAGGCGTAAAGCATTTGGAGCGTTACGCCCACCTGGCCCCGCAGGCTCACGTCGTCCCAGCCGTGCTGCAGGTGCGCGGGCAGCAGGTTTCTGAAACTGCCGAGCACGTCGATCTGCTCGAGCTCGGCGTTCAGCGATAGCGTTTTCGGCAGCATGCGCACCTCGCCGTCGATCTTCACCAGGCCGGCTATGGTCTGCCTTGCGCTGCCGCGAAAGCCTATGCCCGAACCCGAAAACGAGCTGGCCGAGGCGTCGATCTGAACGTCGCTTAGAAGAACCGGAGGCGAGTTTGAATACAGCATGCCGCTGTCGAAATGCAGGGCGCCCGAATTGAGCGAAAGCTTCTTGGGTATCCAGCGGCCGTCGGCCGGCTCCTTCCCGGTCGGCAGGCTGCTCACGAGGTCGACAAGTGCGGGGCTGATACGCGCGCGCGGCCGCATCACCTCCACCTCGTCAATGCCGCCCTTGCCCGACAGCAGCCTGAAAAGGCTGCAATCGACCATGATCTGCTCGCAGGAAAACGCCGGCTCGCCGCGCTCCTGGCCGGGCAGATACATGCGCACGTCGTTCAACTGCAGCAGCCCCGTCAGGCTGGCCTCGGCCGAGCCGATGTCCACCTTGCATTTCAACGCCTGCCGAAGCGCATCCTCCACGCGCCGCCTCACGCTCTCGTCCGAAAGGTGCATGCGGAACAGCAGCAGCAGGTTTATCGCCACCACCGCGAGCACGGTGAACAGGATGACGGTTTTTTTCGTTCGCGACATGTTTCGCCCTCGGGGGATCAGGCTTCTTGCCGTTGAAACGTTTTCCGCCGGCTGCATGCCAGCCTGCACCTCAGGGCGATCCAGAGCGCCCGCAGGCCGTCGTGCCAACGGATTTTCTTGCCTTGCGCCATCGAGCGCGGCCGGTACGAAACAGGCACTTCCAATATCTTCACGCCGCGCCTCAGCAGCAGCGCGGTTGCCTCGGCGCAAAAACCGAAGCCCGCCTCGCGAAGGGGCAGCGACCTCAGCAGCGGCGTTTTGAATGCCTTGTAGCACGTGTGCTGGTCGGTGATCCGCACGCCAAACAGCGCGCTCGTAGCCATCGACAGCACCCGCCCGCCCCAGTAGTAGCGGCGGTAGGAAGCAGAGTTCTGCCCGAGTATGCGCGAGCCGTAAACAACATCGGCCTCGCCCGCCTCAATCGGCTTCAGCAGCGCGGGATAGTCGCGCGGGTCGTACTCGAGGTCGGCATCCTGCACCAGCACCACGTCGCCGGTAACACGAGCCAGAGCGGTTTGAATAGCGGCGCCCTTGCCGCGGTTTTCCCTGTGCCGCAGCAGTTTCAGCTCCGGCATCGCGGCCGCCGCCGCCTCGAGGATCGCCCACGAGCCGTCGGCCGAGCCGTCGTCCACCGCTAGTATCTCGTGCACGCTTGCATCGTGCACGCGGCCCAGCGCCTCCCGCAGGCTGCGCTCCTCGTTATAAACCGGCATGATAACAGATAATTTCAACAGATTCAAAATGTTTTGAAACCCGAGCCGGCGAAGCCGGAAAATCCACAACACTCCGGGCCTTCATCCCCGATGCCTGGGCAACTGCCCCAAGCGATCAAGATGACATTTGCACCTTGCACTTTGCACCTTGCACTCCCCTTGCCTTGGGCGTGCTCGCCAGGCAAAGCCTATCACGGCCACGACCGCCACGCCGGCAAACACCGACAGCAGCGGCACCACCGGAGCGCGGTATCGCACCGAGCCCACAAATATCGTGTGCAGCGCCGAAAAGTAGAACGCCGGCACCAGCAGCACGCCCGCCGCACGCATCCGATTGCGTGCCGCCAGCAGCCCACCCAGCACACACGCCATCACCGGCAGCATGTAGAGCGCGCTGATCGCCATGTAGCCGGCGCTGCGATACTCCGAAAAATTCGGCACGGGGTTCCACAGCCGCCACAGCTTCCTCGGCGCCAGCATCACAATGCGCAGCGGGTCGTCCTTGATGCAGCCGATCGCCGCCCGCCGCAGGATGTAGTCTTTCTCCGCCTCGCTCTTGCCCTCGATCTCCGGCGGCCACGCGCCTTCGCGCTCGATGCGATCCATCGCCGGCCCACCGTCGGCGCCCGGATACGTGCCCTCGAACAGCGACGCACCGGCCGACAGCGTGGTGAAAACAAACCGCCCGGTAAGCCGGTGGTTCCGCGCCGCCCACGGCAGCATCACGGCGAAGGCAACCGCGCACACGATCACGGCCGTGCGCAGGCTGTGCGGCTTCCTCCACCGCAGCAGCAGCCACACCACGCACAGCAGCGGCAGCATCAGCACCAGCGACGGCCTCACCAGCGATGCCAGGCCCATCAGCGCGCCGCCGGCCGCCGCCCATGCAACGTTCCCGCGCTCGGTGTAAAGCATGCACAGCATCCCGGCCGCCAGCAGGAACGCAAATAGCGTTTCCCCCAGCACAAGCCCCGAAAAATACGTGAGCACAGGGTCCAGCGCCGTAATGGCAGCCGCCGCAAGGCCAACACGGCCGCCGAACAGCCGCCGGCCGATCAGGAACACGGCCGCGCACGTCAGCCCGCCCAGCAGCGCCTGCACGGCGCTCGCGGCCGCGAATCCTCCGCCCAGTGCAAATACTCCGGCCAGAAAATACGAGTAGCCGGGCCCGCGATTTGATACCGTATGCTCGTTCAGCATCGGGCCTTTGCCGGCAAGGATGTTTTCGGCGGTCGTGATGTAATCGGCGCTGTCGGGAAAGCGATCGGGCGCGGTGAACGCGCCGCCCGCGAGCACGCGCACGAGCACCGCAGCCGCCACTACAATTGAAACCGCCAGGATGCGCACGGCACAGCTCCGTCAGGTTTTGTCAACACCGTACAGCGAACGAAAGACTCGCGAGAGCGTGAAATGTGAAAGGGAAAGGCGCACCAGCGCACACTGAAAAGCGGCGGTTTGAGAAAGCGCACAGCGGGCGCATGCCCTCGCCGAGCAGCGCCCATTGCACGCCGACTATGGTTTGATGACAACCCTCTCGATCGATTCCGCACGACCGGTCGTGGCGTTGAGGCAAACAAGTGCGCCGCACATCCGCGGGTCGCCGGAGGCTACGTCGAACGGTTCGGGCATGTTCGTGATGAACTTCTTGAGCACGGCTTCGGTTTTGCGGCCGAGGATCGAATCGAACCCGCCGGCCATTCCGATGTCGCTGATGTAGGCCGTGCCGTTCGGCAGCACGCGCTCGTCGGCGGTTTGCACGTGCGTATGCGTGCCGTACACGGCCGAAACCTTGCCGTCGAGGTGCCAGCCCATGCCCAGTTTTTCCGAGGTGGCCTCGGCGTGCATGTCCACGAAAATGATCCGCGTCTGCTGCCGCAGCTCCTCAACCGCCCGGCTGGCGGCCTTGAACGGGCACTCGGCGGGCGGCATGAATGTGCGGCCCACCAGGTTTACCACGCCCACCTGCTCGCCTGAGATCGACCTCACACACGTCCAGCCCCGCCCCGGCGATTCCGACGGATAATTGGCGGGCCGCAGTATGCGGATGTCGCTTTGGATCGCGGCGATGATGTCCTTCTTTTTCCACACGTGATCGCCGGTGGTGATCACGTCTACGCCCCATTCGAAGAACTGGCTGGCTATGGCGGCGCTGATGCCGAGGCCGCCCGCCGCGTTCTCGCCGTTCACGATCACGAAATCAATCGCGTTTGCCTTTACGTAAGGCTTCAACTGATGTCTGACCAACTCCCTGCCGGGCGAGCCGACAACATCCCCGATTACCAACACCCTGAAGGCCACGGGCGTTCCTTTCTGTTCCTGGGCGCGCCGAATGCCGTTACCGGGCGTAATCGACGACGCGCGACTCCCTTATGAGCGTAACGGTGATCTCGCCCGGATAGGTGAGCTCACGCTCGATCTCGGCCGCAATGTCCCTTGCCAGCCGGTTCATGTTCTTGTCCAATACCTTGTCGGGCCGGATGATCACGCGCACTTCGCGGCCGGCCTGGATGGCAAACGCGCTTTCAACGCCGGGGAATGTGCGGGCCACTTCTTCGAGCCGTTCGAGCCGCTTGATGTATTTCTCGAGCGACTCGCGGCGTGCGCCGGGCCGCGACGCGGAGATTGCATCCGCCACCTGCACCAGCACCGCATACAGCGTTTCGGGCGGCGCGGCCTCGTGATGCGCGAGGATCGCGTTTACCACCTCGGGCCGCTCGCCGTGCTTCTTTGCGTGCTCGGCGCCGATCTCGGCGTGCCCGCCCTCGATCTCGTGATCCATCGCCTTGCCGATGTCATGCAGCAGGCCGATGCGCTTGGCAAGCTGGATATCCAGCCCCAGCTCGGATGCCATCGTGCTCATCAAGAAAGCCACTTCCATCGAGTGGTTGAGCACGCTTTGCCCGTAGCTTGTGCGGAAGCGCAGCCGGCCCAGCAGCGTAATGAACTTTGCCGGCACGCCGGGAACGTCAACGTCGAGCACCGTCTGCTTGCCGGTCTGCTCGATCACCTCGTCCAGCTCCTTGCGAGCCTTCTCCACGATCTCTTCGATGCGTGCCGGGTGAATGCGGCCGTCCTGGATCAGCTTTTCCATCGCGCGCCGCGCCATTTCGCGCCGCACGCTGTCAAACCCGCTCACTACTATCACGCCCGGCGTGTCGTCTACGATCACGTCGATGCCGGTGGCCTTTTCAAACGCGCGGATGTTTCGTCCTTCGCGGCCGATGATCCTGCCCTTCATCTCGTCGCTGGGAAGGTCGATGGCAGAAACTACGAGGTCGGATGAATGGTCCACGGCGCAGCGCTGGATGGCGGTGGTAACGATCTCCTTGGCTTTCCGATCGGCCGTCTCTTTCGCGGCCGTGATCAGCTTGTTTACAAGCGCATCGCACTCGTGCTGCATTTCGGTTTCGAGACGCTTGAGCAGCGTTTCGGTGGCTTCGTCTCGCGTGAGATTGGCCACTTTATAAAGCTGCTCTTTCTCGTCCTGAAGGATCGCCTCGAGCTGCTGCTCCTTCTCGCCGAGGTTTTTCTGGCGGGCCGCGAGTTCGCGTTCGAGGTTTTCGACAAGCTTTTCCTTCTTGGCCGCCACCTCTGTCTTGCGGTCGATCCCGTCTTCGCGCTTGCCTAGCCTTCGCTCGTACTGGCGGAGTTCCTGGCGCAGCTCCTGCGTCTCTTTTTCAAACTCCTCGTGCATCTGGAGCTGCTCGGCCTTGGCGGCAAGATCGGCGTGTTTCTTGATTTCCTCGGCCTCGGCCTTCGCCTCGGCAATCACATTCATCGCCTGAAGCCGCGCCGAACGCCTTCGCAAGGCGTTCATCACGTGGCACACGCCGTAGCCTGCAAGCCCGACGATGACAATGGGAATCAGGGCGTACCAACTGCTGAGGAAAGTGTTGAAAATGTATGCGCTAATGGTCTCACCCCCTTTGCTAAACCGGCATCCGCGAGGCCATATAGCGCCCCGCCGCCGGAGAAGAAAGATTAACGAGTATTTGTTCTCGTTGCACCACGGCTGCACAGCCGCTCACGCGGATATGAAGCTATACTTTGGGAAAATGATGACCGGAAGCTGGGAGTGAAGCCGCGAGGGGGGGATAGTCTGATGCAACCCGCTGCCGTGCGGGCGATCGTCTCTGCTTTCCGTCAACCTAGTGCTGGAAGCGTCCCTGCGAGATCAATATCCAACCGGTTGAGCCGGTTTTTCCAGAAGCGAAGTGCCCGCTCACACACGAGGCTCAGAAAAGCTTTAACAATCTTCAATCGCGTCAAGTGTTTCCCGAATAACAGCCAAATCACCGGCAGGCTCACAAACCAGCCTGTGTTCAGACCGGACCGTGAAACTCCGCGCCGGCCATCCGCAAGGCCCGTACGGACCGCGAACGGCAGCACTAAAGCGATGACTGCGATGATTTCGGCCGTGTATCCCAACACAACTCTCTACCCGTCTTCTGCCATCGGAAATAAAAGCCGCCCGAAATGGGCGGGCGGCAGGCTCCGCGCAAGCTCGTTGCCGGGCACGCGCATTCCTGCACCTTCAGCCCTGATTATATATCAAGGCGCGACAATTGTCAAAAGAAAACCGCCGCATTTTAACGCACATTTCACAGAAGACGCTGAACAGGGCAGCCGGCATTTCGCGGATCGCATCGTTTTATGATTGTTATTTCAGTGTTATGGGCAGGACTCTCGAGGTGCCCAGGCGCTGGATTTTTCCTGTTGACTTGGCCGACGATACGTATTACAATTGAATCGCAGAGGGTCTGCAAGAGGAGACATAATGTCTGACGCTGAAACAAAAAAGAAGATACTGCTAGGCTTGGGGCTGGACAATTCAGACGGCCACACACGAATAACGCACGGCCAGAATTTCCACCTGCTTGGCGGCTCGAAAGATACGCACGAGCTGATGCAGGAGCACGCGATGAAGCTGAACGAGAAACTGAAGGAGCGCCGGAAGACCCTCGATTCGGTGAGCATCGAGGAGTTTCACGAACTCGCCGAAGAAGTAGGCATGAAGAAACGGGACAAGTAGCACCCCATCGCCCGCGTCACCGCTCCTGATCTGCAATTTCGGTAAGCGACCTGCCGCTCGCGGCGGAATCCGGCTCGTCGATCAGTATGTCGCCTTCGGCGTCGGCCTGCTCGTCGCGCTCCTTGATCAGCAGCCAGTTTTCCTTCTTTCCGCCCATCATTGTGCGCACCAGCACAAAGCCGCCTTTCAGCTTCGTGCCGTCCAGCCGCACGCGCAGCTCGCCGCGCTCCAGGTCTTCCGCCGGATTTCCCCGCGGCTCGAACGTGCCGGCGTCCCATATCATGACAGTGCCGGCGCCATACTCGCCCTCGGGAATCGTGCCCTCGAAATCCTTGTAATCAAACGGATGGTCTTCCACCATCACCGCGAGGCGCTTGTCGGACGGATTCATCGACGGCCCCTTGGGCACCGCCCAGCTCTTCAGCACGCCATCGATCTCGAGACGGAAATCGTAATGAAGCCTGGTTGCCTTGTGTTTGTGCACCACAAAAACAGGATTCATCGGCTTGCCCTTCCTGCGCCTGGCGGCCGGTTCGGTCGTCTTCTTGAAATCGCGTCTGCGCTTGTATTCCTTCAGCGCCATGCTATGCCCCTCCCCCTTGCGGCCCGCGTATGAAGCCCCGATAGCATGAACAAGACATCGGGCGGAAAGAAGAGCGCCATTGACTATCGGCCCGCCTGGCCGCCACTCGCCTTCCCGGCACGCTCTACGGCACCAGCGTGAGGAGCTTTCGCGTTTGCTCGGGATACTTCGCGATGAAGCGCAACTCGTCGGCCACCAGCGGCTTCTGCTTCGTCACGTTTGCGAAGCGAACCAGCTCAAGGATCTCGCGTGCTTCATCGTCGCCGTGGAATTCGACCTCGAGCTTCTCGTAAACGTTGCGGAAGCCCTTGATGCCGCTGTACTCGCCGATCACCACCTGGCGGCCGGTTTCGACGATCTGCGGCTCGCCGCGGCCGAGCTCCTCGTAATCGTAAAGCTCGTAGTTGCGGCGGTCCTTCAGCACGCCGTCGGCGTGGATGCCGGAGGCGTGGGCGAAGGCGTTTTCGCCTACACCCACCTGGTTGATGGGGATGGGCACTTCAAACGCATATGAAGCGTACTTTGCCAGCCGCCACATTTTCGAGATGTTGATCCGCGGGTCCAGCGTGTATTTGTCTGAAAAACCTGCTGCCTTCTTGACGGCAAGGATCACCGAAAGAAGGTCGGCGTTGCCCGCACGCTCGCCCACGCCGTTAACGCAGGTATTGACGAAGACGTTGACGCCGGCGTCGATTGCCGCCTTGGCTCCGGCCGCCGAGCACGCCACGGCCATGCCCAGGTCGTTGTGGCAGTGCACTTCCACGTCCATTCCCGTCTCCGACGCGAGCTCCTTTATGCGGTCGTATATGCTGAACGGATCGTCGAAGCCCAGCGTATCGCAGTAGCGGATGCGGCCTGCACCGTGCTCCTTGGCGGCCTTGGCAAAACGAACGAGGAAAGGCATATCGGTTCGCGAGGCGTCTTCGGCGTTGACGGCCACAGTCACCACGCCCAGCGCCTTGGCCTGGTCCACGGCATCGGTCATGGTTTTCAGGATGTCTTCGCGGCTCCGCCTGCCCTGGAATTTCCCTTGCGTCATCTGCTCCGACGTGGAGATCGAGAGGTTCAGGTGCCTCACACGCGTCATCTCGAAGGCCAGTTTCACGTCTTCGCTGGTTGCCCTGATCCATCCCTCGAGCACGATAGGGCTTATCACGCCCATCTCGGCCAGCTCGAGGTTCGCGTTCAGATAGTTGGTTTCGTGGCGGGTGGTAGGAAAGCCAAACTCGCTCTGGAATACGCCAAGATCATTGAGGTAGAGGTTGATCATGGTCTTTTCCAGCTTTGCGAGGCCAAGCCGCGCCGTCTGAACACCGTCACGGTTGGTGACGTCGAGAATGTGTATCGTATTGCCAGCCATGGAATCTCCTTTTAGGGCCGGTGCCGGGTGCCAAGAGCCTTGTGCCGGAAATGTGTCTCAGCCGCCGCAGGCTGTGCGGGCAAGGGCAAGGGCGCCGTTGCCCTTGCCCGCACGGCAAGACCACCGTGTCTACGTTGTCCGCAGTGCGCAACGCAGCAAGTCAAAGCCATTCGGTCGTCGATCAATCTTCAAGGAACGCGCGACGCTTCGCGAGGATCTCGAACGGCAGCCCGCGAATCTTCGCAGCCGAAACGCTCCAGCGCTGGTCGAAGCCGCGCGATTTGATCGAGCGGATCTCGGGCGTAAACAGCGATGTCTTTGATTCGCGCGACGTGATCACGATGTTGCCCTTGTAGAGGGCCACCTTGAACAGCCCGTTCACCGGCTTCTGCGATTCGGCGATGAACGCGTCGAGGTCGTTCTTCAGCGGATGATACCATTCGCCGTGATACACCATGTACGCCCACTTCGCGTCGATCATTTTCTTGAACTGGATTTCTTCCTTGGGCAGGCACTGCTGTTCCAGGTCGCGGTGGAGCTTGAGTATTACGTGAGCGGCGGGCGCCTCGTAAATCTCGCGGCTCTTGAGGTCCATTATGCCGTCCTCGAACATGTCGATATAGCCGACGCCGTTGCGGCCGGCGATCACGTTCAGCTTCGAGATCAGCTCGTCAAGCGGCAAAGCCTTGCCGTTGAGCTCGACAGGCACGCCCTTGACGTAGCGGACGGAAATTTCGTCGCCGGCATCCGATGCCTTGCGCGGCGGCACGAGCCACTGCCAGATGTCTTCGGGCAGTTCCTGGTTGAGATCAACGGCGCCCGATGCGATCGAGCGGCACCAGAGCGTCTTGTCGTCTCCGCCGGTCATCTGCTCGCGCACGGGCACTTTCCACTCGGTGCACAGCATTTCTTCCTCGCTGCGGGTGAGGTCGAAATCGCGCACGTATGCCAGCACCTCCATCTGCGGGGCAAAGAGCTTGAACGTATTGTGCATGCGGTATTGGTCGTTGCCTTTGCCGGTAGAGCCTTCCATCACGGCGTCGCAGCCGTTCTTGGCGCCTTCCTGCGCCACGATCCGCGCCACGAGCTGGCGCGTCATCGAGGTCGATACCGGGTAGCCGTTGTAGTCGGAGTTTGCACGGATGGCACGGGGCAGCCACTCGGAGACAAACTCGGGCTTCGCGTCCAGCAGGATGAAGTCGAAGTTCATGAGTTTGGCCTTGCGGCGGGCTTCGACAATCTCGTCTTCGCCCTGGCCCACGTCCACGCACACGGGCACTATTTCCTGCGCCTTATACTTGCGGCGCAGCATTTCGATGGCCAGCGTGGAATCGAGCCCGCCCGAATATGCCACGGCCACTTTGCTAACCTTCGGCACCTCCGCCTTCTCTACCTTTTCCAGAATCTGTTTGATATCCATCAGGCACTCCTTTCAATGCTGTTATTCGCGCATGCAGGCAGGCCAAGACGCCCGCTGCCGGTTCACTTGTTCTCATCGCCGGCCGGCTTCCGCGTGGATGCATCGGCCAGAACAAAAGGCGACACGTAATCACCTAGCTGCCGGCGAGCCTGCCCCAGCCGCTCGCGCTGAGCCTCGAGCACGTCAAACACCGCCCGCGGGGCATCGAGCACGTCGCTGTGGAAGAACTTCAGCACGCGGTCGATCTTCTCCAGATTCTCGACGGTGCGGATGGTGAATTGCTCTTCGTACTGCGCGCGTGTGTAATCCTTGCCCAGCACCTCGCTGAAAAGCCGCTTGAGGTCGGCGTAGAGCGGAATGTAACCTGTGGGCGCGGGCAGTGCGGCAATGTCGTCATTCACGCGCAGTTCCATCCATTTCACCCACACGGCCTTGTCGCGAACCGAATTGACGAACTTGCCGGCCTTGTTGCGCAGGAAATAATTGACACCGAAAACGAGAGGCGGGTTTGAGATATCCCTGCCGAACTTGAGGTTGTTTTCGACGTACTTGCCGAACGGAATCGACAGGAAATCCTGGATGCTCATCAGGTTCAGCTCGGGCACGCCCTCCTTGCCCACGGTGGCGAAGGTGGTTTCGGTTTCCAGCGAAGCGCCGTATGCCACGATGCCGTGGGCCCAGTCAAACGCCTGCTGAACCGGCACGTAAGCCAATGCGTCGCGTCCGCCGTAGATGATGCCGCCCAGTTGCACCCCGTTGGGATTGTCCAGCTCCGGGTCCATGTTGTCCAGCGCCCGCAGTGCAACTGCATACCGGGCGTTCTTGTGTGCGAGCGGAATGGCATTTCCAGACGCGTCTTTCTTGCCTTCGTGCCATGGGCCGGTGAAGCCGAAGCCGTCTTTCGGCAGCTCGCCGTCCATCCCCAGCCAGTATGGCTTGCCGTCTTTCACCAGCACATTGGAGAAGATGACCTCGCCGGGATTCGCGAGTACCTTATGGATCACGGGGTCGTCGGTGGGGTTCACGTTTTGAATGATCCCGAAGATGCCGGCCTCGGCGTTCACGGCTCTAAACTCGCCGTTGATGATGCGGAAGTAGGCGATATCGTCGCCCATGATGGTCTCGCCCGGCAGCATTGCGGTGGAGGTTTTGCCGCACGCGCTCGGAAACGCGCCGGCCAGATACGTTTTGCGGCCGTTGGGGCCGTTTACGCCCATAATGAACATATGCTCGGCCAGCCAGCCTTCGCGGTCTGCCTTGCTGATCGTCAGCCGAAGAGCCAGCTTCTTCAGGCCCACCGTGTTTCCTGCATACTGCGTGTTGGCGCTGTAGATCGTGTCGGTGGTGTAATCGATGTAAATCCGCTTCTTCTCCGCCTCCACGCTCACCATGTTCTCGTTCATCACGCCGGCCGAGTGAACGAAGCGGAAGAAATCGCCGCTGTTTCCCAGCTTGCGAAACTGCTGATAACCCACGCGGTAGAGCAGGTCTTCGCTGTGGGCCACGTAGAAGGAATCGGTGCATTGCACGCAATGCACGCTAAACGCGGAATCGGTGGGGCCAAGGCATAGAAAACGTATGATCATTGTGCGCCCGGCCATCGAGTTTTGCAGCAGGCCGCGAACTTCGGCCAGGCCATCCTCGCGCTCGATCTGGTTGAGCGCCTTGCTCAGCTTGTCGCTCTTGGGCACCAGATACTTCGTAACCTCGCGGTCGCGGCCCTGGTCCTGCACGCCGTCGAAATGATAGGTGTGGCCTTCCATCTCCAGCCGCCGCTCCTCGCCGGCAGCTATCGCCTGCTGCCGAACCCACGCGATATCCTCCGGCGAATCGGCGCAAACGAAAACGGACGAGGGATTGCACAGGCTTATCACGTCGGCCACAAAACGATGCAACGCGGGATTCTCGAGGCAGACCAGATTCCGGTAGTTTCTCGCGTCCATCCGCGACTGTAGAACCTTCTGATGACATTCCTGCATTATTTGAGCACCTTTCATTCCCAGCACATTTCCACATTCCGGACGGCAGGCCGGCTCGCCAAGCGTGAACAGAATCACGTGATCTCCAGACATCGGTTCAACGCTCAACCATGACCGGCTGATCGGCCGCCCGATAATCGACTCGATACGGACCTCGAGCGGGCGCTTGCAGGCGTCGAACAAATCGCTGTAGAACCGCTCCAGCCGCTCGCGAGCCTCCCTGTCGCGCGCACATTTCTGCTCGGCCGGGCAAACCGCCCCTCTCGCGATCACCACCAGCGACTCGCGATGCAGGCCAACCCACACCGAATCGCCATTAACCGACATCTGCTCTCTCTGAAAAGCCGCCACCGCCTCTGCCACGCTGCGTTTCACCGATTCTTCGTTGTCAAACATCGCACTCACACTCGCTTTCGCGGATAAACGCCGGCCCGCTTGAAAATAAAACGCCAGCGCGTCCGCATCGGGACATCCGCTGGCTTGCGTTTCAACCGGCCATCCGAAAAAGGACCGCCGTCAACCCACGTTCAGCACCGCACGCGGCAAAAAAGAAGGCAAGCAAGAGCTCCGCTATTTCACTCTTCGCCAACCAATATTCAGCAGGCAGGCACGCACCCGCCCCCTGTTCATCTGCCGTACCTTCGCATCATACACAATGGCCGGTGCAATGTCAAGGAAAAAAAACAGCCAGCCGCCAAACGGGTCTGTAAACGATTTGTGGGCTCCACACAGCTTGCCGGGCCGATGCCAGGCAAGCTCATATGCATAGATACCGGGGGCCCACGAAGCTCACGTGCATAGACGCGGTGTCCCACGAATGCATTGACATCATTTTTCTTATTCCCCTCCTGTCAAAGGCCTGAAGGGCCGAGGTTCCATACAGCCCAGGGCAACGCCCTGGGTAGTCGGTGCGGCAAGACGCCAAGCCCTGTAAGGGCGGAGTATACGGCTGTGTGCTGGGTATACGTAAGGCCGCCCTTACAGGGCTCGACTCTGGGGTGGGCGGCGCATTTCCCCCAGCCCTTCGGACTGGGCTGTACGGCACTCCGGCCCTTCAGGCCTTATTCGGAGTTGAATGAACAATTGATGAAGAATGCAGACGGCGACCGCTGCGCGTTCGAGTATACCTTTTATACGCGAATGCCCACGAATTGTTTACACACCCCAATCCCTTGG
>Ga0307379_10001066_pt1 | contig 44171 bp, 40 predicted proteins | sample UN2MG_FD_202237 | JGI IMG/M metagenome (GOLD analysis project Ga0307379, IMG submission 202237) | Soil microbial communities from Risofladan, Vaasa, Finland - UN-2 | ecosystem: Environmental > Terrestrial > Soil > Coastal area > Acid sulfate soil | place: Finland: Risofladan, Vaasa | collected...
CACCACCGGCGCCCCAGACCGCAGAACCGGCACAGGCCGCGCAGCCGGCCCGTCACACCGCCGACTCCAGGATGGCCGCCGACAACTCGGCCATCGTCACCAGGTCCAGGGCGTTGTGATGGAGGATGGTCTGCATCGCGCGGAGGCTTCGGCGTCGCTGCCAGCCGTTCCCACGCGGCCGCGAGGACGGCCCGTTCCTCCGAGTAATCGCGCGCCAGGCTTCGGATCGCCTCGATCCGCTCCTTCGGGTTGACCGAGTGGAGTTGGTCGGCCGCCTCCGAGCAGCCGGCCAGCATCGCCGCGCCCAGCCATAAGCCCGAATTCGCGGCCAAGGGGGCCCTGCCGCCCATCAGCCGCCCTCTCGTGCCTTTCTCCCTTCACGGTCGCGGCTGTAGTACGCCCTGACGTGGGGGGCCATCTCGCTGTAGAACGCCTGCCGGAGCGCCTCGACCGCCTCGTGGCGCTGCTCGGGCTTCCCGTCCACATACGTTTCGTAGCGTCGGCCGAGGATGCGCGTAACGGCGGCGCTGGCGCGCTCGCGTACGGTCCGGTCCTCATCTTCAAGGGCGGCCAGGAGCGCGTCCATTTCGCTGACGGCGCGGGCCTGGCCGAGCGCGGTCACGGCGGCGGCCCGCACGTTGGCCGAAGGGTCCTGTCTCGCCGCCGTCCCCAGAAGCCGAACCGGGTTGGCCGCAGCGGTCCGCCCGAGCGCCACCGCCGCCGCCTCGCAAATCTTGTCCGCCGCCGCGTCCGAGTCCTTCCGCGCCAGAGCCCTCACCGCCTCGATGCGTGCGGCCGGGTCGTCCGAATTGAGTTGGGCGGCAGGGTCCGAGCACCCTGCGGCCACAGCGGCCAGGAGGCAGGCGCCCAGGACGGTCCATCGCTTTGCCTCTCGCCGCATCCGGAAATCTTTCAGCGTTCCCCCCTGGCCTTTTTGGCCGCGTAGTAGTCACGGGCGCCCTGCCCTTCTTGGGCCCAGATTTGCCGGACGAACTCCACCGCTTGGCGGCGCCGCTCCGAACCCGGCGGGTCGTCCAGGTAAACCTCGTAGCGGCGTCCGAGGATGTGCTCGATCGAGGCCGACGCGCGGACCCGCACCATGCGGTCCGGGTCGTCGAGGGCCGCAATCAGCGTCTCCATTTCGTTGACGGCCCGGACCTGGCCGAGGACCGAGACGGCGGCCGCCCGCACGACGACCGACGGATCCGTTCGTGCCGCAGCCGCAACAACCTCCGGACGACGGTCGTCGGCCGCCTGGCCCCAGGCGACCACGGCCGCCTCCCGAACTTCCGGCCGAGCGTCCGCGATGCGCCGCTCCAGATGAGGGACCGCGGCCTGGCCGAGGGATCCCATCGCCCGGACCGCGCGCGTCGCCACCTCGGGCCGGGGGTCGTCGGCCTCGCCGGCCAAGGATTCCAGGTTCCCCTCGCGCCGGAACTGCTCGACGCGGGCCGCGTCCGGATCGCTCGGCGCCGGTCCGCCGCTGAGCGGCTCCTTCCGAACCACGCGCCAAACGACGAACGTGGCCAGCACGCCGGCAATAACCAGCAGCACTACAAGTCTGACTCCACGGTAGGCCATTTTGCGTCCTCCGTCCTTTGCCTCACGTCGGCCGGGGGTTCAAGGCATCCACCATTTCATTGCGGTGGTCGGTGCAATCGGGTCGATGTCGACCGGCCGCTCGGGATGGACCGACCCGTCCGAAAACAGGATGTTCGCCATCCCGAAGTGGCGGGCGAAAAGCGGTTGGCCCTTCTGATCCGGGTCAAAGATCTTGTCGGTCCAGTCGTCTGGTTTGTCGGGCGAGGCGACATAGCGCGAATAGTCCAGGACGAGAATCTTTCCGCCGGCGCCGCCGACGTCGCGGGCGTACTTGTTCATGCCGTAGTTGGTCTCCCCCGGCCTGATATTATTGACGGTGACAGTGCCTTGGGACCCGCCATCCATCTGGGCTTTCGTCATGGGGGTGCCGAGGTCGTTCTTCATCATCTCGCCGGTGTCAAGGTCGAGCACCTGGTACGAGGCTGCCGTGCCGTGCTGCCTGAAGACCAGCGTGGTCGTGCCGTCGCCGTTCTCGGTCACCTTAATGGAGATATCGTAATCGTAGTCGGACCAAGACTCTTGCAAGTCTTCCATAATGAAATAATAGTCGGGGTTGCCGTCGGGCGCATAGGGCGGGACATCGTAGAGTTTTCTGTCGCGGATGCCCGCGTCGTTCCACTGGGTCATGGACAGTTTGGCGACCCACGGCCCCGGCTGAAGTAGCATAATGTTGTCCACGACGCCTCCATAGCCCCGGACCCCGACCGCGTCTTCGATGGGAATGCCGGTGTTTGTCTCCCCCTCCTCCGGGCATTTGAATTGGCTGACGTCGTTCTCCAGGTAAGGCAGTAACACCCCATCCCACTCCACCACCCTGAAGGCTTTTCCGGTGCCCATCGCCTCATCCGCCGCCCGAAGCCGGAACGCCTGGTAGATGTGAAAGAGGTTCGACTGGCATCGCGTCATATTGTACCGCTGCCACACGCCCCGCAGCGAGGGGAAGAGCAGCGCCATCAACAGGCTGAGGATGACGATGACCACCAGCAACTCGACCAGAGTGAACGCTTTGCGTCTCGAACGGGCCATCACGCACCTCCTTTCACGGCTTCTGCGACGGGAACTCGCCGTGGCGAGCGGCGGCACGCGCCCCGTCGGCCGGGGCCGCCTCGGCGGCCAAGGATTCAAGGCATCCACCATTTCATCGCGGTGGTCGGTGCAAGCGGGTTGATGTCGTCCGGCTGCACGGGCTGGACCGACCCGTCCGAAAACAGGATGTTCGCCATCCCGAAGTGGCGGGCGAAGACGGGGACGCCGTCGCGGTCGGGGGCCCACGGTTCGTCGGTCCAAACGTCGGTGGTCTTCGCTTCAAGTTTCAGATAGTCCATGACGAGAATCTTTCCGCCGGCGCCGCCGACGCCGCGGATGGGTTTCCCCTGCCTATCAACCTTGTCGATGGCGTACTCGTTCATGCCGTAACTCGCGTCCATCGCCACCCCCTCCAAGGTGATCGTCCTGTCCGGGGAAAAGTCCCAGTTGTTGCTTCCGATGGTGAAGAGGACCTCGCCCGTCAACTTGTCCATGAGGGCGTTTTCCGTCCAGATGGTGTAGCCGGAGATGCACTCCAGTTTGACCTCCCCGGCGACTTCATTGACCGTCACCTGGGTCATGACGTCCTTAAAATCATTGTCGCCGCCGTGGTCCTCCATGCAGAGCCAGTAAACATCCGGCGTGCCGTCGGGGACGTAAGTGGTGAACTCGGGGTAGTTCGTGTTGATGTTGTCGGCCGCGTCGGCGTTGCTTAGGAGGTTCATGCTGCGGGCCTTGTTATACTGCGTAACGGAGAGTTTCAGCATCCACGGTCCCTGCTCCAGCTGTTGGATGTAGCCGCCGGGCCCGTGCATGCGTAACTCGACTAATTCGGTGATGGACGGGATGGGAGTGACACCCGCCGCCACGGTCTCCGTGCACTTGAATTGGCTGGCGTCGTTCTCCAGGTAAGGCGCCAGCACCGTCGTCCACGCCGCCACTGCGTAGGCTTGTTTGACGCCCATTGCCTCGTCCGCCGCCCGAAGCCGGAACGCCTGGTAGATGTGAAAGAGGTTCGACTGGCATCGCGTCATATTGTACCGCTGCCACACGCCCCGCAGCGAGGGGAAGAGCAGCGCCATCAACAGGCTGAGGATGACGATGACCACCAGCAACTCGACCAGAGTGAACGCTTTGCGTCTCGAACGGGCCATATCGGTCCTCCTTTCACCGTCTCTCCGACGGGGACCGGCACCGGCGCGCCGGGACCCGACGTGCCTCCACCCGTGCATACCGCCACCTCTCTACTCTCATTATACAGGCTGGAAACAGAGCCGTCCAGCGTCCAGTCCCACCAGTCGGCCTCGCACCCAAGACCCGCGTTTCGGCTCGAATTCGGGCCGTTCGGGCGCCAAAAAGCCCATTCCAGGCCTCCGAAGTCCCCTTCCTCCCCGCAAGGCGGACTCTTGGAGAATGGGAAAACCCACGCAAGCGTTCCCCGCTCCCCTCCGGGTCGCGGCTAACCATGACGATGTGCGAGACGGCGTTTCATTCCACGCCTGCCCGCCGCAGCCCGCAGGGCGGAGGAGGGTTCCGCATTGCTGTTCCCCCAACTCTGCTTTTCTCTGCGTTCTCGGCGTTCTCTGCGGTTAAAAGTAGTATTAGTAGGCTCGGGCGAAGGGCACCCGTTTCGCGGGCCCTTTGCCGCAGACCATGCAGGCGGAACCTTCCTGGGCGTCGTCCGGCAGGAGACGGACGGTCGCCTTCGTCTCTTCGGTCACGCGGGCCTCGCACTCCGGCCGACCGCACCACGGGGCGAAGAGGAATCCGCCGACCTCTTCCACCTGGCGCTTGAAGTCGTCGTAGGTCTCCACGGTCCGGCAATTCTCTTCGAGCCGTTTCTTCGCCCGCTCGTAGAGGGCCGACTGCATCTCGTCGAGAATCTCCGGGACGCGCAGCGCGAGTTCCCCCTGGGGGATCGGCGTCTTTTCGCCCGTGTCCCGCCGCACGAGGACCACCTGGCCGGCCGCCAGGTCCTTCGGCCCGAGTTCGACGCGGATGGGCACGCCCTTGAGTTCCCACTCGTTGAACTTCCATCCCGGGGAGACGTTGTCGCGGTCGTCCACGCGGACGCGGACGGCGTCGCCGAACGGCTTGTCCTGTCTTCGACCCTGAGGCTCAGACCCGAAGGGAGCGCAGCCGAAGGGTTCCGCGAGGCGCGCCGCCGCCGTCCGGATGGCCGCGTTGTCTGCGTCGGCCTTCAGGATCGGAACGATGACCACCTGGATGGGCGCGAGGCGTGGCGGGAGCACCAGGCCGGCGTCGTCGGAGTGGCTCATGACGAGCGCCCCCACGAGGCGCGTCGAAACGCCCCACGAACTCGCATAGACGTACTGGAGCGCCCCCTCCCGGTTCTGGAACCGGACGTCGAACGCCTTGGCGAAGTTCTGGCCCAGGTAGTGGCTCGTGCCGGCCTGGAGCGCCCGGCCGTCCTGCATCAGGGCCTCAACGGTGTAGGTCGTTTCGGCGCCGGCGAACTTTTGGGAATCGCTCTTGCGACCCGTAAAGACGGGCATCGCCATCCACTCCTCAGCGAAGGTGCGATACACGCCGAGCATCCGCTCCGCCTCTTCGACCGCCTCCCGGGCGGTGGCGTGGGCCGTGTGCCCCTCCTGCCAGAGGAACTCCGCCGTCCGCAGGAACAGGCGTGTCCGCATCTCCCACCGCACGACGTTGCACCATTGGTTGTAAAGGAGCGGCAGGTCGCGCCACGACTGGATCCACTTCTTATACATCGCCCAGATGATCGTCTCGGAGGTTGGGCGGATGACGAGCGGCTCGTCGAGCAGTTTGTCGCCGCCGTGCGTTACGACCGCGCACTCGGGCGCGAACCCCTCGACGTGTTTGGCTTCCTTCTGGAGGAACGATTTCGGAATCAGGAGCGGGAAGTAGGCGTTCTGGTGGCCGGTGGCCTTGAACATGTCGTCCAGGGCCCGCTGCATGCGTTCCCAGATGGCATAGCCCCAGGGTCGGATGACCATGCACCCGCGGACCGGGGCATAGTCGGCCATCTCGGCCCCGATGACGATGTCGTGGTACCACTGGCTGTAGTCCTCGCTGCGCTTGGTAATCTTGGCCACGGGTTCTGGGGCTCCTTTCCTTCCGGTCGCGGCGGCATTCTACGGCCAACGGCGGCGCAGAGCAACGATTCCCCGCCGGCCCAAGAACTCGCCCACCCCTGACCATTTTCGCTGATTTTCCTCTCTTTCGTGTCCGATAAGAGGAAGGGAAACCCCGCACCGGGCAACCTCCCCTGCACGAGGAACGCCGGACCATGGTGGACGTGGACGAGACGGGCAAAGCGACATTCCGGTTCCGCCACACGACGGCAGGCCCCGTTTTCCTGGTGGGCGACTTCAGTCACTGGCACACCGACCATCTGCCGATGCGCCGCGCCGCCGACCACGAATGGGTCCTCATGATGCGCCTCCCCCCGGGGACCTACCAGTTCCGATACTACTCCCAGGGCGAGTGGTACACCGACTACGCGGCCTTCGGCGTGACCCGGAACCGCTTCGGCGACTTTGACTCCGTCCTGCGCGTCCGGAAGGTCCGGCCGGCGGCGGCCCAACCGAAACGCCTGGCCGCCGTCCACGAAACCGGTCGCCTGGCCCGCACAGCCTAGTCGGCTGCTCCGCCTCTAGACCGCGCCCTCGGCGCCCGGACCGGCCGAGCAGCACGCCTTCCCTCCTCGGCTCAGCAGGTTATAGATGACCACGATGATGACCGTGCCGATGAACGCATCGGCGAAGCCCCACGCCATGCCGACCGCGCCCGGCCCCCACCCCGGTCCGTAACCGTAATAGACACTGCCGATGACCTCGACCAGTTTGTGGCCGTACTCGACCGTGTGGTCGGTGACAACAGCCAGGATGAGCAGCGCCGGCGCCCAGACGATGGCGATCGCCAGTGCAACCCGGCACGGCCGGACGCCAACCGAACGTTCCGCCACTTCTGCTGCCATGCGAGTCTCCTTTCTCTCAGGCCCCGCCTTCCGCCTGCGAAGGCCCACGAAGCGTTGATGCAACGGGGGAATACCTATAGTCCCAATCGGGCGAGAACGGCCTGCCAGATATCCGCCAGGCCCATCTGGTCGGCCCATCGCGTCACGTAGGAGCGGTCCACGGCGTCGCCGGAGACTTTGAGGATTCCGGTGATGTCGCGCAGGTGCTTTTCGGAGCCGCCCTCGCGGTAGTGCACCATCTTGCCGAGGATCACGTCTTCCGGCCGGGCACAATAGCCTTCGAGGTCCGGCAGGATTAGCATTCGCCGGCGGCGTGAGAACTCCGCCTTGCCCCAAGCGCCGGTCGGCAGGATCACCAGGTCAATCTTGGTTCCGGACCCCACATGGATGATATTGAACTGGGTCCTGCGACGGAGGGCGTCGAGGGCGGCCGATTCGCTGACATAGAACTCCGCCGAGGAAAAGGCGCGGCACAGCGCGCCGACCTGCTGCTCTCCCAGATCAACGACCACATCAATGTCCTGGGTCATCCGCGGCTCGCCGTACGCTGCGCTCGCCAGCGAGCCGACGAGCATATAAGGCACGCCCAGCCGCTCCAAAACGCCGACGAGGTGCCGCAGCAAGTCAGCCTGATCCAAGGCGCATCCTCCTGGCGATTTCGGCCTGAATGCGTGCGTCGTCCCAGTCCGGGTGCAGCGTGTGCAGGTGCCCCTGGAGGCGGAGGCGAACGAAGCGGTTGGCCGCCAGCGCCGCCTCCACGCGCCGGCCGGCCGTCATGCGCCGAAGGACGTCCGCCACGGCATCGTCCACGACCTCGATCTGCCCCTTGTCCAACCGCCATCTCATGGACATCTGCTCCCTGCGGGGGGTGGGGTGAGATTACCGCGCGGTGCGCCCGCCGGCAACCGGCCGCAGCCACCCGCCCGCGCGCCAGACCGCCCCGCGAAGCGTTGACACCCACCCCATAAAGGTTACGATGCGGGTCGGCTGCGGGAAAGGATTTTCTGGTGGCCTCCTCCGTGCGCATCCTGGCGCTGGAGCCTTACCTCGGCGGATCACACGCCGACTTCCTCGAGGGCCTCGCCGCCCGGAGCCGGCACAAGTGGACGGTGCTCGGCATGCCGCCGCGCAAATGGAAATGGCGGATGCGCGGTGCGGCACTGCACCTGGCGCGCGAAGCGGCGCCCCTGGCGGCCAAAGGGTTCGACCTGGTCTTCGCGAGCGATTTCCTCAGCGTCGCCGACTGGAAGGCCCTCGCGCCGGAGGCGCTCGCCCGCCTCCCCGTCGTCACCTATTTCCACGAGAATCAACTCTCCTATCCGCTGGAGCCGGGCCAGCGGAGAGATTTCCAGTACGGTTTCACGAACCTCGTGACGTGCCTGGCCTCGAGCGAGGTGTGGTTCAATTCGGCGTTTCACCGCGATTCGTTTCTGGAAGCCGTCCGCCGCTTGCTCGCCAAGATGCCGGACTTCGTCCCCGAAGGGCTGCCTGAGGCGGTCCTCGCGCGCAGCCGCGTTATGCCGCCCGGCATGGACCTCCGGCCGTTCGTCGCGGGCCTTGCGCGCACGGCCCGCAAGCCGCCGCTGACGATCCTCTGGAACCACCGGTGGGAGTACGACAAGAACCCCGAGGCGTTCTTCGAGGTCCTCTTCTTTCTGGCGCAGGAAGGCGTGCCGTTCCGCCTGACGGTCGTCGGCGAGACGTTCCGCAAGTGGCCGGCGGTATTCGAGGAAGCGAAGAAGCGGCTGGCGGATCGGCTGGTCCAGTTCGGCTACGTGCCGGACCGCGCGGCCTACCAGGCCCGCGTGCGGGAGGCGGACATCGTCGTCTCGACGGCCATCCACGAGTTTTTCGGCCTGTCGGTCATCGAAGCGGTCGCGGCGGGATGCTTCCCCCTGCTGCCGGCACGCTTAAGTTACCCCGAAATCATCCCCGCCGAGATGCACGCGACGTTTCTCTATCGCGACGAACGCGACCTGCGGATGAAACTCGCGCGGCTCCTGGGAGGGGAAGGACCGTGGGACCACCTGGCGAAACTCGCCCACGGCGTGCAGCAATACGACTGGGGGAACCGCATCCGGCCGTTCGACGAGGCCCTCGCCATCGCCGCCCGCATCACCTGACCAGGAGACGGACCGCCCCTTGCCGACCGCCAGACAATTCCCCCGCCGACAGACCGACGCCCGGCAGCGCAGCCTCCGCCGGCGGCTGCTCGCGTGGTACCGGCGCGCGAAGCGCGACCTTCCCTGGCGGCGCACGAGCGACCCGTACCGCATCTGGGTGGCCGAGGTCATGCTCCAGCAGACTCAAGTTCCCACCGCCCTGCCCTACTGGCGGCGGTTCCTCGCGCGGTTCCCGACGGTCCGCGCCCTCGCCCGCGCGTCCGACCAGCAGGTGCTGAAGGCGTGGCAGGGGCTCGGCTACTACCGCCGCGCGCTGAACCTGCGCGAGGCGGCGAAGCGCATCGCGCGCGAGCACGGCGGGCGCGTGCCCGACGACCCGCAGGCGTTCGCGCGCCTGCCCGGCGTCGGGCGGTACACCTGCGGGGCGGTCCAATCCATCGCGTTCGGTCGGCGGCTGGCGGCCCTCGACGCGAATGCTGCGCGCGTGCTGGCCCGCTGGTTCGCGGTGCGCGGGCCCACCGACGCCGCCGCGACGCGCGCTCGGCTCTGGGAAGCGGCCGAGGCGCTCGTCCCGCCTCGCGCGCCCGGCGACTGGAACCAGGCGCTGATGGAACTCGGAAGCCGCGTCTGCACACCCCGTCGGCCGCGATGCACCGAGTGCCCCGTGCGCAACCTGTGCCGGGCGTTCGCCAAGGGCCTACAGGAAGAGATTCCCGCGCGCCGCCGGCGCCGGCCTGTTCCGCACATCCAGGTCGGCGTGGCCATCGTGTGGCGCCGGGGCCGAATCCTCATCTGCAAGCGCCGGGCGGGCGCGATGCTCGGCGGCCTATGGGAGTTCCCCGGGGGGAAAATCCGGCCCGGCGAAAAGAGCGCCGACTGCATCCGCCGCGAACTGGGCGAAGAGTGCGACCTCGCCGTCGCGGTCGGCGAGCACCTCGTGGACGTGACCCACACGTATTCGCACCTGCGCGTGACCCTGCGGTGCTATCACTGCCGGGCGCCGCGCGGCCGGGCAAAGGCGCTCGGCTGCGAGGCGACCCGCTGGGTCCGCCCGGCGCGGATCGCCGATTATCCCCTGCCCTCGGCCGACGTGCGGATCCTCGAAGCCGTTCGCGCCGCACACCCCTGAGCCCGGAACACCGCTTTACCGTAGAGCGTCAAAAGAGTACACTGTCCGGCGGTTATGCAGGCAAGGGAGGCTTTGACCATGAAGCGATGGACAGTCATGACAGCCCTGGCTGGGCTGATGGCGGCGGGCGTGGCCGCGGCCACACGCGCGCCGCTCGGCATCGAAGACCTGAAGCCCATCTACGATTCCGCGGCAACCATCGTCCAGTTCCAGGTCGAATCGGTCCAGGCGAACCCGACGGCGGCACCGCGCCTGGTGTGGGAGGTACGCGGGCCCATCCTGGAAACCATCAAGGGCCGACTCCTGCCGGGACGCATCTCGGTCCACGTCGAGAGCGTCGTCCGCTCCTTCGACGTGCCGCGCGCCGACCTCGAGGGCCAACAGTTCATCGCGGCCCTGAAGCCCCTCACCGAAGGGGCCGATCGGCGGTTCCAGTTGGTCGGCACGTACGCCTTCGAAGCCTCCAGCCCGGAGGCCCGGGCCCTCAGGGAACTGGCGGAGGTCGAGGCCCAGCGCGGCGCCGGCGGGGAGAGTCTCCGCCTCGCGGTCCGCCCCCTCGAAAAGGTGTTCACGGTGGACGGGCCGAAGACGTTCGAACTGCGCCTGACGAACGAGGGGGAAGAGTCGGCCACATACCTCCAGGCTCCGATCGTCGAACGCGAGGGAAAACTGTACCTCATGGGCCAGGGCGCCGTCCGCGTCCGGGACCTGAGCGGCCGGATCGTCGCCGAGAAGGGCAACATCGTGACGGGCGAGGCGCCGCCCCCGCCGCCGACCCCCGCGCTGATTCTGCCGAAGGCCAGTTTTGTCGAGACGCTGGACCTCGCAAAATACTACGACCTGCCGGCCGGACGCTACACGCTGGTCATCATGCTGGCCACGCCAACGGGAAGCGGACGGATCCCCTCCAACGGCCTGTCGTTCCAGGTGGGCGCGGTGGACCTTCCGGCAATCACCCCGCCGGAGGAGCCGATCGGCATCCCGGTGCGCGACACGGCCTCGGCCGCGCCGGCGACGCCCAAGGAGCGTCTCGATCTGCCGGACCCGGCCTCGTACCAGCCGGGCGAGCCGGTGGTCGGCCTGGCGGGCCTCCTTCGGCCGACGAAGGCCCACTACGCCCTCGGCGAACCGGTCCAAGTGGAACTGCGCCTCGTGAACCTCGGGCCGCGGAACCTGGCTGTGGACGCCCGGCTGGAGCGGACCCTGACGATCCAGGTGACGCCGCTGGGCGAGAGCCCCGCCCCCCTCTTCGTCCGCCAGATCATCCCCTGGGGCGAGGACACCGCCATCCCCGACGCCCGCGCCTACCTCCAGGAAGGCGCCTTCTGGGGACGCCTGATTAACCTGAACGTGTTGTACGGCCAGAGCCTGGACGCGCTCGCCGCTCCCACGCCGGAAGAGATCTCCGCCGGCAGGAACCTCTCGTACGAGCGGTTCGGGCGGAACCTCTTCGGTTTCAACAAGCCGGGCGTCTATCGGGTGAAGGCTTCGTACCGCGTGGCGCGGTCAAAGGCAAACGAAGGCGAATCCGTCGCCGGGCCGACCGCCTGGTGGATCGGCGACCTGGAGACCAACCCGATTACCATCCAGGTTCTCGCGCCGTCGGCCGCCGGCCCGGAGGCGCCCTGACCGGGGCAGCGGAGAGAGCGCGTGCGCGATTCCATCCTGGCGTGGGTCCGGCGCGGGTTGGCCGTCGGCGTCCTCGCCGCCCTGTTTCTGCCGATGGTCACCTTCAAAGGCTGCGGCGAGAACGATCCGAAAATCACTTATAGTGGCTGGACCCTCGTCTGGGAATCGCCGACGCTCGTCAGCATCCCTCTGTTCGCGGTGGCCGCCGCCGGGCTAACCTTCGTGAGCCGTCGGGTCCGCTCGGCCGTCGGAAGACACATCGTGGCGCTTCTGAAAATCGCCTTCGCCGGCGCGGCTGGCATTTGGACGTTCTGGGCCTTTGCGATCTGGTCTGCCACCATGACGGTCTGGACGGAGATCGGCACCTGGCTGATTCTCGGCGCGTGCCTGGGCACCGTCGTTTGCGACCTCGTGGAGGCGGCGGCGTCCTGGATCGCCTGGCGCCGGTGGAAACGGAGCCGCGCAATCCCCCTCCTCGAGGATTCTCTTGTCCGCGTCACCGGGCTCGGAAACTTGGTCCTGGAGCCCCTGCTCGTGGCCGTCGTGGTAATTCCGAGTGCCGTATTCCTTGTCCAAGAGGGATGGCCCCCGGCCTGCGCATAGCTTTTCTTCGGCGGCGCGCTGCTCTTCTTTGCCTCTTGGGGATCTCTCGCGTCCCTGGCAGGATGGGGCGTCCGGCGCGGCCTCGGCTGGGCGCGAGGCCTCACGCGCATCGGCGCCTGGGCCACGATCCTGCTGGCCGCCGGGCTCCTTTACCTTACCCTCGCCCTCATGACAGAGAGTTTTAACATGTGGGAGCGACTGCGTTTCGACCAAGCCGACGAATATCTCCTGTGGGGGTGGGCGGCCATCGCGTTCTTGCTCGCCTGGCTCGCCTGGACGTGGTGGACGGTGCGGGTGGTGCTGGCCTGGCGGCGGCGCCTCTTTCCGTCGCGCCGGGTGCGGCTGGAGACGGCCGGGGGTCGGCTTCGCGTCCGCGTGCCGCGATGTCCCGTCTGCCGGGCCCGCCTCTGGCTTTCGCTCGACGGGACGCAACTCGTCTGCCGTCCCTGCGCCAAAACTGATGCTGCCGCTATCGAAGGCGCTCAGGTCAGCATCTGTTGACAACCGCAGGCCGCCAAGGCATAATCCTCGCGCCTTGATGCCGGCGATTCCTGCACCCGAAGGAGACTTGCGATGAAGACCGTCCGCGCTTTCGTGCTGGTGGTCCTCTGCGGCCTGGCCCTGGCCGGCTGCAAAAAGCCCGAACGCCTCGAGCCGATGGGCCTGGATTACGAGGCCCAGTTGCCCCCAGGGGAACTTGCGCTTCGCCGCATCACCGATTACCGCCAGATCCCCGACTTTACGCCCGCCTGCACGGACCTCGCGGGCCTCAAGGAGGCAATCACCAACAGCCTCAACTACCTCTCGAAGCCGTCGAGCCGGAAGCATTTCCCCTACGGCACGATTACGCGCGAGCAGGCGGTGGCGAGCCTGAAGGCGATGGCGGCGCTGGTGGACTCGCGCCCCACACCGCAAGCGATGAACGCCGCCCTCCGCCGCGACTTCGACGTCTATATCTCCGTCGGCTGCGACACCAAAGGCACCGTCCTCTTCACCGGCTACTATACGCCGATTTTCAACGGCTCGCCGGTGCGGACGGAGAAGTTCAAGTACCCCCTCCATAAGCCGCCGGCCGGCCTCGTGAAGAACCTGGACGGGACGCCGAGTGCGCCTATGCCCGACCGACGCACCATCGAGACGCGGAACCTTTATGCGGGGCAGGAACTCGTCTGGCTGGCCGACCCGTTCGAGGTCTATGTCGCCCACATCCAGGGGTCGGCCAAACTACGGATGCCCGACGGGAAACTGGTGACGGTCGGCTACACGGCCAACAATGGCCACGAGTACCGCAGCGTCCGGGCGGAACTGGTGAAGGACGGCAAGATCGGCAAGCGCGACGGCCTGCCGGCGATGATTCGCTACTTCCGCGCCCACCCGGAGGAAGTGAAATCCTACACCTGGCGGAACCCGCGGTTTATCTTCTTCGCGGTGGTGGCCGACGGCCGGCCGAGAGGCTCCATCAACGAGCCGGTCACCACCCGCCGCACCATCGCCACCGACAAGACGATTTATCCGCCGGCCTGCCTGGCGTTCGTCTCGACCCAGATGCCGAAGCGGCTCGCGACCGGCACAGTGGACGACGCGCCCTTCGGCGCCTTTGCCCTGGACCAGGACACGGGCGGCGCCATCCGCGCCGCCGGGCGCTGCGACGTGTACCTCGGTGTGGGGGCGGAGGCCGGCGAACTCGCCGGCCGCGCCCAGAATGAAGGCCGCCTCTACTACCTCTTCCTGAAGCCGGCGCCGGCGGGGCCGACGGCACCATAGCCTTTCGCCGCGCTGCACGCGCGGCTGTGGCGCCCATGAGTGGGAAAAAATCGCCGGGCGGGGTCACGCCCCGCCCGGCTTTGTGTCGCCGTCCCGGGGGGATGGGACGACGCACTTCCCTGGCAAGCCTGCCCGGAAAATGCCTTCTCCCGGGCGCCTGCCGTTCATTCTCGCCTTATTCTTCCCGATTTGCCAGGCGAAGTCAAGTGCCGAGGCAAAAGAACAGCGCCCGCCCCCACGGGCGCCTTCGCCTGTCCACCGGCCCGTCCGACCTACTTCTTCGGTTTCGGCTTCTTCTTGTCCTTGCAGCCGCACGTATCACACATTGTCGGCCTCCTTCCAGAGATCCACCACCCGATAGGTAGGTTTCTCAACAGTAGCATTGTACCACACCCGTCGTGCCACGGCAAGGGTCTATTCTTGATTTCGCGGCGCGGGCCGCTTATCATTCGGCGAACCTGACCACGGGCATAAGGGCAAAACTGCCGGAGCCGACGATGCGCGTCATTGACCCCCACATCCACATGCTGAGCCGCACCACCGACGACTACGCCCTCCTGGCCGCCGCCGGCATCGTCGCTGTCTGCGAACCGGCCTTCTGGCTGGGGACCGACCGCCAGTTTCCCGAGAGCCACCTCGACTATTTCCATCACCTGACGACCTTCGAGCCGAAGCGGGCGGCGAAGCGCGGCATCCGCCACTTCCAGTTCCTGAGCGTCAACCCGAAGGAGTCGGAGAACGTTCCCCTAGCCGAGGCGGTCCTGGCGAAAATCGGCCCGTATCTGGAGCGCCCGACCGTCCTTGGGATCGGCGAAATCGGCCTCAACAAGAACACCGAAAACGAAACCGTCATGTTCCGCCGACAACTCGAAATGGCCGCCGAACGCAAGGTTCTTTGCGTCATCCACACTCCGCACGCGGCCGAGAAGGCCCGCGGCACGGAGATCATCGCGGAGGTCATCCGCGAGGTGGATCCGCCGCGCCACCTTTGCGTCGTGGACCACTGCACCCGCGAGACGATCGAGATCGCCCGCGCCACCGGATGCTGGACCGGGCTGACGGTCTATCCGGGGAAACTTTCTCCCGAGGAGGCCGCCTGCCTCGTGCGCGACTACGGGGCGGAGCGGATGCTCCTCAATTCCAGCGCCGATTGGGAGGAGAGCGACCCCCTCGCCACGGCCGCCACCATCGGCGTCATGCGCGAAATGGCCATGCCCCAGGCCCGCATCGAGCAACTCGTCTGGCACAACCCGCGGGCGTTTCTCGGCCAGAATCCCAAGTTCCAGGTCTAAGAAGTCGCGGAGGACAGCCGTGCGCAACGCCCCGTCGGACCAGCGGCACTGCCCGGACGAGAAATACCCCATCACCGAATCCGTCTGCCACGCCCGACGCGCACGCCATTATCAGAAGTGCAAGACCTGCAAGTGGCGCGACGTGGCCGACCAGCCCGTCCCCGTTGCCGAGCGCCCCGCGCCGGACCTCGACAAGATCTTCAAAGCCTACGACATCCGCGGCCTGGTGGACGGCCAAATCACCAAGCATCTGGCGTGGAAGGTGGGTTACGGGACGGCCACGGCGCTGCTGGAACGCCTCGAGCCGGAGGCGCGCTTCAAACCCGCCGACCAGGAGATTGCCATCGGCCACGACATGCGCCCGACGAGCGAGGGCCTGGCCCGCGCCGTCGCCGAGGGCGTCCGCGCCGCAGGTGTCGGCGCCTGCGTCATCGGCGAAGTCGAGACCCCCGCCGTCTACTTCGCCGTCGGAAGCCTCGGAACGCTCGGCGGCATCATGGTCACCGCCAGCCACAACCCCGTCACGTACAACGGCTTCAAGATCGCCGGGCTCGGGTGCGTGCCCGTCGGCATGGGGTCGGGGCTGGAGAAGATCAAGGAAATCGTCGCCGGCCTGGCCGACACCGACCGGCCGGCCACCGGCCCTTTGCGCATGCACGACGTCTCCAGCGCGTACCTGCTGCATCTGAAGAAGTTCGCGGGCGACATCCGCCCCATGAAGATCGCGCTGGACTGTTCCAACGGCATGGCGTCCAAATGGGTGCCGAGCCTCCTGAGGGAATACAGCCTTGCGGTCGAGGGCCTGAACTTCGAGCGGTCCGGGCGCTTCAAGCACGAGCCGAATCCCCTCAAGGAGGAGAACCTGGAGGAACTCAAGACCCGCCTCCGCGCCTCCGGGGCAGAGATCGGCGCCTGCTTCGACGGCGACGCCGACCGCGTCGGCCTGGTGGACGAGAACGGCGAAGTGGTCCCGAACGACCTGGTGACGGCGCTCCTCGTGCCGGGGTTCCTGGCCAGGGAGCCGGGCGCGACGATCGTCTATGACCTCCGCTCCAGTTGGGCGCTGAAGGAGGAGATCGAGAAGCGCGGCGGCGTGCCCCGGCGCGAACGCGTCGGCCACAGCCACCTCAAGGCCGCCATGCGCGAGACGAACGCCCCCTTCGGCGGCGAACTGTCGGGCCACTCCTACTACCGCGACAACTGGTTCTGCGACAACGCCGTCATCACGCTTCTGGAGGTCCTGACAGTCCTCTCGGCCCACCCCGAGCAGACCTTCAGCGAACTCACGAAGCCCCTCCGGCGGTACCACACCACCGGCGAGGTCAACTTCGAGGTCCAGGACAAGTCCGGCATGATCAAACGCCTCGCGCGCACGTTCTCCGACGGCAAGGTGGATTTCCTGGACGGCGTCACGGTCGAGTACGCCGACTGGTGGTTCAACTGCCGCCCCTCGAACACCGAGCCCTTGCTGCGCCTCTGCCTCGAAGCCAGGACCGAACAACTCCGCGACGAGAAGTACGAGAAACTCATCGAAATCCTCGGCGAGCCGTCGGAGCACTGAGGCTGCGTGTGAGGCGGATATGATGCGTCCTCACAAAGTGTTGACGTTCACCCTGCCAATCGGTGCTGTCGTCTGCGCAGCCCTTTCTGTGTTTCTGTACTACCAATGGTGGGTTCCCAACCAGAAGCTTTACGACCTCCAATGGATGAACACAGCCAGCAATGAGGAACTTAAAGAGGTGGCACACAAGGTTCTGACTTGTCCCCTCGGCAGAGACCATGATGCCTTCTTAATTCTTCTCAGAGTTGGCGACGCCGAATCCGTTCCCTATCTCCTGACCGGCTTGCGCTGGCAACGGTACACCAGAAAGGGTGACGGGATAGTATGCACCAAGATGCACTGTCTCGACGCGCTGCGCCGTATCACGGGCCACGATGCAGGCCTGAATTACAGCGATTGGGCCGAATGGTGGGCATCCACGGGGAGCAAACTCCCTCCGACGGCGTTTCCTGTGGATCAACACCCGCCGGAGCCCTCAGACCGTTAGCGGGACACAAGCATCTGCCAGAAGTTCCATCGGATGATAGACCGGCAGGCCTGTCCCGTGCGCCAGTTGCGTCCGGCACATGCCGCAACTCGTGACAATCGCCTCGGCGCCCGACGCGAGGATCCGGTCGAACACCGGCCGGGCAATAGCCTCGGAGAGTGCGGCGTTCTTCGCCTTCACGCCGAACGTCCCGCCCATGCCGCAGCACGTCGTGTTGGTCAGCACGAAGTTGGCGCCAAGCAATTGCTCCAGCAGGCGCTTGGGCTGCTCTCCCCTTCCCGCGGCCCGCAAGTGGCACGGCGCATGGTAGGCCAGGCGCTTCCGGAAAAGGGGGACTGGCTCCTTTTCCGGTCGTTGGGAAAAGGTGCCTGTCCCCCTTTTCCGCCGTTCCGCCGTCAGTTCCTCCACCAAGTCGTGCACGTCGCGGGTGTGCTCGGCCACAAGGCGCGCCCGCGCATCCGAGTCGCTCATCTCCGGATAATCGTCCGCGAGAACGAGGACGCACGACGGGCACCCGCTCGTAATGGTCCATCCCGCCTCGGCCAGCGGCGCAAGGACGTCCAGGTTGAACCGACGGTCGCTTGCGGCGGCTTCGGCATCCCCCGCCGAAATCTTCGCCACGCCGCAGCACCGCTGTTCGGGGATGAGCACTTCGCATCCGAGGGCTTCGAGAACGGCGAGCGTCGCCTCCGCGCTTGCCGGCTCGTTGAAAAGTTCGAAGCACCCCGTGAAGTAGGCGACTCTGCGGGCGGGGTCGCCGTCCGGCCGGATTTGCGCCCCTTCCTTCACGCGGCGGGCGAACGCGGGCATCGCCGCGCCCCGTCCGATGCCGCCCGCCTTCTCCATGAGCCAGCGCACCGCGCGCCGCCGCAGAAAAAAGTTCGCCGCGGGCGCCATCGCGCTCCCCATCCGCCCGATGAGCCGAACCTGGCCCATCATCCGCTCGCGCCACCCGAGGCGCCCCTGCCGCGCGAGGTGTTCCTTCTCGCGCAGCACGAGACCCGCGACGTCCACGCCGCTCGGGCATTCGACGAGGCACGTCTTACAGTTGTAGCAGAGGTCGGCCAGGGCGTGCATCCGTTCATCGTCCAGGGCCGCGAGCGTCAGGTCGCCGGCGATGGCCTCCCTCAGGAGGTTCGCCTTGCCGCGCGGGCTCGCCGTCTCGTCGCGCGTCACGAGGTACACGGGGCAATACGCCCGGCACGTGCCGCACCCGTGGCAGCGCTCGAGTTCTTCGGCCCACGGTTTTCGGTCGAACGCCTCGCCCGTCGGCCGGCGCGACCATCCGGGCGGCAGGCGGAGATCCTCCAGGTGAATCTCGTCGGCGTCGGTGATAATCTTGCCGGGATTCAAAACCCCGCGCGGGTCCCAGAGGGCCTTCACCTCGCGGAAAACGTCGTAGAGCGTCCCGAACTGGAGCCGAAGGTAGGCGCTTCGCGTCAGGCCGTCGCCGTGCTCGCAGGAGATCGTGCCGCCCAGGCCGATGGCCAGCCGGGCGACGGCGCCCGCAATCCGCCGCATCCGCTCGACGTCCTCCGGCATGCGCGTGTCGAGGATGGGTCGGGCGTGCAGGTTCGAGTCGCCCGCGTGGCCATAGACGGCCGCCTCCGTGCCGTTCGCCTTCATGATTTCGCGCAGCCCCTTGATGTAGTCCACGAGGCGGTCGGGCGGCACGGTGACATCCTCGACGAAGGGGAGGACGCGCTTCGGCCCCCGAAGGCGCTGAAGGATTTGGACCGCGCGTTTGCGAACCTGCCACAGACGCTCCTGCTCCGCCGGGTCGTACGCCTCGACCGATCCGAACGCCAGGCGAAGGTCGTCCACCACCAGCCGACGGACTTCGCCTATAAAAGCCTCGTTCTCGGCGCGATTGTCGGACAGTTGCTCCACGAGGAGCACGGTGTCGGCCTCGGGCGGGAGATATTTCGTCGGCACGATGCCTTCGGCGCGGACGATGTCCAGGAAATGGCGCTCCATAATCTCGCAGGCGCTCGGCCCCAGAAGCAGAATAGGATGCACCGCTTCGCCGGCGTCGGCCAGGTTCTTGAACCACAGGAGGATGCTTGCGCGCTCGGGCGGCTTGGGCACGACACGCAGGCCCGCCTCGACGATGACCGCCAACGTCCCTTCCGAGCCGACGACGACGCGCGGCAGGTCCAGCATCCCGTCGCGGAGGACCTCAAAAAGGTTATAGCCGGCGCTGTTCTTGCTGGTGTGCGGCTCGTATTGTCGGAGGAGGTCGGCGTGCGTCTCGGCCAGCCGGCGCGTCCCGGCGACAATCCGGCCGAAGAGGTCTTTGCGCGCCTCGGCCTCGGCGAGCGCCGCGTTGTCCATCCGCATCGGCTCCAGCCGGACCTGCGAACCGTCGCTCAGCACAACATCCAGGTACGCGACGTAATCCTTCATCGAACCGTATCGGATGCCGCGCGATCCCGACGCGTTGTTCCCCAGGTTCCCGCCGATCGTGCAAAACGGCTCGCTCGACGGGTCCGGTCCGAGCATCAGGCCGTGGGCCGCGAGGGCCTCGTTCACCTTGCCGGTGACGGCGCCCGGCTGGACGCGAACGCACTTGCGCCCCGCGTCAATCTCCAGGACGCGGTTCATGTACTTCGTAAAGTCCAGGACGATGCCGCGCCCGAGCGCCTGGCCGGCCAGGCCCGACCCCGCGCCGCGCGGAATGACGGGCACACCGAGCCGCCCCGCCGCACGGACGGCCGCCGCCACATCGGCGGCCGTCTTCGGCACGACGACGGCCAGAGGCACGATGCGGTAGATGCACGCCGCGGTCGCGTAGGCCGCCCGGCTGAACCGGTCCGCCAGCACGTCGCCCTCGACCTCTGGGCGCAGGGCGTCGGCGATCCGCTCCGCCATCGCTCCATCGTTCTGCGCCTTGCCCACCACCACCTCGCTTGATTCTCCCGAGTCCGAGGCATACTATACGCCGGTTCGGCGAAAGACAAGGCGAAGCGAATGGCCACTGGCATCGGCTGCATCTCGGGCGGGCTGGACTCGCAACTGGCCGTCGCTCTCCTCCGGAAGCAGGGCGTCGAGGTCGTCGCCCTGCACGTGCAGCACCTGTGGCACCCCGGCCTGATGGAGGAAGGCGCGAAGCCGCCCGGCGTCCGGGCAATCGAATCGCGCGGCGTGCCGATCCGTCTCGTCAACGCCACCGAGGCCGATCTTGAAATGATCCGCCACCCCGCGCATGGCTTCGGCAAGCACCTGAACCCCTGCCTCGACTGCCGCATCTGGACCTTGCGCCAAGCGAAGCGCCTCATGGAAGAAGAGAAGGCTGATTTCGTTTTCACGGGCGAGGTGCTGGGCCAGCGCCCGATGAGCCAGCACCGCGGCGCGCTGGCGATGGTGGCGAAGGAGGCGGGCCTGGAGGACCTGGTCCTGAGGCCGCTGTCGGCCAAGCGCTTGCCGCCCACAAAGCCGGAACGCGAGGGAAAGGTCAATCGCGATCTACTCATGGGCTTTTCCGGCCGGACCCGCAAACCTCAGATGGCTCTGGCCGCTGAACTGGGCATCAGCGAGTATCCCACGCCCGCCGGGGGGTGCCTATTGACGGACCCGGGCTTCGCCTTTCGCCTGCGGGAACTGATGGACCATGCCGCACCGACCGTCGCCGACGTGGAACTCTTGAAAGTGGGCCGGCACTTCCGCCTCGCGGACGGGTCGCGCCTGGCGCTCGGACGCCGCCACGAGGACAACCTGCTCATGGAGAAACTTTTCCAGGCAGGTGATGTGCGTCTCGAAGCCGACCGCATGGCGGGCCCGACCGGCCTCCTGCGCGGCAAAGCATCGGAGGAAAGCGTCTCCGTCGCCGCAGGGCTCATCCTCCGCTACGGCAAGGCCCGCGCGGGCGAGACGCACCCCGTGCGCGTCGAGCCGGTCGGCGGCGAGAGGCGCATCCTCGAGGCCCAAACGGCCGACGATGAACTCGCGCAGCGACTCATCATCCGCCCGAAGGAAAAGGCATGAGCCCGGACGACCTCGAAACGAAACGCGAGCGCCTGGGCGCTCTGCTCGAGGACCTCGGGTCGGCGCTCGTCGCCTTCTCGGGCGGCGTGGATTCGACGCTTCTCGTGGCCGAGGCCCGCCGCATCCTCGGACGTGACAAGGTCCTCGCCGTCACCGCCGACAGCGAGACTTATGTGCCGGAGGAACTCCAGCGCGCCCGCGACCTGGCTTCTCGCCTGGACGTCGAGCACGTCGTGGTCAAGACCCGCGAACTCGACGTGCCGAACTTCCAGCACAATCCGCCCGACCGGTGCTACTGGTGCAAACGGGAACTCTTCACGCGCCTGGCGCGCCTGGCGAAGGAGCGCGGACTAGCGGCCGTGTGCGACGGCGCTAACGCCGACGACCCGAAGGAACATCGCCCCGGGCTGCGCGCGGCCGCGGAACTGGGCGTCCGCAGCCCCTTGAAGGAAGCGGGTCTGGCGAAAGACGACATCCGCGCTCTTTCGCGCGCGATGGACCTCCCGACGTGGAACCGCCCCGCGATGGCGTGCCTGGCGAGCCGCTTTCCCTACGGCCGCCAGATCACGGCTGAGGCCCTGGAGCGCGTCGCGCGGGCCGAACGATTCCTCCGCAGCCTCGGCTACGAAACCTGCCGCGTCCGCGACCACCTTCCCGTCGCCCGAATCGAAGTGGCTGTGGAGGATCTCGCGCGCCTCCTCGGCGACCGCGAACACATCACGCAGGAACTCAAAAAGGTCGGCTACACGTACGTGGCGCTGGACCTGGAAGGCTACCGCCCCGGCGCGATGGACGAAACGCTGGGCCGACCGCCGACTTGACACCCGCCGGAGAATTGTTAGTCTAACCAATAAGACGGCCCCATCGGAGGAACCGCCTTGCCCGTCGCGAGCCTGTTGCAGGACAAGCGTGAGGCGATTCTATCGCTGGCGGCCCGGCATGGAGTCCGGAACGTGCGCATCTTCGGTTCGGCGGCGCGCGGCGACACCGGCCCGGACAGCGATTTTGATTTTCTGGTGGACCTCGACGCGGACCGGAGCCTGCTGGACCTCGGCGGCCTGCTCATGGACCTGCGGGAACTCCTGGAGCGCGAGGTGGATATCGTGACCGAGCGGAGCCTACACTGGTACATCCGCGACCGCATCCTGCGCGAGGCCGTGCCCCTATGAAGGACGACAGCCTCTATCTCGTCCATATCCACGAGTGCATCCAACGCATCGAGCAGTACGTCCAAGGGGGGCGGGAAGCATTCCTGCACTCGACGCTGGTGCAAGACGCCGTCGTCCGCAACCTCCAGGTGCTGGCCGAGTCCACCCAGCGCCTGTCCGACGATTTCAAGGCCCGCCATCCGCACGTGGACTGGCGCGCGTTGGCCGGATTCCGCAACGTGCCGGTCCACGATTACCTCGGCGTGGACAAAGATCGCGTCTGGCAGATCGTCGAACGCAACCTGCCGGAATTGAAACGCCACCTGCCCCAACCGCCCGCCAAACCGCCCCTCGAATGACGCGGCACCGCGGGCGATGGACGAAACGCTGCCGAACGCGGAATGCGGAACGCGCCAAACCGCAAAAGGAAAAATAGTATTGTGCCCCAAATATCAGAATCTACAATCACGTGATCCGAGGACCGCCAAGAGGGTCGCACCATGGTATCGAACCGAATTCTGGACGTAATCCTGACTGTGCTCGCCTGGATAGTCGTTCCGGTCCAGTTGGTCACAACCCTGGTTCTTGGCTTGCTTGTCTCCCTGCCCTTATTAGGTCTTCTTCTGCTGCTAGTGATAAGCCTCCCCTGGATGGTTCTATTGATCCCGATGCTTGGGTTATCCTGGTTATGTAGCAGGGCCGAGCTGCTCAGGAACCCCATCGGCTTACTCGGAATCCCGTTGGCAGTTGTAGCCGACACGTACGCCTGTCTGATGCCATCGATGGGGGAGTTTGAGAGCCGTGCTGCAAAGCTGTTGCTGACGGAGTCCTGGCCTTTCTCCTGGGAGTTTTGGCAGTTCCAGAACGGGCGACTCGACATTGCCTCGACCCAGGCTGAGCCCCTGCGCAAGATATTGACGCGTGTGTCGCGCAACGATCCGCTGAGGCAGCGCGCTATAGACCGGCTGGCGCGGCATGAGCAGCTGGACCCGCAGGTGTGAAGTAACCTCCGTATCGCCCAACAACGGAATGCAGGAGACGGCGCTTCGCGCCGCTGGCGGCGTTCCGGTACGCCTCGGAACGGTTGTTAGTCGATGCCCAAGCCACTGGCGCTTGCAAGGGGCCCCTCAAAAGCGTTGGAAATTAGGTGTGGGTGGTCTGATACCTTGCGCATCTCAACAAGCAAAGACTGACAGAACGACTTTATGTCGGCCCTGGCCGCCTCTACAGCATCAACAGACATGAATCTATCCCAAGTATGCTTGAATTGAAAATGACTACCGTCTTTCTTCTGCTCCGCAACATATTGCTTCGCCAAGACCTTCCCGTGTGCGACGATGTCACGAAAAGCCTCCAACATCTTTATCCTTTGATACGGACGCCGATCCTTCTGCCATGAGAAGGAGGGAAGCTTTTTCACAAGTTCTTCGAGTTTTTCCTTAATTCCCTTCCCTTTAAAGTGCTTCTTCTCCTCTTTCCACAACTTCGGAAGAAGCACAAAACCACAGAAGTTGACGAAGGCTTCAAAGGCCAGAAAGCCCATCAAGAGAGATGGCAGGAGAAGTTTATACGACGGCTTCTCTTCAGCCCTCGCTTTCTCCAGAAGGAGCGATGAAGACCGCCAAAGGTACTCGTGAGTGTAGATCTCTTCATTGACGGAAACCGATCTTGCCATGGCATTGACTCCCAAGCGGCTAACACTTTTTAGGGGTTCCGAGAACCCAATACCTTTTCCCCTCTCTCTTTCCGCGGGTTCCCGGGCTACTGCTGGAACCCCACCTTCGGGGCCGCGCGTTCGACGGCCGATTCGATCTCGAAGAATTCGGCCTTTTCGAAGTGAAACATGGAGGCCAGCACGTTCGTCGGGAACATCTCGCAGCGGTTGTTGTATTCGCGGACGTTGCCGTTGTAGAGCCGCCGCGAGGCCTGAATCCGGTCCTCGGTCTCGGCGAGTTGCTTCTGGAGGGCGAGAAAATTCTGATTCGCCTTTAGGTCCGGGTATCCCTCGCGCAGGGCAAACAGTTGCCGGAGGGCCTGCACGAGAACGTTCTCGTCGCGTGCCTGCTCGCCGGGCGATCCGGTCGAGGCGACCGCGCGCGTGCGAGCCTCGACGACGCGCTCCAGGACCTCACGCTCGTGGGCCGCGTAGCCCTTCACCGTCTCCACCAGATTCGGGATGAGGTCGTACCGGCGCTTGAGTTCCGTATCAATGCCCGCCCATGCCTCCTTGACGTGGTTCCGCCCGCGGATGAGACTGTTATACATGCCAACCGCAATGCCAAGGAGCACCAGAGCCGGAACGACAACGAGGGCGCAGCACGGCAGCGCCACCGCCCACTCCTGTTGCGCCACGATGGCCGCCCAACTCGCCGCTGCCGTCATGTCTTTCCTCCCTCTTCCCGCCCGATGCCCCGTGCCTTGAGGACGTACTCCGGAATGCTCGCGACAATCTCGCGGCCGATGCTGAGCAGACGCCGGACGTTCTCGGCGTCGCGCTGACCGTCGTAGAGGATCATCAGGTTGCCCTTCATCTCGAGGTCCGGCACGTCGCCCCTCGACCCTGCTCGGAGCGACCCTGAGCCTGTCGAAGGGTCGCCGCAGGCCAGCAGATGCTCAATCAGCCGCGCGTGAAAAATGTCGTACGCAAACCGGCGGTCCTCCGACCGGACATGGTAGCGGCGGCTGAACTCGTCGCTCTCGAAATCAATGTCGTCCCATCCGACCCACGAGGCTAGCCGATCGAAGACCGTCTCGCCGCGCATCCGCAGCCCGGCCGCCATAATCGGCAAGCCTAGCACCACGCCCTGATAATGATGCGTGGACTGATTCTTCCCGCTGCCGGTCGTGTACTTGTAGTCGAAGGCGACGACGGCCCGGCCGTCGAGTTCGCCGCACAGAATGTTTGATGCCTTCCGGCTGTGACCGCGGCCGAAAAGTTCGAACATCGCGTACCGCTCCGCGATACCCCACGGGTCGTCAGGGTAAAACTCGAAGCCGAGTTCGGCCGCCAAGCGGGCCATGGCCTCGCGCCGCTGCCGCGCCTTCAGGATGCCAAACACAATCACCGCGGCCGCCAGGGCGATGAACGCCGGAACGACGATGCACGGAATCACTTGCATCCGAGGGCTCCGAACAGACAAACGGATTATAGAAACCTCCGCCTCGCCCGTCTAACGCTACTTTGTCACCTTGGTCCCTGGTGTGCGGCGGACAAGCCCGCCGGCTGAAGGCTCGCGACACTATTTAGACCGGGCTCAATAGTAACTGGACAGCGCGCCGGCTGGCGGTAGAATAGGCGCCGGTCCAGGCTGGAGCAGGAGGTGGTCATGTTCTCGGGGACGCTGGTGGCGCTCGTGACGCCGTTCAGGGACGGCCAGGTGGACTATGCGGCCATCGAACGGCTCGTGGAGTGGCACGTCGAACAGGGGACGGACGGCCTCGTGCCCGTGGGCACGACGGGCGAGAGCCCGACGGTGGACATTGAAGAGCACGAGCGGATTATCCGGACGGTGGTGGAGCGTGCGGCCGGGCGGCTGCCGGTCGTAGCCGGGACAGGGGGCAACGCGACGGCCGAGGCGATCCACCTGACGCGTTTCGCCAAGGAAGTGGGCGCCGACGCATCGCTCCAGGTGTGCCCGTACTACAATAAGCCGACCCAGGAGGGCCTGTACCGCCACTTTGCGGCGATCGCGGAGGCGGTGGACCTTCCGATGGTGCTCTACAACATTCCGTCGCGGACGGGGGTCTCGATGACTCCGGCGACTATTGCGCGGCTGGCCGATGTGCCGCAGATCGTCGCCATCAAGGAAGCAACGGGCTCGATGGACCAGGCAAGCGAGATCCTGTCGCGGTGCGCGCTGACGGTGCTGTCGGGGGACGATTCGCTGACGCTGCCGCTCATGGCCCTCGGCGCGCAGGGCGTCATCAGCGTTGTGGCGAACCTCGTGCCGAAGGACGTGAAACGCCTGACGGAGGCGATGCTGGCCGGCGACCTGGAGACCGCGCAGGAGGCGCACCGCCGCCTGTTCCCCTTGTGCCGCGCCATGTTCCTTGAAACCAATCCCATCCCCGTGAAGGCGGCGATGAAACTGACGGGCCTGCTGGAGTCGGACGAGAAGCGGCTGCCGCTGACGGACCTCGGGCCGGAGAACGCGGCAGCGCTGAAGAAGGCGCTGGAGGCGTACGGCCTGCTGTGAGGCGGCGGGCCGGCGCGCGCTCGCCTGGCGGCTCGCGGCTAAACGTGAATGGCGCGCGCCGGCCCCTCCTTCGCCCTCCGGAGCTACGGCGGGCAAGCAAAGCCGGCGGCTAAACGGGCACGGCGGGGGGTTCCCGCAGATTCGCCCCGATGAGGCCGGGGCTCATCTGCGGGCTTTAGCGGCGCGAGGGGACCGATGGCCGAGAAGCGCAAGTCGCGAAGTGCGCTGGAGCGCCGGGGCCGCCTGATCTTCGGCTTGTTCATCCTGCTGACGGTGGTGGCGTGCTTGTCCTGGCCGTGGTGGGAGATGGGGCGCCTCGCGCGCTCGGGCGAGTCGGACCGCGCGCGGGCGATTGTGCAGAGGTACGTGCTGAACCTGCATGCGGTCCGGTTCGCGACGGAGAAGAAGGGCGCGGAGCAGTTGGCGCGGTTCGCGGCGACGGCCGAGGGAAACGCAAAGCTGATTCGGCTTCCTCCGCCGGCACCCGCCCAGCCGCAGACCATACCCGGAGGCCTGGAGCCCTTCGAAACCGAGGCGGTCGAGGTCTTCCTGAAGCACCCTGACGAGAGCCGGCACTGGCGGGTCGAGGGCAATCGGCTGCTCTACGTCCAGGCGCTGCGGGCAGGGGCCGACTGCCTCAGTTGCCACAGCGCCTACCGGGAGACCGAGCCGATGGCGGCCGTCTCGCTGACACTGGACATCAGCGAGCGAAATCGGGCGCTGGCGACAGGCCGGTTGGTATTGGGGGCGGCGGCGGTGCTGGTCGTCGCCCTGAGCGTGGCCGCCTTCTACGCCCTGTTCCGCACCATGGTGGTGCGTCCGGTGCAGCACCTGCGGGACGTGGCCGACCGCGTCAGCGCGGGCGACCTCCAGGTCCGGTGCGAGATTGACACGCGGAACGAACTGGAAACGCTGGCCGACGCCCTGAACCACATGCTGGACCGTCTGGCCCAGGCGCAGGCGGAATTGCGCGAGGCGAACACGGCCCGCGACGCGAAACTCGAGGAACTGGCGAAGGCCAATGTGGCGCTCTTCGAGATGAACCAGGTCAAATCAAAGTTCCTGACGACGATGAGCCACGAACTCCGGACGCCGCTGAACTCGATCCTCGGGTTCGCCCAGGTGCTGAGCGAATCGGAACAGGTCGCAGCGGATTCCAAACTGGGCCGGTACGTCCAGAACATCCAGACGAGCGGGCGAATGCTGCTGGAACTCATCAACGACCTGCTGGACCTGGCGAAGATCGAGGCGGGACGGATCCAGATCCGCTGCGCGAAGGTCTCGCCGCAAGACATCGCCGAATCGGTCTGCAACACGATCCGGCCGCTCGTGGGCGCTAGACCGCTCGAACTCGTCTGCGACGTGGACCCCAAGACGCCCGTCATGACCACCGACGGCGCGAAGGTTCAGCAGATCCTGTACAACTTGCTGTCGAACGCCATCAAGTTCACGGAGGAGGGCGAGGTCCGCCTGGCGACGCGGCCGGTGGAGGAACGCCGGGTCGCCTTTGCCGTCTCCGACACCGGTCCGGGCATCGCCAGGGAACAACAACTGCGGATTTTCGACCAGTTCACGCAGTTGGACTCGAGCCACACGCGCCGGCATCGCGGCACGGGATTGGGGCTGTCCATCGTAAAAGAGTTGACGGGCCTGCTGGGAGGCGAAGTGACCGTCCAGAGCGAACTCGGACAAGGGACAACGTTCACGGTCCTGCTGCCGGTGGACTCGAGCGACGCGCAGAGGCAGACGGCCGGCGCCGGCAACGGCAAGGCGCCCCCCAACGAGCCCGACGGAAGCAAGCCCCTGGAGACTTGAAAAGCGGCGCCCAGGGTGCGAAGATGGCGCCGGAGAGAGGAGCAACCCATGGCCATCCTGTTCCGGTGTCCCTGCGGTCGGAGTATGGTCGCCGACGCGGGCCGTGCCGGCACGCTCATCCACTGCCCCAGCTGCCACCGCACCCTGCGCGTGCCGAGCGGAAAGGAACGGGGCAAGGAACTCGCCGCCGTGCCGCCAGAAGCGATGGCGCACTCCACCCGGCCGTGTGACCGCTGCGGGGCCAGCGTGCCCGTGGACACCCAGATCTGTCCCCATTGCCGCACCATCCTTTCGGCCTCGCCAAGCGCGGCAGGAACCGGCTCGGCGGCGCCCGCCGGCGGCGCCGAGATCCGGTCCGCGACGGCCGTCCTGTACGGCGTGTCGCGCGCCACCTGGTGGAGCTGCCTCTCATCCGGGGCAAAGGCGGGAATCCTCGGCGGCCTGGCGGGATTCCTCATCCTCGTGGGGGTTTCCAGCGCGCTTCTGCATTCGTCGTGGTCCGCCAATCAGACGGTGCAGGCACGGGACCAAGCCGCCAGGGCCCTCGCACAGGGGCCCGAACTCGAGGTCCAGGGGAAGTTCCAGCAGGCGTACGACCTCTACTTTCCGGCGCTGGCGCGGGCCGAGCGGTTCCTCAAGGCCGGTGGGCGCCAGGACGACCGCCGACTGTACGACGGCCTGAGCGAACGGCTCTCGGCGCTCCGCTGCATCGTCCCGGAGCCGCGCGTCCGCGAACCGGTGCGCTGGCGTCCGGCGAACCAGGCCGAGTTCGACGCGGCGGCGCAACAACTGGTCGCCGAGTACCCGGCCTACCGGCAACGGATTCTGGCGGTGGCCGACGCGGCGATCGCCGCCATTCAGAACGCACGGGCGAATAACAATCAGACGGCCTACGCCCAGGAGGTCCGCCAGGTCGTGGATGCCTTCATCCGGTTCACCAATCAGACGACGCCGCCGCAACGAGCCCAATACACTTACGAAATGCTCACCCAGGCGATGCGCGAACTGACGAGCGCCAACGGAGAGTGGGAGACCGGCCGGAAGACCTATCTTGCGCAGTCGGAGGCCAGGCTGAAGGCGATCAAGGACCTGGCCCAGCAGCGCCCGGGAACGCTGGACGGCGACAAGATCATGTAGCGGGTGTCGCCGGACAGTCCCTTAAGCCTATCCTGAATATCCCGCCCGGTTGCGAAAAAGACTCCAGGTGTCTTTTCTGCGGAACACCCTTCGGGCCCCTTCGGGGAAAAGACAACACCTGGAGTCTTTTTCGCCCTTAAGGGCTCGCGGGTCCGGCGGGCGCGAGCGGCCGGGTCTGCCACGGCGGCGCCAGCACCATCTCGATGGGAAACGCCAGGACGCGAACGGTAAACATCATCCAGTCGGCCACGGCCGCGCCCGCAGCCAGCGGAACGCACCGGTCCACAGCCGCATCGCTCCCAGAAGGTTCGGCCAAGGGACTGCGGAAGTAAACCGGCGGACACGAACCCCCCGGCCGGAAGACGACCAGCGTCATCGGCTCGAACGGCCGAACGCCAGCGAACTCGAGCGCCTCGTCGCCCGGCGCGGGAGGCGCCGCCTCCGGGGCCGAGGATGCCACGACGTCCGCTGCCGCCGTCTCCGGCGGCGCGGGCGCCTCCTGGGCACAGGCAACGACGGCGAGCGCTGCCGCGAGAACGCAGACCCCCGCGAGTTTCACGCACGCGTCCATCGGCTCGGCCTCCTTCCCCATCACCGGGCGATCCTGCCGACCGCGTCGCCGGCTTTACAAATCCGCCTGCGGGTTCGGAATGCTGTAGTTGGGCGACTCCTGGGTGATAGCGATGTCGTGCGGATGGCCCTCGATGACGCCGGCCTGGGTGATGCGGATGAACCGGGCCTTCGTGCGGAGCATTTTGATGGTGGGGCAGCCGCAGTAGCCCATGCCGGCCCGCACGCCGCCGACCAACTGATACACGTAATCGGCGAGGCGGCCGCGGTAGGGGACACGGCCCTCGACGCCTTCGGGGACCAGTTTCTCGCGCCCGCCCTTCTGGGGATCCTGGGCATAGCGGTCGGCGGAGCCCTGGACCATGGCGCCGAGCGACCCCATGCCGCGGTACGCCTTGAAGGTGCGGCCCTTGTAGATGATGAGTTGGCCCGGGGCCTCGTCGAGTCCGGCCAGAAGGCTTCCGAGCATGACGCAGGAGGCGCCGGCGGCGAGGGCCTTGGTGATGTCGCCCGAGTGGCGGATGCCGCCGTCGGCGATGACGGGAAGGCCGTGGCGATCGGCCTCGTCGGCGCAGGCTGCGATGGCGCTGATCTGGGGGACGCCGACGCCGCTGACGACGCGCGTCGTGCAGATGGAGCCGGGGCCGATGCCGACCTTGACGGCATCAACGCCGGCCTTGGCGAGGTCGGCGACGGCCTCGGCGGTGGCCACGTTGCCGGCGATCAACTGAATGTCGTGCTTTCGGCGGAGGGTCTTGACGGTCTCCAGGACGTTCGCCGAGTGGCCGTGCGCCGTGTCCACCACCAGGACGTCCACGTCCTTGGCAATGAGTTCCTCGGCACGTTCGTAATCATGGACTCCGACGGCGGCGCCGACGCGGAGGCGTCCGCGGCCGTCGCGGCAGGCGGAGGCGAACTGCTGGAGTTTGTCAATGTCCTTGATGGTAATCAGGCCGATGAGCCGCCCGTCCTTGTCCACCAGGGGCAACTTCTCGACACGGTTGCGGACGAGGATGCGTTCGGCGTCTTCGAGGCTGGTGCCCGCAGGGGCGGTGACGAGGTTCTCGCGGCCCGTCATGACGTCGGCGATGGCGGCCTGCTGGTCCTCGAGGAACTTCAGGTCCCTCCGCGTCAGGATGCCCACCAGACGCCCGTCCTCCGTGATGGGGATGCCCGAGATATTGTTCTGGTCCATCACGTGCTGGGCGGTCGAGACGCGCTCGTTCGGCGCCAGCGTGATGGGGTCGGTGATGATGCCGTTGGCCGAACGCTTCACTTTTTCGACCTCTCGGCACTGGCGTTCGACGGACATGTTCTTGTGGATGATCCCCATGCCGCCTTCCTGCACCAGCGCGATGGCCAGCGAAGATTCGGTCACGGTGTCCATGGCGGCGGAGACGATGGGGATGTGGATGGTGATCTCGCGCGTCAGGTGGGTGCGCGTGTCGGCGTCGCGCGGGACAACGTCGCTGTGGGCGGGCACCAGCAGAACGTCGTCAAACGTGATGCCGTCGCCGCAAATACGGTCTTTGAAAGCCATGGCATTTCACCCCGTTTAGCCGCGGCCGGCACGGCCGCGGTCCGTCGGCGTTCCGCCGACGGCTAAACGTTAAGGATCGCCCGTGCGCGTCGGCAGATGGCGTCGCGGTCCAGGCCGACGTACCGCAGGACGTCGTCCGCCGTCTTCGCCGACTTCGGCATGCGCTCGGGGGTCATGGTAACGGTGCACGGGCCGCCGCGCGCCGCGGCCGCCTGCGCCACCGCCGAACCCAGACCGCCCGCGTAATTGTCTTCCACCACGAGGATCGGCGCTCTGTCGCCCGCGCCGATGGTCTCGAGAAAACCGTCGGCCAGGGGCAGGCTGTAGGCGTCCACGATGCCGCAATCCACGCCCTCGCCCTTCAGAACGTCTGCCGCCGCCAGCGCCTCGTGAACCATGTAGCCCCACGAGACAAGGAGGAGGTCCCGGCCCTTGCGGAGGATTTTCTGGCCGACGAGGTCGAATTTCTCGCCGGGCTTGTAAAGGAAAGGCGTCTCGGGGCGGAGGGTCCGCATGTACGCGAGCCCCTCGTGATTGGCCATAAGGACAACCAGTTTGTAGGCGCTGACGGCGTCGGAGGGGTTCAGGACGATGCAACCGGGTTTGCCCTTGGGCGTGCGGACGCTGGCGAGCGAGCCGAAGAAGGCGGCGTCCACCGTGCCCATCTGGCTGGGCCCGTCGGGGCCGAGGCTGACGCCGGCGTGGCTGCCGACGAGTTTGATATTGGCACAGGTATAGGCGGCCATTTCAATCTGGTCGTAGGCGCGGACGAGGAACTTGGCGAAACTGGAGGCGAAGGGGACCTTGCCCCCGGCCGCCAGGCCCACCGCCGCCGAGGCCATGTTCTGTTCGGCGATGCGGCACTCGAAGAAACGGTCGGGGAAATCGTGGGCGAAGAACTCCGAGAAGGTCGAGTTCGACACGTCGCCGTCGAGGGCAACGACGCGATCCGAGGCGCGTCCCAGTTCCCGCAGCGCCAGGCCGTACACGTGCCGCGTCGCCAGTTTCCCCTTCTTGACCGCCGCCGCCAGTTTCATCCCCTCGGTCAGGGCGGCGAAATCCGGGTCGGGGAGCGCCATCGGCCGGATGGTGCGTTTGGGAACTTTTCCCTTCGGCATGGGCGGGCACAACTCGAAGGCGGGCTTCTTCGCCGGCAGCCGGAGTTCCTCGAGGGCCTTCGCAGCCGTCTCCGGCGTGAGCGGCTTGCCGTGGTATCCGACCTGCTGGAGTTCGCGGACGCCCCAGCCCTTGACGGTCTTGGCGATGATGACGACGGGCTTGCCCTTCGGCCCCTTGGCCGAGAGGGCCTTGCGGATGGCCACGGGGTCGTGGCCGTTGATCGTCACCGGATGGAGGTTGTAGGCGGCGACCTTCCGGGCGAGCGTCCTCGCGCTCTGCTGCGGACTCGTGTAATCGCTCTGCCCCATGCCGTTGACGTTGAAGATGACGCGGACGTTCGCCAGGCGCTGGTCGGCCAGAAAATCGAGGGCTTCCCAAATCTGGCCTTCGCGGGCCTCGCCGTCGCCGCAGAGGACGTAGATAGTTTTGTCTATGCCATCGAGGCGGGCGGCCAGGGCGAGCCCGGCCGCGACGCTCACACCCTGCCCCAGCGACCCCGTTGCCGCGTCGAAGAACGGGAAGCCGATGGCCGGGTTCGGATGGCCGTCCAGAACGCTCCCCTGGTCGCGCAGGGTCCAGAGGTCTTCAATCGAGAGTTTGCGCCCCTTCTTCGGGTCGGCGCCCACGACGCCGCCGACGTCGGCATAGGCAGCATAGACGATGGGGACGGCGTGGCCTTCGGAAAGCACGAGGCGGTCGGCCAGCGGGTTCCACGGATTCGCCGGGTCGTACCGCATCTGGTGATACATCAGAACCGCCGTCAGATGGGCGAGGCTGAGGGCGGAACTCGGATGGCCGGACCCCGCCTCGGCGGTCATGCGGACGGCATGGCGTCCCAACTCGATGGCCTTGTACTGGACGGCAGCGGCAAAACTCATTCTCAACTCCTTGCGGCAACGGGGTGCACACGGTGCGAAAACACACCGGGCAAACCCCGGCGTCGGCTGAGGTTTGCCCCACTGCGTCCCGCATGTCCGCCGGTGGGGTTATTTACCGGATTCCGTGCCGTCCCGTCAACACAAATCCGCCGGGCCACCGAAACCAGGGCGATCGTGACTCGCCGAGCATTCCCAAGGGATCGTTTCAGCCGCCGGTCAGCGTGTGGAGGCGCTGGAGGGCCTCCGGCTGGAAGGCGTCCTCGGGATAATCCTCGACGGCGGTTTCCAGTAAACGGCGGGCTTGGTCGCCGTGGCCGAGCGCCGTCTCGCACTCCGCCGCCAGCATGAGCAGGCGCACGGCATAGGGGTTCTGCGGGGCGGCGGCGAGGCAATCGAGGGCCTCGCGGAGCGATTCCTGGCGATCGCCTTTGGCCGCCAGCGCCTGCGCCCGCAGGAGCGACCAGTGCCCCCCGAGTTTCTCCTCGGGGAACTCCCACGCCCATTCGTCCAGATACTGGAACGCCCAGTCCCACTCGCGCTGGCGCGTGAACTCTTCGACGTAACGGGCGAGGGTCCCGACGCGCACGGCCGCCTGGGCAGGCGTGTAGGTCCGGATGGGCATAGCCGCGGCCGCGCGGTAGGCGTGCTGCGCGTCTTCCGTCTTGCCCCGGTGCCGCGCCACGTCGCCCAAGCCGATGTGCGCCCGGCGGAGAAGCGTCTTCTCCCCGATCGCCGCATAGTCCGCAAGGACGCGCTGGAACTCGCGCTCGGCCTCGTCGTGCTGCTGAAGGTCCTCGAGAAGCGTCTCGGCGGCCTCGAGGGTACAGCCGGCCCGGCGCGCAGGGTTGGACAAGCGCGGCTCGACGCGGCGGAAGACGGCGACGGCTTCGGCCCCGCGGCCGGTCTTCCGAAGATGCCGGCCCTGCGCGAGCGCCACGCGATACAGGGCTTCCTCCTCGGATCCCTCGCGCTCCAGAAAGGCGGCAGCGGCGGCAATGAGAGGGACGCTCATGTCCCGGTAATCGAACAGTTCCACCGCCAGGTGCAGGCTCGCGAGGTCCAGCGTGTGAAAATCGTACTCGGCGACGGCGTCGGCGTAACGAGCGACGGGGTCCACACGGCGTTCGGCCTGTCGCCACCAGTCGCGCTCGACACGGACCGTCGTCCGGAAGGTGTGGGCGAGAGCGGCACGGCTCGCCCTGAGCGTCACCGTGTAGTCGCCGGCGGCGAGGTACACATGCGCCGGCTCGGGTTTCTCGCTGGTCTGCCCGTCGCCGAAATCCCACTCGAACCGCCCGCCGCGACGCGGGCTGATTCCCTTCGAGAGGTTCTTGAAAACGATGCGGACGGCGTACTGGTCCGGCCACCAGGTTTCACCCGCCTGCTCGGGAAAGAAGTCGGCGACGGCACGCTCGTTCTGGACATCGGTCTCAACAAGGGTCGCCTTGACGACCGGCAGAAAGGCCGTCGGGGGGATGGCTGCAAACGCCTTCTCCCCGGCCGGCCGCCAGGCCGCCACGGCTATCATCGGGCCGCCGCTGTTGACGTGCCAGTACTCCAGGCGATGGACCCCCGCCGTGAACGTGTGCTTGGCGGCATGGCGCGCGTCCCCGACGGCACCGTGGGGGCCCGGCCAGGCGACGACCTCCCGGCCGTCCATCAGGAGCCAAGAGGCGTCGTCGCTGGAAGTGGCGACCTCGTACTCGCCCGCCTCCGGCACAACCACCCAACCCGTGTAATGGAATATCATGGGGGTTTCGCTGTCGGCGAAGGGGTTGAAACCGAAATTGACGTTGCTGACAAAATCAGCGCCGACGGGCTCGGCCTTGTCCCAGATGCGGCGGATCGCGTCGAGACGTTCCAGGTCTCCGCCGGGCCAGCGGCGCGCTTCGAGCAGCACGCCTCGTTCGGGCGTCCACGATTCCGCAGGCGGCCCGGGGTCCGCGCTTCCATAATAGATGTAATAGCGATCCGTGCCGGGCACGAGCGCGAACGCGATGCGCACCAGATCCCCGGGCCCGACCTGGAGAACCCGGTGGGGCACCAGGCGCCGTCCGTCGGCTGCGACGCGCAGGTCGCTTGCATCGGCCTTCGCCAGGCCGCCGGTGTAAAACGCGCAGACAGCGACTTGCTGGCCGGGATACGTCGTCGGCTCGGCCTTGGCGTCGACGACGCGGCGGACCTTCCAGCCGGGCCCCAGCCAGGGGGCGATGTCGCCCTGGGCCGCCCCAACCCAGGCGACGACCACCATGGCGGCCAGACCGGTTGTCGTGCTGCGGCGCAATCGCGGGGACACCGATGCACTCCCCTGCCGGACAACGGGGCTCCGGCAGCCCGCCGTCGAGAACAGAACCGGCCCGGCGAGGCCGACCAGCGGCCGCCGGGCCGGGGTCCCGTCTGAACCGCCGTCGCCGTCTCAGCCCCTGGGCGCCTCGGCGGGAGCCGCCTTGGGCGTGCCGATCTCGGCCGGTTTCTTCGACGCCTTGTATTCGTCGTTCAGGATCTTCAGCACGCCGTCCGTGATGTCCGTCACGCTGGCCGGATACAAGAGCGCCGTCGCGACAATGTGCTGTTTCAGGTCCGCAAGGTTCTGAACCTGTTCGGCGTCAATCTGGCCGGGGGTCAGAAACGCCTTGGCAAACACCAGGTCGAGCCCCTTCTCCTTGGCAATGCGGGCGACGGCCTTCTGAATGTCGCGGTAAATGTCCAGCAGGGTGTCGCGCCGCTTGCGGATCATCCTGGCCTGTTCGATGGCGAGCCAGGTCCGCAGTTCGACCTCCGCCTCGAACGCCTTGTCGTCCAGACGCCGCCATTCGTCGCTGTCCTTGTTGAACCCGTCGCGCTGGAGACGGATTTCCTCGATTTGCTTGATCCTGGGCTCGGCGGTGGTCTTGAGGCTGGCTTCCTCGACCTTGGCGTCGGCCTCGGCGTCTTTGGTGCGTTCGTAGTTGTCCACAAGGGTAACGATGTCCACCTGGCCGAGTTTGATCTCGGCCTGTGCCGGCGCCACCCACAAGGCAACGAGGGCGACGACCAGGCCCGCCTTCCCGACCATCCGAAGGGTCCGCATGAGACGCTCCTTTCCTGTCCACTCCCGCCGATTCGTGTTTGCCGCCCGGCGCTCCCGGGCGGAGAGCAACCGAAAATCCGCGGACCCGCGCCGCAGGGCCGCTACCGTCTAAAACGCCGTCCCGATCGTGAACGAGAAGAATTCGGTCTCGTCGTCCGCGTCCTTGGCGATGGGAAGGGCAAAGTCGAAGGCAAACGGAACCGGCCCAAAGAACGGGACCGTGAACCGGATGCCGAAACCCACCGACGCCCGCAACGACGACAGTCCGACCTTCTCCTCCACCGTACCGGTGTCCAGGAAGAAGACGCCGGTCAGGTTCTTCTCAAACAGGGGGAAAGAGTATTCCGTGGAGGCCAGCGCGAGGAAGTCGCCGCCGATGAAGGTGTCGCCTTCGCGCGGCCCGACGCCGCGGAACTCGAAGCCGCGAATGCTACCCTGGCCGCCCGCGTAGAAACGCTCGAAAATCGGCGCGTCGCCGGCGATGAGCCCCACGTGGCCGCGCACCGCCAGGACGCTTCGCCGGTCGAGGACGTCCTGCGTGACGGTCCAGTAGCGCCGGCCGTCCAACGCGAACTTCGTGAACGTGTAACTGCCGCCCAGCGCTCCCGCCTGCTCCACCGAGCCGCGCAGACGGTACCCCTCCGTCGGAAAGAAAATGCTGTCGGTGGTATCCTTCAGCAGGCCGACCTCGACGCTGGTAAGCGCGGAACCGCCCTCGACATCCCAGACGTCCTGCGGGGCGTCGGCGTCAATGCTGCTGATGTTGATGCCCTCCAGGCGGAGGTTCAAGAAGGCCTGGAGGTCTTCGCTAATCTCCTTGCCGAAACCGACGTTGCCGCCGATGCGGCGTTCGTCGTAGGAATCACGCTCGCGCTGGAAGAAAAAGCCGCTCAACGACAGGCTGATGTCGGAATCGGCGAGGTGCGGCTCGCGGAAGTCCACGCGGTAGCGCTGGAGTTGCGTGCCGGGCTCCAGAACAATCTGGAACAGTTGTCCGGCGCCCCGGAACGCCTCGCCGCGCCAGAACTCCTCGGAGGATTCCGGCCAATCGGTGAGGTCGAAGTTGCGCTGGACGAAGGAAACGTTGCCGACGACCCCGCTGTTGCTGCTGATGCCGGCGCCGAAAATCAGGTTGCCGGTCTCCGTCTCCTCGACGCGCACGAGAATATCCCGCACGAGGGGGTCGTCGGTCGCTAGGGTGGAAATCCGGACGGAACCCGGCTCAAACAGCGCGCTGCCCTCCAAACGCTTGCGGGCCTTCTCCAGCAGATGGGTGTTCACCGGCTCCTCGGGATAAAAACGCAGTTCGCGCCGGATGACCCTGTCCTGCGTGAGCCGGTTGCCCTGAACGCGAACCTCGCCGATGAGGATCTGCTGGCTCTCCTCCACCTGGAAGGTCAGATCCACCAGCCCGGGCTCCTCGGCGAAATCCACAACGGGCCGGACGCCCGTCTCGATGCACCCCACCTCGCCGTAGGTGTCCTGCACGAGGCGGACGCATCGGCGGATCTTGTCGGCGGTGTACGGCTCGCCGGGCGCAAGGTCCGCCTCCTGCTCCATCTGTTTCTGGAGGAGACTGCGGCTGAAGCGATCGACGCCGGAGAGGGCGACCGAGCGGATGCGGTAGCGAGGCCCCTCCTCGACAACCATGCGGACCACAAGCCGCGTCCGCTCCGGGTTGAACACCAGTTCCCTCTGCACGCGCACGTCGAGGAACCCCTGCTCGATGTAGTAGTTGCGAACGGCGCTCAAGTCGCGCTGGACACGCTCCTCGTCGTACACGCCGGGCGACAGGAGCGGAAACCACGTCCGCGTCTCCATCTGCTTCTGCAACTCGCCCGCGGGAATGGACGGGTTCCCCACGAATTCAATCTTGCGGACGCGGACGCGCGGTCCCTCGGCCACGGTGAACCGCGCGACCTGACGCTCCGCAAGCAGCGGCTCGTCGAGCGCGACCTCGGCGAAGGTGTAGCCGGCCTCGCGGTACTTCTGCTCGATGGCGCGGGCGCCCGTGAAAATGCGATGGAGATCAATCGGCTCGCCCGCCTTCACACCGACGGTGTCGGCCAGATTCTTGTCGGAAAAGTGGTCGTTCCCCCCGAACTCCAGCCGGGCGAGGATCGGCCTCTCCACCACTTCCACAACCAGCACCAGACCGTCCGCTTCCTGCTGCGGCCGCAGGACGATGTTGTCGAACTCCTTCAGGTCCATAATGCGCTTCAGGTCCTGGTCGGCCGCCTCGGGGGTGTAGGTGCTGCCCTCACGCAGGCGCATCTGACCCAGGATGCGGTGGGCGCTCGTGCGCTCGTTGCCGCGAAGCACCACGCGGACGATGCGCTCGCCGGCAGGTTCGGATTCGGCGGCGCGACACGGAAGAGCGGCAAGGCACAGGACACTCAGGGCGAGCAGCGCAAGGCGTACGCGCCGTGTGACGCGCCGACCCGTGATCGTTCTGCAACGACTCATGCGCGGCCCTGGTAAACCGGTTCTGCGCTGCCTCGCGTCGGAGGAGAGGATATCATTCTACCGGACTGGGAACTGCCTTTCATCAAGAAAGTGCCGCAATTCTGCAACCGCCTAGCGAGTTGGGGAGGCCGGGGGCGGGTGCGTCCAAAAGGTCCACAGCGGCCAGAGCAGCGGAAAAAGCGTCACCATCGGCAAGAGCAGTCCCCCGAACACCGACAGGCCGCGCGCCTCTTCCGGTTCACTCAACTTGACCAGAAACCACACCAGACCCAGAACGATGAGCACGAGGTTCTCGGCGATGAACAGGCGGCGGCCCCACGGGCGCTCCCTGCCATACGCGATGCCCTGAAAAACCAGAAAAATCGCAACCGCGGCCGTCGCGATCGCGGGCATCGTGAACGGCCCAATCTCCGTGCCCCCCTGCGGTGCCACGCGCATAATCATCCAACGAAAATAGTGCAACGAGATGACAAAGAAGTTGGCCGTCACCGCCGTGACTTCACCCAGTGTCAGGAGCCACCTCATCCGGCTTCGGGCTTGCAGGTCTCGCTCCCAGCGGGCCATCTCGAGCCCCCTTTCCGAATCGTCAGCCGGCGGCGCGCCGAGGGCGTCTTACTCCTCGGCGAACGTCGGGCCGACCAGAACCCCGTATCCATCGAGCGTCGAACGGTCGCCGCTCGTGATGAGCCGCAGCGCCTGCTCGCACCGGGCCACGGCGCGGCGGACGAAACGCTTGGCGCCGACAGCCTTGGCCTTCGAATCCCGCGCCATCCCGATCCACAGGTACGCCAGATACAGATCCGTCGCGACATCCACTAGCGGCCGGGCCCAAAGGTCCAGATAGTCCGCCGGCTTCCCCTTCACATACGCCACCGTCTTCTCCAACTTCGCGCGGACGCGCCGCAAGGCGGCGGCCAGGCCCTTGAAGCCGCGCGGCGGCAAGGCCGCGTCCATCTCCGCGAAGCGCTTCTCGGCCGTCCCGCTCGTCACCCCGCGCACCGTCGCCACCACCTGCAACTGGCTCGTCCCCTCGTAGATGCTCGTGATGCGGGCGTCGCGATACAGTTGCTCCAGCGGATAGTCGCGCATGTATCCGGAGCCCCCGAGAACGCTGATGGACTCGTACGCGACGCGATTGCACATTTCGCTGAGCCAGTACTTGGCCATCGGCGTCAGCAGCGCGGCCAGCCGCTTGTACTTCTTCTGTTCCTTATTCATCTCCTGGCGGCGCGCCGGGTCGTCCGAGCGCCCCATCGCTTCCTCCAGCGCGTACTCGTAGTCGGCGGCCAGCGCCGCCTCGTACAAGAGCGCGCGGCCGGACTCGATGGCAAGTTTCATCTCCGCCAGAAGGTCGGCGACCGCGGGCATCCGCTCGATGGCTCGGCCGAACTGGACGCGCGTCGCCGCATAGTTCCGCGCCACGCGGAATGCCGCCTCCGCAATCCCCAGGCTTTGGGCCGCGATGCCGATCCGCGCCCCGTTCATCAGCGCCATCACGTACGTCACGAGGCCCCGCCGACGCTCACCCACCAGTTCCGCCGGCGCGTCGTTAAACTGCATCTCGCACGTCGGCGAACCGTGGATGCCCATCTTGTCCTCGGTGCGCCGGATGCGGATCGAAGGGTTGCGCTCGCACAGAAAGAGGCTCAGGCCCATGCCGCCGGGCTCGTCCGGTTCGCTCCGCGCCAGCACCAGCAGCACCTCGCCGCACCCGTTCGTGATGAACCGTTTGACACCCTTCAGCCGCCACCGCCCGTCGGCGTCCTCGTACGCCCGCAACTGGATGTTCTGGAGGTCGCTGCCGGCGTCCGGCTCGGTCAGCACCATCGCCCCCGTCACCTCGCCCGAGGAGAAGCGCGGCAGGATTCGCTCTTTCTGCTCCTCGGAAGCGAAGGCGTTGATCGTCTCGGCGATCCCCTGCAGGCCGAAAATGTTCATCAGGCTCGGGTCGGCGCGGCTGACGATCTCGGTGGCGACCGCGTAGATGATGCCCGGGCAATTCAGCCCCCCGAAACGCCGCGGCAGCGTGAAGCCCATCAGGTCCGCCTGACCGAATGCCCGGAGCGCCTTCGCGATGCCGGACGCGTACTTGACGCACCCCTCCTCCGGGCACAGGTGCGACCCGGCACGGTCAATCTCCGGCGACTCCGGCGCGACCACGTCGCCTGCGATCTCCCCCACCAGCGCCAGAACGCGCCGGTAACTATCCATCGCGTCGGCGTAGTCGGCTGGCGCGTAATCGAACCGGCCGGCCTCCTGGAAGTCACGCTCGCGGATGCGCACGAGCGGCTCCAGGCGGAACCGGTCGCAGTGGAACTGAATGTCGGCGTTGTCGCTGAAAAAGTTCGCCACCGTCACACCCGCTTCTTGACCGCGTCAATCATCATCGGAATGACGCGGTTCAGGTCGCCCACGATGCCGTAATGCGCCACCTGGAAGATCGGCGCACTGGGGTCCGCGTTGATGGCCACGATCTTCTGGGCCTCGCCCATCCCCGCCCGGTGCTGGACGGCCCCCGAAATGCCCACCGCAATGTAAAGCGCCGGACGCACCGTCGTCCCCGTCTGGCCCACCTGATGGTCCTTGTCAATCCAGCCGTTGTCCACGGCGGCGCGGCTGGCGCCGACGGCGGCACCGAGCGAGTTCGCCAGGTCCCAGATGAGGCGGAAGTTTTCCTTGCCCCCGACGCCCGCCCCCCCGGCCACGATGATGCGCGCCGCCTTCAGGTTCACCAGGCGCCGCGCCGGTTTGTGCTCCAGAATCCTCAGCGGAAGGTCCGACTCCGACAGGTCCGGCTTGACCGAAACCACCTCGCCCCGGCGCGCGGGGTCGGCCTCGGGCATCCGCATCACGCCCTCCCGGACCGTGGCCATCTGCGGCCACCGCTCCGGGTTCACGATCGTCGCAATGATGTTCCCCCCGAACGCCGGACGGATCTGGTACAAGAGGCGATGGTAGTGCTTCCGCGTGCCCGGCTCGACGTGCTCGCCGATCTCCAGGTCCGTGCAGTCCGCCGTCAGGCCCGCCCGCAGGCTGCTCGCGACGCGCGGCGCGAGGTCGCGCCCCACCGCCGTCGCCCCGTAGATGACGATCTGAGGCTTGTGCTCCTCGATGAGGCGGCACAGGACCTTGGCGTACGGCTGGGTCTGGTAATGCGCCAGCAGAGCATGCTCCGCCGCCACCACCCGGTCCGCACCGTGCTGGATGAGGCGTTCGGCGTGGCCGGCGACGTTCGCACCCAGGACCACCGCACCCAGACGGACGCCGAGCGCCTCGGCCAGTTCGCGGCCCTTCGACAGCAGTTCCAGACCGACGTCGTGCAGATACCCGTCGTTCTGCTCCGCCACGACCCAGACGTCGCCTTGCTGATTCGCTTCGATCATCGTCTCAACCGATCGTATGGTCTTCAATCAGCTCGTGCACCATCGTCGCGATGGCGTCTTCCGTCGGCTCGACCTTCTTAAAGCCGCTCCCCTTCAGGACCACCGACTGGATCCGTTTGACCTTCGTGGGGCTCCCGTCCCGGCCGCACCACGCCAGGTCCGCCCCGATGTCGTCCAGCGTCCACTGGGCGATGAGGAGGCCGCGAGCCTTCAGCGCTTCGGCCCGGGCCTCCGCCTCGCCGGGGGCTTCCTGCGCCAGTTCCGCCCGCGAGCGGGCCTTCTTGACCGCCATCATCCGCTTGGCCGACGCCGGACGAGCAGCCGGCGCCTGGTCGGTCACCGTCAGGAGACACGGCAAGGGACACTCGACCCGCTCCATGCCGGCCCCCGTGTTGCGCCGGGCGCGGATCGTTCGCCCCTCAACCGCCTCGACCTCCTCGACGTACGTCACCTGCGGCCAACCGAGTTTCTCGGCCGTTTGCGGCGGCACCTGGGCCGTATCCCCGTCTATCGCCTGCCGACCGCACACCACCAGGTCCACCGGCTCCTGGGCCACCAGGGCCCGCACCGCGCAGGAGAGGATGTAACTGGTGGCCAGGGTATCGCTGGCGGCCGCCCGGCGGTCCGTCAGGAGGACCACGGCGTCGGCCCCGCGCTCCAGACTGTCGCGCAAGACCTCGCAGGCCTGCGGCGGGCCCATCGTCACCACCGTCACCCGGCCGCCGTAGCGTTCTTTGAGTTCCAGGGCCGTTTCCAGGGCATGGAGGTCTTCGGGGTTGAAGACGGCCGGCAGGGCGCTGCGGTTGACGGTCCCGTCGTCGCGCATCGCCTCGCCGGTGATGCGTTTGGTGTCCGGCACCTGTTTGACCAGGACAACGATGTTATAGCCCATCGGCCCTCGTTCTCGCGTTCTTAAGTAGGCCAAGCGGACCGCTTCAGGAAGGCCACAGGTTAATCCGCCCCGCCCCGGCGGTCAAGCGGAAATCAGTGGACCAGGCCTCAACCGCAAAGGGCGCAAAGTACGCAAAGGGAAGATTTGGCTGACAACCAAACGACTTCAAACACCGCCCTGATTTGTTTTCCGCTGCGGTTAGAAGAAAATTCCGAAAAATTTTTTTTGGGTGGCGGGCGGATTTTGGGGCGTTTTTTGGGGGGTCGTAACCGCGTTCCCAGAGTGCCAGGGGCGTTGGGGGGCGTTTCCGCCGCCGCTGAGGCTATGGCAGACGCGGGAAAATTCGCAAAAAGCCCCGTTTTGACCTCGTTTTTACCTCGATTTGCCCCGTACATGCCCCGTACTGCCCCGGTTTTGCCTCGCAGAACCCTCGTTTTGCCTCCTATGCTATGGAGCGACGTTGATGCTTGTCACACCAAAACTGAATTTTCTCGCGCGATTGGCATGGGGTTTGCTAGGGGGTGGTTTCAACACAGAGGGGGATTGGGGGAACGGCAGGCAACATGGGACGACAAAAGGCGAACAACAAACAGCAATGCCCAAAGGGCGTTTGAGGCAGTCCATTCCGCGTTCCGAATTCCGGGTTCCGCGTTGGCCAGTCCCCCGTGTCCCCGGAACTCAAAGACAACGGAGAACGGTATTCAGGGAAAAGACTCCGGACCCCGGTGACTCGGCCCTTGACAGAGACTTGCTCATAGATGGGTGTCCCCGGAATTCGCTCGAATTCGCTGAA
>Ga0307379_10001068_pt1 | contig 44004 bp, 43 predicted proteins | sample UN2MG_FD_202237 | JGI IMG/M metagenome (GOLD analysis project Ga0307379, IMG submission 202237) | Soil microbial communities from Risofladan, Vaasa, Finland - UN-2 | ecosystem: Environmental > Terrestrial > Soil > Coastal area > Acid sulfate soil | place: Finland: Risofladan, Vaasa | collected...
AAATTAGCAGCAGGTTTAAGCTTGAAGTCATTTCCCTTGACTATGAGTGGGGAGATGCAGCAAATCCTGAAGACATTAAAAAAGCGCTGGATGATAATCCTGATATTAAAGGTGTTATGGTCCAGTTTAGCGAAACATCGACTGGTGCAATAAATGATATAAAGGCTATAGGGAATATTGTAAAAAATTATCCTGCAATCCTCATAGTTGATGCAATAAGCGGTATGGGAGCATCGGATACGAGAACTGATGAATGGAATCTGGATATTGTTGCCGGAGGGTCACAAAAAGCGTTAAGTGCTCCTACAGGGATTGCATTTATAAGTGTAAGCGATAAAGCATGGAAACTTAATGAAAAATCAGACCTGCCCAGGTTTTATTTCGATCTGGCTTCAGCCAAGAATTATTCCCAGAAGACACCACCCCAGACACCATGGACTCCGGGAATATCAATAATTGTGGCTATGAATAAAGCACTTGATATGCTGTTTGAAGAAGGTCTGGAAAAAGTATTTGAAAGACATAAAGTACTGGCATTGGCGACACAGAAAGCAGTAGAAAAACTCGGTCTCGAACTTCTGGTAGAAGATGAAAGTAAAAGAGGATTTTCAGTTACTTCCATAAAAGTCCCTGAAGGCATTGATGCAAAAGAGCTTACCAAAACTATGAGGGTAAAATACGGAGTAACTATTGCTGGCGGACAGGGCAAGCTTACAGGAAAAATTATAAGAATTGGACATCTGGGATATTTCGGGATGTTTGACATCATTATTGCTATATCTGCATTAGAGATGACCTTAAAAGAGCTTGGATATAAATTTGAGGTAGGTTCTGGTATTACTGAAGCGGAAAGAATATTTATAGAAAATAATTATTTGAACGACTGATAAAGGAAATAATAGAGGAACTAAAAATGAATAAAAAAATATTAATTACTGACGGTATTTCAAGCGAAGCCAAAAAGAAACTTGAGGAGCAATTTATTGTGGAGGAGAAGAAAGGTCTGTCTCCTGAGAAGCTTAAAGAAGAGATTAAAGGTATGAGCGCTATAATAATAAGGAGCGCTACCAGGCTAACAGCTGATATTATTGAAGCAGCTAATAAGCTTGAAATTATTGGTAGAGCGGGTATAGGTGTAGATAATGTAGACGTTTCAGCAGCTACCAAAAAGGGTATTATAGTGGTAAATGCTCCTACCAGTAACGCGGTTACTGTTGCAGAGCACACCATAGCTCTTATGCTTTCTTTAGTCCGGAAAATTCCAGAGGCTAATTACTCCTTAAAAAGTGGCAAGTGGGAGAAGTCAAAATTTAGAGGTATTGAACTGGAGGGAAAAACACTTGGCATAGTAGGTTTTGGACAGATAGGAGGACTGGTTGCAAAAAAAGCTATCGGACTGGGTATGAAAGTAATCACATACGATCCGTTTGTATCTGAAGACCGGTTTAAACAACTGGAGATAAAAAAAGCTGACAGGCTGGAGGACATTTATAAGGAAGCTGATTTTATTTCAATACACCTGCCCAAAAACAAAGATACCCTGGGAATGTTTGATAAGGCAGAGTTTTATAAGATGAAAAAAGGGACAATAATATTAAATGTTGCAAGAGGTGGCATAGTAGTAGAAAAAGATCTTGCAGAAGCCATCAAGGATGGTCAAATAGGAGGTGCTGCACTTGATGTTTATGAAGTGGAGCCATGCACCGATTCCCCTGTTTTCAAACTGGAAGAAGTAATATGCACACCTCATTTAGGGGCATCAACTACAGAAGCCCAGGATAGGGCAGGGACTACAATTGCAGACCAGGTTATCGATGTACTTAATGGAAAAACTGCAGCTTTCCCGGTAAATGCACCGGCTATAAGACCGGAACTAATGGAAGTCCTGTCACCTTTCTTTGAATTGTGTGAGAACCTCGGCAGCTTGTTTATAAATTTATTTGAAGGTAATCTGGATAGCTTGAAGATTGGATATTATGGAAAAGTGTCTGAATATGATGTGAGGGTCCCAACATCCGTTATACTGGTAAAAATACTGGAAAGATATTCAGCGGAAAATGTAAATCTGGTAAATGTTGATCTGGTAACCAGGGAAACAGGCCTTAAGGTAAAAGTAGTAAAAAGCAGCGAATCGAAGGATTTTATAAATTTAATTACTCTGGAGGGAAAAGGGAAAGACAGTGAACTTTCCATCTCAGGGACTACTACAGGTAAAAAGAATACCCCCAGATTCATTGCTATTGATAAGTTTGAAATAGATATGGTTCCTTCAAAATATATGGCTTTTTTGAGATATAAGGATATTCCGGGCCAGATTGGTAAAATAGGAACTGCTTTCGGCGAGTTAAATGTAAATATTGCATCAATGCATGTAGGAAGAAAAAAGATGAGCGGGGATGCAGTAATGGGCTTGAATCTGGATAATGAAGTGACTCCTGAGATGATAGAAGAATTTAAAAAGCTTTCGGGTTTTAAAAATATCAAAATAGTTACTCTTTATTAAATATGGAGATTATAGATAAAAACTTGAATATTAAAAGGATTAGTTGATTATAATGGAAAATAAGATTTATATATTTGATACGACTTTAAGAGATGGGGAACAGGCGCCTGGCATACATTTGAACACAAAGGAAAAACTGGAAATAGCCCAGCAGCTTGCCAGGTTAAATGTGGATATTATAGAAGCTGGTTTTCCGATATCGTCAAAAAGTGATTTTAATTCGGTAAAGGAGATATCAGGCAAGATTAAAGATAGGAGAATTGCCGCTCTCGCCAGGGCAAATTTTAAGGATATCGATGCTGCCGGTGAAGCTCTGAAGGGAGCAAAACAACCTGTAATACATACTTTCATATCCTCATCTGATATTCATCTGCAGTATCAGTTAAAGAAAAGCAGAGAAGAAGTGCTCGAGCTTGCAGAAGAAGCTGTAAAAAGAAGTCTTAAATATACAGATATGGTTGAGTTTTCGGCAATGGATGCAACAAGAAGCGACTGGAAATTCTTATGCAAATTATTTGAAGTTGTAATAAGAAGCGGCGCCAGGATCATAAATATCCCTGATACAGTAGGTTATGCTATTCCAAACGAGTTTGGAAGAATGATAGATTATATTTTTGAAAATACCGGAGGTATAGAAGATGTAATAGTAAGCGTACACTGTCATGATGATCTCGGACTTGCCGTTGCCAATTCACTTATGGCTATAGAACATGGAGCAAGACAGGTTGAATGTGCGGTAAATGGTATCGGTGAGAGGGCTGGTAATGCTTCACTGGAAGAAGTGGTTATGATTATTGATACCCGTAAGAGAGATCTTGGGTTATACACTGATATTAATATAGGTGAGATTACAAGGACCAGTAGTATAGTAAAGTCACTGACCGGTTATGTTGTTGCACCTAATAAGGCAATAGTAGGGAAGAACGCATTCAGCCACGAAGCCGGGATACATCAGGATGGAATGTTAAAAGACAGGTCTACTTATGAAATAATAAAACCTGAAAATATCGGTTTAAGATCATCAAAACTTGTACTGGGTAAGCATTCGGGCCGGCATGCATTTATAAAGAGATTAACGGAACTTGGTATTCAGCTGAAAGAAGAGGACCTGGAAAAGGCTTTTGAAAGATTTAAAAGCCTCGCGGAAAAGAAAGGTGCCATTAACGATCAGGATATCAAAGCTATAGTAGAAAATGAATTGAGGGAGGTTCCGGAGCATTTCTCTCTGAAGTATTATCAGGTACAGAGTGGTTCAAATATCCAGGCAACTTCCACAGTTGGCATAGAGATAGAGGGTAAAGTCCACAAAGGCACTTCAACCGGTGATGGTCAGGTGGATGCTTCATTTAAGGCTATTGATAAAATAACAAAGATAAATGCAAAATTAGTGGAATATAACATAGAAGCTGTATCCGGAGGTAAGGATGCACTGGGGTCGGTTAAAGTAGTAGTGAGTACCAATGGCACAGAAGTTATGGGCAGCGGCATAAGCACGGATATAGTCGAGGCCAGCATAAAGGCTTATATTGATGCAATGAACAGGATAGTGGAAAGCCTGGAATAACAGGTAGTTACGGATTAGATTAAATAGGGAGATTAATAAAACTGAATTTTTTTTAAGTTAAGAAGGGAACTTTATAAAGTTGAGCGATAAAAATAAACCACAAACAATAGCGCAGAAAATACTTGCTTATCACTGCGGCAGGGATTATGTTTCTGAAGGCGAGATAGTAAATGCAGATGTAGATATTGTGCTCGGTAACGACATCACACTGCCTATTGCAATTGAGGAATTTGGTAAGATTGGAACGGGCAGAGTTTTTGATAAGGAAAAAGTGGTTGTGGTACCTGATCATTTTGCTCCTAATAAGGATATAAAATCAGCGCAGCAGTGTAAATTTATCAGGGAATTTGCCAGGGAACAGGATATCAAAAATTATTTTGAAGTGGGAAAAATGGGTATTGAACACGCGCTGCTTCCTGAATTGGGTCTGGTACTGCCTGGTAACCTGGTGATAGGTGCAGATTCTCACACCTGTACCTACGGTGCTCTGGGAGCAGCTTCAACAGGCGTTGGGAGCACAGATGTAGCTGTTGCAATGGCTACCGGAAAACTCTGGTTCATGGTGCCTAAAACAATAAAATTTATATACAACGGCAGCTTGAAGAAATGGATAACAGGAAAGGACCTTATACTTTATACTATTGGTCTTATTGGAGTGGAAGGCGCGCTTTACAAATCTATGGAATTCAGCGGTCCTACGGTAAGCAGGCTGTCTATGGATTCCAGATTTACAATGTCCAATATGGCGATAGAAGCGGGAGGAAAATTTGGAATATTTGAGGTCGATGGGATAACAGAGGAGTTTTTGAAATCAAGATCCGATGGAAATTATAAAATATTCAGAAGTGATCCCGATGTGGAATATGAAAAGACATATAATATAGACTGCTCTAATATAGAACTTCAGGTGGCGGTCCCTCATCTTCCGTCAAATGTGAGAAATGCAGGGGACTTAACTGATGTAAACATAGATCAGGTTGTTATTGGTTCCTGCACCAACGGGAGGATGGAAGATTTAAGGATTGCAGCAGAAATTTTAAATGGCAGAAAAGTAGACGGAAACATAAGGACCATAATAATTCCTGCCACTCAAAACATATATCTTGAGGCATTAAAAAAAGGCTATATCGAAATTTTTATAAATTCAGGCTGTGCGGTAAGCACTCCAACCTGCGGACCCTGTCTGGGGGGCCATATGGGCGTACTTGCGGAAGGCGAAAGGGCTGTATCTACAACCAATAGAAATTTTGTAGGCAGGATGGGCCATCCAAAAAGTGAGATATACCTAAGTGGACCATCGGTAGCTGCTGCATCTGCAGTAGCAGGCAGAATAGCCACTCCTGAGGAGGTTATGTGATGATAATAAGGGAAAGAGCAATAAAATACGGGGATAATGTTAATACTGATGTAATAATACCGGCAAGATATCTTAATACCACTGAGGATAGAGAGCTGGCTTCGCATTGCTTTGAGGGTCTGGATAAAGATTTCAAAGAGAAGGTAAAGGAAAGAAAAATAATAGTTACAGGCAATAATTTCGGCTGTGGTTCTTCCAGGGAACATGCTCCGGTATCTATCAAAGCCAGTGGAGTAAAGGCTATAATTGCCAGCTCATTTGCCCGTATTTTTTTTAGGAATGCCATAAATATAGGGCTTCCGGTTATAGCAAGCATCGAGGCTAGCAATCTTATACAGGATGGGGATGAACTGGAAATAGACTTGAGCGAAGGTAAAATTGCAGATATTACAAGAGACAAAATTTTTAATATAAATCCACTTCCGGAATTTATTCAGAAAATAATACAAAGCGGCGGTTATGTAAAATTTACTAAAGAAAATATAAGAAAATAAACAGTCTATGATTACAGTGATTCATAAATAGGAACGATGTATGTAGAAATTAAAAGAAGTTTTTAGTAAGGTATATAAAGGTGACGCTTTCAAATGATTGATAAAGATAAAATATACATATTTGATACTACCTTGAGGGACGGTGCCCAGAGGGCTGATATATCTTTTTCGGTAAGTGATAAGCTGCAGATGATAGAAAGATTTGATGATATCGGCATTGATTATATTGAAGTTGGATTTCCTGCTTCAAATCCGAAGGAAATGGAATTATTTAAAAAGCTAAAAGGTAGAAAATTCGAATATTCAAAAATAATTGCCTTTGGAATGACAAGATATAAGAATATCAAAGTAGAAAATGATAATAATATAAAACAGTTAATCCAATCAGGTGCAGACAGCGTATGCATTGTCGGCAAATCGTCCTCTCTTCACGCCGAAAAGGTTATAGAGACGACACTGGAAAATAATTTAAGTATGATTTTTGATTCTATAGAATATCTGAAGAAATATTTCCCTGAAGTGATTTTTGATGCCGAACATTTCTTTGATGGTTTTAAAGAAAATCCGCAGTATGCACTGGAAACTTTAAAAGCAGCTTTAGAGGCAGGTGCAGACTATTTATGCCTTTGTGATACCAATGGTGGTATGCTTCCTGATGATGTTATAGAGATAATCGATAAGGTAAATAGGGGAGTTAAAGCAACCCTGGGCGTACATTTTCACAATGACAGCGGATGCGCTGTTGCAAATACTGTAATAGCTGTAAAAAAGGGAATAAAGATGGTCCATGGTACAATTAATGGTTATGGCGAGAGATGCGGCAATGCGGACCTGTGCCAGATAATTCCCAATCTTGAAATAAAATTAAAAAAGAACTGCTTAAAAGAAGGCAGTCTGAAGCATTTAACCAATCTCTCAAGATTTGTAAGTGAGACTGCAAATCAAATTTCAAATCCAAGCCAGCCATTTGTAGGACGTAATGCTTTTACCCATAAGGGCGGTATGCATGTAAGCGGGGTAAGCAAATTATCAAAAGCATTTGAAAATGTAGATCCTGAGACAGTCGGCAACACAAGGGAGATACTGATTTCAGAGCTTTCCGGTAAGAAATCCATAATTCTTAAGGCAAAGGAATTCGGAATTAATCTGGAAGATGATTTAAAGAAGGTAAGTGAGATTTTAAACAGGATTCAGAATCTGGAACATAAAGGTTATCAGTTTGAGGCTGCCGACGGGAGTTTCGAATTGCTGGTTAAGGAAGTTACCGGAGTAAAGAAGAAATTTTTTAAACTGGAAAGCTTCAGGGTATTAAATGAGAAGAAGGAAGACGGCAGCATGATGTCTGAGGCCACAGTGAAAGTGCAGATAAATGGGAATAGGATTATTGAAACCGCAGAGGGCAATGGTCCGGTTAATGCCCTGGACAGAGCTTTAAGAAAAGCAATTGAAAGCTGTTATCCTGCACTATCAAAGATTACCCTTACGGACTTTAAGGTTAGGGTACTGAATGAGAAGAAGGGTACCGGAGCAGTGGTAAGGGTCCTGATTGAATCATCGGACGGTGAGAAAAGCTGGGGAACCATAGGGGTATCTGAGAATATAATTGAAGCCAGCTGGCAGGCACTGGAAGATAGTGTTATATACGGGCTGATGCATGTGGAGAAGAATAAATAGGATTATGAAATTTATAAGAATTTCCATAGACACCTATATAAAATAGATATTACTCTAACTAAAAATCCAATATATTTGATATCTATATAATCATCACACCTGTAATTATCAAATATATTAGCTGCTGAAACTATCTTTGGGGGAGGTTTATCCATTGTGAACTCATATATACTCAGATAATCCAGTATTTTCTTTATTACATTATAATCCTCAATAAATGCAATTATTTTCATATCGGAGTCACACTTTGGGTAAACCAGTGAATCCACTTCATAAATTTTCTTTATAAGCTTTGCTCAGGATTTTCTAAAGTTCTTTATATATCAATCTTCTTCAATAATGAAATCAGCTTGGTTCAATAATAAAATTTAGATGTATTGTTTCAATCCACGCACCCGCGCGGGGTGTGACTTATTATTGATTTATATCTATTTATATATATATAATAAGATATAAATTAATGTATAATATGGAGCTAAAACCATGGCAAAAATTCTATTATCAATACCTGATGAAGGCCTGGAAGAAATTGACAGATACAAGGAAAGAAAAAAAATAAAAAGAAGCCAGTTTTTTCTGGAAGCAAAACGTTATAAAACATAGCTATGCCAATTAAGGTAAGGAGGGAAACCTATGGTATTTGGTAAAAAAATAACTCTATCTACAAAAGGATTTTCAGATATTAAGGATATTACAGAAGAAGTAAAAACTATTACCCGCCAGTCCGGCATAAAGAATGGATTGGTAGATGTTTTTGTCATTGGATCAACTGCTTCTGTTTCAACTATAGAATATGAACCGGCTTTGGTTGAAGATGTGAGAGAGCAGCTGGAAGAATTTGTTCCGGCTAGTAAACATACCCGGCACTCACAGACGTGGGGTGATGACAATGGGTTTTCACACATACGTGCTACGTTTATGGGTCCGGGTATCTGTGTACCGCTGTCAGATGGTGGACTGGTTCTTGGCACATGGCAGCAGATAATCGTTATTGACCATGATAATAGACCTCGTTCACGTGAGGTTTTTATACAGGTTATGGGAGAATAATAAAAAAAGATTCAAAACTAAAGGAATTTAAAGAACTCTTATAAAAGATTAGAACAAAGTAAACTGATCTATTTAATTATTAAAATATCTTTTACGGGGAGTCTTCTTTGCGGTTTCGGAGTGTAACCTTCATCTTTATAGCCAATAGCAAGAAGTGATACAATTTTCCAGTTTTCTGGCATATCAAGTATTTCTTTTATCTTTTTTTCATTAAACCATCCTATCCAGCACGATGAAAGTCCTAGTTCCTCTGCTGTTAGTACAATATGCTCTGCTGCTATTGCTGTATCTATAATATGATATTTAACTCCTGACAGATATTCACCGATATAATGGGTCAATATATTTTTTCTGACTGAACAGCAGACAATAATTAATGGGGCAGTTTTTGCCCATTTATTTATAGTTCCAAGAGTTTTACTTGAGATTTTTTCCAGTAAATCCCTATCCTTTACAACTATAAATCTCCATGGTTGTCTATTTGTTGCAGAAGGTGCAAGTCTGGCAGCTTCTATAATCTGTAAGATTTTTTCATCCTCAACGGGGATATTTTTAAAATGTCTTATACTTCTTCGCTTTTTAATTATCTCAAATACGTCATTCATATTTTTAAGCCCCTACTTAATTGTAAGCTCTTAATTTATGCCTTAATTATGGTACGGAATTAAGTTAAAATCTTTTAAAACTATATTTGCATTCTACCAAATTATTGCTAAATAAAACACTTCTAGAGGCTTTATTTGGCTTTTATCCAAAAGGAAGTAGAAAAATTAGATTTGGCATCGGACAGCCTGATTTTAATACTCCTGCTAATATAAAGGATGCAGGTAAAAAAGCCATTGATGAAAATAAAACAAAATATACTGCAAGCACCGGTATAAAGGAGCTCAAGAATTTAATTGTAAATAAGTTTAAAAGAGACAATAAGATCGATTATGAAGTCGAAAATATTCTTGTTGGAAATGAGCAAAGCACCTCAAATAACATGATTGGTATAAGATAGCTAAGATAAAAAAAATAACTAACTGCATAAAATTTTTCTTGACAATATCGTAATTTACCGATATAGTGAACTGCAGTAATACAATATAGAGGTGAAAGAGAATGGACTTAGCAGCTATTTGCAATGCTTTAGGAAATAAAACTCGCTATCAGCTTATCAAGTCACTAAAGGATAAATCGATTTCTACCTGCTGTAATCGGATCGAGTATTATGAAAACGGGGTTAGTGTCGGAGATGTAGTTAAATTTACCGGTCTTGCACAGTCAACTGTTTCGCAGCATCTGGCAGTACTTGAGAAAGCCGGGCTGATTTATAAGGAAAAAAGGGACCTTTGGAGCTGTTATTTTCTTAATACTAAAGTCATTGAGGAGTATTTAAAAGAGCTAAAACAGGATTTAATTCCGCAAAAGTCTTGCAAATAGGAGAATTTTTTTTACATTTCCATATCGTATAAATACGATATATAAAGGAGGAAAAATATGGAAAAATTAATCACATTATTCCCGGAAATACTGACAAAAACATTGATGGCAGTCGTCGAAAGCCTTATTCACAACTGGATCCCTCTGAGTTTAGCTATACTTATTGCTGCAATTTTGAAAGTGTATGTCGACATGGAAAAACTCAAACAAGCATTACTCCGAAAATCCAACGTTTCGATCCTGGCAAGTGTAGCTGTCGGAGCTTTTACGCCATTTTGCGCTTGCGGAACAATGGCGGTTGTTATCGGGATGCTCACTACTACTTTGCCCTGGGGAGCGGTTATGGCTTTCCTAACCTCTTCCCCGTTGATGAGCCCCGGAGGTTTTATAATGCTTGCCGGTATTATCAGTCTTAAATTTGCAATTGCTTTAACAATAGCCTCAATCGTTATCGGTCTAGGTTCAGGATATTTGGCACACTTAATTGAAAAAAAGACGGATTTCTTGAAAAACCAGACGCGCTTTTCAGAAAAGACACAAGTCCAAACGTGCGCTTGTACTAACCCAGCTCCTATTCATAAGCAAGTAGTCCAAACGTGTGGTTGTACTAATGCAGCTCCTATTCATGAGCAAGGAGGTTACAATGCACAAATATGTTGTGCCGTGCCAACCGGTAACAACATTAGCCAATCTACTTATAATTCAGCTTTTGGTCAGGTAACAACAAAGAATTCAGGTACAAATATTTTCTTAGGATTTTTAAAGAGGATTAAATGGCGAGCAGTAGCAGAAGCCCTGATAAATGTAGGTGTAAAACAGATACTTCTTTTTTATTCAATCTTTGTGGCAGTTGGTTTCCTCATTAACTACTTTGTGCCTGCCTCATTAATCGTGAATCTGTTTAGCGCCAAAAATGTTTTTGCAGTCCCTTTAGCAGCTTTAATCGGACTGCCTATATATGTCAGCGGTGAATCTTCGATTCCGCTCATTAAAGCATTAATGGCGGGAGGCGCCGGTGGCGGTGCGATGCTGGCATTCATGATTACAGGGCAGGGAACGAGTGCGTGGGTTATTGCCGGTATTGCAACGTTTATGAAAAAACGGGTTCTTAGTCTATATATTCTCTTCATATTAGTGGGTGGAATTTTTCTGGGATATGTATATGATCTGTTTTTGATGATGGGCATATGAAAATAAAAAATGTATTATAAGTTTAGCTTTCATTAAGGTTAATGAGATATAAAGGAGGGGTATCTATGTCAAAGGCCTTGATAGTGTATTATTCCAGGGGAGGCAATACCAGGAAGATGGCAGAGTCCATCGCAGAGGGCATAAAAAAAGAGAAAGTGGAGGTGGATATCCGGGATGTCAAAGACGTAACAGCAGATTACCTCTTGGTTTTTGATGCCATTATTGTCGGCTCTCCCACCTATTACGGGAGTATGGCTGCCGAAATCAAAAGATTGTTTGATGAATCCGTAAGATTTCATGGAAAGCTCGATGGAAAAATAGGAGCAGCATTTACCTCCAGCAGACAAATAGGAGGAGGTAACGAAACGACTATTCTGAGTATCCTAAAAGCAATGCTTATCCATGGAATGATAGTGCAGGGTAATTGGCAGGGAGACCATTACGGTCCTGTATCAATAGGCTTTCCCGATGCCAGGGTTGTAAAGGAATGTGTCCGCGCAGGCTCGAGGATAGCCCAGCTGATAAGAAAATTAACAATTTAGGTGCCTTCTGTACATTCATAAGGATTTTGAAAGAGCTTGACCTGCAAACAAACTGTATTTTTGAGGCTGTAGCGGATGAAGATACAATAATTTTTTCAAAATATGCCCCTGGTGGAAATGATAAATCTACTGATTTTATATTTGAAGAAGGTGGATACCTGAATTTAAGCTCAAAATGGGAACGTCATCTTTCCGATGGGTTTTCTACATGTTATCAAAACACTGTTTTAGCTACAGTATGGAGCAGATACTGAATACTAATATCAGGCTAAATATAACAAAGAAAATAGTTATAATTTTTCTCATACTCTAACATTACACCAAAAAATTTAATTTGAACAGAAGATCGGCTGGCGAGTAAAACAATCGAGCTTCTTATAGGTAACTATCCGATATTAATAAAATTCAAACATAAAATGTGATTGCTTATTATCTGCATTTTTAATAAAATATTGCAGAATGTTTTCAGGTATTTAATCCTATTAAATATTTAGTAATTTTTTAAAGGGAGGTATTTTGTGTCGGGTCAAATGTTATTAAGAATTATTCCTTTCATCGGCTCCGGTATATCCCTCATCCTGGCTATAATTTTTTCTGTGCTTGTTAGTAAGAAAAGCAAAGGCTCTAAGAGAATGAAGGAGATTTCTAATGCCATATTTGTTGGGAGCAGAGCATACCTTAATCAACAGGCCAAAATGATGTTGATATTTTTTGCTGTTCTGGTTGCGCTTCTTGGCATTATGTTTAAATTTGGATATCTTTACTTTGCGTCAATTCCTGCTTTTGCTACAGGTATGGGATTTAGCATCTTAATTGGTTATGTGGGGATGTGGATATCCACTACTTCAAATGCCAGAGTAACTCATGCTGCAAAGGAAAAGGGTCTGGGGGAAGCTATGAATATAGCAATTACTGCAGCTTCTGCCTCGGGGCTTATTCTGGCAGCAGTGGTACTTTTTTATACTGCCTTCTGGTTTAATATCCTTTACTGGTGGTATGGAAGAGGTGGAGTGATGAGCCAGATAGAAACTTTACACAATGTAGTAAATGTATCAATTACCTTTGTCATTGGCGCCAGTTTTGCAGCGTTTTTCATGAGAACAGGTGGGGGAATATTCACCAAAGCTGCAGATATGGGAGCAGATTATGTGGGTAAAGTAGAATCAGGCTTAAAAGAGGATGATTACAGAAATCCTGCCACTATTGCGGATAATGTTGGTGACAATGTGGGAGATGTTGGGGGAATGAAAGCAGATAGCCTTGAATCATGCCTTGGCGCAATAGTTGCTGCGCAGTTTTTGGGATTTCTTGCATTTAAAAATACTCCTCCGATGATAAATAGTGTGCTTTTACCCATGCTTCTTACTACAGTAGGAGTAATTGCCTCAATTATTGCCATATTTGTGATTAAACTTATTATAAGGAGGTATAAGGAAGAAGCAACAGTCAGTCTTCTTACTGCAACAACTCTATCCGGGCTTCTTATTACTGTAGGGCTAATTATAATCCTATCCTATTTTGTAATAAAATATACAATGGGTGCAGAGTACAATTACCTGTTTTTATCTTCAACAGGCGGAATAGTTGCTGGATTTTTAATTGGAATGTTTACACTTCTTTATACTGATTCAAGATACAGGCCTACAAGAAATATAAGGGAAAGCGCAAAAAGTGGTCCGGCAACTTATGTGGTGAACGGTCTTGCCTATGGCATGGAATCAAGCATACTTCCTGCTTTAACAATAATAGGAGCTATGGTTTTTAGTTTTTATATTTCAAGAGGCCTGGTAGACTTTAAAATGGGGTTGTATGGTATTGCAATGGCGGCTGTCGGTATGCTTGCTACTGCTCCGTTTGTTGTCACAATTGATGTATACGGACCAATATCCGATAATGCAGGCGGAATAGCAGAGATGGCAGAACTCCCTCCGGAGGTTAGAAAAACTACTGATAAACTTGATGCTGTTGGAAATACAACTGCTGCAATCGGAAAAGGAATTTTAATTGGAAGCGCTGCAGTAACTGCCCTTGCACTGGGACAGGCTTATTTTTCCCAGGTAGAAGGACTTTTAAAAGACAAAATGATTTTAGATTTTATGACAGACCCGAGAGTACTGGCAGGGTTATTTATAGGGGTTATTATGCCATTATTTTTCACCTCTCTTTTACTCGGGGCAGTAGGTAAAGCAGCTAATAAAGTGGTGCAGGAGGCAAGAAAACAGATAAAAGGTATACTGGCCGGTAAAGAAAAGGGAGACCCAAAAGAATTTATTACCATAGTTACAAAATCTGCCCAGAGGGGAATTTTAATACCGGGAATATCAATTTTTGTAATTCCGACTCTTGTGGGTATATTTTTAGGTCCAGGTGGAGTAATAGCACTAATTATTGGAGCACTTCTTTCAGGTTTTGCCCAGGCAATATTTATGGCAAATGCAGGCGGAGCAATGGATAATGCAAAGAAAAAAATTGAAGAAGAGGGAAAAAGCGGGACTCCTGAACATGCAGCTTCTGTTATTGGAGATACAGTAGGAGATCCGTTAAAGGATACTGCAGGACCATCCATGAATATACTTATAAAGCTTATTAGTGTAGTGGCTATCCAGACTGCAGTATTGATTGTCGCCCTCTCAGAAAAACTATTTCACTTTTAAGGGCAAATTTTTAGACTAAATTTAAAAGAAATGCACGTATGTAGAAAATGCATGCATGCATTTTTAATTAATCGGCTTTAACACAAAGCAGGTAAATTTTAAAGCTAATTTAAAATTATTTATATTTATGATATTTTTAGTGGTATGAAAAACAAGATAAATAAAATAATAGAAGAACTGCTTGCAAGTTATAAAGAAGAAAAAATAAAAATAGAAGATGTCATCTCAAAAATTAAAGAAATATATTTTGAAGATATCGGTTTTGCAAAAATAGATCATCACCGCATGCTGAGAAGGGATTTTCCAGAAGTAATATACGGGACTAATAAGACCTCGGAGCAAATCCTGGAGATAGCAAAAAAGATATTAAACTATTCATCTGTACTACTTGTTACCAGAACCACAATCGAAACTTTTAAATTATTAAAAAAGGAAATTAAAAATATTAAATTCAATTCCAGTTCAAATATTATTTATACGCCGCTTGATATTCCGGATGATAACCTGAGTGAAGGAATTACTGTAATATGTGCAGGAACCTCGGATATAAGTGTGGCGGAAGAAGCGGCGATAACCGGTTATCTTATGAGGAATAAAGTTAGAAAGATTTATGATGTCGGAGTTGCAGGTATTCACAGACTGGTAAGTTTTAAGGATGAACTAAGCCGGTCAAATGTGATTATAGCAGTTGCCGGTATGGAAGGGGCACTTCCGGGGGTGGTAAGTTCAATGGTAAATTGTCCGGTAATTGGAGTTCCTACAAGTGTGGGGTATGGGACAAGTTTTAAAGGGATATCGCCGCTTCTTACCATGTTAAATTCCTGCAGCCCCGGAGTGGTCGTGGTAAACATTGATAATGGATTCGGAGCAGGTTATGCAGCCGGAATAATTAACAGGGTGATTAAAAGGGGTAAATCTACTTAAAGTAAAAGTTTTTTATATTTATCGTAAAAAATTAGTTTTTAATAGTATATGTGTAATATTGTTTAAGATATATTATAATTATAACAGTTAATAAAAAATTTTTAGGACGATTATGGTTGATATAGATTATAAAAAAGAAAAAATAGGACAAATACTTCTGGAAAGAAAGAGTGTTGACGAAATTAATGATGTTGCCAGAGAAGAAGGAATGAAAACTCTGCTTGAAAGTGGAGCTTATAAAGTTGCAGAAGGAATAACCTCTCTTGAAGAGCTATATAGAGTAGTTTTTTAGGTTTAGAAAATATTTAGACTGAAAATCTTAGTCAAAAAGAATAACTAGATTCTGTTAGAATGAAAAGAGACAATTTCGTCCATTTGCACGTCCATAGCGAATACTCCTTATTAGACGGTGCTTCAAGAATAAAAAAATTAATCGAGAGAGCCTGCGAGTTCAATATGCCTGCTCTAGCATTAACCGATCATGGAGTTATGTATGGTGCTATTGAATTTTACACCCAGGCAAAAAAATCAGGAATAAAACCCATAATTGGCTGTGAAGTATATCTGGCCCCGAAAAGTAGATGGGACAAGCAATCGGAAAGAGAAAAAAAGGAAGAAACTTCTTACCATCTGATTCTACTGGCTGAAAATAACCGGGGTTATCAGAATCTGATGAGATTGGTCAGTCTGGGGTTTTTAGAGGGATTTTATTATAAACCAAGAGTGGATAAAGAGCTGCTCAGGGAGTTTAAAGAGGGTATAATTGCATTGAGTGGCTGTATTGCCGGTGAGATTCCAAAATGTATTATTCTGGATAAAACAAAAAGTGCAAAAAAAATTTTAGAGGAATATATAGATATTTTTGGAAAGAATAATTTTTTTTTAGAGCTGCAGGATTCCGGTATACCAGATCAAAAGAAAGTAAACAAGGCTTTATCTGAGTTATCTTCAGAATATAATATTCCATTAGTGGCTACAAATGATGTGCATTATTTAAACAAGGAAGATAGTAAAGCTCATGATGTTCTGCTCTGTATCCAGACTGGCTCCACTATAAATGAAACAGGCCGCCTGAGGTTTCCCACAGATGAATATTATTTTAAAAGTTATGATCAAATGAACGAGCTTTTTAAAGAATTCCCGGGTGTTCTTGAAAACACGCTGGAGATTGCCGATAGATGTAATATAAATATAAAGTTTGATATGAACCTGATACCATCTTTCCGGGTTCCTGACAACTATAGTGCAGATGAATATTTGAAAAAGTTATGCTATGAAGGTACTAAAAAAAGATATGAGAGTATTACTAATGAGATTGATAGAAGAATACAAAAAGAGCTGGAAGTTATAGAGAAAATGGGTTTTTCGGAATATTTTCTAATAGTTTGGGACCTTATTAAATTTGCCAGGAATAATAGCATAAGAGTAGGACCGGGAAGAGGTTCGGCAGCGGGCAGCATAGTTTCTTACCTGTTGGGGATAACAGATATCGAACCTTTAAAGTACGGACTTTTATTTGAAAGATTTCTAAATGAAGAACGTAAAGGTATGCCTGATATTGATATAGATTTTTGTTATGAGAAGAGGGATAAAGTTATCAGGTATGTTACTCAAAAATATGGTGACAGAAGGGTTGCCCAACTAATTACTTTTGCAACAATGGCTGCCAGGCAGGCTATAAGGGATGCAGGAAGGGTAATGGAAGTGCCTTATGCTGAAGTAGACAGGATAGCAAAGATGATCCCAATGGAATTAAATGTGACAATCGGAAACTCATTAGATTTGGTCCCGGATTTAAAAGAAGTTTATGAAAATGATAAAAAAATAAGAGAAGTAATTGATACCGCAATTTCACTTGAGGGCATATCCAGGCAGGATTCAATCCATGCTGCAGGAGTTGTAATCTCATCAGAGGATCTTTACAACTATACACCCATACAAAAAGAGAATGAAGGTGATATTGTAACCCAGTATAAAATGGAGGATATTCAAAAAATTGGACTACTTAAAATGGATTTTCTGGGATTGAAAACACTATCACTGATAGACAAAACCTTATTTTTAATTAATAAAACAAAAAATATAGATATAGATATTAATAATATTAATCCGGATGATAAAAAAACTTTTAATATGTTGTGTGAAGGTGAATGCCTGGGAATATTCCAGCTTGAAAGCTCGGGAATGCGGGAACTGGTAATAAATTTAAAACCAACCAAATTTGAAGACTTGATAGCGCTTCTGGCATTATATAGACCCGGTCCTCTTCAAAGTGGAATGGTGAGTGATTTCGTAGAAAGTAAAAATGGGAGAAAGAAAATAAACTATCTGCACCCATCTCTTGAAAAAATTCTTGAAAGTACTTACGGAATTATTCTATATCAGGAACAGGTTATGGGAATAGCATCAGAACTGGCTGGTTTCAGTATGTCAGAAGCAGACATCCTGCGAGGAGCCATTAGTAAGAAAAAGAGGAGTTTACTTTCCAAACAAAAAAGTAAATTTATAGAAGGTGCTAAAAACAAAGGGATAGATGAGAAAATTTCAGTAAAAATATTTGAACTTGTAAATCATTTTGCTGAATATGGATTTAACAAGTCTCACAGTGCTGCATACGCGATGATTTCATACCAGACTGCTTATCTTAAGGCTAACTATCCTGTAGAATTTATGGCAGCACTGCTTAGTATCAGAATGGGCAGCCAGGAAAAAGTAGCTCAATACGTTAATGAAACAAGAAGAATGGGTATTACAGTCCTCCCGCCGGATATCAATGGAAGTTTTACCGATTTTACTGTAGTGGAAAATTCTATCAGATTTGGCCTGTCAGCTATTAAAAATGTTGGGACTAATGTTATTGAATGTATAGAAAAGGAGAGAAAGAAAAGTGGTAAATTTGAAAATTTTATAGATTTTTGTCAAAGAGTTGACAGTAGCGTATTAAACAAGAAGACCCTTGAGAGCTTAATAAAAAGTGGAACATTTGATTCTCTTGGCCAGAGCCGGAAATATCTTTTAGAGAGTTATGAAAAAATTATAGAAGAGACTTTAAAGATTAAAAAAGATAGAGACATTGGCCAGTTTTCATTATTTGATTTTGATGGTGACAGGGGAGAGAAAATATTACTGGATGGAGTCTACAAAACAGAGAAACAATTTGAGGAATTTTCAAAAAAAGAGTTATTAAATTTTGAGAAAGAAATGCTGGGCCTTTATATCTCAGGGCACCCTTTGTTTGAATATGAAGATTCCCTTTCCAGGCTGACTCCAATAGAAGCCTTGAGCAGTATAGAAGATAAAACTAATATTGCTGTTGGGGGAATTATAAATAGAGTAAAAATTATATTTACAAAAAAAGACCAGCAGATGTGTTTTGTAAACATAGAGGATATTAGTGACAGCGTAGAAATAATTGTATTCCCGTCAGTTCTTGCTAGGTACAGAGAAGTTATTTCCGAAGATAAAATTGTAAAAATTAAAGGTAAATTAGATAAAAAAGAAGATCAGATAAAGGTTATAGCCGATGAAATAGAAGAATTGGAAAAAAATAAAAGAATAGATAAAAATCAAGAAGAGCTGATAGGTGATAAAAATAATAAAGTTATTTTTGCTGCAAGAAAGAGAGATATGGATAAGAATTTTATCAACAGGTTTTATGATATATTAAAAAAACATCCTGGATTTGATGAAGTAGAGTTTAAAGTAACAGGTGAAAATGGAAAGGATATAGAAAAAATTTATAAACTTCCATCCAGCTATCGGATAAATTTAAATCAATCTCTAAAAGAGAGTCTCAGGGAAGTATTTTCAGATAAAATTAACTGGGATAGGGTATAAATATATAAGGATATAGTGAGGAGCTACATGCATGATTTAAAATTTGCAGTTTTAGGAGCCGGTCATGGGGGGAAAGCCATAGCAGCACATCTGGCAATAAAAGGTTTTACAGTTAATTTATATAATAGAACATTTTCAAGAATCCAGCCAATAAAGAAAATGCGGGGAATTGAGCTGGAAGGTGAGATAAAAGGTTTTGGCAAACTTAACATAGTAACCAGCGACATAGAAAAAGCAATAAGAGGTGTAGATGTAATTATGGTGGTTGTGCCGGCAAATGGTCATAAGTATGTTGCCAGGATATGTGCACCTTTTTTAAATGAGAAACAGGTTGTAGTTCTAAATCCGGGAAGAACATGTGGGGCACTAGAATTTATAAATGTTTTAAGGGAAGAAGGTAACCAGAAGAATACTGCAATAGCTGAAGCACAGACTTTTATATATGCAAGTAGAGGTATGGGTCCGGCTGCAGCAAGAATATTTAGAATAAAACAGGCAATACCGGTTGCTGCAATACCTTCCAGAAAAACTGAAATGGTAGTTAAAAAATTAAATATGGCGTTTCCAGAATTTATCCCTGCTGCCAGTGTTATTGAAACAAGCTTTAATAATATGGGCGCAGTATTTCATCCATCAATTACTATACTTAATCTGAGCAGGATAGAGTCTACTTTGGGAAATTTTCAATTTTATATAGAAGGAGTCACTCAATCTGTAGCAAAAATCCTGGAGGCAGTAGATAAGGAAAGAGTAATGGTGGCAAGAAAATTAAAGTGCGCCAATGTGTATTCTGCCATTGAGTGGCTGTCAATGGCCTACAATGTGGTAGAGGACAACCTGTTTGATGCAATACACAGTAATCCCGGCTATGTGGGAATAATGGCTCCGAGAACTATAAATGTCAGATATATAACAGAAGATGTTCCCATGAGTCTGGTGCCTATTTCTGAATTCGGGAAAATATTGGGACTGAAGACCAAGGTAATTGATTCACTTATTGATATAGCCAATTCAATATTTAAAAAAGATTTCAGAGAGAGTGGAAGAAATCTTTCAAGGCTAGGACTGGAAGGATTGGATTTAAGCCAGATAAGAAATATACTGATTAAAGGAAAGAAATAGTTGTAGAGTTATGAAGAAGATATTAGGTGCTTGTGTGGGAAGCTGCGTACATGTTGCAGGAATATTAAATTTTTTAAACTTAGCCAGTAAGTATGATTATAGCACTAAATTCTTAGGTTCTGCCTGTACAATTGATAGATTAAAAAAAGAAATAGAAAAATATAATCCTGATATAGTAGCAATAAGTTACCGTCTTTCGCCGGAGAGCGCTCTTCCAATATTTAAGGAATTTAAAGAAAAAATAGTAGAAAAATTAGGGGGAGTAAAAATAGAATTTATACTGGGAGGGACAAAGCCGGTAGCTGAAGTTGCAAAGAAGCTTGGTATTTTTAATGCTATTTTTACAGGTGAGGAAAGTATAGAAGAAATTGAAAGTTATTTAGATAAAAAGAAAGTAAAAATTTACAGTGAGGCCCCCCCGCAGAGTCTTTTAGAAAGAATTAAGTACAGAAAACCTTTCCCTGTAATAAGGCATCATTTCGGAAGGCCAACCTTAAATGAAACACTGGAAGGAATAAAAAGGATTTCACTTAGTGAACTGGTGGATGTAATATCAATCGGTCCGGATCAAAATACTCAGGAATTCTTTTTTCATCCTGGAAAAATGGATATAAAACAAAATGGTGCTGGAGGAGTTCCGCTTAGAAGTGAAAAGGATTTTAAAAGTCTTTATCTTGCATCAAGAACAGGTAATTATCCGCTACTACGATGCTATAGTGGTACAAATGAGATTATAAAAATGGCAAAGGTTCTTCTGGATAATATTAATAATGCATGGTGTGCCGTTCCTCTTTGCTGGTATAATGAGCTTGATAATAGAAGCGAAAGAAAAGTGGAAGAGTCGATTGCTGAAAATCAATCAGTAATGAAATGGCATGGCCAGAGAGATGTACCGGTAGAAGTCAATGAGTCTCATCAATGGAGCCTGCGTTACTCTCCTGATTCTATAGCAGTAGCAACTGCTTACATTGCTGCTTATAATGCCAAGATGATGGGAGTGAAAGTTTATATTTCACAATATATGTTTAACACTCCTCCGGAAACTTCATTTACAATGGATTTGGCAAAAATGTTAGCTAAAGTGGAACTGGTAGAATCTCTTCATGATAAAAATTTTACAACAATCAGGCAAACCAGGTCAGGATTGTACAGCTATCCAACTGATTTTGATAAGGGTAAAGGTCAGCTTGCTTCTTCAACTCTGCTTCAGATGCAACTGGATCCCGACATTGTGCATGTTGTCGCATATTGTGAAGCAGATCACGCTGCAAAACCTGAAGATATTATAGAAAGTGTAAAGATAACAAAAAAAGTCATAGAGAATTATCTGTATGGTTGCCCTGATATGAAATTGGATGAAAGGGTTGGGCAAAGAAAAGAAGAATTAATTGCAGATGCAAAATTGATTATTGATAAAATAAAGAAATTGGATAAAGATAATAAATACAAGGATCCGTTAATATCTCCTGCTATAATTTCTAAGGCAATAAAGATAGGTGTACTGGATGCTCCACACTTACGTGGGGTAAAGGCGGCAAAGGGTGCAATCAGAACTATGTTTATTGATGGTAAAAATTTAACAGTTGACCAGGATTATAAACCTATTAGTGAAAGGGGCAGACTTGACGGAATATCAGAAGACTTTTAAAAATTAGACCTTTTTTTTAAATATTGTGTTGTGATAAAATATGTATTTTTATATATAGTAATTTGAGGAAAATATGTTTGAGAATAAAAAAGATAATCAGGTTTTTAAATTACCGTACGGATTGCGGGATATATTTCCGTTTGAATTGAGAGAGAGAGATAACATAAAAAGAATAATGGAAAGAGAGTTTAAATTATGGGGTTATGGTGAAGTTAAAACTCCAGCAATCGAATATACAAAAAATATTTCAATCGGAGTCGGTAAAAATTGGGAAAATAAGTTAATTAACTTTTTTGATGTTGACGGGAGTCCGGTATCTCTTAGAACTGATATGACCATACCTATAGCGAGACTTACAGGGATGAGAATAAAAAAAAGCCAGCTGCCTGTAAGGTTTTGTTATTTTGCAGATTCTTTCAGGCAATCAGATATTCAAAAGGGTGTAAGGAGAGTCTACAATCAGGCAGGTCTGGAGTTTATTGGCTCATCAAATGCTGTGATGTCAGAAATAGAGATTCTGGTTATATTAATAAATATTTTGAATGGGTTGAATATACGTGATTATAAGATAGGATTAGGACATGTTGAGTTTATTGAAGGATTATGTGACTGGTTTAAACTCAACCCAGGAGATAGGGAATATATTAGAAGGACAGTTGCTATAAAAAACTTTGTTGCACTGGAGAATTTTCTAAATAAAAAAAATAAAGACAAAGCAGAGATTTTTGTAAAATTAATACAGCCAGAGAGCGATATTGAGAAAATATCCAGTTTAATTTCAAAAATAAAAGAGCAAAAAGTAATTAAAAGTTTTAATTATCTCAAGCGAATATATGATATATTAGAAAGACTGGACTGTGGAGGTTATCTTATAACTGATTTCAGTATTATAAGGGATTTTGATTATTACACCGGGCTTTTATTCGAGGTTTACTGTCCAAATGTAACCGATATCCTGGGTAGTGGTGGAAGGTATGATGGACTAATAAAAAAATTTGGATTGGATATTCCTGCGACTGGATTTGCTCTGGATATTGATTTAGCTCACAAAGCTATAGAGAAAATGGACTTAAGAGAAAGATTAAAGATTTTGCTTAAAGGCCGGGATAATAAAAATAACGTAGAATTAATCAGAATAGCCCGCAAGTTGCGCGACAGTGATATTATTGTAGAATTATCTTTTGAAGATATATCTCATCTGGAAGATTTTGCCAGGGGAAAAGATTGCGATTTACTTGTTGAAGTTGAACCGGACTTAGAAAATGTTAAAATAACTGATCTTAATAAGAATATAAAGAAAGTAAAAAAGACAAGCGAATTTATAAAAGAGTTTAAAGATGAAAAAAGGGATTAAAGTTGCCATTCCAAAAGGATATTTATTTGAACAGTGCCTGGGTATATTAAAAAAAGCAGGATATGATATAGAGCCCTTGACGGAAAAAAACAGGAAGCTTTTTATATATTCCGGAGAGGATTCAATACAATATGTCCTCTCACGTCCAATGGATGTTCCGGTATATGTTGAACATGGTGCTTGTGATATCGGCTTTTCAGGAAAAGATGTCCTGCTGGAAAAGGAAAGTAATGTATATGAACTGCTGGATTTAAAAAATGGAAAATGCAGGATAATTTTAGCTACCCTAAAAGATTGTGTTGAAAAAGTAAAAGAGCATTACGGGCATTTTGGTTCTATAAAAATTGCTACCAGTTATCCAAACATTGCAAAAAAATATTTTGATCGGAAAGGTATACAGGTAGAAATAATAAAATTGCATGGTTCAGTAGAGCTGGCTCCTATTTTAGGAATTGCTGACGAGATACTGGATATAACTTCTACCGGTAAGACACTGGAAGAGAATAATTTAGTGGAAATGGAAGAGATTGTTGTTTCAACAACCAGGTTAATTGCTAATATTGCAAGTTATAGGGTTAAATATGATTTAATAAGTAATTTTATAAATAACATTAAAAATGTAATAAAATAAAAAAAGAAAAATGAAAAGAAAAACAAAAATAATTAGAAAGACTAAAGAAACTGACATAACACTTGAATTTGATCTGGATGGTAGTGGAATTGCGGATATAGAGACTTCAGTACCTTTTTTTAACCATATTCTTGAAAGCTTTACCAAACATGGCAATTTTAATATGAAACTCCAGGCTTCCGGTGACCTGGAGGCGGGCTGCCACCATTTAGTGGAAGATGTAGGCATTTGTCTGGGCAAGGCTATTTTTGAGTGCCTGAAAAATAAAAAAGGAATTAAAAGATTCGGATATATCTTATTACCAATGGATGAGACAGAGGTAACTGTATCCATTGATATAGGGGGAAGAGCTTATCTTAGGTATAATGTTGATGTGGAATATGAGAAACTTGATGGAATGGAGACCACCGTAATTGAAGAATTTTTCAGGGCTCTGGTTAATAATAGTTTTATAAATCTTCATATAAATAAAAATACTGGCTTAAATTCTCACCATATTATAGAAGCAATCTTTAAAGCTTTTAGTATTGTTCTCCACGATGCAAGCAGGGAGTCAGGAACCGGTACTATACCTTCAACTAAAGGTTTAATATAGGTTGTAAAAGACCGGTTTTAGCTAAGTAACATTAATGATAAATCAAAAATAAAATATCGGATTAGGATATAACAGGATTAAAATGTATATTGCAGTAATAAATTATAATATGGGTAATATCAGCAGTGTGAAAAATGCTTTTAGGAGGATTGGCGCTAATGTCAGAGTAACCAGCAATGCAAGAGTTATAAGTAACGCTAAAGCGCTGGTACTGCCGGGTGTCGGCGCATATAAGGACGCATATAAAAATCTTAAAAAATTGAATCTGATTAAAGTCTTAAAAGAAAATGTAAGAAAGAAAGTTTTTTTAGGGATATGTCTGGGAATGCATCTGCTTTTTGAGTATAGCCTGGAAAATGGTAAAAATAAGGGGCTCGGTATATTGAAAGGTTCTGTTGAGAAAATACCACAGGTTGTTAAAGTACCGCATATAGGGTGGAACCAATTAAAGATATTAAAAAGGAATAGCAAAATGTTTTCCGGAATAAAAGAGGGGGATAATTTTTATTTTGCTCATTCCTATTATGTTATACCGGGAAACAAAGATGTTGTAAGCAGTACCACAGATTATGGTATTGAAATAGCGACAAGTATTGAGCATGACAATATTTACGGGTTTCAATTTCATCCGGAAAAAAGCAGTGCTGGCGGTTTAAGACTGCTGGAAAATTTTTTGAATATAGTAAAGGAAAAAGGTTAATGATAATAATACCAGCAATAGATTTGATTGACGGTGCTTGTGTCAGACTGACCAGAGGTAAATTTGATACCAAAAAAAAATATTTTGATAACCCTGTAGAGGTAGCGGAAAAATGGAAAAGGGAGGGGGCAGAATGGCTGCATATTGTTGATCTGGATGGTGCAAGAACCGGCAAGACAGAGAATCTGAAAGTAGCATTTGGAATAAAAGAGAAGATAGATATAAAAATACAGTATGGAGGAGGAATTAGAAATTCTGAAGCAATCAAAAAGGTTCTTGGAAACGGTATAGATAAAGTTATTCTGGGAACCAAAGCTATAGAAGATATAGATTTCTTAAAGAAGAGCATCGCAGATTATAAAAGCAGTGTGATTTTGAGTCTTGATTATGGTAGAAATGGAATGATTTTTAAAAATGGCTGGCAAAAAAAATCTGCAAACAGCATATTTAAATTTATAAAAAAAGTGGAAAAATTAGGTGTAACGGAAGTAGTTATTACAGATATATCAAGGGATGGCACACTTAAAGGTGTTAATTTTGAATTTATTAAGAAAATTTTAGGAAGTTCTAAAATGAAATTTATAATTGCAGGTGGGATCGGGAGCCTGGAGGACATTATTAATTTGAAAAAAATGGAAAATATGGGGATTAGCGGAATAATAATAGGAAAAGCTTTATACGAAGAAAAAGCTAAAATTAATTTAAGAAAAGCAATAGAGATTGGACTGGGACAATGATAACTAAAAGAATAATTCCCTGTCTGGATGTAGATAAGGGAAGAGTAGTAAAAGGTATAAATTTTGTGGATATAAAGGATGCGGGTGATCCGGTAGAACTGGCAGCTTTCTATGATAAGGAGGGCGCTGATGAAATTGTATTTTTAGATATAACAGCTTCCCACGAAAGAAGAAAAACAGTAGTTGATCTTGCAAGTAAAACTGCCGAAAAAGTATTTATACCATATACTATAGGTGGAGGTATAAGCAGGATAGAACATATACGGGAAATATTAAGAAAAGGCGCTGATAAGATTTCAATAAACACAGCTGCAGTCAGGGATCCTTCTTTAATAAACAGAGCTTCAAAGATTTTTGGGAGTCAATGTATAGTGGTTGCCATTGATGCAAAATATAAGAATAAAGATTTCTGGGAGGTATATATAAATGGAGGAAGAACTCCTACCGGCATAAATGCAGTTGACTGGGCAAAAAAGGTAGAAGAGCTTGGAGCAGGTGAAATATTGCTTACAAGTATGGATAAGGACGGAACAAAGGATGGTTATGATATAGACCTCACGGGTGCAGTTACATCTGTTGTAAACATACCGGTTATAGCTTCAGGCGGAGCTGGAAAACTGGAACATTTAAGAGATGTAATTAAATATACAGGTGCTGATGCAGTTCTTGTAGCATCTATTTTTCATTATAGGCAATATACAATAAGAGAAGCTAAGGAGTATTTAAAATCTGAAGGAATAAATGTAAGGATATAAAAAACTGATGTAATGTAAAAAGGAATTAAGGAATTATGAAAAAGGGTAAAAAAATTAATACAAAAGAGAATAAAAATACCGGTCTAATCCCGGCTGTAATCCAGGATTGTAAAACAAAAGAAGTTCTTATGCTGGCTTATATGAATAAGCAGTCTCTGGAAAAAAGCTTAGAGACAGGAACAACCTGGTTTTGGAGCAGAACAAAAAAAAGGCTCTGGAATAAAGGGCAAGCCTCGGGAAATATACAGAAAATAAAAGAAATAAAGTATGATTGTGATGGGGATACCTTGCTTATTAGTGTGGAACAGATAGGAAATGCCTGTCATACCGGGATGAAAAGCTGCTTTTACAGAACTCTGGAAAATATTGATAATAATTTAGATTTTAAAAAATATTTCAAAGAGAACTCAAAACAAAATATACTTGATGAGCTGTACGGTGTTATTGAAAGTAGAATTAACAATAAGGTTTCTGATTCTTACACCTATTCTCTGCATAAAAAGGGATTGGATGAAATATTAAAGAAATTCGGCGAAGAAAGTATGGAGGTCATTTTATCTTCAAAACATCAGGAAAAACAGGATATGATTAGCGAGATAGCTGACCTTGTTTATCATTTACTGGTGTTGATGGTTGAAAAGAAGATTACTTTAAATGAATTATTTGATGAATTAAAAAATAGAAGAAAATAGAGGAGTGATTTTAGTGGGAGAAAAAAGAAATATTGCGCTCTTAACCAGCGGCGGAGATGCCAGCGGGATGAACGCGGTTATAAGGACAGTTACAAGATATGCAATATATAATAATCTGAAAGTTTACGGGTTCTATGAGGGTTTTAAAGGATTAATCAATAATGATTTTAAAGTGCTGGATTTAAATTCGGTTGGTGGAATTATCGACAGAGGGGGTACTTTTCTTTATTCTGCCAGATCGGAAAAATTCAAATGCAGAGAAGGACAGAAAGAGGCTATAGATAACTTGAAAAAAAATAAGATAGAAGGGCTGGTGATAATTGGCGGGGATGGCTCATTTAGAGGCGCTCATGAACTTCATAAGCAAGGGATTCAGGTTGTAGGCATCCCGGCAACTATAGATAACGATGTTGCGGGCACTGATTATAGCATTGGGTTTGATACTGCCCTTAATGTAATAATTGATATCATGTCAAAAATTAGAGATACAGCATCTTCCCATGAAAGAATATTTGTAGTAGAAGTAATGGGAAGAAATTCAGGGATGATTGCAGTAAATATAGGAATTGCATGTGGCGCTGATTATATATTGATTCCTGAGATAGAGTTTGATTTAGTAAAAATTGCTAGCCAGATCAAAAATCATAGAGAAGGAAAAAGACATACTTTAGTGATAGTTGCGGAAGGGGCAGCCAGCGCAAGTGATGTTGCATCCTCTATTAAATTACTGGCAGGTCATGAAGTAAGAATATCGGTACTGGGTTATATTCAGAGAGGCGGTTCTCCGTCTGCACTGGACCGGATACTGGCTGCCGAGTTTGGTAAAAAGGCTGTGGACCTCTTACTGGAAGGTGAGAGCGACTGTATGATAGGAATTAAGAGTATGAAAATAGAAACATCTAAATTTGAAGATATTCTTGAGACAAAGAAAAGCATAGACGAAGATTTATACAGATTAGCGCATATCCTGGCTTTATAAAATTATATTGTTTTATTATGTACTGATATTTATAGTAGATAGTAAAGGTACTGGCAGCTTTTTACTGGTGCCGAAGGTCGGGGTCGAACCGACACGAACCTCGCGGTTCACTGGATTTTGAGTCCAGCGCGTCTGCCAATTCCGCCACTCCGGCGCTTTAGAAATAATACAATTTATCCAGATTATTATCAAGAATGTGGTAAGCCAGAGAATAATTAATAAAAATAACTTTAATTACACTTCACTCAGAACTATTTATACCTCACGAAGGTTATTTCCTAAGAAAGAACGGGGGCTTATCATCAATACACTAAAAGCAAATCTTTTGCCTGCAACTTTTACCATCTCATAAACATACATGGCACACTCGTATGTTGGTTTGTCTATATGCTCATAAATATCGTTGTATCTTTGCCTTGAATTCTCGTAAGCAAGTCTTATGCATCAATATATGTTGCAGATGTGCTGGAACATCAAGTAGTGCAATAGGGGCTGAGTTGACAATATCATTAATTTTTTGTTTCATAATTTTCCTTTCAAATTTTTTTAATTGAGAAATATAAAGAATAAAGATTTAATTTAATATAAAATTTTTTAAACACAAGCAATTTTATCAAAAATTGGCACCATTACAGAATAGCATTCCTTAAATATCGGAAATATTTCTCTATATTTCTTAGAATTTTCTGGTATTGGATTTATCTTATCAACAATTTTTATAAAATTATTAACTACATCAAAATTTTTAAAAAATCCAATTCCAATTCCCCCTGCAACAGCAGCTCCTAGAGATGTTGCTTCCTCAAGAAATTGTGGTACTAAAATTGTTTTTTCATATATATCAGCCATTATCTGACGCCAGAGCTGTCCTTTGGCTCCACCACCTATTATTTTTATAGAGTTAATGTTTAATTGACTTTCAAATACTTCAAGTATTATTTTCAGATTAAAAGTTATTCCTTCCAAAACTGATCTTATAATATGATTTCTGGTATGATTTTGGGATAATCCTACAAAAACTCCTCTGGCATTAGGATTCCAGTACGGGCTTCTCTCTCCTAATATATATGGTAAATATATTAGTCCATCTGAACCAGCCTTAGTAAGCTCGGCTTCCAGGTCCATCAATTTATATGGACTAACACTTATTTCATTTGCAATTTTAGTCTCAAGTGGACATAAATTTTCTTTTAACCAACTATATGAACCACCAGCAGCTTGCATAGTCCCTGTAGGACAATATTTTTTTGGATCCAGATGAACCCAATTAAAAGTACTCATATCTTTGTCAAATATAGGTTTATTGCTTGTAATACCTATCCAAGATGATGAACCGATATAATTATAGGCACTACCTTCATTAATAATTCCAGCACCCATAGCTGCGCATGAGCCATCTCCACCACCAATTACTACAGGCGTTCCTGGCAAAAGGTCAATCTCCTTTGAAGCTTGCAAGGAAACTTCTCCAACTATATCTGTAGAAGCATGAAGATCTGGCAACTTATTGGGATCAATTTTACTTGCCTCTATTAAAACTGATGACCAGGACAAGTCATTAATATTTAATAGGTTCATTCCACTGGCATCTGAAAAATCCGTAACAAAGGCACTGGTAAGTTTAGAAACAATAAAATCCTTAACATGCAAAAATTTATAAGCTTCATCATAAATATTTCTCTTGTTATCTCTAAGCCACATTATTTTTGTGGCAGAATAATTAGGACTGCAGCGATGACCAGTTATTTTATAAATCTCCTCTTGTTCAACAATATTTTTCAATTGATTGGCTTGATCTACACTCCTTGTATCTGCCCAAATAATTGAATTAGATAGTGGTGTGCAGTTTTTGTCTACTGGTAAAGCACTCATCATTTGTCCACTAAAAACAACGCATGCAATTTCTTCTTTCTTAACTTTTGAATTTACTAATAAATCCTTTGTAGAATATATAACTGCTTCCCACCAATCATTAGGCTTTTGCTCAACCCATCCAATTTTAGGATACATTGTGTTATATCCATAAAAAGTATTTGCAACAAGATTACCTGTATCATCATAAATTGAAGCTTTATTACCACTTGTACCTAAATCATGCGCAAGAATATATTTTTTAATCATTAAAAATCCTTTCGACTAATATTAAATTTAAAAATATAAAAATAGATTTAAAATCTAAAAACCAATAAAAATCTAAAAATACTTTATTGATAATATTTTTTTTATAGATATCAACATCACATACTATTATTTGATTTTACAAGTATTATTTCTACTAAACAAGTATTTGATGGAAACGCACCAATAGGTGATGTTGCGTCTTTACTAAGAACATTTACACAACCACCCAAATCTGTTCCATTATTACCAGTTTTATACCATTTATCCTGATTAAGACTTGCAACTCCTTTATTAATAGTTAATTAATAAATATTATTAGTAATAATGGACACTTTTGTCAAAGATTAATTTTCAAACTACAGAAAAAGTTAGACGTAACTATAAGAAAAAACGAGATTTTTTTATAATATTTTAAAAATAATTTTTAATTAAAAAGTTAATCATTGAAATTTTATACAATATCAAATACCTGCAAGGTCTTCAAATGTTTTATATAAATCATTATAAAAAATCTTGTTATAAAAATTAAAATATTTATCATAAATAATTTTATTTTTTAAATTTGGTTCGAATATTTTCGTGTCTTTATTAAATTTTATTTTACTTATTGTTGAAACAATATCTTTAATAGCACCAACTCCATAAGCTGCAACAATACAGGTTCCACGAATATTTGCCTCGAAACTTTCAGCTTTAATATATCTTAAACCAGTAATATCTGCTTTTATTTGATTCCAGATATCACTTTTAGCACCACCACCACTAACTAAAACTTCATTAAATTTATAATTATTAAATAAATTATTTATATTTTCAAATCCTAGCCTTGCATCATATGCAATAGATTCTAAGGATTTAATTTTTTTAAAAGATTTTCCAAGGTATCATGATGAGCAATACTATCAGTAAAACTTTGGCAAATTATACTCAGATTTTTTCTAAACCCTTCGGTGGAGAAAAGATACTTAATTTGTCTTTTTGATCCCAGTCTCATTAAAAAAAGAAAAACTCTGTCCTTACCCCATTCTTTAGCAGACTTCCTGGTTTGGTACCGGATCTGCCTTTGCCCAGCCTGAACCTGTCTCTTTCAGGTTTAAGTAACCTGTCTATGGTGGAAGCAGAGACTTTGTAAAGCTTTTCTCTTACTGTGGGGTCTAAATTTATTTCTCTGTGACGCTCAAGCTTCTCCAGAGCCTCTTTCATGAAAGGGGCAAGTCTTTTGCCACAGATAAAATCAAAGATAGCCCAGATTTTTTTTAAGGCTAAAAATACATCATTGCTGTAAATCTTATTTGCCTTCCTTTTGGTTTTTTTCTTTTTACCAATCACATATTTTATTCTTTTGCCACCTGATCTGCTGTATCCTATTACTTTCCCGGCTTTGAGCCGCAGTATTCTTGCAGCATAATTGCAGTTATATACGGTAGTAGCGGTAAATTCATCTAAAATCTTAGTCTTACCTTTCTTTGTAGCTTTAATGTATCTATCTTGTATTTCAGCTGTTACTGCTTTTTTTTGCCACATAGTTAACATTGCCTCTTTCCTCCTCTATATTAAAAAAGACTGTTTTTCTTTTAAATATAGAGGTTTGCCAATCTTAATTAAAATATTTTCGAGTACTTTTTTAGATGAGGCATCGATACTGTTTGGAGTACTTTTTAAATGAGGCAATTCGTTTTATTGACATCTGATAGAGGTGGTGTTATTATCTTAAAATAAGAAACATAGTTTCATACAATGAAACATATTAATTTTTAATAATTTTATAGATTAGCATATGGGGTGAACCCCTACAGTTAGACACATTGTATACTAATATAGTGGGGTGAACCCCTGCAGTTAGACAGGATATTAACTTAAAGATAGAATAGCTGATGAGGCTAAAGAGATTAGAGATAGTTTAGAGATTTCTGAATCATTTTAATACACATACTATAGAGAAGGTTATGGTATTGAGTGACGAAATAAATATAAAACCAAAATCAAAATGTAAGTGGGATTTAGTTTCTCTTGGTGAAATAATGCTAAGGCTCGACCCCGGAGATATGAGAATAAAAACCACAAGAAACTTTAAGGTTTGGGAAGGTGGCGGAGAATATAATGTAACGCGGGGGCTTACAAAATGTTTTGGACTTAAAACAGCAGTAGTTACAGGCATTGTAAAAAATGAAATAGGGTATCTCCTAAAAGATCTGATAAGCCAGGGGGGAGTAGATATGTCCTATGTAAAATGGTTCCCATATGATGGAATAGGGAGATGTGCAAGAGTTGGTTTAAATTTTACTGAAAGAGGTTTTGGAATAAGAGGAGCACTTGGAGTATATGATAGGGCAAATTCAGCTGCGTCAAAGTTAAAAGTTGGTGATATTGATTGGGATAAAATATTCAGAGAAGATGGAGCAAGATGGTTTCATACCGGAGGAATATTTGCAGCATTATCTGATACAAGTGCCAACGTTATTATAGAAGCATCAAAAATTGCAAGAAAAAATGGTACTATTGTTAGTTATGATCTGAATTATAGGCCATCACTGTGGGAAGCACTGGGTGGAAATAAGAAAGCTATTGAGGTAAATAGGGAAATAGCAAATTATGTTGATGTAGCAATAGGCAATGAAGAAGATTTTACAGTTGCTCTGGGGTTTGAAGTCAAAGGCCTGGATAAGAAGTTAACAAAGCTTGATCCAGAAAATTTTAAAAGGATGATAAAACACTGCGTAAGTAAGTATCCTAATTTTAAAGCAGTAGCTACCACATTAAGAAGTGTAAAAACAGCTAATATAAATGACTGGGGCGCAATACTTTATTATAAAGGTAATTTTTTCCAGGCAACAAAAAGAGAAAATTTAGAGATTTATGATAGAATAGGTGGTGGAGATAGTTTTGTTTCCGGTTTGATATATGGGTTTCTTACAGATAAATCTCCAGATGTTATTGTAGAGTATGGTGCAGTTCATGGAGCTCTTGCCATGACTACTCCTGGAGACACAAGCATGGCTTCACTTTCTGAAGTTGAAAAAATAGTTACTGGGGGCGGAGCAAGGGTGAAGAGATAGTTTTGTATAAAGCTGGAAAATATAAAGTTGGAATTATTAATAAATATTTTTTAGAAAAATATAACATTAACGAATAGTAAAAACTATATTTAATATAAAGTTAAGAAAGTATTTATGAAAACTTTAGACAGATTTTTTAAAATAATTGAGTTATTAGAAAATGATAATAATCTGAAACTTCAAGATATTTCAAATATGCTAAATATCAATAAAAGTACCGTACATAGGTTTATAAGCGTAATGTTAAAGTATAATTTGGTTAAAAAGAATGAAGAAAATGGAAAGTACAGTTTAGGACTTAGATTTTTGAATATAGCAACAAAAATAATAGATTCCATTGACATAAGAGAAATTGCTCATCCATATTTAACAGAGTTAGAAAAGATTACAGGAGAGACAATTCACTTAACTACTTTTGATGGTAAAAATGTGGTCTATATTGATAAAATTGAAAGTGAAAAGCCTATAAGGATGTATTCTAAAATAGGAAATATTGCACCAATGCACTGCACAGCAGCCGGAAAGCTGATATTAGCGTTTCAGAAAAAGGAAAAAATAGATGAGATTATAAAGAAGACAAAATTTATTCGTTATACAAAGAATACTATTACTGATGAAAAAAGATTAAGAAATTGTTTAGAGGAGATAAAAAAATGTGGTTATGCTGTAGATGATCGTGAGCATAAAGAAGGTATTTGTTGCATCGCAGCGTCTATAAGGGATTATGGTAAAAGGGTTAATAGTGCTCTTAGTATATCTGCGTTAGTGTCAAGGATGAATCTTTCAAATTTACTTTCCTTTAAGGGCGTGTTATTAGAAAAAAGTAATTTTATTTCAGAAGAATTGGGTTTTTAGAGGAATTAATTTTTTTTAATTTAGAAACTAAGTCTCATATAATGAGACTTAATAGACTTGGTTAGTATATAAAGATATTTTTAAAAAGTTATTAATAAAAATATTTAAAGTGATAGATCAAATATAATATGTATAAATGGGGGGAATATCTATGAAGATGTTAATCAATAGCGAGTGGGTAAAATCCTCAGATGAAAATTGGCAGGATATTCATAACCCAGTACCGGTGAAGTTATTGATAAAGTCCCGGTAGCCACTTTACAGGATGCAGAGAAAGCATTAAAAGCTGCCTAACGGCGAAAAGAAACGATGGGTCGGTTACCAGCTCATGAGCGTTCGGCAATATTGCTCCGTATAGCAGAGTCTATAGAAGCTAAATTAAGTGAATTATTAGCCCGTGAGAATGGCAAACCAATTCAGCAAACCCGGGAAGAAATAGCAGCTGCGATACGTATCTATCGTGGGTTTGCCGAAGAAGCAAAACGTATCCTGGGCCGAGTGGTACCCATGAACGCAGTGCCACGCCAGGAACGGCATTTAGCATTTACTATTAGACAACCATTATAGGGGTAGTAGCAGCAATTATACCATTCAATTACCCCATAGAGCTTTGTGCGCATAAAGATGGTGCAGCATTAGCAGCAGGTAATGCTGTGATTGTAAAGCCCCCAAGTGATTGCCCTTTAACTTTGCTAGAGATTGCTAATTTGATGGAGGAAGCAGGACTACCTAAGTCAGCGCACCAGGTAATTACCGGACCTGGGAGATTAATTGGAGAGTTCTTAGCAAGTAGCCAAGGTATACAGATGATAACTGTGACCGGCAGTACAGAAGTGGGTATCAAAATTTCACAACTAGCGGCCAGGCATCTTAAAAAAGTACATCTGGAATTAGGTGGTAACGATGCCACAATTATTTGTGCTGATGCTGATTTAGAAAAGGCAGCCGAAGCGGTTGTCCTGGGTCGCCTAGCCAGGGGGAATGGACAAATTTGTTGTGCAGTTAAACGTATACTTGTAGATGCTCAAGTCTACGATAGTTTTGCTGAAATCTTAACTAAAAAGGCCAAAGTTCTAAAAGTAGGTGATCAGTTGAATGAGGATACTGATGTAGGACCACTAATTAATGAGGAGGCTTCCAAGAAAGTGGAGGTAGCGATAAGTGATGCTGTTAAAGCAGGAGCAAAACTGAGAACAGGTGGTCACCGTAACAATGCCTTTATTGAACCTACAGTGTTGACTGATGTACCTCCTAATGTTGAGCTGTTTCGCGAGGAAACCTTTGGACCGGGTGCACCCCTGGTAGCATTTAAAGACATAGATGAAGCGATTGAGATGGCCAATGATACAATCTATGGTTTGCAGGCGGCAATATTCACTCAGGATATCTCTCGAGCCTTTGATATTGCATACCGTCTGGAAGCAGGAGGAGTAATTATTAATTGGTCGTCAGCGATACGGGTTGAAAGTCTACCATTCGGTGGGATAAAGATGAGTGGCCATGGGAGAGAAGGACTGCTAGATACTATAGATGGTATGACTGAACAGAAAGTTATCCTGGTGCATGATGCTCTATCGATATTCAATAATAAATGAATAAACTTATATAAAATATTATTTTTCTTTTTGTAAAAAAAATGGAGAATAAGGTTTTTCTTGATATAAAACAAATTAGCAAGAGTTATGACGGAACACGAGCTCTGCGAAAGGTTGATTTTTCTGCTGTTGCTGGAGAGGTACACGCGATTGTTGGGGAAAATGGAGCGGGGAAATCCACTCTAGTAAAAATTCTTGCCGGAGCTATTGAAGAAGACAAGTGGGAAATATATGATTAAAGGGGCGAAAATAAAATATAGTACAACACAGAGAGCAGAGGTACCATTAAGGCAAGGTTCCTTTTTGCAAAGGATGTTTTCTGATCAATATTCAAAGTACTATATGTTAGTTCCTATTATAGTGTATTTCCTACTTATTGGCATCTTTCCTCTAATATTTTCCTTTGTATTATCTTTTCTCAATTGGGATGTTGGTGCAGGAAAGCAAATAACCTTCGCTGGTTTAAGCAATTACGTAGAACTTATTAGAGATACGCGTTTCTGGCAGACCTTACAAAATACAATTATTTTCACAGCAGCTGCGGTTAGCCTTGAGACAATCTTGGGTTTCGGTCTGGCTCTTCTCCTTAATCGTAATTTGCGAGGTCAGAGTGTTTTCCGAGTACTCTTTATTTTGCCAATGATGGCTACCCCAGTAGCAGTTGGCTATACCTGGCGTATGTTGTACCATGTAACTAATGGTCCAATCAATCACATGCTGGGTTTACTCCATTTACCATATGTACCATGGCTATCCAGCAGTAATACAGCACTGATGTCCGTTATAATCACTGACGTATGGCAGTGGACACCATTTATATTTATAATCCTACTTGCAGGATTGCGATCCTTACCTAAAGAGCCATACGAGGCAGCTGCGGTAGACGGAGCATCAAGTATTCAGACCTTCTTTTACATAACACTGCCTATGATATCTTCCGTTTTGGCTATCGCTATTCTTTTACGGTTGGTGGAGGCAGTAAAGATCTTTGATATCCTCTTTGTTATGACGGCGGGAGGGCCAGGTATTTCCACGGAGAGCTCTACCATGTATGCAAAAATTGTTGGTTTGGGTCAGTTTAGGCTTGGGTATGGTGCTGCCATTGCCTACGCGCTATTGATCCTATCGATTATCTTTTTCATGATATTGACAAAGGTTTTTCGTACAGAGAAGGAAATAGAATAGGCTATTAAATGATGAGCCTTGGTGTTTATTTAGATTAATTAGGTTAAAGGAGTAAATTTATGAAGATATCACAACGAACAAAGAAAAGGCTAGGGACAAGCTTAATTTACTTTGTATTGATAGTGGTTGCAGTAGTCATGATTTTCCCTCTGTATTGGACTTTTGTGACAGCCTTTAAGGAACCTCGAGACGCATTTACCTTTCCACCTAAGTATATACCTTACTTACAGTTCAAGCCTAGCCTTTTTGCTTTCAAAGATATAGGTTTGCTTCCCAGCGCCGAGGGGAGTGGTACACACAGCGCCACGGCAATCTTAGGCACATTGAGGAATAGTATCGTTATAGCTGTGGGAAGCACGGTGGTCTCTGTGGTACTTGGCTCACTGGCTGCTTATGCGCTGTGGAATTTTAGGTTCAGGCGCTGGAAAAATAAGGACATTGCCTTTTTCATCCTCTCTCAACGTATGCTACCACCTATCGCACTGGTTATTCCATACTTTATCCTGTACAGCCGTCTGCATTTGCTGGATACTGTGCTTGGCATGATCATAGCCCACACAGTGGCAAGCGCACCTTTCGTCGTATGGATTATGAAAAGCTTCTTTAACAGTATTCCCAAAGAGCTAATAGATAGTGCCCGCATTGATGGCTGCTCCCACTTTAGTGCTTTGTGGAGGATCGTTTTGCCGTTGTCGTTGCCGGGTCTTGCGGCCACTAGTGTATTCACTACTATTTTCTCATGGAATGAGCTGCTCTTTGCTATTACTCTAACATTCAATAAGGCTCGAACTTTCCCTGCTCTGGTTGCAGGGTTAACTCATGGCAGTGCCGCCTTGTGGTGGGATATATCTGCCATGTTACTTATATCAATGGTACCCGTCTTCCTCTTCACTATGTTGTTCCAACGATATATCGTCAGTGGTCTAACCTTAGGAGCAATCAAGTGAAAAGGAATTGAAGGTTTTTCAAATAGAGTTCTACAGAGAAAGGAGGTGATTTATAGGAACAATTATATGTATTTTTTGTAATTTAGAGTTTTACAAGGAAAGGAGGTTATATATGCAAAATAAAATGAGATTTGTCTGTGTATGACCTAGCAACCTAGGATACATACTAAACAAATCTCAAAAAAATTTTATCAAATTAGTGACTAATTAAAAGGAGGATTTGGAAATGAAGAAAATACTTTTGTGGATGCTAATTGTATCAATGATTGTAGTATTTTCTATGGTAGGATGTAAACCTGCAGCAGAGGAGGAAGCAGTAGTTGAAGAAGAAGTAGTTGAAGAGGAGGAGGCTGCAACTGAGGAAGCCTCTAAGAAATACGAGGGAGTCAAGTTGACTGTGGTTACGCAGCCAGGTCCCTATATCGCTGGCCCGCTAATTGACCATGGTAAGGAGTGGACCGCGCTGACTGGTGGGGAAGTAGAGGTAATTGAGGTACCGTACGAAGAGCTGTACTCAAAAATTATGACCCCCTTCGCTACAGGAGTGCACGCCTACGATATGATCGTCGTTAGCGCGACATGGCTTCCTGATTTCACCACCTATCTTGTCACTCTCGATGACTACATCGCGAACACGGATACGAACCCCGATTGGGATGACATCCTACCAGCGTTCCGAGAAAAGCTCGCGACCTGGCAGGGTAAGGTCTATGCATTACCGCTCGATGGCGACACTCACACGCTGTTCTATCGCCGCCATCTCTTCACCGACGAGAACAATCAGGCAAATTTCAAGACGGAGTACGGTTACGACCTGCAAGTTCCGAAGACCATGAATCAACTTCGCGATGTAGCTGAGTTCTTTACCGGTTGGGACTGGAGCGGCGACGGCCAGGCGGACTTCGGGTGGGCACAACCCATGGCCCGTGGTGGCCAGGCCCATTGGTGGTTCTGGAACTTTACGGCGCCATACAGTGTTATGCCTGGTGCAGTGGACAAATACCACGGCCAGCTGTACTTTGACCCGGAGACTATGGAACCGTTGGTCAACCAGCCAGGTATGCTAAAGGGTCTTGAACTGTACAAGGAAATGACCAAGTTTGGCCCTCCGGGTATGGAAGCATGGGGTGTAGGCGAGATTCGCTCGGCTTTCCCGAGCACCGCTAATATCGCTATGACTATAGAGTGGGGTGGCATCCCTGGGCAATGCAACGATCCGAGCTATTCTAACCCTGCTGTTATGGGTGATTGCGGCTCCGCCCCGCGTCCTGGTGCCACGGAAGTATGGGATCGTGAGAACCAGAAGTGGTTGGAGGTAACTGAGCCCAATACTGCTCCGGTCCTGAGCTTTGGTGGCTGGGTAGGCGCTATTACAAAGACCTGTACAAACCAGGAGGCTGCTTACGACTTCTTAAAGTTCATGAACAGCCCAGAGATTAGTATACAGGATGTGATGGTGGGCGACAGCGGCTACAACGTGTATCGCTACAGCCACATTGAAAACCTTCAGGCGTGGATCGATGTTGGGATCGCTGAACAAGACGCTCAAGAGTATTTGGATGCTGTCAAGGCTGACTTGGAGAACCCGAACGTACTCATTGACCTGCGCATCCCAGGTAAGCCGGAATATGTGGACACCGTGCTAGACCTGCATGTCAATATGGCAATTGTGGGCGATGAGACTCCGCAAGAGGCACTGAAAACAGTGTACGATGAATGGGAGAAGATCACCGAGCGCCTAGGTCTCGATAGCCAAAAGTCGATGTATAAGATTATGATGGGTATGGATTAAGAGATACAGTGCTAGCAAAAGCATAACATCGCGGGACCCTTAGCCTTAACCACATTTGAGTCTAAGGGTCCTACTTAAAATATACGTCCTTAACACAATAAATAGGAGGACAATGATGCAATACCGTTTTTTAGGAAGAACCGGGTTAAAAGTCTCGGAACTATGCATGGGAACGCAGACCTTCAGCTGGGGTGCCAATGAAGGGACAGCACATGCTATGTGTGATCGTTTCGTAGAAGCTGGGGGTAACTTTTTCGACACATCTAACATATACAACAAGGGGAAGGCCGAGGTTATGCTTGGGCGCTGGCTTAAGAGCAAGGGTAACCGTTCACAGATGATCGTAGCTACGAAGGTCTTCTTTCCCGTAGGTGATGGCCCTAACGACTCTGGCTTATCGAGAAAGCACATCTTTGACCAGATTGACGCTAGCCTACACCGTCTACAGATCGACTACGTGGATCTGTATCAAATGCACTGCTGGGATGCCTCCACCCCGCTGGAGGAGACGCTGGGGGCTCTCAACGACTTGGTGCATGCTGGTAAGGTGCGCTATATAGGCGCATCAAACTACACCGCCTCGCAACTGGATCGGGCGATTATGCTCAGCCGTATGCACGGCTTAGCTCGCTTCGACTGCCTGCAGCCAGAGTATAGCCTACTGGTGCGCAGCCCAGAATGGGAACTGTTGCCTCTTTGCCGATTTGAGGGTATAGGAGTGATCTGCTGGTCGCCTCTGGCGGGAGGGTGGCTTACTGGCAAATACAGGCGTAATCAGCCGCCTCCACCTGGAAGCCGTGTAGCTCGGGGTGATCGCTGGGACGACCTGCCCGAACAACGAGAGAGCGAGTGTACTTGGCGGATAATAGATACCTTGATAGAGATAGGAGAAGCGTGTGATAAGTCTCCTGCTCAGGTTGCCCTCAATTGGCTGCTGCGGCAGCCAGGTATAACAGCGCCTATATTTGGAGCCCGTACTTTGGGGCAGATGGAGGACAATCTGGGAAGTGTGGGTTGGATGCTTACCCCTGAAGAAATTGTCCGACTTAATGCTGCTAGCGAAGTTCCACTGCCCTCACCATACAATTTCATCGCAAGATACACACGGAAACCGGACGAGGATTAAATGGACGTCTAAAGGAACTACCCTATATCGTCAATTCGCCAGAGATAATAAGCTAGCTAATACCTTAAGTGGCCAAAGACTGTTTTCTATTAACAGTCATAGTAATTGATGATTGGGCTTGTGGTCAAACAGGACGATTGCTCGATGAAATGACTGACACAGCTGAGAGTTTTATTCATCGTCTTAAATAGGTAGTACCACACCAAGGAAACTTTAGTTACAGTGTTCAACTCCAATGGTAGCAGAGTGATTGTATGGCCACTGACGTGTAAAAGTGTTGGAAGATGGCAGAGGAGATTATGTGAGTAAGAGAGTACCAGTTTCGTTTATATAGGTGCCGATGTAACTACAAAGATCAAGTTGAGCATATAGTGGTTATGGCTCTCAAGTAGATCGACACAGTGGATGTGCTTATAAATAACGCTGGTATCCACGATAGAGTTTATAACGCTAAATTCACTTTAATAATAACTTGACAAATCCATTAGACTGAAGTTTTGATATCCTATGCAAAACTTAAGAATGGTATTCTAATAAGATTTCCTTTTCCCTATAGTTGAAATGAATATCAAAATGAGAAAAGAAACCAGCCTGACTTAAAAGACCAAACGGCATATCATCCCATTCATGTGAGTAATACACATCTGACGCAAATTCAATTCCATTCAATGCTATATGTGTTTTATGGAGATATGCTAATACTGATCCACCAATGCATTAAAAAAATTTTCTGTTCCCCTTTACAGACACTGTGTCCTAACATTTTAGCAATCCAGCAGGGTCACCCCCAGGCCAAAGGTAGAGTCGAGAGGCTCTGGAATACCCTGCAAGACAGACTTACAGTAGAGTTTAACATAAATGGTATTGGTAGCATAGATGAAGCAAATAAATTTCTTAGTGACTTTACCATCAGCTTCAATAAGAGATTCTCTGTTGAGCCTAAATCAAAGATAAGTGCTTATAGGAAGATTTCTGGGGATATGAACCTTGATTATATACTTTATACAAAAGAGACAAGAAAGGTTGATAGTGGATCGGCCTTCTCCTATAAGGGTTGCTATTTTCAGCTTGTAAGAGGAGGAAAGATTGCACCGGTTATACCTAGATCCAAAGTCACCGTACTTTCTGGTTCAAGAATTGGAATAAAGGCAAACTATAGTGGAAAGGTATATAATGTAGCAAGGCTTGAAGCTAGATCCAAGATAGCTAAAGAAGTTAAGATAGAATCTAAAAAGCAAAGGGTGTATAAAAGAAAGGCTAACAGTCATCCCTGGAAGAGTGGTTATGCTGCCTCTGTAGGTTATGATAAAACTGACAGGAAAACACTGGAGGGACTGTTTATTTCTACCCTTGCCTGGAATGAAAATTATTAAGATTTAAAAATATCGGAGGTGACATTTTCGCTGAACATTGACAATTGTCTAATAATTTATTATATTTTATAAGTATAAGCGCCATTAAGTTTCTATGAAATTTGATGACGCTTATTTTTTTGCAAAAATATAGATAAGAAAGATATTTAAATATTATAATAGAAAATATTTATTGATATAATGATTTAAATATAAGAGCTTTTTAATGGATTAAAAAAGAATAAAAAAGCGTGGGGATATACAATGAAAATCTTCGGTACTGAAATTGGTAAAGACGAAATTTTAAAGAGAGTGGGAGATATAGATCAGCTTGGGGGTATAAGATATTATGAATTTATTGATGGAGTAAGAAGAGGAGTAAGGGCCATTGATATAAAGAGCCCTTGTGGCCTGGATATGACTATTCTACCGGATAGAGGTATGGATATATCCAATCTTTCATATAAATCTATTCCTATCAGCTGGAAATCTGTTACCAGGGAAACTTCACCGGTTTATTATGAGAGCAGGGGGATTGAATGGCTGAGAACTTTCTATGGTGGACTTATAACAACTTGCGGCTTAACTAATATTGGCATTCCCTGTGTGGATAATGGTGAAGAATTAGGTCTGCATGGAAGGATAGCCAATATAAGTGCGGAAAATGTTCTGGCTAATGGAAGATGGGAGAATGATTCTTATATCATGTGGGTACAGGGTAAAGTAAGAGAAGCCAGAGTATTTGGTCATAAATTACAGTTAGAGAGAAAAATCACTACCTGGATGGATATTCCTAGGATAGTGGTTGAAGATACAGTGGAAAATATTGGATACGAGAGATCGCCATTTATGATTCTTTATCATGTGAATATAGGATATCCGGTGATAGATAATGGTGCCAGACTTCTTGAGGGTGAAGCTAAGGTGATTTCCAGGGATAATGAAGCTAAAGATGGAGAAGAAGATTTTGATAAATTCCATGAGCCATTGGAAGGATATAAAGAAAAGGTTTATTTCCATGATATTAAAGCAGATGAAGACGGAAATTCAAATATTGCTATAGTAAATGAGGATTTTGACGTTGGTCAGGGAATAGGTATCTGGTTAAAATTCAATAAGGATAAGCTGCCATTCTTAATTCAATGGAAACAAATGGGAATGGGTGAATATGTATGCGGAATTGAGCCCGGCAACAGTCTGACTTGTGGGAGGAAAGTAGAAAGAAAACATGGAAGGTTAAAATTTATTGAACCTGGAGAGAAGGTTAATTTTAGACTTGAATTTAATATATTGAAGTCAAATAAGGATGTTGATGAATTTAAAGACAGATTTTGCAAATGATAAAAATGTTATAATATAAAATTATGCAAGAATATTAAATAAAATTATATTTTTTTATAAATATTTTAAATTAACGAGATTTTTTACAGGAATTTAACTTGAGCCAGGAAAGTTTTTATTTATCAGTCCGGTTTAAATCAGGAGTTTTAATTGAAAAGCGGTAGAAATAATAAAGTTATTTTAATTGATGGAAATAATATTGCATA
>Ga0307379_10001069_pt1 | contig 43996 bp, 31 predicted proteins | sample UN2MG_FD_202237 | JGI IMG/M metagenome (GOLD analysis project Ga0307379, IMG submission 202237) | Soil microbial communities from Risofladan, Vaasa, Finland - UN-2 | ecosystem: Environmental > Terrestrial > Soil > Coastal area > Acid sulfate soil | place: Finland: Risofladan, Vaasa | collected...
TGTGGATCATCGCCTAACTCGTCTATCTCGTACATCCTGAAACAGCCAGCCGTAATGCACAGTATGAGAGAATAGAGCCGGTTTATGATCGGCTGCTTCGTCTGTTTCCCTCCCCTTCGTAAAGTGAACGATAGATCCTTTTCTAACATGCTATGAAGGCCAATATGATCAAGGAACTTTGCAAATATGAAAAGCCCTCCACGAGATGTTATGTTCTTTCGGTCAAACCTCAGCGCAACGCTTGAAAATCGATTGTCTGTTTTGGTGAAAAGGTGTACAATTTTTTTCACTTTCCAGGTGACCCCCTTTGTCTTTGCCTTGACAGAAGGGTATCATATAATTGGTTGCCTGGAAAGTATTTATTTCATTTCTTGCTAATCTCTTTTCTATTCTAATGCAGAATCTGGGTTCCAATAAAATACCCACTATTCCGGGGCTAATGACAGTAGAGATGAAGCGGATAGTATAATCAACGAGATGAAAGATTTCACGAATGTTGTGAAAATAGAAATACTGCGCTTTCACAACTAAATATCGAGTGTTGACATAAGATGTGAAGCGGAGACTCTCAAGCCGCCTGAGCAGCAAAAGATGGCGAAACCGAGAGAGTTAATATACTAATTACAATTTTGCATTGACTCAAAATAATTATAATATACATTTTATTATGCTAGATTGAAACGGTCACATAATTAAAAGGAGTCACTACTATGTTGTCTGAAAGAATCAAACGGCTCAGATCTACAATTTTAAACTTAGAAAGCATTAATAAAATAATTCCACAGCAGGTCATGTCTTACCAGCCAGATAAAGATAAAAGTCCGATTATAAGACAGGCGGAGGCTGTAAGAGAATTGTTTAATAATGTATCAGTAAATCACATACCCGGAGAAAAAATAGTCGGGAATAATACCACAAAATATTCTCCCCGCCCGAATCACCTGAATGATGAAGATATCGAAGCTATTAGGAAATATCCCGAACGATTTTCCGATTCGGTAATAACTGCGATGGACGAGCATATCTTCTATCTCTGGTCCTTTATACAGGGGCATATCGTTCCTGACAAGGAACTCGTACTGAAAAAAGGATTCAACTCAATTATTAAAGAAATCGAGTTGCGCCTTGAAGATAAGAACCTCGATATAAATCAGAAAGATTTTCTTGAAGCCAGTCTTATTGAAAGCAAAGCCTTTATAGACTATGTGGGTCGTCATGAGGATTATTTTGAGGGACTTGCATCTCGGGCCGTTGATGAGGGAGATAAAGAGTATTATAAGGAACTGGCGGATTTATGTAAAAAAGTACCTGCGAATCCTGCGGCATCCTTCAGGGAAGCTTTGCAATCTGTATGGTTTATGCAGATTGCAACATGGTTTGATGATGTTTCAAATCATTCACTTGGACGAATGGACCAGTATTTATATCCCTATTATAAAGAAGATGTTGAAAATGGCATTCTCACACGTGAAGAAGCCAAAGAACTGTTTTTCGAATTCTGGTTAAAGTTCAATTTAGGGTATAAGCTTCAGGAGCTGAGTGGAGTTAAAATGGGGTTGAGGGCCGATGATCCGGACAGTGCTGAGATTTTAGATAAGAAACAGTATGATCTTTTTGACTCCCGCGATGGAACAACTTGGCTAGCTCTCAAGGCCATCAGTCAAACAAATCATACGGATGATGGGCAGGCGTTGGATATTGCCGGGTTGGATAAAGACGGCAAGGACGCGACAAACGAGATCTCCTGGTTTATTCTTGAAGCCGAGGATGAATTACGGTCTTTCGAGCCAAAATCTGTAATAAAATATACTGATAAAACTGATAAGGGCTTCATGAGAAGAGCCTACGAAATACTCGCAAAAGGATTCGGTATTCCTGCAATTACCTTTCATGAAGCCGGTGTTAGAGGATTAAGGAGCTACGACGGCTTTTTTAAAGAAGAGGATCTCGTAAATTATAGTCACATAGGATGCATAGAACTGGCAATTCCTGGAAAATCATTCACCGACCCGATGAATGCATTCATGAATCTTGCTAAAATCCTTCTCATAACTATTAATAACGGATATTACAACGGAAAGAAGGTGGGTGTCGAATTAAAAGAACCGAATAATTTTGACGAATTCATCAATCACTTTTATTTACAGCTAGATTACTTTGTAGAGCTTTATACAAATACCATGAACGAAGCCGGCCCATTTTACGCTCGCTACTATTCTCGTCCGTTGGTCTCAACCTTGGTTGAAGGCTGTATACAGAAGGCCGTTCCTGTTGATAGTGGAGGATCGACGTACTGGACTAGAGCGATTAATTGTACTGGATTTGCAACTCTTGTCGATTCCCTTTTTTCAATAAAAAAATTAGTGTATGATGAGGGATCCATTACATTAAAAGTTTTTTCACATATTCTGTCGAATAATTATAAGGATGAGGAAGAATTGAGACTGATGATCAAGAATAGAATAGCCAAGTATGGAAACGGTGTAAAAGAGGTTGATGAATTAGCCAGAGAACTAAGTTCAATGTATTCGGAAATTGTTAGAAAATATAAAACATCTATCGGCACTCCTTACCGTCCTGGTATTTACAGCTTCTATGAACCGATCAAATCTATGGGACGAGTTACTGGAGCAACACCGGATGGAAGGAAGGCCGGAGAGGTGTTATCTCTCAACAGTGCACCATACCATGGTGTTATTAAGAACAGTCTTTCCGATGTACTGACATCAGTTACGGCCATTGAGCATTCAAAGGCTGACAATGCAAGTTGCGTTGATGTGCAGCTCAATGGAAAAGTAACACCCGAGGTTATCCAATATATTGTGGAGTATTTGGCGAAGAGGGATGTTTTGTTTGTCCAATTCAATGTTGTTAATAGAGATGATTTGATTAATGCACAAAAAAACCCGGAGCGTTATCAGGACCTTGTCGTAAGGGTAACAGGATTTAGTGCGAGATTCGTCGTCCTGTCAAAAGAAACACAGGATGAGATCATTCAAAGGTCTTATTGGGATTATTAACTCGAAGTTTACGGACAGATAAAAAGCCTTCTGCAGCTGTATCGATGTTCATCATTTTCTTCGGGCCGATACCCGTAACCGCAACAACTTCGTAGGTTCAGAAGACATGGACTCGCAGGGGCGTGAAGGTCAGTAGTATTCACTTATTGGGTGGCCAGTACGTTCGGGACGGTCCTAATTATGGGCCTAATTATTTACTTGACAGAGACATTTTTAATGATAAAATAATTTCACTTTTTCAGCATTTAGTATATTGAATAAAATTTTATTTTTTCTTGACATAAAAAAATTGAATGTTATATTGAGGGACACTTAGTTAAATACATTGAATTAAATTTCTTCAAAAGAAAATACCCATGAGCAGGAAAATGTTGTCAGGCACTGTAATAATTGCGATCGTGGGTAAATACTATACATACCTATAACGGAGAGTTGTAAATGGTGAAACACGAAAAAAGCCCAGAAGAGATGGACAGGATAGAAAGCAAGGAATCCATAGCAGGAAAAATATCCTTTAAAACAATATTTTCCAAGATGAATGTGGTATTAATTCTGGTTGTACTGGTAATAATCTTTGCTGCCATTAACAGTAGATTTTTTTCCTTTCAGAATTTTCAATTTATTCTAAAACAAAGCGCGATTCTGTTGATTGCCGCAGTGGGAGGAACCTTTATAATTCTTATGGGGAGTATAGATTTATCTGTCGGGGGAGTAGCATCCCTGACTTGTGTTGCTTCGGCCATTTTAGCCAATTATCATGCTAATTATCCTTTCGCCGGTGGTATTGTAATCATTGAAAGTATGATTATAGGCATGGTGTTTGGAATGATAAACGGGTTAATACTTGTTAAAGGGAAAATTCCTTCATTTCTCGTTACTCTGGGAATAGGAACGATATCCGGCGGTATCGCTCTCCTTCTCACAGGAGGATTCACCGTTCCCACCTTTACCCCTTCGTTCAGGTGGCTTGGTACAGGCAGTGTTCTTGGGATACCGGCTTTGGGGATAGCCGCGGCCATCATTTATTTCATTGGCTTGTTTATCAGCAATCGTACCCGTTTGGGAAAATATGTTTTTTCGATTGGAGGAGGAGAACAGGCAACCAGATTCTCCGGAGTATCGGTTGACAAGATAAAACTCATTGTTTTCACTATGGCAGGGGCATTTTATGGATTGTCGGGAAGCCTGCTTGCAGCCCGTATCGGAGCAGGATCATCCAAGGCGGGAGAAGGGCTGGTTTTAGATGTTATTGCAGCAGTGGTTATGAGTGGAACTTCTCTAACGGGTGGTGTCGGTAGCCCGGCAAGAACCATATTAGGAGTTTTGATAATAACGGTGCTGGGCAATGGGCTTAACATTATTGGGGTTTCACCTCATGTGCAGGTTGTGATAAAGGGGATTATCGTAATATTGGCAGTATTCACAACCATAGATCGCTCCAGAGTGGTAGTAATGAAATAAAAAATTATTATTCGAATAAGATCTGGATATATCATATCTTCCGGTAGTTTTTTTACTGTTGTTTATCAAGGGCGTTGCCCTTTAATTTTAACTTCAAAGTTTACAAGGAGAAATACGATGAAAAAGTTTTTTACATCAGTGCTAGTTCTTGCTTTTGTTTTCTCCGCAGTTCTTCTATTTGCGGCCGGGAAAAAGGAAGAAACGAAACCTGGAGAGAAGCTTTTACTAGCATGCTCTACAAGGAATTCCGTAAACGAATACTGGTTACACTGGTTTGATGGTGCTGAAGCCGCCGCTAAAGGTCTGGGCGCTGATTATTTAGCTATAAGTGCCGATGATGACGAGGCGAAACAGGTATCGGATGTTGAAGGGGCCATTGTCAGAGGTGTCAAAGCTCTAACAATTATGCCTGCTACTGCTGGAGCTTTAGGGTCTCTGGTGGAGCTATGTGAAAGCCAAGAGGTATATTTCGTTAGTATGTGGGATAGACCTGCGGAGCTTCACCCAAAGGATTACAAATACTGGGTCGGGCACATTACTATGGATACCGTAAAACAGGGGTATATTCCAGCTAAAGAGCTATTCGATGCCCTGGGGGGGAAAGGCAAAATCGTTGCACTGGGCGGTATGCCTGGAACGGGCTCAGCCGAGGACAGGCATGAAGGTCTGAAACAGGCCTTGGCTGAATATCCGGGAATTGAACTCTTAGACTATCAGACTGGAAATTACAGTCGAGTCGACGCTGTTAAGGTTATGGAAGATTTTCTCTCAGCCTATGGTGATGACATCGATGGAGTATGGTCAGCTAATGATGATATGATAGTAGGGGCGGTTGAAGTTTTAAAACCGCTTGGTCTTGCCGGAGGGAAAATAAAAATAGTTGGTTGCGATGCAATCAAGGAGGCTATAAAGGCCATAGTGGCGGGCGATATATATGCAACGGTTTCGGGTGACCCCTGGGATATGAGTGGGCTTGGGATCTGCTACGCCTATAATGCCGCGATGGGGAATATCCTGCCTGAAGATAAGCAAGTTATTTATTTACCGTCACCTGTCGTGGATAGTTCAAACGCTGAAGAATATTATGAATCTTATTTTGCTGGTGAGCGCACAGCAGACTGGAAAGCGAGGGCCGAAGAAGTAAAGAAGTTAATCCAGGAAGCCCAATAAGATAGATTATTGTAGTAAAGAAGAAGACCTGGGGGATTCTATTCCCCCAGGTATGTTGTATTTTATAAAGAAAAGGCAACACGTTAAGGACAGCCGGACTAAACATCCAATGCCATAAAAAGTGGTTATGAGTCATGGGACAATACACTACATAACATCAGTTCTATATTTGATGAAATCGTAAGAGGCTCTGATATGAGTTCAGAAAACATCCTCTTGAAGATGAGAGGGATTGAGAAAAGCTTTCCCGGCGTGAAAGCGCTGCAAAATGTCGATTTTGACCTTTATCCCGGAGAAGTACACTGCCTTGTGGGAGAAAACGGTGCGGGTAAATCTACGTTAATAAAAATAATTTCAGGGGTATATCAATCAGACCTTGGTCAGATCCTTTTAAATGGTGAAGACATTCAATTGCATAACCCCCATTTTGCCCAGGAAATGGGAATAAATACGGTTTACCAAGAGTTAGATCTGGTTCCGACCTTGAACATAGCCGAGAATGTTTTCTTAGGAAAGGAGTTCAATAACTCTCTTGGGCTTCTTGATAAAAAGAGGGCCGAGGAAGAATCTAAACAATTACTTCATGGTTTAGGAATTACTTTTGATGTAAAGCAAAGAGTTCAAGATTTGGGAATCAACTACCAACAGCTCGTTGCCATCGCTAAGGCGCTCTCCAGAAAGAGTAAAATCTTAATTTTCGATGAGCCTTCCGCAGCTTTGAGCCTCGATCAGGTAAAAATGCTGTTTGACACTATCAGAACCCTCAAAAAGAAAGGAATAGGGATTATCTATATTTCACATCGTTTGGAGGAGATATTTGAGATCGGCGATAGGGTCACTATTTTGAGGGATGGTAAACTAATAAAAACTTCAAGTGTTAGTGAACTGGATATTCCTACTTTAATTCGCGGTGTGATCGGCAGGAGTTTAAAGGACCAGTATGTAAAGGAAAGAATAGAAATTGGAGATACCGTATTAACAGTGAAAGAGTTGAACCGTAAGGGCATACTGAAAGATATAAATTTTCACCTCAATAAAGGCGAGATACTTGGTTTCTGTGGTTTAACAGGGTCTGGAAGGACAGAAGTGGCGAGGGCCATTTTAGGAATAGATCCGAGAGATAGCGGAGACATATTTATTGATGGAAGGAAAGTTCGTATTAAGTCCCCTGTCGATGCAATAGAACTGGGGATTGGATTGATTCCTGAAGACAGAAAAGAACAGGGGGTAGTTCTCTGTCGTCCTGTGGGAGAAAATATCGTTCTGCCGCTGCTTAGACAGATATGTACCACTCCGTTAGGCATTGTTAATCGGCGCGTAAGAAAGAAACTGGTAAAGGAAAATATATCAAAATTAAATATAATGACTCCCTCGGCTCAGCATTTGGTTCAAAATTTAAGCGGTGGAAATCAACAGAAAGTGGTTCTGGCAAAATGGCTTGCCTCGCGGTGTAGGATACTCATTTTTGATGAACCTACAAGAGGCATAGATGTGGGGGCGAAGAGAGAAATATACAGAATTATGCATGATTTGGTAAGGCAAGGAGTGTCCATTATCATGATCTCATCCGAGCTCCCTGAGCTACTTGCACTAAGTGATAGAATATTGATAATGTCTGAAGGCAGTATTGTTGAAGAGTTGTCTTGGGATAATGCGACACAGGAAAAATTGCTGGAGAAAATGGGCCGTCGAAAAACGTGAAATGTATAATGATCTCATCCTTAATGACATGAACATTAGATAAATTTTTAGCTGTTATAATACAATATCACACTATTACAGATCCTTACTGTAAGAATAGACACTCAGGGGGTATCGTATAATGAAATTGGCAATTAACGGCGGGCAAAAAGGTTTTCCAGAGAATGTTAAACTATATGACTGGCCTATAGTTACAGAGGAAGATATTGCCGCTTTTCACAGGGTCATCGACAGTAGGGATTTCTGGGGAAAAGATAATCCTGAAGTAATGGCACTGGAAAAAGAGTACGCCGAATATACCGGGATGAAACATTGTCTCGCGGTGAATAGCGGTACAGCAGCTATGCATGTATGTGTTGCAGGGATAGGGTGTGGTCCTGGAGATGAAGTGCTCGTTCCTTCCTTGACCTTCTTGGCATCTGCGACAGCTGTGCTTCATCATAACGCGATTCCTGTATTTGTTGATATAGATCCGCAAACCTTCAACATCGATCCTTCAAAAATAGAAGAAAAGATTACTGACAGAACTAAAGCTATTATGGCAGTTGATTATCATGGTTTGCCTGCAGATTATGATGATATTCGAGCAATTGCAAAGAAACACGGATTGATTGTAATCGAAGATGGTGCACAGGCCGGAGGAGCAACGTACAAAGGAAATAAGGTTGGGACCCTGGGAGATGTCTGCGGTGCAAGTATTATGCCTTTAAAACCTTTCCCATCGGGAGGAGAAGGTGGGTTGTTTACCACAAATAATGAAGGTTATCGTGACCTTGCCGACATGGTGAGAATGTTTGGAGAGATCGTCACCAAAGGGAAAGAAAGAGAATACAATGCTTATTCTATGGGCTGGAATTATAGAATAAGCCCATTTTCAGCCGCGATGGCTCGCAGTCAGTTGAAGCGTTTGGACGATTATCTTAAGACACGGAGGGAAAAAGCCGCATATATATCAAAAGGACTGTCTGAGCTGGGCGGTTTGATTCCACCACACATACCCCAAGACAGGACTCATTCGTATTATATATACTACTTCAAGGTGGATCCCGAAGCGGCAGGGTTGGATATTTCCCCCGGAAGATTTCGGCAGGCATTACAGGATATTCTGCGAGCTGAGGGTGTTCCAGTCAAAATATCACAACGTACGCCAATCCCTGGACAAACTTTATTTCGAGTAAAAAAGGGATATGGTAAAGGTTGTCCATGGACATGCCGGTACAGCCACGATGTTTCATATAATATTGAAGATTATCCAGCAACACTGGATGTGCTTGATCGATCATTGGCATTAGATGTACGATTTATCAATCCTCTTACATCGAAAGATGTTCAGGATAAACTTCTGGATGCATTCAGAAAAGTGTTCGACAATTTAGACGAAGTTGCGGCGTACGCGAAGAAACTCGAATATGTTCCTCTATGGGAAAGCTTTTCTGATCTTCCGCCAAAAGAACGAATAGTCGAATTTGTGGCAGATAATCTGGACAGGAGATTTCAGAAATAAAAGCTCATCAGGAGATAAAGTATATTTTAATTCGCTCGCGTCGTGATGAGCGCAGCTGAAATAGCATGCCCTATTGATAACAGAGGGTTTTTTCACATTTGGGTCGGCATTAGCTGCTTTAAGGGCTATAGTGAGCTGATTCTGCAATATTATTATAGTCTCAGCACATTCTTTTTCATTACGTAATATGAAAACGCTGCGCCTTCCGATACAATCCGGGATCATATGCCGGAGAACAAAACCTTAATTGGGGGTGCACGCGATGCGGTTTATCCTATTCGATTCACAAACAAACGATACTTGCTGGCTTCAATCGAAGATGGTGATAGCTGCAAGGTATTTGAGACGCATAAGGTGCCGTAAAGGTTTTTTCAGTCGTGGTAACTCGGGATCATCAGTGGTTATTGAACCTTGGGGCAACTGGCGTTGGATTTTCAATGAGATTGAAGCTGCAGGTTTGGTATCATAACCGGTGCATGCCAGAAGACGAAGATGATGCTTGCCGTGGTAAACAAGGCCAACAAATCGATGCCTTAGTATTGAACCGCTTGCAGCATGTGGGCACATTGTCAACAGTGTGGATACCACCTTGTGGGCTTCGGGATCAATGAGAGCTATTTCGGATACGAATGGTGCGTACACGGTTGGAATACCGTATTCATGCGGTGCTGCGCAAATATGGGTTCGGTGGGAATTTCCGTGGTGGCGGGATTTCAATCGGCATCTCAGAGGCTGCGAATACGATATGTCTGAATCGAAGCCGTAACCATAAGCAGGCTGTATGCATAGATACGGAATAAAAGAAGACATCAGAAAGCTATTGGGTTGCACGGCACCTGGCCGGAACGGGATACTGGACCTTAAAAAAAGGACTCTATCCATGGCTCCGATAAGTAAAAAGGCGAGATGCACCTGTTATGGAAAAAGAGGGTTTGTGCATGATATTTATACACTACCAATAAATGAGGAGCAGCATTTTCAGATATGGACAGCAATGAGTGTTAATATTCAATAAACTTGATCTATGATGTTCGGGTCATTTACATGCTTTTAGCGGATCATATGTTAAATAATATAAGGAGAACATAAATATGCAGAAGGTTTTTGTATTTTACAGATTGAAACCAGGGGTAACGGTAGAAGAGTATCGGAAGTGGTCTCTAAGTCTGGACCAGAAGGTAACGCCATTTCAGCCCGGTGTTCATCGATTTGAAGTCTATGAGATTGAAGGAGCAGAGGTCGGGGAGTCACCTTACCAGATTGTGGAAGATATCGATGTTGATAGCTGGGAGGCGTGGCAGAAAGTTGTAAAGAGCGAGGCAATGAAGGAGGTTGTTGAGTCATGGGGAAGGTACGGAGATGAATCAACCCTGAAAGTAGTATATGGGAAAAAGGTAAAATAGTTATTCACCGGGACGTAGAAATAGTCGGAACAATGAACAGAAAAGGGAGTTTACATGGATCTTAATTTGGTAGATAAAGTTGCAGTGATTACTGGTGCAAGTAAGGGTATAGGATTGGCAGTAGCGAAAGCTTTGGCCCAGGAAGGTGTCCATATTGCTTTCTGCGGAAGAAAGAAAGATCAGCTGCTGAAAGCAGAGGGTGAAATTAAGATGTACGGTGTTAAGGTCCTCGGATACAGCGCCGATGTTACACGACCGGAAGATATAAACAAATTCGTAGAAGCGATAAAAGATACATTCGGAGGGACGGATATTCTTATCAACAATGCAGGAGAAGGAACCGGGGAAAAAATCATGGAAGCCCCTGATGAGAAATGGCAATACTTTTGGGACCTTCATGTAATGGGAGCCATCAGGATGTCTCGCGGACTTATTCCTTTCATGCGTGAGCGAGGCGGTGGTGTAGTGATCAACACAGCTTCTATTTGTGCAAGACAACCCCTTATCGAAGAAAACGATTTCGAACCAGTATATAATGTCACAAAGGCAGCCCTTTCAATGTTTTCCAAATGTTTGGCACATGAAGTTATAAAAGATAATATACGTGTAAACTGCATTAACCCCGGACTCATCGACACACCGGACTGGCACAGGACTGCTACTTATCTTGGAGAAGAAATGGGGCTGACGGCTGAAGAATATCTGGATAAGGTGGCCAAAGACTATACTCCTATCGGGCGTTTTGCTTCCGCAGAGGAACTCTCTAATTTCTACGTTTTTCTTTGTTCTGATAGGGCTAGCTACTGTGTTGGCTCTACATACTATGTAGATGGCGGTTGGCTGAAAGTTGTTGGGTAGAAGATATAATTTCCGCCCCTTCTTTATAATATGGAGTGTGGAATGTACAGCTTTGAGGGATTATGTAACTCTCTTTTTTCTGCATCACCGCGGAATCGAAAGTGTTTTACGATTTACCTTTCAAGGGATTTCAAATACAGCTCGACATGTTTGTTTAATTGTTAAAATAAGGGCTTTCGCTGATACGGATTGCTGGAAAGAACTGATATGATGCTGTGGCTCAGCAATACCCTGAGATGACCAGGTGAGGGCCGATTAGGGTTTATTGCCGGCCCCGTGGGTCGCCATTCGGTGAACAAGAGGGGGATGGCGCTGGGTACGCAAGAAACGCCCCAAGGGAAAATTACCCTGCCGAGACTTGTCTTTGCAAGAGCCGGAGTGCCGGTTTTCCCGAACAGATTTCGGAAAGATGAAATTGGCTGCAATCACGTTTTTTTCCTCAACGAACTCCTTGCTTGATATGAGACTCTTTAATTTCAGGCACCTCAATTATTTCAACAACCCGATTCATTAACGTGCCCCCGTTTCATACTGATCGAATGCTACTATAACCCACCTGGCGGTTTTCCGACAAATATTTTTATTTGACAAGACAACATAAAATATTTATCCTTGTTAAAATTTTACGAGAGGGCAAGGGTATCAAAAAATAGAATGAAAGGGCTCTTTAAAACCGCCGAGGGATTTGGAAATCTGGAAATAAGGGAAACTCCCGATCCAAGGCCTTCACATGGAGAGGTTGTTATTGAAGTGAAGGCTGCCGGTATATGCGGGTCGGACCTACATATTTACCAATGGGATACAAAGCTGCCTTTAAACCCTCCTGTTATAATCGGTCATGAGCTCTCCGGCATAGTAGCGGAAATCGGTGAAGGGGTTACGGGATGGGAGATTGGTGAACGCGTTACCGTAGAGCCCTCGGCGCATGTGTGCGGCAGATGTCTTTACTGCAGGACCGGCTTCTACAACCTCTGCCCAGAAAGAAGGGTGATGGGCTTCTGGTTCAACGGTGCTTTCGCACGCTATGTTGTAGCTCCGGCTTTTCGGCTCCACCGGTTACCCGAGAATGTAGATTTTCATGAGGGCGCCCTCACAGAACCGCTCGCATGCAGCGTGCATGGTGTCGCTGAGCTGACAGACATAAGTGTGGGAGATATTGTAGTTGTGAGTGGTCCGGGAACGATTGGACTGTTTTCTGCACAAATAGCGCGCGCCCACGGCGGAAGAGTAGTAGTAATCGGAACAGGAGTAGATGAGGAACGCCTGAAAAAGGCGGATGATTTGGGTGTGGCGTACACGATAAACCTGGAAAAGTACGATCCGGTCGCTTTTGTAAGAGATCTGACAGATGGTCTGGGGGCTGATGTCGTGCTTGAGTGTTCTGGAAGCCAGGCAGCTGTAGAGATGGGGCTGGAACTGGTCAGAAAGCAGGGAAAATATACCCAGATTGGCCTTTTCGGTAGATCGATACAGGTTGATTTCGAGAAAATAGCTTATAAGGAGATCAAGGTGACAGGATCTCTCGCCCAGAGATGGACGGCCTGGAAAAAGGCTCTTCAACTTATGTCACAGGGAATAGTCAGAACAAAGCCCATTATATCAGACGTATACCCGCTTTCGGAATGGGAGAAGGCATTTGCCCAGTTTGCAGAAAAGAAGGGACTGAAAATCCTCCTCGAACCAGGCTTATAACAGGCAAATGTATCACGGCACTTAATGATGGACAGAGCCATGTCGTGAATCAACACATACTTCTTTCACCTGCAATGGCTGTTTGTTTGAAAGTTTTTCAAGCATCCGACCCTCTGCTATGGCCCCCGAATCAGCCGTCACTTCAACTATAACAGAAATACCTCCCCCTTACTGAACTGTATATACAAGATTACTCGCGGGCAGTCATGCGAATATAATCTACATTACTTTCAGGTTTATTATGATACGACAATCGAATTACCCGCAGGAGCTCTCCATGGAAAAATTACCCTTTCCTCTCCCGCTTCAACAGGTTCTCGTGGGCTCACCTGTAACAAAACTGCACTTTCCAACCGTATCACTGTTTTTATCGATGCATTCGCCTATATCAAAATCCCGTCGGCCGATAGCTTCTCACCTTTTTCCAACTACGTCTTAATGTAGGAGTACCGTAACCCTGAATACCAACCTGCCATGTTCAGACAGTATTCCTCTGTCGGCTTTCTCTCGAGTATAATCCGTTATAAGTATCTCAATATCATCAGTTTGATAGTCACTTCCGGATCTGTTGACGGCTGCCCCAGGGGGAAGAAATGCTCCCTGTAAAGATCCCACATAAAACCCAGATCTGGTACACAGTCTAAATGCCGTAGGATGTAATTCTCTGGAACCACAGTTTTAATATAACCTGCTACATTCGGGCTGGGAGCAACCCGGTAGATAATCATGAGCTCGGCAACAGCCTCGATACCCGTGTTACATTTAAATTGAACTTCCTGTATTTTCGGAACCGTTTTCCTCACCGGTTTATCAGCATGAAGAAGACGAAGATCGCGAGCATACCGGCCGAGATAGAGAGGTAGGGTTTCAGTCCCAGAATAAAGAACAGATACCCGAATACGATAGTGACGAAAAATGCTACGAGTGAGTAGCCTATCTGGGACGTAAAGTGCCCGAGAAGAGGAGACTCAGACGAAGCGGTTGATATGATGAAGAGGGGTGAGAGCGGAGAGTTGATGTCGCCAAATGTCGCACCTGAGAACGATGCTGCAATCGAGGCAAACATTACATCGTCCAAAATGAGAGGGTGGGGAAGGTAGAGGCTCGTGATCTGCACTGCGAGCGGAGTGACCGTTGCCACGGTGAGCAGCGATGAGCCGCTTAAAAAGCTCACCAGGGAGGAGCCGACGAATATCAGCATGGGAAGCAGGCTATAGGAGAGGTTTGTATTTCTCAAGATCCCTATGATGGAGAAGAGGCCGAGCTTTCTTGCTAGAGCTGCCATCGACATCGAGAGGACGAGGTAAATCAACGTAAGGAAGAGGGCACCTTTTCTGTCCTTCCACTTCCTGTATCGGTCGTATGAGACGGACCGGGTGATGAGTGAGAAGAGAAATATGAATATGATTCCAGAAAAGAGTGCAATAATAAATGTCCTCTGGTAGCTTCCGAAATCCCACTCCGGTTTTCCTGCCTTGCCGAAGGAGAGCAGGAGCACCACGGTTGCCAGGAATATGAAGACGGCTGCGGCCCCTCCGTAGAGAGAAAGGTCACCTTTCTGCTTCCTCGGCTGGTGTGTACCGAGCCCAAAAATTACCGGCCCCTGCGTGTCACCAGCGGATTCATACCTTTTCATGAAGAGGATATCCTTCTTCAGTATCACTGAAGTGAGGGCAACGAACAACGAGAATATGTTGTAGTATTGAAAACCGAGGCTCCTGTAAAGAGCAGCAAGGGGCGAGTAGCTTATTCCAACGCTACTAAAAGCACTGCCGATCGCCGCGATTCCAAGAGGGAGGAAGGTGGTGATGGGAACGAGTGTCCAGAGCGATGCCCCGATCGTATTGACAAGGTACGCATGTTTGCACGGGGAGAGAGATTTCGAGTCTACAAAGGGCTTTGAAAAGATCCCGACGAGGAGAGACGATAGGTTCCTTTCTATGAACAGGGCCGAGCCCGAAAGGAGGAGCAGGTATTCCAGCCTCTGGCCCTTTTTCCCCATCCGTGAGAACAGCTTTCGCAAAGAGAAAAAAAAGCCGCTCTTGTCGAGTAGGGAAAAGAGAATTATAGACTCCACGATGATGATGAGCAGGAAGATGTTTTCAGCATTAGTGAGGGTGTTGGTGATGATGCTGCCGGAGATGTTGAGAAACCCCATCAGAGGATTAAACCGGGAGCTTAGAACCGCCCCCAAAAAGAGCCCCCCGAGCAGCGGTAGTATGACGTCCTGTTTCCAGAGGAGAAAGCCGATACTGAGAATAAAAGGGAGGAGACCGATGATTCCGAAGTTGTTCAAATATGCCTCCCATGGTGCAGTTAATTGCAGAAAGAGTAACCCATTACCGGGATTTGCCGGTGTCGGGGGATTTCAGACGATCCAGGGAGTTTTTTAGTCTCCCCAATACCCTCTCTTTGCCGAGAACCCTCATTGTCTCGAATAGCCCCGGAGAGACCGTTATTCCTGTCACCGCGATACGGATCGTCATGAATACCTGACCTGTTTTGTATTGTAGGGTTTCGACGAGTAACCTGAGGGCTTGTTCTATCTCGCTGTCTTCGAAACGTTCTATAGTCCGTACCGCAGATATTGTCTCTTCGAGGATCCGAGCGGCATCGGAGCTCACGAGCTTTTTTGGAACCAGAAGCTCCATCTTCGGTACCTCGTAGAGATCATCGAAAAAGTAGAAGATCTGGTTTCTTATCTCCCCCAGGTGTTTCAGCCGCTCCTGGATGAGAGGTATTATCTCGAGTATGTAATCACGGTATCTGTCGGGCTCTTCCGGCGGCACGAAGCCCTGTGCTGCGAGGTACGGCAGCAAAAGCTCATAGAGCTCTTCAGGGGTTTTTTCACGTATGTATACCCCGTTGAACCAGTCGAGCTTTTCGTAGGAGAAGACGCAGGACGACCGGTTTACCCTTTTCAGATCGAAGGACCGGATGAGCTCTTCGGTACTGAAGAATTCGGTACGGTCGTCGAGAGACCATCCCAAAAGGGCCATGAAATTGACGAGCGCATCAGGAAGATACCCCCGCTCACGGAACTCTCGTACCATCGTTGCACCGTGACGCTTGGAAAGCTTCCCCCCTCCCTCTCTCAGTATCACAGGCACATGGGCGAAAACCGGCGGTTCCCATCCGAATGCGCTGTAGAGGAGAACATGCTTCGGGGTGCTCGAGATCCACTCGTCACCCCGGATCACATGGCTTATTCTCATGAGGTGGTCGTCTATGACGTTTGCAAGATGATAGGTCGGGAATCCGTCCGATTTCAGCAGGACAAAGTCGTCAATGAGCTCGTTTTTTGTCGAGATCTCCCCTCTTATCTCGTCGATGAACGCCGTCTCACCGGAAAGAGGGATCTTCAGTCGCACTACACAAGGGTCACCGTTTTCCTCGTGACGCCGGATCTCTTCTGCGGAGAGGGTCCTACAGTGACGGTCGTATCCCTGGCCCTTGTTCTTTTCCCTCAGGCTTCTAAGCCTCTCGGGTGTGCAGAAGCAGCGGTACGCATGGCCACTTTGGAGCAAATTATCTGCATGCTCCCTGTAAATGGATTTCCGCTCTGACTGGAGATAGGGTTCGTGCACGCCCCCGATATCCGGCCCTTCATCCCAGTCTATTTTCACCCAGCGCAGTGATTCGATGATGTCGTCGAGGGCACCTTCAACGAGACGGGAACGATCGGTATCTTCTATCCTCAGTACAAATTCTCCGCCTCTGTTTCTCGCGAAAAGCCAGGAGAACAGGGCGGTACGCAGGCCCCCTATGTGGAGAAAGCCTGTCGGGCTCGGTGCAAATCTTGTTCTGATGCCGCTCATATAGCTCTCCGTCAGAGGTTAATATAATACCGATTCAATAAAAGAGTTGAAAAAACATCCTCTGTGCCATACATTAGAAAAAGATACGGAGAGACAGAGCATGGAATATTTCATTGTCAGAGGTCCTTCGCGGCTGAGTGGGGAGGTCACGCCGAGCGGTAACAAGAATGCGGCGCTCCCTATCCTCGCCGCGACGCTGCTCACAGACGAGCTTGTTACGCTTGAAAATATACCGAAGATAAGAGACGTCGAGGTGATGATCGAGCTTTTGAAAGGTGTGGGGTCTGAGGTCCGGTGGAAGGACGAGAACACCGTGATCGTACAAACCCATCTGCCGAAAGATAGAAAGATCCGTCTCAAAAAGGAGTGCGCGTGTGACATCAGGGCCTCGATACTGTTTGCAGGTCCCCTCCTCGCGCGGGGAAAGAGCGTACATTTCCCACCTCCAGGCGGGGATGTCATAGGGCGGAGGAGGCTCGATACTCATTTCTACGCCCTCAAATCTCTCGGTGCGGATATACGTACGGAAAAGCAGGGGTTCCTGGTAGAGGCACGGCCGCTCGTCGGGACCACGATCTTTCTCGACGAGCCGAGCGTGACTGCAACGGAGAATGCGATTATGGCGAGCACCCGTGCGGACGGAGATACTGTGATAAGAAACGCGGCGAGCGAACCGCATGTTCAGGACCTCATCTGTTTTCTCAACTATATCGGTTCCGATATCGGAGGAACGGGGAGTAATGTACTCGAGGTCCGGCCGAAAAGAGAGCTCGGAGGAGGAACGTGGAGGATCGTAAGCGATCACATCGAGGTTGGAAGCTTTATCTCCCTCGCTGCCGTAACAGGGAGCGAGATAACGATACGAAACGCCTGTACCCGGCACCTCCGGATGATCCAGTACTACTTTTCGAAGCTCGGAGTGCAGATCGACATCCGCGCAAGCGATGTCGTTGTTCCGGGAGGGCAGACGCTCGTTATAAAAAACGATCATTTCGGCGAGATACCGACCATCTACGACGCACCGTGGCCCGGGTTTCCGACAGACCTCACGAGTATTGCGGTGGTCACGGCAACGCAGGCGGCAGGCACCGTACTGGTCTTCGAGAAGATGTTCGACGGGAGGCTGTTCTTCGTCGATAAGCTTTCCAGCATGGGTGCCAGGATCGTGCTTTGCGACCCGCACCGCGTGGTTGTCTCCGGGCCCTCAAAGCTGTACGGTACTCAGCTCACCAGTCCGGACATACGGGCCGGGATGGCGCTCCTCATCGCGAGCCTCTGTGCAGATGGTGAGAGCACCATCTACAACATCGGGCAGATAGACCGCGGCTACCTGAGGCTAGAGGAGAGGCTGAAGAGACTGGGGGCCGATATAGAACGGGTGAAAGAGTAAAACCCACTGATACGAGTCATCTTGATGAAAACGAACCTGAAACTTACCGTAAATACGGCATCAGTAATCCTCCTTTTTATGTCTCTCACCCTTTTTTCGGTCTACCTTTTCTACACACGGGACATTACCCGCCGCCAGGCCGATTACAACAGAGAGGTTGCAAAGTTCATCGTTACGATTGTCGACGAGCGACGGACTGCTGCCGGCGATAAACTGGTCCATGAGGCTGTTGCCGATGCCGTCTTCTTCGCTGCGGACTACTTTGATCTCGAAAGGAATGTGAGGGTTCTTGTTTTTCTCTCCCAATCAGGAGAGGTTGTGTACCCGTTCTCCGTATCCAGCGCTTCGGTCGAAAACGCGCTTTTAGAAAAGACCAAAGGATCTCCCGAGGGAAAGCTGCATTCAGGGGACACGCTCGGATATTACGTACGATACGGGACCCCCGAATTCACCTTCTTTATCTACACTACGGCAAGCGACCTCTACCTGTACAGGAATCAGCTTCTGTACATCGTTATCGGGTTGTGGGCCCTGTGTGCCGCCACCATGATACTCGCGCAGAGAGGTGTAATGATACGGTGGAAGTTCCTGCTCTCCGAGCTCCGGGCCAGGTTCGAGGGCGGCCCGCTGCGCAAACAGAAGGAACGTGAGGGCATCCCCTCCCGGTACGGATATGAAGCGGTTGATATTCTGAAGGGGTTCAACGGACTCATCAATAACTCGGCTTCGGTGTTCGCCCGCCTGGAGGGAAAGCTGAAGGAGTGCCTCACGCAGAGGGAGAATTTAAAGAAGCTTGTGATTCTCTATAAAAAGTATGTCGAGGACGAGGAGCTTCTCGGATACAGCGAAGAAAACATAGACGAGGTAATGAGCAGGCGCCAGAGTGTCGCCTCTCTCACCGCAGAGCTCGTGGGGTTTTTCGGTCCCATCGGGGATCTCTACCCGCAGGTTATTACGGAAGAGCTCAGCAGACTGTACTCCTTCATGAAGAAGGAATCCACGGGAAGCGGCGGAATGATCAACTATTCGAGCGGCTACCGCTTCAATGTCGTATACGGGGTTCCCGGGACTGACGGGGACGCATTTCTCCATGCAGTAAAGGGAGCAAAGAGCCTGCTTGAGTGGATCGACTGGAGGAACAGGTCAGACAACAGGAGCGGGGTAAAATGGGAGGTGAAGATGGGCCTCTCGTACGGTACTGCCGTGACTGGAACGATCGGGGATTCATATGTGGCTGTCGGCGAGGTCGTCGAGAATTCGAAAAAAATGCTCGATCATGCGATCTATTACGGTGTGCCTCTTGTGACGGATTCGGAATCAAAACTCAAAAGGCTCGAAGGTTTTCAATTCAGGACCCTCGATTTAGTGAACACAGGAAATGATTCCCTCCCCGAAACCTACGTCTATGAAGTTTTCCTTACAGACCGGCGCGGTATCGACCATGCGATAAAACTGTACAGTCACGGACTGGAGATGTTCCTTGAAGGACGGTATGACGTTGCGCTTTACGATTTCAAAAAGGTCAACAAACTGCTTGAAGAGGATCCGCCCTCACAGCTCTTTTTACAGCGGTGTGAGCGGATGATTAAAGGTTGACCCCTCCCTCCTAACCCCCATTTCTCACAAAACTCTTTAAATATTTGGACATAGGGGGGTTCAATCCCCGTTTCTCATGACCAACAGCAAACTGCAAGTAATTGGGCTTTAATTCCCATTCCTCATGTACAACCATAAATAGGAAGGTCAATACCCATTCCTTTACGAAGGAATGGGTATTTAGGCGCTTTCCTCACCATAAACATTATTTTTTACATGAAAATACAAACTACTATCATATCATCACTAAGCTCCGTTGATATGCAATTTGTGAGAAAACCGCACTAAACCCCATTTCTTACTATTCGGTAATGTCCTGTGTTCGACGCTCCAACTGATAATCACAATAACATCCGTAATAATGGGGGCTTTCGTCACGCAGATTTGAGGAAAGTTCTGATATACGAAATGGGGATCAGGGATCGGGATGTGAAGTTCTTACCATGATCTCGAAGGCCTCATACTTCGTATTGCACCCTGTCAGTCTCTTTCTGCGGTCGGGATTCTTTATGGCGAGAGTAAGCTTGGCAAGGATCCGGAGGTACTTCTCCTGCTGGTTCTCCGGGCCTGCGATGAGAAATATAAGGTGTGTGGGCCTGTTGTCCAGGGAGTCCCAGTCAACTCCTCGTTTGTGTATCCCTATCGTTATGAAGAAATCATCTATTCCGGCCATCTTGACGTGAGGTATCGCAACACCATACCCTATGCCTGTGCTCATGATGGCGTCCCGTTTTAAAAGGGCGCTTTTAAACCCCTGCACATCGTCGACCCTACCGTCGGCCCTCGATATCTCTATCAGCTCGTCTATTGTCTCCTCCTTTGTGGAAGAGACGGTGAATATGATCCGGTTGAGACTGAGGTGGTCTCCCAGGTTTATTTCCATATTTTATCCTCTTTGATTTTTAACACCAAAACCATGGCATACGTTTTTTATGAAAGGTCCCTGAATCTGGATTCGGCAACCTCCTGACAGCGGTCTTTAAGCCGTTCCTCGTCGATCGTAAGCAGTCTTGCGTTATCTACTACGATCCTCCCGTCGATTATTACGGTATGAACGTCTCCGGCGGTGACACAGCTCGTAAGGAGCTGCAGGATGTTCGACTGTTTTCCGTGATAATGGGGGATGAGGTGAGCTCTGTCGAGGTCTATGAGCACGAGGTGCGCCAGCTTTCCCCTCTCTATGGACCCGATCTCCTTTTCCATCCCGAATACCTCGGCACCTCCGATGGTAGCAGCTCGGAGCACACTATAGGCATCCATGGAGGATGCTCCGTACGTTACCCTCTGAAGAAGCATGAGCGTCCTCATCTCGCGGAACAAGTCCGCCGAATCATTCCAGAGGGCGCCATCCGTGCCGATACCGACCGGAATCCTCTTCTCCATGAGCTTTACGACAGGAGCTATTCCGTCCGCGATCTTCATCTCTGCGGCGGGGCAGTTCACTATCCTTGCTCCTGAGTTCTTCAGCATTCCCATATCCGATTCCTCGATATATACGCCGTGGGATCCGATGATGCGCGGCCCAAGAACACCGAGCTCATGCAAAGCCCCCACAGGAGAACGCCCGAACTGTTTTTTGATAATATCCACCCTCCACGTAGTCTCCGCAAAGTGGAGTTGTACGAGGGTGTCGAGCTCCTCGGCCCAGGACAGGAGTTGTTTCAGCAGGTCCGGATCGAAATCTTCTTCGGCGGGAAACTCGACGATCGGCAGAAAGCCGGCCTCACGCAGAGCTTTCGCTTTTCTGAAGTACTCTTTTTTTTCTATCCGCTCGCCGGTGAGGAAATTTTTCCTGTAGTCGAGAACCACAGCCCCCCGTACACCGACATCATGGAAAGGTGAGATGAGATCGTCTTCGTAGTGCCAGAACGGGACATCGCAGATGAATGTCGTTCCTCCTCTTACTGCTTCCGCATACTGAAGGAGGCGGGAAAGGTGTCTCGCCTCACGGTCGAGCTCTTTGTTGAACCAGCCAGTTTCGGACACAAAGGAGTCGTGATCCTGCTCGTAGAGGGTCAGTCCGTCGCCGAGGCCCCGTGCGAGGGTGACATCACAGTGGATATGCCCGTTTACGAGGCCCGGGATTGCCGCCATTTTCCTGCCGTCTATGACTCTGTCATTATCTTTCGGCCTCACACCGCTCTTCGAGATATGCTCGAACCTCCCGTTTTCGATAAGCAATGTTTGCCTCTCGATCTCTCCTTTAGGGTTCATGGTAACTGTAAGCACGTCTTCTACGATGATCCTCATCCGCGGTCCTCGCGATTTGATATCGTGATCTTAAAATCTTTTGTTATATTTACTTCTGATTTTCTTGCCTTTTTGGCAAGAAAATATTTTAATCAAGAATGTGGCTTGTCCACATTAGGTCTCGATCGTATCGATAATATAGTATACCAAAAGGTGTACGAGAAGTGCAATTCTCGTGCAAAAGGAGGAGATGGGACGGACAATGAGGCTGAAAGAGATAGTACGGCAAACCGGCTGCTGCTCATACAGGGGGAGTGCAGATCCCGAGATAACACAGGTGAGCACGGATTCCAGGACCGTGAAGGATGGGGCACTTTTCATCGCAGTCGAGGGTTATAAAGAGAGCGGAAAGAGGTATATAGATGACGCTGTCAGCAAGGGGGCGAGGGCCGTTGTTTTTGAAAAGAGGACGGGAAGCGGGGAGGCGCCTGTAATGAGCGTCCCGGTGTGCCATACTGAAAATGCACGCAGGGCTGTTCTGCTGATATCGAGGGCGTTCTTCGGCTACCCGTCGAAAGATCTCACACTGATCGGCGTGACAGGGACGAACGGGAAGACAACCGTGACCTACCTGCTTGAGGCGATACTGCGGGAGGCCGGAAAATCCCCCGGGGTTATAGGAACCGTCTCATACAGGTACAACCATGTAGAGAAGAAAGCCAACAACACGACCCCTGATCCGATCGTGATACAGTCTCTTCTCAAAAAGATGCACGAGGGAGGAACGAGCCACCTCATCATAGAGGTTTCATCGCACGCGCTCTGCATGGAGCGCATCTTCCCCCCTGATTTTGATCTGGCCGTGTTCACAAATCTCAGTCAGGACCACCTCGATTTCCACGGCACGATGGAAGATTACTTCAATGCTAAGGCTATACTGTTTCGCGAGCTGCCCGAGGATGCGGCCGCAGTAATCAACATCGACGACGAGTACGGACGGAGGCTCGATAGGATGGTGAAGGGCGAGGTGGTGACGTACGGAAAGGGCGCTGGGGCAATGGTCCGCGGTGAAACAAAGAGTCTTGCGGTAGAGGGGTCTCTGTTTTCCATTAACGGCTACCCTTTTACCACGAACCTCATAGGCCTTCACAATATCTACAATATACTTGCTTCGTATGCAACAGCAAAAAAACTGGGTATCGATGACGATACCATCTCGCGTGCGCTCGCGAATGTCACGCGAATCCCGGGACGGTTCGAGAGAGTAGGAGAGGCGGAAGATATTCACATCTTTGTCGACTACGCTCATACTCCTGATGCACTGAGCAAGCTTCTTGATGCCGCACATGAGCTCCGGCCCAGGAGGATAATAACGGTCTTCGGATGCGGAGGCGACAGGGACAGGACGAAGAGGCCGCTCATGGGCAGGGTCGTTGAGCAAAAGTCCGACATTGCCATCGTCACCTCAGACAACCCGAGGACGGAAGACCCCGCTGCTATCATCGAGGACATCAAAGAGGGTCTCAGGAAGGATAACCACATCGTCATCCCCGACAGAAAGAGCGCGATTTTTCGTGCCGTGGAGCTCGCGAGGAAGGACGATATCGTACTCATAGCCGGCAAAGGGCATGAGGATTATCAGATCCTCGGTGACAGGACGATTCATTTCGACGATAGGGAGGTTGCGCTCGAAGCGCTGAAAGGTCTCTGAAGATAGTCAATGTTTGTGTAGGTGTTATCTTTTTATACTCTTCCGGTGTAAAATCTTGCTTATGGTGCTGAGAAACAGATTTTGAGCTGCCGTCAAATTGTATCGTGAATCCGGGGTCAACTCATTGTTATCGATGTCGAGGGTTCAGTGGCAGGAGGCGCAGTTACCACCACTGCAGGAGCTGCACCCGGAGCTCGCGCTTTCAGATGGTGACGCTGTTCCCCTGCAGGCAAATGTACTGAAGAGCTTTGAAACCTTGCGGGAGTTGCACTGGGGGCAGAGGGTGCTCTCTTTATAACCTCTCACCAGTTTTTCGAACTGATGGCTGCAGTCCTTGCAGAGGTACTCGTACACTGGCATGAAAGCCTCCTCGATCTGCCGGTAATCGTTAAACTGTCTGTCTTTAAAGATAATAAATGTATCACGCAACCGCAACAATTGATTTTTAAAGAATATATAAAACAGTATTTGACATTGAGTTAACCTTGGCATATTATGGGAACCATGTACTACAGAAAGAGGCTGAAAGAGAAAAGGAAAAAGGAGAAACGGCCGTTCGAGACCATTGTTCGGGCAGTTGCGACCGGTATCTTCATAGGAAGTCTCCTGCTGAATGTTGTTTTCATCGTGACGATCCTCCTAATGGGCGCCGCCTCCAAAATGACAGGTGAAAGGGGCAGGAGGGAAGCTGGGTATGAGAAGGTGTATATAGACAACGGCCCTGTCGTTTTCCGGGAGGAAAGAGAGACTGAGATCGCTGTAATCAGGGTAAGCGGATTTATCTCGGAGTTCGATCGAAGGGAAGGCCTCCTGGATTACATCGAAAACCCCGTCGGCGCGGTCAGCCGGCAGCTCGGTCTCATCAGGGAGGACCCGAAGATCAAGGGCATTCTTCTCGTCATTGACAGCCCCGGAGGAACGGTAACGGCGAGCGATGTTCTGTATCACCGCATTACCTATTTCAGAGAAAAGACCGGCATTCCCGTAGTCGCGCTTATGAAGCAGGTCGCAGCGAGCGGAGGGTACTACGTGGCTTCCTCCTCCCAGTATATCGTTGCCTATCCCACTGCTATCGTCGGGAGCATAGGAGTCATCGCAGGGAATTTCAACTTCAAGGAGCTCATGGACAAGTACGGCGTGAGGTACGTTATGGTTAAGAGCGGGGAGCACAAGGGGCTTCTCTCACCTTTCTCCGGTGTCGAGGACGAGGATATCGCCATTATGCAAAGCATAGTCGACGACATGCTTCAGCGTTTTATCGATGCGGTGGCAAGCGGGAGGAAGAACCTCACGCGTGAGGAGGTCACAAGCCTCGCCGATGGAACGATTTATATTGCCGGGGAAGCGTTGAAGAGAGGGCTCATAGACGAGGTGGGCTATTTCGAAGACGCTGTCCGTGTTGTCTGTTCTCTGGCCTCCATTGAAACGCCGAATGTCGTAGAATACCAGCGGTCAAGGGGTATCAGAGACCTTTTCGGGACTCTTTCGACCGGGCTTTTACCCTGGGCCGTGGTGCAGAACGAGTTCGCAGGGACTGGCCAGATGCCTTCCGGAATGTTCGGGATATACTACATTTGGGACAGGGCACTCTCTTTCAGATAACAAAATCTTTTCGTTTACAATTACGCTCCCTGTGCTATAGTATATATGCGGGGAGAGCGAACTCATACTCTGGAGATGATCGATGAAGAGGCTAATTCTTATCTCTACTGTCTTCATCCTTTGTGTTTCCACATCACTCGTTGCATCGCAGATACCGGGTTCACAATACTATTATCTGGGAAACGGGATCAGCTACTTCCCGCTCGGGGCAAGCGGGGTCTCATACTTTATGACCATGGATGCAAACCTCTACAACCCTGCTGCATACGCGGATACAAAGAGGATAACAACGGACCTCTCCGTGGGCGGGCTGGGCGGCAGCAACCTGCTTCTCAACGCGAGGGGCAGCTTCCCCACCAGTTACGGCGTCATTACAGGCAACTTCCTGATGCTCAACTCTCCTGACGGCCTTACGGCAGGCGACGTGTACGGAATAAAGGCCACATTCTCAAAGGCTATAAGTGAAGAGTGGCTGTTCGGCGCGGGGATCAACCTGGGGTATGCCGAGGGCCCGGAGCAGGACCTGCTGGCATCGCTGGATATCGGAACGATCTACAGGAAGTCGATGGACGGTACTGGATTCGGGCTCTTCGACTACTCTGTCGGAGGGGCCGTGAAGAATCTCGGGAAGAACATATCGTACGCCGGATATGACAGCTTCCCCCCTCTTGCGGTTGACATAGGGGGTAATCTGGAGTTTGTGAGGGCGGGTTTCTACAAGGCGCGTTTTGGCACGCATTTTATGGTGCCTTTCAACCCGTTCAACTTCTTTCTCGGCTTCGGACTGGAGAACATCTTCTTCGATATGGTCAACGTCAAGCTCGGTGTCAATCTCGGCGTCGAAGAGATAGACCCCTTGAGTTTCGGTGTCGATGTGAACTTTACAATAAAGGACACAGACCTGCAGGTCTCCTACTCGCTTCTGCCCACCAACTTTAACGGGAGTAAGGAGTACACTCACAATGCCGGTATTTCCGTGGCTTTCGGTAACTACGATACCAAGCCCCCGAAGAGCGAAGTCGGTGTGGAGGACGTGTACTTCTCCCCGAACCATGACGGGGTCAGGGACAAGGAGGTGTTCAACCTCAACATCAGCGATAATACGATGGTCTTTGGATGGGAGCTCGATATAACGGACGAGGGGGGAAAGCCCATAAAGTCGTACGCGGCCGAGGATGTGAGGAAGATCAGATACATGACCATCGGTAAGTATCTGAGCCGAATCTTCGCAAAGAAGGAGGAGGTCAAAATTCCGAAGGCCGTTGAGTGGGACGGAGAGGACTCCGAGGGGGCCGTGGTCCCTGACGGTGTGTACTACTTCACACTCACCGCCTGGGACGAGAATAACAACAAGACAACCACGGAAAAGAAAAAGGTGATCGTTGATACGGTAGTACCCCTTGTCCACGCGGAAAGTGACCTTCTGCTCTTTTCACCGAACGATGACGGAGTGAAGGATTCATTGACGCTGAACATAGAGAGCGAAAATATCGCAGCGGAGGACAGGATTGTCCTCAGTATAACCGATAAAAAGGGAAACACAGTCGTCGAACAAGAGTTTGCAGGCTCTGTTCCTTCCAGGTGGGTCTGGAAAGGGAGGGATAAGAACGGCGCTCTGGCCCCGGAAGGGATCTATAGATTCACCGTTAATGCTGTAGATCCGGCGGGGAACCGCTCACAGACGGGGGTCGAAGACATAGTCGTGAGGACGGAATACGAGAAAGTTTCCGCTTCACCCTCTTACAGGTCTTTCTCGCCGAACGGTGACGGCTACTTCGACCTCAATGACATAAAACTCTTTTCATCGAGCAAGGAAGGCCTCCTTGAATGGGAACTCGTCGTTCTCGATGAAGGGGACAAGGTTGTTAGGGAATATACCGGACAGAAGGATTTCCAGGAGACCATAAGCTTTGACGGAAAGGATGAGTCAGGAAGGCATCTTCCGGACGGTCTTTATACACTGAGGTTTCGTCTCTCCTACGACAGCGGGAACCATCCCGAGTCTTTCTACAAGTTCGTAAAGATCGACAACACCTCTCCCGGCGTGGAGGTAAGCTTGAAGATAAGCGCATTCTCGCCCAACGGTGACGGGGTAAAGGACACGATAAGCATCGTTCACAAGATACAGGGGGAGCCTACAGACCGTTTCGAGGCGCAGATGCTGACGGGCTCCGGCGCGGTGTTCAAGAGTTTCGACTACGGCCAGAACCCTCCGGGAGTTGTCGTGTGGGACGGTATGGGTGACGGCAACACCCAGCCTGTGGAGGGGAACTATTCCTACGTCATAACCGGCAGGGATGATGTGGGAAACAGCACGACCCGGAGGATAGGTCCCATCAAGCTCGTCACCGGGTTTGAGGAGATCTCGGTGGAGCCCGTGATGTACTCGTTCTCACCCGATGATGACGGTCTCAACGATACTGTGAGCTTTGAGGTCAACGCATCGAGCAGGGAGGGGATAACGGAGTGGAGGATGGAGATCAGGAACAAGGAGGACGAGCTCGTAAGGGCGTTTTCCGACAGGGATCTCGGACCCGCACTGCCGACCCAGATCACCTGGGACGGCACCGACAAGACCGGAACAGTGACGGCAGATGCCCTGTACACCACGTTTCTCAGCGTACAGTACGATACCGGAAATAATCCCATATCAAAACCGAAGGACATAAAGCTCGATACGACCTCACCCTCTATAGAGCTCTACATCCCGGATCTATACATCTCCCCCAACAACGACGGCTCGAAGGAGACGATCACGATATACCAGAAGATACAGGGGGAACCGGATGACGCTTATTCGGCTGACATACTCGATTCGGTCGGATCCAGTGTAAGGAAGTTCGAGTGGAGGGAAACACCGCCGGCAGAGATCGTCTGGGACGGGAGAGATGATAAAGGGAATCCGCATGCCCAAGGGCTCTACTCCTACGTCGTCAGGGGAGAAGATGCTGCGGGCAACGCCGTAAAGAGGCAGATTTCCGATATCGTTCTTATCTCTTCCTATGAAGCAGTAACTATTAAAGGGGACCAGGCAGGGATCTCTCCAAACGGTGACGGATTCTTCGACAGCGTCCAGTTTTCGACCGATATATCCTCTACAGAGAATCTTACCGAGCGGCAGCTCAGTATACTGAACTCTCAGGGTAAGGTCGTGAGAGCGATAAAGGGCAGCGGTGTTCCGCCGGCGACGATCCGGTGGGAGGGGAAGGATGATAAAGGATCACTGGTACCGGACGGAATCTATGCCTATGCAATGAGCCTGCTCTACCGAAGCGGTAACCACCCGGCGAGCGATTACGGAGAGATTGTCGTCGATACAACTCCTCCTTATTCAATGTTCGTCGTGTCACCGACGCTCTTCTCACCGGATGGTGACGGGGAGTCGGACACGATGTACATAAACGTCGAACTCGATGACAAAAGCGGTGTGGAGGAGTGGCAGCTCTCCATCTACAGAGAGTACGACGGCAAGGTGGAAAAGGCCGCGCCTTTCAAGCGATTCAGCGGCAGGGGCAGCTACAGGGACAAGATCCGGTGGGACGGGTACTCCGATCCGATACGGATGCCCCCCTCCTTTACCCCCACAGACGCGTATACCTACAAGCAGATGGGCGGACGATGGGTGATGCTGGTGGATTCCGCTGCCAGCTATACTGTGGAGCTCGAAGCCTACGACCGCTACAGGAACAGGGTACTCCAGAAAAAGCGTTTTAATACCGACATACTCGTGATAAAGACCCCCCAAGGTCTGAAGATCATGATCAACTCCATACAGTTCGAGTTCGACCGTGCTGATCTTCGTCCCGAGAGCTATTCGATACTCGACAGGCTCACCGAGATCCTGGAGAAGTTCCCGAACTACAAGGTGAACATCGTCGGTCACACAGACTCGATAGGAACGGAAGTGTACAACCAGGGTCTGTCAGAGCGCAGGGCCTATTCCGTGTACCAATATCTGGTTGAGCATGATGTTGACAGGGACAGACTCACAACAGAGGGGAAAGGTGAGCTTCTGCCTATTGATAACAACGATACTGAGCTTGGAAGGGCGAGAAATCGCCGAGTGGAGTTCTACCTCACGAAAAAACCGCAGTAGAAAGATTCCGTGACCCGTTGAACCGATCGGTTGATGAAACTGTTTCCCTTAAATCGTTACGGGCTATATCTTCGCTGCCCGGAAAACAGCACGTACAAAGAGCCTGCTGAAACCGTTACGGATATGGAAGAGGCCTTCTTTTACGAGACCCCGATAGGAGTTCAAGAGTATCCTTTGAGAGGAGGGTTCACCTTTTAAGAAAAACGGGCTCGAGATCCTGAAGAACGGGGGTCTTCTTTTAAAAGAAACAGGGGCGGGGGCTTGATATATTCCGCACTCTTCTGCAGCTTTAGGGGATTCTCTCCTGATGCCTGAAAGTGGGCCGACTCCATCTGCAGGAGGATGAAAAGGGGGATGCGGATCTCGGTCTTCCGAAAAAGAAGACGGTAGAGGTGTTTACCGGTTTCGAAGTCGTGCGCGGCCAAAAAGTGGCCGGGTGGGTACAGAACGACTGCTGTATGAAAAAAGAAGGAGTAGAAGAGTCACATGAGGAAGATAGAAATAGGTATACTTGGCATGGGAACAGTCGGCAGCGGTGTGTGGGACCTTTTCCGCAAGAACAGGGACCTTATATGGAACAAATCAGGCATCGACCTGAAGATAGCGAAGGTTGCAGATAAGGATCCGAAAAGGAAAGGGGTTCTCGGGATTCCGGATGATATCTTTACCGAAGATCCGATAGAGGTTTTAGAGCATCCCGATATCGATATCGTAGTCGAGCTTATCGGGGGAACGACGGTCGCGAGAGAGCTGATCATCCGCGCCGCGGAAAAGCACAAGCACATCGTTACAGCGAACAAGGCACTCCTTGCGAGACATGGGCCGGAAGTTTTTAAAATAGTAGTAGAGAACGAAGTGGAGATCGGGTTCGAGGCCTCTGTCGGCGGGGGCATTCCGATCATAAAGACCATACGGGAGGCCCTTGTCGGGAACCGGGTCAAAAAGATAATCGGAATACTGAACGGGACGAGCAACTTTATCCTCACCAAGATGACCAGGGAGGGAATAGATTTCAACCAGGCACTCGAGGTGGCACAAAGGCTCGGGTTTGCCGAGGCGGACCCGTACCTCGATATATCGGGAGGCGATGCGCGGCACAAGATCACCATTCTGTCTTCGTTTGCCTTCAACACAATGATCGACCACGACTCGGTCTACATGGAAGGGGTCGACGGTATAGACATAAAGGATATCGGGTATGCTGAAGAGTTCGGCTTCGTTACCAAGCTGCTTGCCGTGGCGCATCTCACGGACCACGGCATTCTCGTAAAGGTCCACCCCACACTCGTGAGCAGGGAGAACCCTCTCGCTGCGGTACTGTGGGAAGACAATGCGGTAATGGTCGAGTCTGATTTCCTAGGGACCTCGATGTATTACGGGAAGGGTGCAGGGGCGAAACCCACTGCGAGCGCTGTGGTGGCGGATGTTGTAGATATCTCAGAGCGTATCCTGGGCAAGAGCGAGTACAACAGTAAGAGGTACACTTTTTTCAGGGATCTCCCTCAGCTCGAGTTCGAAACGAACCGGACCCGCTACTACTTCAGATTCAATGTACTCGACCGTCCCGGAATCCTCTCCAAGATCGCGGGTGTGCTGGGTCAAAATAATATCAGCATTGCGTCTGTGATCCAGAAGGAGAAGGAGGAAGAGCTCAAATACGTGCCGCTTATTATGATGACTCACGATGCCGTCGAAGCGGACGTGAAGAGGGCGATCGCGAAAATAGATTCTTTCCCGGAGGTCGAAAAGAGCAGCAAGATTATACGAGTCCTGACTGATTAGGGCCCATTACCTGCAAAACATTTCGTAAAATTGGTTGCACTCCAAGAATATCTTACACAATGAGATCTCAGTACAATAGAGTGTGGAGGACAAGAGTAATAAATTATTGACATATGATGAAAATTGTGGTAGCATCTTTTTGTTAATTAGGGTAATTAAGAAGGCCCGGATTTGGACTGTCCTGGTTGTGAATGTTCCTTTTCCTTTAAATTATATACTCCAATTATTGTTCTATTCTTGGACCTGGGCACAGGTTGCGGGTTACAGTCTTCATAATCAACAGAGAGGTCTTTCGAGGGATTGCTGTTTGTGAAAGACCGTAAATAGAATTAGCAGTTGAGAATACATAGATCCTATTTGAAGGAGGTGATGTGCTGGAGAGAGCAGAATTGTCGTTATATCGACTAACGTCAAGGAAGAAAAAACTTTAAAGGAGGTTAACGCTCTATGAAGAAAAGACTATGGTGGGTTATTACACTGATGATGGGCCTTGCACTGACAGCGAGTTTTGCGCTTGCCGGCACTTCTGAAAAAGGAGGGTCTGCTGAGAAGCCTGCTGAAGAGCAGTTAATAACAATTCACTGGGCTCAATGGGCACCTGCTGATTACCTGCAGAAGCTCTCTGAGGGATTCACAAAAGAGACGGGAATCGAGGTGATTGTTGAGCAGACGCCGTGGGAGACCTTTGTTCAGAAATACAACACAGAGATGATAGCGCGTAGTGACGCATGGGACATTATCGTCGGAGACAGCCAGGATATAGGAAACATGGCGGTGAACGGTCACTATGTGGAGCTTACGGACTGGATAAAGGAGAAGGGCGTCGACAAGACCTTCACTCCTGCATCTCTCACCTACTTCGCGGAATATCCGAAGGGCGGGAAGCGCTACTATGCGGTTCCGTGCGAAGGAGATGCGCTGGCATGGGCATACAGGAAGGATCTTTTCGAGGATCCCATGAACAAGGAGGCCTTTAAGAGGGAGTACGGGTATGAGCTCGGGGTCCCGGAATCCTGGGATATGCTGAAGGATATAGCCGAGTTCTTCCATGATCCTGATAACGGTTTCTACGGCATCGCGATCTACGGAGATAACGGCTATGATTCACTTGCCATGTTTGCAGAGCAGATGATATGGTCGTTCGGCGGCGAGCTTGGTGACTACTCTACCTACAAGGTCGAGGGCCTTCTGAATTCAAAAGGTGCGATTCAAGGGATCGAGTACTACCACGACCTGTTCAAGTTCACGCCGCCAGGGTTTGGTGACGCATTCTACGTAAAGAGCAACGATGCCTTTACCGCAGGGATCGTGCCCATGGCCTGTAACTATCTCGCATTCTTCCCTGCGCTCGCAAACGAGGCGACGAACCCGTATGCAAATGACACAGGCTACTTCGCCTGCCCGCCGCAAAAGGGATATGACGGCAAGACCCGCCAGTTCGCGGCTCTCGGGGGACAGGGCGCTTCGGTCATCACCTATTCGAAGAAGCAGGACCTCGCGTTCAAGTGGCTGGAATGGTTCATCAGAAAGGACACTCAGATGGAGTGGGCGAGAATCGGCGGTTATACCTGCCACGCCGAAGTCCTGAACTCGAGCGAGTTCCTCAAAGCGACTCCGTTCAACCCCACCTTCAAGGTCTCGATGGAGATCTTCAAGGACTGGTGGGCATGTCCCGAGTACGATGTGCTGCTGCGAACGTTCAGCCAGTATATTGCCGATTACGTTGTAGGCGGCAAGGGCTCTGCGAAAGCATCGCTCGACAGATGCGCGAAGGAGTGGACTGCGGTTTTCGAGAAGGCCGGATATTACGATTAATCTACACACCAGCATCCTCCGGTCTGTTGCCGGAGGATGCCGTTTTTATATCATATACAATATATGTCAGGGGAACGGATAGATGGGAAAGAACGCTAATGAAAACCCGGGAATGGAGCTTGAAGTACACTACCGTCATATGAAGGACAAAACATTGATGCGAGTGTTCATCCTGCCGACGCTCGTGCTCCTCATCGCAATCAATGTTTTTCCACTGATCTGGTCCCTCTTTCTCAGCTTTACCGACTACAGTGCGAAGATGGTGAACGTATGGGGGAAGAATCCGGCATGGATAGGCTCCGGTAACTTCTCCCGTATACTCTCAGACCCCGAGATGTGGGAAAAGTTTATCACTACGGCGAAGTACGTCATCATGACGGTAGCCGGGGAGATGATACTGGGATTCGGCCTTGCGCTCCTGCTCCAGCTCAACTTCAAGGGGAGGGGGCTCATTACGACACTCCTCGTGCTTCCGATGACGATGTCTCCGGTTATCGTGGGATTGATGTGGAAGCTCTTCCTCGATCCGAACTGGGGGGTATTCAACTTTCTTTTGGGATTGGGGCGTATTGACTGGATTTCCGACCCGACCCGCAACCTCTACTCCATCGTTATCGCAGACATCTGGATGTGGACTCCGTTCGTGATGCTTCTGTCGCTTGCGGGACTCGGGGCTGTACCGAAGTACCTCTATGAGGCCGCCGAGATAGACAGGGCTTCCTGGTGGTTCAAATTTACGAGGATCACGCTTCCGATGGTATCGCCGATCCTCATGCTTGCTCTCATATTCAGGATCATCGAAGCGTTCAAGATATTCGATCTGCCGATGGGTATTACGGGAAGGGGCGCGATGGCACCACCGCTTCTTGCCACGCACCTCTACAATACATCGTTTGTGACCTGGAACACGAGCTACGGGTCTGCGATAGGCTATATCATGCTGATCATGGTACTGGCAATCACCCTTGTCCTTGTCAAATACCTCAACAGGGCAAAACAGTAGCTGTTACCCATCCGGTTGTTTACGTTAAGTCAGAGAGGAACGTGATATGGAAAAAAAGATAATGACTATACGACAGAGGACGGTACGGGCGATTGTGATATTCCTCACATGCGTCATCACCCTCATCTACCTCATACCGCTGTTCTTCGTAATACACACATCGTTCAAGCCGTGGGCGAACATAAAGGACTATCCGCCGAAGCTTTTATATAAGCCGACGATAGCGAGCTATGTCCGCATCTTCACGGCACGTACCCCTCTTCCTCCCGGAGTCGAGTTTTCTGAACAGGAAGTCGATGACATGAAGTGGTATGAGAGGCTGGTCTACAAGGACACGAATGAGGAGATCGTAAGAAAGGGAGACCTCGCGAGGAGGTATCTCAACTCCGTCATCATAGTGATCGGAAGCACGGTGATCACCATAATCATCGGCACGATTGCGGCGTACGGATTTTCACGAGGGAAGATACGTGGGAAGGATGACTGGCTCTTCTTCATACTCACCACAAGGATGCTCCCTCCTGTCGTGGTGGTAATACCGGTGTTTCTCATGTTCAGGACCTTGAGCCTTACAGATACGCATATAGGACTCATACTCCTGTATACCGCATTCAACGTATCGTTTGCTGTATGGGTCATGAAGGGGTTCATCGATGAAATTCCCATAGAGTATGAGGAGGCGGCCCTCGTGGACGGGTACACCCGTTTTCAGGTGTTCATGAAGATCGTCATACCTCAGGCGACGACAGGCATCGCCGCAACTGCGGTGTTCTGCTTTATCTTCGCATGGAACGAGTACGCGTTTGCGTTTCTGCTCTCGAGGAAGTATGCGCAGACCGTACCCGCCTGGCTGCCCTACCAGATGGGGGTTCTGGGATATGACTGGGGGGCTGCGGCTGCAGGGACGTTCGTGTTCCTCCTTCCTGCAATGATATTCACGATTATTCTGCGGAAGCACCTCGTAAGAGGTATTACATTCGGCGCAATAAGGAAGTAATAGACCATGGTTAAACTGTTCATTGCTATCGGCATATGGGTTGTGATCGGCGTGGTTTTCTGGACGTTCAAGATTCTGAAGCGCAAGTACCTCGAGCCGATATTCATCGGCATCATGCTGTTCGGGATCGTCGCGCTCTGTCAGCCTGCCATATTTCCCCTGTACAGCTACGGATTCATGATACTCCTTATGGGGGTAGCAGGCTACATGTTTGTATCTCACATGAGGGCGTGATCGCAAAGATTCTACAATAGATGTATTGAGAAATGGAGTAGCATTATGGCTGAGATAATCCTTGAAAATATCGTGAAGAGGTACGATAAGCTCATCGCTGTCAATGAATTCAACCTCGATATAAATGACAGGGAGTTCCTCGTTCTCCTCGGACCTTCAGGGTGCGGGAAAACCACGACTCTTCGGTGTATATCCGGTCTCGAGATACCGGACGAGGGAAAGATCCTTCTCGATGGTATAGATGTGACGAAGAAGAGAGCCTCTCAGAGAGACATCGCGTTCGTCTTTCAGCTGTACGCTCTCTATCCGATACTCACCGCGTATGAGAACATCGCCTTTCCCCTCAAGGCGCAGAAGTACGATAAGGAGACGATAAAAAAGGAGGTTGGAAAGGTCGCAGAGATCCTTCAGATACAGCATATACTGTCGAAGAAGCCGAAAGAGCTTTCAGGTGGCGATATGCAGCGCGTTGCTCTGGGCCGCGCAATGGTGCGAAGGCCGAAGGCTTTTCTGCTGGACGAGCCGATAGGGACGCTGGATGCGAAATTCAGGGAGGAGATGAGGGTGGAGCTGAAGCGGCTTCATATCGATATCGGCGCAACCACGGTGTACGTGACGCACGACCAGATGGAGGCGATGTCAATGGGAGACAGGATCGCGATCCTGAATCTCGGCATCCTCCAGCAGGTCGGCACTCCCTTCGAGGTTTACTCAAAGCCGAACAACCTTTTTGTCGCCAACTTCATCGGGAGCCCGGGAATGAACTTCATCGACTGCGAACCGTCGAAAAAGGAGGGAAGCTTTTGCCTGAAGCTCCTCGAGGATAACATCGCCATACCTGTGAGTAAAGAGATGCAGGATCTGATAGAGAAGAAGCTCTCCGGTAACGGGAAGCTCGTACTCGGTGTACGTCCGGAGGATGTTTCCTACAGTACGAAGAAGAACGGAGGGGCCCTTGAAGTGACCGTATACGTGAGCGAGGAGACAGGCTCGTATAACATCATCGATGTCAACCTCGGAAGCCAGAAGGTGAAGGTCCGCACCCTCCCGACCGTCAAACCGGGTATCGGGGACCGCGCGTACATCGAACTCGATATGGAGAGGGTAAGCCTGTTCGATAAAAAAACCGGTAATTCAATAATGATGTAGGAGTCAGTGCATATGTCTGATGTCAAACTGGTATCGCTCACCAAGTCGTTCGGCGATATTGTTGCAGTGGATGATATGAATCTCGAGATAAAGGACAAGGAGTTTTTTGTGCTCCTCGGTCCGACCGGGGCGGGAAAGACCACGACCCTGAGACTCGTTTCCGGTCTCGAGAAGCAGGAAAAAGGCGATATATACTTCGATGGTAAGCGCATCAACGACGTAATACCTGCGGTAAGAGATGTGGCCTTCGTGTTCCAGTATTATACTCTTTACCCGCACTATACAGTGAGACAGAACCTGGAGTTTCCGCTCAAGTCAAAGCTCAGGAGTTTTACCAGGGCCGAGATAGATGAAAAGGTCATGGACGTGGCGAAGACCCTCCACATAGATCATCTCATGGACAGGGCGACCGTTAACCTCAGTGGAGGTGAGATGCAGCGTGTTGCGCTCGGAAGGGCCATGGTGCGCAAACCGAAGGTTTTCCTCATGGATGAGCCGCTCAGTAACCTCGATGCAAAGCTCCGTGAGGAGATGAGAAGTGAGATCACACGACTTCACTTCGATCTCGGTTCGACATTCTTCTATGTAACGCACGATCAGGTAGAGGCGATGACCATGGGGGACAGGGTAGCGGTACTGAACGAGGGCAGGATACTGCAGATCGATACTCCAGACAGGATATACAATTCACCGAAAGACGTCTTTGTCGCGAAGTTCGTGGGCAGTCCGGCGATAAACCTCCACGAGGCGACGATAAAGGGTGACACGCTCCTTATCGGAAAGAACGAGATGAACCTCACCCTCACCGGACAGCAGAAAAATGCGCTGAAAGGTTATAAAAAACAAAAGCTGATCTTCGGGATACGGCCGGAGGATATCGAAGTATCGAGGGAAAAGAGGCCGAACTCGGTCTGCTGCAACGTATACTTTACACAGAGTATGGGTGCAGAGGATATCCTCAACCTCAAGATAGACAGCATCACGTGCAGGGCACTTGCGGCTCCGAAGCTGATGATAAAGCTCGGTGAGGAAGTCAGTGTGAGCTTCGATATGAGCAGGGCTCACCTTTTTGACAGTGAAACCGAAGAGTGTATAATCTGAGATCCTGTGTTTCTGCTGTCAGATAAGTAGTAAGTCGTTACCACCGATTTTTAATCGGATATGAACCTTCTTGATTATTATCAATCTTGGAGATCGTAGACCTTTATAGTTTATAATTAGTTCTTGGTGAATGATTAGTATGTTCAACAAGAAAAGACATTGATGAATAAGTTGGTTTCATGTAACTATTTCACTCTCAACTAATTAGTAGTTGATGACAGAAGCATCAACTACAAAATTGGTTCATTTATTTCTTATATTTTAATTTATAATATTTAATAAAATTGCTGTATCAACGAAAAAATCTAATTATTATCAGGAACCAATTCGTGAGCTGGTGTATAAAGCAATGTTGGTGAATTGGTAATTATTCACCAGCGACTAATTAATACCAACAGTATAAAGGGTTAGTGTGGAGTAATGCATGAGACCCTTTCTATTTAATCATGCTTCTAAATTCGTAAACGGTTTTGTGTATACTTTTTAATGAATCAAGGTTATTTATACAGAGGGTAAAATTTAAGGTTAGTACCTTAATACTGATTTTCATGCCTTTTTGGCAAGAAAATATTTTAATCAAGAATGTGGCTTGTCCACATTAGGAGGCTGACTGATGAAACTTGGTGTTATGGCCGCTGTTTTCGGAGATAAGACGTGGGAGGAAGCGACGAAGACTGCAAAATCCCACGGACTGGAAGCGATAGAGCCGGGTGCAGGGGGGTACCCTGGTAAGAACCACTGCGACCCGGCGAAGCTTTTAAAGGACAAAGATGCATTAAAACGTTGGATCGATGCATACAAGTCGCAAGGTCTCGAGATCAGCGCCTTTGCGGTGCACGGCAACCCATTGCACCCTGATCCTAAATATGCCGGGGAGCACAAGGACGATCTTGTCGGTGCCCTGAAGCTGGCAAAACAGGTCGGCGTTACTGTGGTCAACTGCTTTGCAGGCTGTCCAGGAGCGGGGGAGGATGCAAAGTACCCAAACTGGATCACATGCCCCTGGCCTCCGTATTTCGGCGATGCGGTGCAGTGGCAGTGGGAGAAGAGAGTAATACCGTTCTGGAAGGAGATGGCCAAGATTGCGAAGGATTGCGGGGTGAAAATAGGATTCGAGATGCACCCCGGAGATATAGTATACAACTCTGAAGCGCTGCTCAAGCTTCGTGATGCGGCGGGAGAGCAGATTTGCTGCAACTTCGATCCCAGTCATCTCTTCTGGCAGGGGATGGATCCTCTCGTCGTCATAAAGCGCCTTGGGAGTATCATTGTCCATGTTCATGCTAAAGACTCGAAGGTGGACGAGGAAGTCGTCTCATGGCGCGGGGTGAACGACTGGAAACATTATGGTGATATCGCGAACCGTGCATGGACATTCAGAACATGCGGATACGGCCATGATCGTCTCTTCTGGAATAGCTTCGTGAGCAACCTAAGGCTAGTAGGCTACGACGGGGCTATCAGCATCGAACATGAGGATCCTCTAATGTCAGGTGACGAAGGTCTCAGAAAGGCAGTAAAATTCTTGAAAGATGTACTTTTATACGAGGATATAGGCGAGATGTGGTGGGCATAAAAGATAAAAGGAGGGAGAGACAGTGGCAGGAAAGGTAAAGATTGCTATTGTTGGTCTCGGGTTCGGCGCGGAGTTTGTGCCCCTTTATCAGAAACACCCAGACGCCGAGTGCTACGCGATCTGTCAACGAAACGAACAGCATCTCAATGAGGTGGGGGATCAGTTTGGGATTGAGCGTCGATTTACGAAGTTCGAGGCACTTCTGGAGATCGATGAGATCGACGCGATTCATATAGTAACACCGATTGCAGACCATGCTCCGATGACCATTCAGTCTCTCAATTCAGGGAAGCACACTGCGTGCACCGTACCGATGGGAATAACAAAACAGGAGTGTCTCGGGATTTGCGAGGCACGTCGGCGTTCGGGAAAGGTGTACATGATGATGGAGACCGCCGTTTACACAAGGGAGTTCCTGTATGCAAAAGAGCTCGTCGACTCCGGTAAGCTGGGAACAATCCAGTTTCTCAGAGGCTCTCATCAGCAGAATATGAGCCTTCCGGGATGGCCGGATTACTGGTACGGGTTTCCCCCCATGCATTACGCGACACACGCGCTAAGTCCCCTGCTCGCGCTCTCAGACAAAGAGGTGGATTCTGTCGTGTGCTTCGGATCAGGGAGGATCAGGGAGGAGTATGAAGAGAAGTACGGATCGCCCTTTGCCATAGAGACCGCGCTGCTCCGGCTTCGAGATTCAGATCTTGCGTGTGAAGTTACCCGTTCTCTCTTCGATACGATACGGCAGTATCGCGAGAGCTTCGACGTCTACGGTACCTCGCTCTCCTTCGAATGGGAGCAGATAGCTGGTGAGGGACCTATTACCTACTCCGGGTACGAGGATGCAGAGCGGGTAGAGATCCCGGATTACGGGCATCGTCTGCCGCCTGAGATCGCGCCGTACACGTTGAGAGGTGTGTATGACGATGAGCATGAGCACACGTCCTTTATACAGGGTGCCGGGCACGGCGGCTCTCATCCCCACCTGGTGCACGAATTCGTCCGTGCGATCGTTGAGGGCAGGGAGTCGGCGGTTGATGCGAAGTGTGCAGCCAACATCACGATGACGGGATTATGTGCACATGAATCCGCTATGAAAGACGGGAAGCGAGTTGAGGTTCCCAGACCTTAAAAATTTCATCTACGGAGGAAAAAGTGAAGATTGGAATCAACACATTTTTGTTTGCATCACCTTTTACGGATAAAAGCCTTTCGATTCTGAAGGATTTCAAGGCGATGGGCTTCGACGGTGTCGAGGTGGCAATGGAGAACAGGGGGGATTTCGATCCTGTACGGCTCCTTGGCGCGCTCAAGGACAACGGGCTTGAGTGCTGCTCAGTATGCGGAGCGTATGGCCCCGACAGGGACCTGAGGGGTACCGAAGAGGAACAGGAAACTTCCAAGCAGTATATCAAAGACTGTATCGCTGCATGCAGTGAGCTCGAGTGCGACCTCTTTATGGGACCGCACTACTCGGCGGTCGGCAGATCTCAGATGGAAACGCCGGAGGCGAGAAAACAGCAGTGGGCAACTGTAGTACGCAATCTGAAGGAGATGTGCGGCTATGCTGAGCAGAAGAATGTATACCTCGCGCTCGAGCCTCTCAACAGATTCGAGACGGACTTTATGAACATATGCGCAGATGCGCTCCGTATGATAGATGCTGTGGGAAGCCCCATGCTGAAGGTTCATCTCGATACTTTTCATATGAACATAGAGGAGAAGAGCCTGCCTTCTGCTATTCTCGATGCCGGCGATAATCTCTTTCATGTACATGCATCTGAGAATGACAGGGGGGCTCCGGGAACGGGAACCGTTGATTGGAAGGGTGTTAAGGATGCACTAAATCGAATCGGATACAGCAGGTATATGGTTATAGAGTCCTTTACCCCCGATGTCGAAATCATTGCAAAAGCCGCATCTATATATAGGGAGACTGAAAAGAGCAGCAGCGCGCTCGCCCAGAAGGGGCTGGATTTTCTTCGCGCGCTCTTTGCAGAGTGAGCGATCATAGCTTATACTATCAGATATGAGGGGGAATTATATGAAAGCGAAACTGTCGATAGGAACGTGGGCGTACACTTTCGGGAAGTATGCAGACAACCCGATCAGCATGGAGGAGGTAGCCGAGCGTCTCGGCAGGCTCGGTTTCGACGGGCTCTCGCTCGGCGGGTTCAAGCCGCATGGGCACCCGGACCTTTATCCGGAAAGAAAGGACAGAAAGAAGCTCGTAAAGCTCTTTAAAAAACAGGGGCTCCGGATAAACAGCTACGCCGCAGATCTCTGGGACTACCCGTTTGCGACCGGCGGTAAAGAGATGTCAGATAAGTTCGAGGAGGCGTTCGACCGAAGCCTTAAAATGTGTGTGGACTGCGGGATTCCTATCATACGGTTCGATACTGTGACACAGACCCCGTACAGCAAAGATTTTGACTACGACAGGGTATGGGGAACTGTAGTCGAGATGTTTAAGAAAGTCGCGGAAAGGGCGAAGAAAGCTGGGGTTCTCGCGACATGGGAATTCGAGCCCGGTTACATATTCAACAAGCCGTCCGAGATAGTGAAGATGGTAAGGGATGTGGGTGACGATAACTTCAAGCTCCTCGTCGACACGTGCCACGTACAGATGTGCGCAGTTCAGGGCGCGTACCAGTGGGGTGAAAAGGAGGTTCTGGCAGGAGGGCAGGTCGAGTTCATACAGATGGTGAACGGCATGATAGGGGATGTGCACCTCATCGACAGCGATAACACACTCCACGACAACCATACCTCGACACATGCCCCGTTCGGAGACGGCGTCATCAACTTCGAAGAGGTCATTCCGGCGATCGTGAAGGCCGGCTACGGATCGGAATGGTGGACGATCGACCTCTGCTTCTGGCCGAATGCGTGGGAGATCACAGAAGGCTCGAAGAAGTACCTCGATGAGCTTTTTCCAAAGCTCGGGATGTAGCAGGGCTACACTCTTCCACAAGCCTATGGATCCGAGGGCGATCCTGACGAGGTGCTCACAAGGGACAAAGCGTACGGTATGGGCTGTTTCTATACGGTGGGCTCAGACCAGGTTGTCTCTAACCCCCATTTCTCACAAATCACCGTAAATATTAAAGAATGGGGGTTTAGCGCTTTTCTCACTGTAAACTTTATTATTTACATGAAAATATAAACTTCTATCATATCGTCACTAAGCTCCCTTGATATGCAATTGTTTAGAAAACCGCACTAAGGGCTTTTTAGACGGCGCCGTAACAGTCGGGAAGGCCAATACCCATTCCTTTACGAAGGAATGGGTATTTTAGTGGTTTTCTCAACGATAAACTTTATTTTTGTATGTCATTATCACATGTTACTGGGTCATAATTCAACTCCGATGATATGCTGCTGTTGAGAAAACCACAGTAGCGCTTTTTTCACAGCATAATTTATTTTTTACATATGCCAAGTCATCATTGGCAGATGTAAAAAATAAACACACGTTAAAGGCTCGAAACGCTTCTTTGAACTACATAAAATCATTTCTCTTTTCCCCCTGCTATTCCGATTGTACAGTTCTTGAATATTTATTACATTAAAATCTTATCTTATCAGAAAACCGGGGTCAAAAACAGTATGGATAAAACTGATGAAAGCATCTTCAGTAAGAAAGAGATACATGGGATGTTTGACGGCCCCATCCTGCGGCTCCTTACAAGACTATCTCTTCCGATGTTCGCAGGTATGCTGTTCCAACTTCTGTACAACATTACAGACACGATCTGGATAAGCCGCATCGACATCGCCGATCCATCGTACGTCGGGGGTACAGGGATAATATTCCCTATCCTGTTTTTCGCCATGGCGATAGGGCATGGTATACTGATCGGGGTAAGCTCTCTTGTGGCGCGTGCGATCGGCGCGAGAAACAGGGAGGTTCTCTCAAAGACGGCCGAGTCGGGGCTCTTTATCGCGATCATCGTTTCCGTTATTGTAGTGGTATTCTGCTACCTATTCGCCCCTGCGATCGTGAAGGCGCTCGGCGCCACAGGCGATTACTACACCCATGCACTCGAGTATTTCCTCTTCATCATACCGGCCTCTCTTCTGATGTTCGTTGGAAACGTATTTTTCGGGATCATTCAGGGCGAGGGGCTCATGGAAAAACTGATGAAGGCGATGATCATAGGGACTGTGATCAATATCGTACTCGATCCCGTGTTCATCTTCTTTCTCGGGATGGAGGTCAAGGGCGCTGCAATTGCGACTGATATCTCCCAGCTCGTGAGCGTCGGATATGCCGTATCGATCTTCCTGAGACGAAAAACACTCGTGCAGATCGACTGGAAGGTGAAAAACGTGGATATCGGTATAATCCGGCAGATCATCGCGATCGGGCTCCCTCAGGCGGCGGGGCAGATCATGATGAGCCTGAGCTTCCTCATTTTCAATCGTGTGGTGATCTCTATCGATCCATACGCCCTCACCGCATTTACACTCTGCGGCAGGTTCGATATGATCGTGCTCACCCCGATTTTCGCCATCGCATCAGCGTTGATAACTATGGTCGGCCAGAACTACGGCAGAGGGAACTTTGAACGGGTGAAGAGCATCTGGTGGATAGGACTGGGTTCGGCAGTGGTCGTTGTGATTGCCGTGGCTGCGATAATGGTGATTTTCGCGCCATTCATCTATCCGTTTTTCAGTGATGTGAACGATGTAGTACGGTACGCGGTGACGCAGACAAGAATAATCGAATTTACATTTCTCTTTGCAACCATCGGGATCCTTGCCCGCTCAACGTTTCAGGCGATGGGGTACCCGTGGCCCGCGTTCGTAATCCCTGTGCTGAGGCTTGTGGTTATCGCCATCCCCGCGGTGTACCTCTATGTGTATGTGTTCGGACTCGGGATATACGGAGTATGGTTCGGCATCATTACTGGAAACAGCATTTCAGCGGCGATAAGCCTGTTCTGGGTGAACAAAACCCTGAACACCGTCCCCCAGAGGAGTGAGTATGACAGGATCGACACTGATAGAGCCATCTGCGATGTTTCTAAGATAAATTCCCACAATAAGATAGGGAGTTAGTGAGAAATATTTTACCCCAAGAAACAGCTATAATTGGCACATATCAGGCAGTTATTGAAGCGGGTG
>Ga0307379_10001070_pt1 | contig 43935 bp, 26 predicted proteins | sample UN2MG_FD_202237 | JGI IMG/M metagenome (GOLD analysis project Ga0307379, IMG submission 202237) | Soil microbial communities from Risofladan, Vaasa, Finland - UN-2 | ecosystem: Environmental > Terrestrial > Soil > Coastal area > Acid sulfate soil | place: Finland: Risofladan, Vaasa | collected...
AAATCAAGGATTAGCCCAGGCTATGGATCGAGTGCATGAATTGGGTTTTCTCAGAATTACACGTAAAAGAAAGATATAATGAAAGAAAAACTTGTAAAGGATAAAGCAACAGGAGATGTAATTGCTTCACACTTACATGCGAGTTTACATTTAAAATATTTCTTTTCGTATTGTAGTTTAGCAATATTCATTTTAAGAAGGCGATTATTATGACCACATTAGATCAAGAACTCAGAGAAGGGAAAGGTATTGGTCGACGAAACGAAGATTTTATAATGAGAGACCAAGTTCACCAGTATAAGCAAATTTATAATGTTGGCCAGATCATCACTTCAGAAATGAATATGGGTGTTTTATTTGAATTGATTATAGATCAAACTAATCAGATCATGGGCACTGAAAGGGGTTCGGTATTTCTGTATGATGAAAAAAGCGCCGAACTTTGGTCTCTGGTGGCAACGGGCATGAAAAAAAATGAAATCCGAATCCCTTCGGATTATGGTGTGGCTGGAAGCGTCTTTCAAAGTAAGACACCGTTAATAATCAATGATGCCTATAACGATCCGCGTTTCTATGCAGAGGTAGACAAGCTATCAGGTTTTCGAACCAAAAACATCCTATGTATTCCATTAATAAACAGGAAAGAACATTGTATTGGATCATTGCAAGTCCTCAATAAGAATTCGGGGGATTTTACAGACAAGGATATAGAATTGCTCGAGTCTATATCCTATTATGTGGCAATCGCTCTCGAAAACTCCAAACTTTATGAAGAGGTGAAAAATTATAGCGAGGAGTTGAAAAACACACTTATACATATCGAAACACTGGAGAAGGTCAAGAGTCAATTGTCCAAATTTGTTCCCTCTTCGGTTGCTAAGTTGGCTGAACAAGACCCGGATAAGCTCACACATGAAAAGATCCCCATGGATGTCACCATACTATTCATCGATATTCAAGGTTTCTCAAAAATCACGGAAGACTTTGATCAAAGGTTGGTCAACGATATGGTGGAAAGTCATTTTTCCAGATACTTGGAATGCATCAATCGGCACGGTGGAGAGGTAAATGAGACTGCTGGCGATGGGTTGATGGTGATCTTCAAGGATGGCCCATTGGAATCTCATGCTCAGAAAGCCGTAGCTACTGGACTGGAAATCATCTCTGAAAACAGCCGATCGAATAATGAACTCTCATATCCATGGGGTAATGTTAAACTGCACATAGGAGCCAACTCCGGTAAAGCATGGGTGGGATCCACTAAAATGAAAAGCCTCACTGGAGAACGATGGACATATACCGCTTCAGGATTGGTTACTGTTTTGGCAGCTCGAATTGGTGCCATGTCTGGTGAGAGTAGACTTTATGTGGGCCCAGAAACATATCAATGCATTGAGCATTTGTGTGATTGTGAATTTATTGGGCTGCAAAAAGTTAAAAATGTCAAGGATCCCATCCCTATTTACTGGGTGAAAAATGCTAAAGATAATTATTTCCTTAAAGAAAAGTGATGGCCACTTTTGTTTTTTGCCCAATATAACTGCAATAAAATCAGAAAAAAATACTATTCTACAGTGTTTGGATCGGACGAACCGTGCACAATTTTCAACTACCTGGTCGGGACATTGCTTGGCGCACAAGTCAGGTTTTAAGACTTCTTAGAGCTTAGGAGGGCCTACAATGATTAATAAGGTGGATTTTCTTGCCAAGGTTTCCATTTTTTCCCATATGAAAAAGCCGGACATACACCGGATCGCCGAACTGGTCCAATATCATTTTTTTCATGATGGAGACTTGATCATCAGGGAGGGCGACCGTGACAGGCAGCTTTTCATCATCGTTAATGGTAAAGCAGAGGTCATAAAAAATCTTGGTGAGAAAAACGAAAAGCGTGTGCGAACACTTGGACCTTACAGCTATTTCGGCGAGATGGCCCTCATCGATGACTTGGTTCGATCAGCCAGTGTAGTCGCCAAAGAGGAAACGCAGGCCCTATCCTTAGCTCAATGGGACCTGCGCCAGGAGATCAAGAAATACCCTGCCATGGCCTTCGAATTGCTCAAAATGTTGAGTCAGCGCATTCGAGCGATTGAAAAAACCATGATAAATACGCTGGGAACCTTCTTGCCCATTTGCGCCAATTGTAAGAGGATACGAGAGATTAACGGCTCATGGACACCAATAGAGCGATACGTCTCAGACCATTCCGAAACTGAATTCAGTCATAGTGTTTGTCCGGAATGTACAAAAGAGTTGTATCCAGAATATGCAAAAAAGATGAGTTTATAACATTTCGAGAGAAATTAGCTTCCAGAAAGCTGCTGAAAAAACCAGGTCCCGATCATTAGATCGGGAAACTGAAGAAAAGGTCATCCTCGTAAAAAAAATATGGGTTATTCAAAGGTCTTGGTGAAGATACCATTATCAATGGCTTCGGTAAATTCTGTGCAGAACCCAAGGATGACCGGAGAGGAAGAACCCCCCTTATAACTCCTCGAGGTTCAAATATCCTCACGCGGGAAGTGTAGAGGGTCAAGGTATGATTTTGCCTCACCAACAGTAAACAGAGACCCAGTAATCAATATCAAATCCTTTTTATCAGCCAAATCCCTGGCCCTCTCAATAGCTTTCGAAAGAGGAAAGTGAACTTCTCCGTCTTTTCCAAATTTCTTGGCCACATCCATTAAATAGTGTGGATTGGCTGCCCTGTAATAGGTCGGCCTAGTATAGATTGCTTTGTGTGCCAGCGGTACAATCTCAGCAAGGATATGTTTAATATCCTTATCTTCCATAATACCCAAAACCAGGATCAGTTTTTCAAAATGAAAATCATTACCGATTGCCTGCGCGAGTGATCGCATGGCTGATGGATTATGTGCACCATCAAGAATAATGGTGGGATGTGAAGAAACCTCCTCGAACCTACCAGGCCACAGAGGATTCGCAAGGCCTAATTGAATAGCCTCATCTGATATAGCAATGCCTTTTCTCTTAAGTATCTCCAAAGCCAATAAGGCTACAGCGGCATTTTTGTACTGAAATCTGCCCTTAAGGCCAAGTTCAAGATTCCTGAATCTATTTTGTAAGCCATAATACCCTAAAAGCCCTGATGGTAATCTTCGATAGCGGGCATGCTGCCCTACCCTCCAGAAAGGGGCGCCTTTCTTCTTACACAGGGACTCAAACAGTTTGACTACAGGAGGCTGATCGACCGCTGTTACCAGGTCAACACCCTTCTTTATGATACCCCCTTTTTCTTTTGCAATAGCACTGATAGTATCGCCTAAGAAATGTTGATGATCTAAGCCAATAGTGGTAATAATAGACACCATCGGAGTGATGACATTGGTGGCATCGAGGCGTCCTCCCATTCCCGCTTCGATAATAGAAATATCAACCGCTTCACGGAAAAAATATAGGAGTGTCATGGCAGTAGTAAGTTCAAAAAAGGTCGGTGGCTCCTTCTGGCTTGTAACCTTATATATTTCCCTAATAAGTGAGGCTGCCTGATCTTTTGTAATCAACTCTCTGTTAATTCGAAACCTTTCAGTAAAGCTGACTAAATGAGGTGAGGTGTAGAAACCGACTTTTAGGCCTGCCTGCATTAATATTGACTCCAGTATAGCTCCTACAGATCCCTTGCCATTAGTACCAGCAATATGGATATAGTGCTGATTATGGTGAGGATTTCCAAAGGCCTTTAAAAGATTGGTTGTTTTTGAAAGGCCAAATTTAATCCCATATTTCTGGAGACCAAATAGCCACGAAATCGATTCTTTATAGGAAACATTCTTACTTTTCATGTCTTTCGCTTGACTTACCACTCATCACTTATACAATGGACAACATCAATGAATACTCTTGCTTCTCAAAGGTTTGGCTGAGTATAGTGGTATTGTATATGAAGAGGTGAATGATACTAAACTTTACATGGAGACACAATCTCTATTTCGTATTAATGAGCGGTTAACCTATGTCTATCCCATATCATGTATCAAGTATCCCCGATAGATCATGATTTTCGTTTCGCTTCAAATAGGATCGAGTATCACTTCAATCCCGCATCCACCTTTCGAATAAATTCAATATCTTCATACACCCTATCCGAATGGCATTTCGTAGCAAACATCTTGGCCCTCGTCTTAGCCAAAGAATCCAGAGTGAACTCGGGGTTGATACGTAAAACCTCTGCGGCTGCGGCCCGAGCATCCTTTTTGCGGCCTAGTTTAGCATACGCAATGACCAGGCCAAGGGGGGTTGACAAATCGTTGGGATTAATCTGGAACGCCTTCTTGCTCTCTACGATGCTATCTTCATACCGTCCCACATGCCGGTAGGCCATAGCGAGATTACGGTGGCAAACAGCAGGAGGAAAGGGATCAAGCACTACCGCTTGCTCTAGCATGGGAATGGCTTCGCTAGGCCTGCATGCAAATAGTAGCGCTATGCCCAAATTCTCGTATGCACCAGCTCCGCCGGGGCATAGCTCCAGTGCTCGTTTAGATGAGGCAATGGCGTCATCATGTTTGCCTTGCAATACGTATAAATTGCTCAATACTCTATGAATGCGGTGATCGGATTTGTCAAGAGCCAGGGCCTTTTGTATCGCCTCAACCGCTAGACTCAAGGATTCTTTAGGTGATGGGGTGTAATGACATACCACATCTAACATGTAACACCAGGCCACAATGGCATAAGGATACCCATACTCAGGATCTAGAGCGATGGCCTCCGTGGCCAATTGCCTGGCCTTAATACTGCCCTCTTTATCCATACGCAACCATTGCTCCTGAGCGTTTAATGCCCTGAGGTAAGCATCGAGGTTTTTCGTGCCCCTTCCAGTTACTCGGGCGGTTTCACCCATTGTGAGTTCCACCTGCACAGCCTTAATGATCTCAAGGGTTATCTCGTCTTGGATAGCAAAGATGTCTTTCAGGTCTCGATCATAACGGTCTGCCCATAAATGATGCCCTGTCTTGGCATCCACAAGCTGAGCTGTGATCCGCACCCTATCCTTGGACTTACGAATACTGCCCTCTAACACATACCGTATCCCTAACTCTCCGCTCACCTGTTGGACTTTCACGGATTTTCCTTTGTAGGTAAAGGAGGAGTTCCGTGCTATTACAAATAACTTTGGCGTCTTTGAAAGGGCAGTAATAATCTCTTCAGTAATCCCATCACTGAAATACTCCTGTTTAGGATCATCACTCATGTTGGTGAAAGGCAGCACGGCAATGGAGGGTTTGTCGGGCAGGGTTAGGGGTGGGGTTTCAGGTATTCCCGCTCTGCGCAGGCTCTCACCTAAGCGTTCTATTACCGATTGATCCTTATAAGGCAGCTTCTGTTTCTTACCTTCCAAAGAGAAACGGGGATTTATCTTCAATATTTTTGCTGCTTCAGCTCGGGCCTCCTCCTCACGGCCTAGCTCAATATGGCTGGCAGCCAAATAGACATAGGCAGGCCAAAAATTGGGATTGCGGTTGAGTGTTCTCTTGAGTGCTGCAATTGCCTCATCATAACGTCCTGCCAAATAATAGGCATGGCCTAAGCCGTGAAAATACCAGACAGGAGGAATAGGGTTGAGACGTATCGCCTTCTTGATTAATCCAATGGCTTTCTCCGGTCTCCCTGCAAAGTACAGAATTTCTCCTAGTCCAGCAAGGCCATCAGCATCATTGGGGTCAAGGGCCACAGTTTTCTCTAACTCTGATATGGCCTGATCGTACTCCTTTCTCCACAAATAAACCTTGCCCAATAAGGCGTGAGCATCTGACAAAGAGTCATCCAGTGATAGGGCCCTCTGCGCTAACTCAAAGGCCCGCTCCAATGACGTGGGGTCCTGACTCCATTCAAATGACCACTCCATCCAGTAGGTCCAGCCCAACCATGAATAAGCTAAGGCATAATCCTGGTCCAGTTCAATAGCATGTTTAAACAGCTTTCGAGCCTCAGCATTTTCCTCACCTGTCATACGAAGGAAATAGTCTATCCCGCGTAATATGTGGTCGTAGGCTTCCAGACTGTCTGTTTTTTTATGTACAAGGAGTTTTTGTTCATCCTCCGTCAATTTTACCACAAGTGCCCGCACGATTTTCTTTGTGACCTCGTCTTGCAGTGCAAAAATGTCTCTCAGATCACGATCATACTTTTCCGCCCACAGATGGTGACCCATTGTAGCATCGACAAGCTGGGCAGTAATTCGCACTCTCTCTCCAGCCTTGCGGACACTTCCCTCAAGCACATACCGTACCCCCAACTCCTCGCTTACTTTCTGAATTTTGACAGATTTTCCTTTATAGGTGAAGGTGGAGTTTCGGGCAATCACAAAGAGCCTTGGAATCTTGGATAGGGTAGTAATGATATCTTCGGTGATCCCATCACTGAAATACTCCTGGTTAGGGTCTTCACTCATATTGACAAAAGGCAATACGGCAACGGAAGGTTTTACGGGCAGTGGAAAGGCCATTCTCTCCACTGACGCAGGCTCAAACTGAGGTCGGAGATAATGATGCCAGACAGCCAAGATTCCTGCCACTATGATGAGGACCACCACCCCACCAATAGCAGCCCACCGCCACTGCTTTGGTGTTGGCCTTTCTTCGCCGATTACCTTTCCCACTGCTTCGGGTTCCATCAGTACTTTATAGGCTCGTACTGGCTTCTCGATATTCTTAACTGTTTTTTCGCCCAAAAACTCATATCCGAGCGCGAGCTTCTTTCCGATTTGATCAAATGCAGTTCCAGAAATGCATACGCCTCCTCCTTCAGATAAACTCTCCAACCTTGCTGCAATGTTGACACCATCTCCATAGATGGTATCACCTTCCTCGATCACATCCCCGAGATTAACCCCAATACGGAACTCCATCCTCTTATTTTCAGGTAGCTCAGCATTTTTCTCCTTGAGTTCCTTTTGGATTTCTATCCCGCATCGAACCGCATCTACCACACTGCCAAACTCAGCCAGCACATTGTCTCCCTTAGCATCCACCACGCGACCGTCATGTCCCCGGATACGATCAGTCATCACTTCACGATAGGCCGTAATTGTACGAACGGTGACTTCCTCATCGTCCTGCATAAGCCTGCTGTATCCTTTGACATCCGCACTGAGGATAGCAGTGAGTTTGCGTTTAAAGCCCTTTGTGGTCATTACAGTGCCTTTTCGTTTTTATAAAACCGTAAAAGTTCAGCTTCCTCTTCTTTGACAAGATTAATCCAGATTACAGCGGGAGATTAATTTGTACCGAGCCCTAAAGGTATTGATCAATATCGCTACCAGGAATGGCATGCACCTTCTCGGATACGGGATAGGGATTCTCAGTTCTCGAGGCAATAAAGCCAGCAGTTACACTATCTTCTCCATAAAGTTTTTTTAATGCATTTATTCCTTTCAGGGCCTTGACATCAGGATTTTCGGAAAATTTGGCTTCAACAGCGATAAATCGTCCTCCTTGCTCTATTAATAGATCTACCTCGGCTCCGTGAATGGTGCGCCAGAACCACAGCGGTCTGTTTTTCCCAAGTGCCTGAAAATGCTTGATCACCTGCATTACAACATGAGTTTCCCAGATGGCGCCGATAATAGGGTGATTGATTACAGCTTCAAAATTCTCAAAACCCATTAGAAAGAGCGCAAGACCTGTGTCACACATGTAAAGTTTTGGAGACTTGACAAGGCGTTTGCCGAGATTCCGGTAATAAGGCTCCAATAAAATGATTTGCCCGGATGCCTGTAAGACTGATATCCATTTCTTGGCAGTATTTGGCGAAATTCCCACATCGCGGGCAAGATCGGAATATGAGAGCACTTGAGATGTCCGGATCGCAACAGCCCGTAAAAACCGATCAAAATCCCTTAGGCTTCCTACATTTAGAATGTTTCTCACATCCCTTTCCAAATAGGTGGTCAAATAAGAAGAACACCAAAAATGAAAGTCAATTTCTGGTTTTGCATAAAGTTCGGGGTATCCACCTGATATCAGGTAATCATTTTCCGAATACGCGCCCACTCCTTCCTGGATTTCTCTTGCAGACAGGTTCAACATATTGATAATACCGCAACGTCCGGCCATGCTTTCTGAAACGCCTTGCATCAAAAGAAAATGCTGTGATCCTGTCAGAATAAATCGACCGGGATTTTTGTTCCTGTCAATTGCGACCTTCAAATATCTAAAAATGGAGGGGGAATACTGAACTTCATCTATAATGAGCGGTTCGGGATGGCTTTTAATAAAGGCTTCCGGATGATTTTCCGCCTGGGCAGCTATAGCTGGAATATCCAGTGTAACATACGTATAATCAGGGAATACTTTTTGAACAAGTGCAGTTTTTCCCACCTGTCTTGCTCCGGTAACAACGACAGAAGGAAACTGCTCTGATAGGGCCTTGAGGGTTTTTTCGTATTTTCTTATAATCCACATGCGGATATTTTGCAATACTATTGCTAATTTGTCAATTTTTATCTTGAGAAAAATACATAAAAAAGACTATTTAAGCCTGTTAAAGTAAAAGCATACCTTCATTCCGCATTCTGCATTCTGCATTCGTAATTTCCCCTCAACTCCCTTCACTTCAGCCCAGCTTTGCGCAGGGCATCAATATATCGCTTTTTCACAACTTGATTTTTTTGTGGATCTGTCCTTGCCATTCGCTCCACAGAAAACTTAGGATTTAGCCTCATAATCTCTTTGGCCTGGACACGGGCCTTATCCATTCGGCCTGCCAGACTGTAAACGCTACAGAGTACAACACGAGAAAGGGCATTTTTGGGATTCTGCTGAACTGCTTTCTCACCCCATTCTATGGCTTCCTCATACTTTTCAATTTCTCTATATGCCTCGGCTAAAACGTGCAGATACCAGCCCGGTGCATGAGGGTCCAGGCGTATTGCTTTCTTAAGAATCGGAATTGCTTCCTCTGCTCGGTCTGCAAATAGAAGCCCCATGCCCAAAAATGTATGGGCATCGGCGCCATTCGGCTCAAGCTCGACGGCCCGTTCTGCTTCCCGAATGCCCTTGTCATATTCCTTTCTCATAATATAGATATTGCCCAGAAGACCATGTGCACCACCCAGAGAGTCATCCAAGGAGAGGGCTTTCTGAGCAAGCTCTACGGCTTTTCTCAGAGACTCCCGAGGCGATTTGGTAGAGCCCAACCACACATCTATTAAGTGAGTTCCGCTCAACCATCTGTAGGCCTGTGCATAATCAGGATCAAGCTTAATAGCTTCCTCTGCAAGACCCCGAGCCTTACGATTATTTTCAATGGTTTGGTACCTTTTCAGATCACGTGCCTGCAAGACCTTCAAATAAGCATCAAGATTATCTGTCCCACTCCCAGCTACGAGAGCCTGCTCTCCTTCAGTCAATTTCACCTCAAGGGCCGTAATAATCTTCATAGTAATCTCATCCTGAAGTGCGAACAGATCTTTGAAATCACGATCATACCGTTCAGCCCAGAGGTGATGGCCCTTTCGAGCGTCAATCAACTGGGCCGTTATCCGGATACGGTCGGCAGATCTCTGGACGCTACCCTCCAATACGTACTGCACACCAAGGTCCTGTGCGACCTGCTGAACTTTCACCGGCTTGCCTTTATATGTGAAGGTGGAATTACGGGCAATGACAAATAGTTTTTCCACTTTTGACAGAGCAGTAATAATGTTCTCAGCTATCCCATCACTGAAATACCCCTGCTCAGGATCCCCACTCATGTTGACAAAAGGCAGCACGGCAATGGAGGGTTTGTCAGGAAGCGGGAGTGGTGGAGTTTCGGGCAGCCCCGTTTTGCGCAGGGAGTAAATCACAAGGTCTTTGTCAGCCTGATTTTTGTATGACCATTGCTTTTCGTAATACTCCAGAGAAAACCTGGGATTTATCTTAAGTACCTGTTCGGCTTCCGCCTGAGCTTCCGCCATCCGGCCCGCCAAACTATAAGCCTGGGCCAAGCCAACATGGGAAAGTAGATCATTAGGAGACCGATTGAGCGCTTTCTTGAATGCCATTATCCCGTCCTCATACCTTCCAGCAAAGTTATAGGCGGCCCCTAGGGTCCGAAAGTAAGTACTAGGAGGGATAGGGTTGAGACGCAACGCCTGCTCGGAATGTCGAACCGCTTCCTCGTGCCTCCCACCATACCTGAGAGCTATACTCATCCAAATATGGGCATCAGCTGAATTGGGATCAAGGGCAACAGCTCGCTCACATTCGGCAATGCCCTTGTCATGCTCCCTTGCCAACGTATAGAGCCAACCCAACTGACTGAGGGCCTGCGGGGCGGAGTCATCAATTGAGAGGGCTTTTTTTGTCAATTCAAAAGCCCGCTGAAGTGAGGCTTTGGGGGACTTGGTCGATTTAAGGAAGATATCCATCCAGTGGGTAGCACCTAGCTTACTGTAAGCCTGTGGAAACCCCGGATCGAGGGCAATAACATCCTCTAATAAACGTCGAGTCAGGGCGTTATCCTCTTTAGTCTGGGTTTGAAAATGCTCCCTTGCTTGCAAGTACTTTAGATAGGCCTGAAGATTTTCCGTCCCTTTAGCAAACAGGCGAGCTTGCTCACCATCCGTTAGCTTCACTTGAAGCTCTGTTATGATCTTTTTGGTGATCTCATCTTGAAGGGCAAATATATATTTTAGATCTTTATCATATCGTTCTGCCCACAGATGATGCCCTGTGAGAGCATCGATCAGCTGAGCCGTGATTCTGACCCGGTCTCCCGCTTTGCGCACACTACCCTCCAGCACATACTGCACGCCCAATTCCTCAGCAACTTGGTGTACCTTTACTGGTTTGCCTTTGTAGCTAAAGGTAGAGTTTCGTGCAATTACAAAAAGCTGTGGCACCTTGGAGAGGGCAGTGATGATTTCCTCGGTCAAACCATCACTAAAATACTCCTGCTCAGGATCGCCACTCATGTTCACGAAGGGCAGCACGGCAATGGAAGGCTTCTCAGGCAAAGGAAACGCCATCTTCGCTACAGATGCAGGGTCCACATCTGGCCGTAAATAGAAGTTCCATATGGCAAAGGCACCGGCTGCCACGATGAGAACCACGAGAGCAGCCAGAGCTGGCTTGTGCCAGTGTTTTGGTCGTGGCTTTACCGCAGTCTCAGGGCCAACGCGCATTCGATACACCCGAACCGGCTCTGTGATGTTCTTGACGGTATGTTCACCTAAGGACTCATAGCTCAGAGACAGTTTGTTCTTGATGCTGTCATAGACGGCGCCGGAGATGCAGATTCCTCCTCCCTCAGCTAGTCCTTCGACACGAGCTGCAATGTTGATCCCATCACCGTAGATCCGCTCTTCCTCCTGGACGACATCTCCCAGGTTGATCCCAATGCGAAACTGCATCCTGCGGTTCTCAGGGAGCTCAGCGTTTCTTACTCTGAGTTCTTCCTGGATCTCTACAGCACAGCGTACTGCATCGACTACGCTCCCAAACTCAGCAAGGAGGTTATCTCCTGGGGAGTCGACGACTCTACCCCGGTGTTTTTGAATGAGGGTAGCCATCAACTCCCGATAGGAAGTCAGAGTTGTAATGGTTGCATCCTCATCCTCACCCATCAGGCGGCTGTAGCCTGCCACATCGGCGCTTAAAATAGCTGTGAGCTTACGTTTAAATCCTTCTTGTGTCATGGGATCACCTCCTTAAAGCTTTTAAAAGCAAAAATGAAGCATGACTTTTTTCGATATAACTTCACAGTTTTCTGTGTTATTCAGGCTGATCCAGCTCCTCAACATGTGAAGCGATTTGAAGCTTCTCATCAAAACATGAAAAGATAATTCGGGTAGATAGCTCCTCACGCAAGGTTACAGCCGACGACAAATGGATGGCATCAAAACCCCTCAATTCATGTTTTTCAGCCAAGTCCCCGGCCTGACGAACAAGCTCTTTTGTGACACGTACTATCAGATAGTTATCCCAGTCTTCATTAAAAGAGGAAGTCAACCGTTTGTATTCACGCGGTGTGAAGGCATTCTCTCTGAATCTGCGGGCGAATGCTGCCCTCGCTTCAGCGTAGGCAACCAGTGAAGTGCCCGTAACCTTCGACGATCTCACCAAGTCTGCTACCTTCAACGATTCCTCTTCTTCAACATACAATTTTACCAGGCTGCTGGTATCAAGATAAAGGATCATAGGTTATCTTCTATCTTCAAGGACTGCCTCAGATACGCTTCTGCCTTTTGATTCGATCCGAGATCGCATGCCAATCGGTTTCGTCCCGTTCCAATAAGCAACACCTCGTTGAGTCAATTGAAGGATCTTTTCTTCGTCTGTTTCCGTTCCAAAAGGTACAATGATGGCCACCTCCTTTTTTCTGTCCGTAACAATGATTTTATCTCCGGACTTTACGCTTTTCAGATATTTGCTCAAGTTCTCCTTGAGTTCTCTAATGCCAACTGTTTCCATATCTTTTCCCTTCTTCCAGTAAAATAAAGTGACTACATTTTATTCTATGTGATCTCATATGTCAACCCAATTGCTCATTACTTTTCATTTCATGCGATGGGTTTTAGTCTGGGCGTTGATGAACAGAAATTCTAAAGAGTTATTTCCCTTCAACTCCCCTCACTTCAGCCCCGCCTTGCGCAGTGCTCCAACATAGCGCTCTTTATCAGCTTGATTTTTAAATGGAAGTGTCTTTGCAAAATACTCGAGGGAGAACTTGGGTTGTATCCTAAGAACCTCTCCGGCTGCAACACGGGCCTCCTCTTCACGATCTGATAAACTGTACGTGGCGGCCAGGCCGGTGTAAGCAAACAGGTTATTGGGCCTGCGGTGAAGCGCTTCTTTGTATTGTGCGATCGCCTCCTCACACCGCCCCATTGCGCGATAGGAATGGCCTAAAAAAAGTAAATACCAGTTCGGAGGGATAGGGTTGAGACGTATCGCTTTCTTAAGCAACGCAGTAGCTTCCTCGTGCCTACCCGCATAATGAAGACTTTGGCCCAAAAACGCATGGGCATCAGCCGAATTGGGATCGAGGGCTACGGCCCGCTCGGCCTCGGCAATGGCCTTCTCATGCTGCCTTTTCATCGTATAAAGCTGGCCCAATAAGCCATAAGCACCGGCCAAGGAGTCATCTAGGGCGATGGCCTTTTGTACCAGTTCTATGGCGCGCTCCAGAGACTGCTGAGGGGACTTGCTCGAACGAAACCATACATCCATCATGTGAGTCCCAGCCAGGAACCTGTAAGCCATTGCATACTCCAGGTCCAGAGCAATAGCCTCCTCAAACATCTGCCGTGCCACGGCATTATCCTCTTTAGTGAGGCGATACTTATGTTCGCGCCCTTGCAAGACCTTTAGATATGCGTCGAGGTTGTCCGTGCCTTTTCCATACAAGCGGGCTTGCTCTCCCTCGGTCAGCTTCACTTCCAGGGCCAACAGGACTTTCATAGTGATCTCATCCTGCAGAGCAAATATGTCTTTAAGATCCCGGTCATAACGCTCCGCCCACTTGTGATGCCCCGTAAGAGCATCGATCAACTGAGCCGTAATCCGTAACCTATCTCCAGCTTTGCGGACACTGCCTTCCATCACATACCGTACGCCAAGTTCCTCGCTTACTTTCTGGACGTTAACAGACTTACCTTTATAAGCAAACGTTGAATTTCGGGCTACTACGAACAGATGGGGAACCTTCGCGAGAGCGGTGATGATCTCCTCGGTCATCCCGTCGCTGAAGAACTCCTGTTTGGGATCATCACTCATATTCACGAAGGGCAGGACGGCAATAGAGGGTTTGTCGGGTAGTGGCAGCGGCGGCTTTTCGGGCAGCCCCGCTTTGCGAAGGGCATCAATGAGGCGATCCGTATCGGCTTTATTCTTGTAAGGAAGTGTCTTTGCATAAGACTCAAGACAGAACTTAGGATTTATCCTTAGAACCTCTGTGGCTTCAGCGGCAGCCTCTGCTTTACGATCTAATGAACTATAACAAGCTGCCAGAAAAGCGCGGGCAGGCAGATAATTGGGATTAGCATCAACCGCCTTTTTAAAAGTTAAGATGGCCTCATCGTACTGTCCTGTCATGAAATAGGCACGACCTAACCAGTGAAAAGAGGTAAGCGGAGGGAATGGGTCGAGGCGTATAGACTTTTTGCCGTAGACAATGCTATCTACCCACCTGCCTGAACAGCCGACAACCCCCGCCAAGGTATTATGGACGATAGCCCCATTGGGATTTAGGCTAAGAGCATGCTCCGCCGCAGCGACTGCCTTCTCATACTGCCGTTTCACCAAGTAGAGGGCACTCAATAAGCAATGTGCATTGTCCATAGTGTCATCCCATTCGAGGACCTTTTCCGCGTATTTAAAGGCAATCTTAGCAGATTCGGCAGGAGAAGTACTCCATCCAAACCTTGCATCGAAAAAATGAGTCCAACCCAGCCCCACATAGGCACCTGCAAAACCAGAATCCAAGGCAATAGCTTCCTCAAATAACTGCCGAGCTCGAGAATTATCCTCTTTCGTGCCCCGATATAAATAATTCATTCCTTCAAGTGATTTTTCATAAGCTTTAAGGTTGGTCGTCGTCCGTCTTTCCCACAGGCGGGCCTGCTCGCCTGCTATGAGCTCTATCCGCAGAGCTTTTGTAATCTCCATGGTAATGTCATCTTGTATCGCAAATATGTCTTTTAGCTCTCGGTCATATCGCTCCGACCAAACGTGATGCCCTGTGGTCGCATCAATCAGCTGGGCTGTGATCCGAATCCGATCTGCAGTCCTCTGCACGCCACCTTCCAAAACATACTTCACCCCTAAATCTTCTGCCACTTTTTGAACCTTCACCGGTTTGCCTTTATAGGTAAACGTAGAGTTGCGGGCAATTACAAATAGGTTTCGTAACTTTGATAGAGTGCTGATGATTTGATCAGTAAGCCCATCGCTAAAATATTCTTGCTTTGGATCGTCGCTCATATTGACAAATGGAAGCACGGCAATGGAGGGTTTATCTGGCAAGGGATAAGCCATTTTTTCAACTGAGGCAACCTCCATTGGGGGAGGACGAAAGTAGAAGTTCCAGATGGCCCATGCCCCTGCTGCCACGATGAGAACGACGAGAGTAGCCAGAACTGCCTTGTGCCAGTGTTTTGGTCGTGGCTTTACCGCAGTCTCAGGGCCAACGCGCATTCGATACACCCGAACCGGCTCTGTGATGTTCTTGACGGTATGTTCACCTAAGGACTCATAGCTCAGAGACAGTTTGTTCTTGATGCTGTCATAGACGGCGCCGGAGATGCAGATTCCTCCTCCCTCAGCTAGTCCTTCGACACGAGCTGCAATGTTGATCCCATCACCGTAGATCCGCTCTTCCTCCTGGACGACATCTCCCAGGTTGATCCCAATGCGAAACTGCATCCTGCGGTTCTCAGGGAGCTCAGCGTTTCTTACTCTGAGTTCTTCCTGGATCTCGACAGCACACCGTACTGCATCCACTACGCTTCCAAACTCAGCAAGGAGGTTATCTCCTGGGGAGTCTACGACTCTGCCCCGGTGTTTTTGAATGAGGGTAGCCATTAACTCCCGATAGGTAGTTAAGGTCCGAATGGTTGCATCCTCATCCTCACCCATAAGACGGCTGTATCCTTCAACATCTGCACTGAGGATAGCGGTGAGTTTGCGTTTAAAGCCTTCTTCGGTCATGAGGGCACCCCCTTCAAGGGTTCAAAGCGGTAAGAATGAATATAGTCTGGGTTAACGATGTCTAAAATAAAAAAGCCCCCAAAAAGGCATAATGATGCCTCGGAGGCTTTGTGTCAGCACCCTCTGGAAACATTTATTCATAGTTTCCTCAAGAAGGTTAGAGGGTTATGTTGTGGTGTTTACTCGTGGCTTAACAAATTGAGTTACGTTCATTAAAACTGAAAAGATAGCTGTTGTCAATCCAAATCGCATTGACACCTCCCCCTGCAAAATTTCAACTTGACGACTAAACTAAAGGCGAGAAAGGCACAACATTGGTAGTTTTGAATGGAAAATCAGATTACAATTGAGTCAAACAGCTGCTATGATTCGCTCGTTTGAAAAAGCCGAAAAACTTATAACCGGCAATTGTAATCTTCAGCAAAATTGAATTTAACCCGACCATCTGCTATGGCAAGCAACATTCAATTCAAGAGGTTCGTAAGATAGCACAATATGTGGTAACTCGCCTCCCATCATTTCAGCCCTGCCTTGCGAAGTGCTCCAATAGTTAGGTCTAAGTCAGCTTTGTTCTTGAACGGCATTGTTATTGCCCATTTCTCTAAAAGGAATTTTGGAGCTATCCTCAAAACTTCTCCCCCCTCAATAAGCGCTTCTTCTTCCAAACCAGCTAGACTGTACGCAGCTGCAAGGAAGGCTCTAGCAGTCATATTATTTGGATCAATACGTACCGCTTCCTTACCTGCACTGATCGCCTTCTTATACTGCCCCGTTAAGCAATACGAATTTGTTAATCCCTGGTAGTAATTACTCGGGGGAATAGGGTCGAGGCGGATTGCCTCCTTACATTCTATAATGGCTTCCTCAGCTTTACCCGCATACCTGAGGGCCAAACTCAGGAAAAAATACGCTCGGGACGAATTAGGCTCTAGGGTAACAGCTTTCTTACACTCTGCTACCCCCTTATCATGTTGCCTCATTAGTATGTGAAACCAACCTAATAAACTGCGCGCGTAGGCTGAGGACTGATCCAGAGCGAGGGCATTTTGTAATATTTTAAAAGCCTGTGCGATTGATTGCTTCGGGTTATCAGTCAAACCGAGCATCACCTCGATCCACTTTGCACTAGCCAATAGAACGTACGCGTCGACATATTTCGGATCCAGCTCAATAGCCCTCTCTGCCATTTGACGAGATAGGAGCATACCATCTTTATTAGTGCGTCGAAGTTGCTCCGTCCCTTGAAGGAATAAAAGGTAAGCTTGAAGGTTATCCGTACCGCCACCTCGAATACGGGCCAACTCTCCTTCGGTCAGTTCAACTTGAAGGCCCGTAATGATTTTCATCGTGATTTCGTCTTGGAGCGCAAATATGTCTTTCATCTCCCGGTCATACCGCTCCGCCCACAGGTGATGGCCTGTTTGAGCATCCACAAGCTGGGCAGTGATCCGCACTTTCTCTCCGGCTTTGCGCACACTGCCCTCAAGAACATACTTCACGCCAAGTTCACGCCCTACCTGTTGCACCTTTGTCGGCTTTCCCTTGTAGGTAAATGTGGAATTACGAGCTATGACAAATAACTTTGGTGTTTTTGATAGGGCGGTAATAATCTCTTCAGTTATTCCATCACTGAAATACTCCTGTTTGGGGTCGTCACTCATGTTGGTGAAAGGAAGTACAGCAATGGAAGGTTTGTCGGGTAGAGGGAGTGGTGGGTGTTCGGGCATACCAGCCTTGCGAAGAGCTTCGAGGACGAGAGTCCTTAGGACAACCCCGTGTTTCGATGGAAATCCCATTTTTGCAACCCGCTCAAGAGAATACCTCGGATGCCTTTTGAGCAACTCTTCGACCTCAATACGAGCCTCTTTTTCGAGGCCAGCCAGCCCATAGTTGACAGCCAAGATCTGACGGGCCATTAAGTCATCTGGGTCTCGACTGAGAAGCTCCTTGGCCAAAGGAATAGCCTTGTCGTATTGCCCAATATAGCGATACGCTAAGGATAGGATATAAAGATAGTTCTTGGGGGGTATGGGGTTGAGGCGAATTGCCTTCTTAAACACAGGGATAGCTTCCTCCGGCCGACCTCCAAAGGTCAGCGCCATCGCCAAATATGCATGGGAGTCGGCGGCATTTGAGTTCACAGCGATAGCACGTTCTGCCTGTGCGATGGCCTTTTCATGCTGTCCTATCATCGAATAGAGGTGACTCAATAGGCAGTGGGCTGGCACGAAAAAGTCATCCAGAGCGATTGCCTTTTTTGCATACTTTATGCCCTCCCCTATGGATTGCTTTGGAGATTTGCTCACCCCCAATATCACCTCGAGCAGGTGTGTACCACCCAACCACCTGTAGGGGGCGGCATAGTCGGGATCAAGTGCGATGGACTCCTTCAGGTAAGGACGCGCCATATCAAGACCTTCTTTAGAAAAACGATAGACTAATTCCAACCCCTGCAAGCATTTAAGATACGCCTCGAGATTGTCTGTCCCTTTTTCATAAAGCCTTGCTTGCTCGCCATCTGTGAGCTTCACTTGCAACGAACTCATGATCTTCATTGTGATGTCATCTTGTAGGGCGAAGATGTGTTTCAGGTCTCTTTCATAGCGCTCTGACCACAAATGATGACCTTTTATGGCGTCGATTAGCTGAGCCGTTATCCGTATTTTGTCACCAGCTCTCCGAACGCTACCCTCGAGGACATAGCGAACGCCCAGATCCTCGCTCACCCGTTGGACCTTTACGGGCTTTCCCTTGTAGGAGAATACCGAATTGCGCGCTATCACAAGAACCCTTTCGCTTTTAGACAGGGCGGTTATTAGCTCCTCCGTTAACCCGTCACTGAAGTATTCCTGCTTGGCTTCACCACTCAAGTTTGTGAATGGAAGCACTGCAATGGATGGTTTATCAGGTAGTGGATATGCCATTTTCTCCTCAGATGCAGGCTCTATTGGGGGAGGACGAAAGTAGAAGTTCCAGATTGCAAAGGCACCAGCTCCTAGGATAATGACAGCAGCCGCTGCAACAGCCACTTTCTTCCACTGTCGTATCCCAGCCTTCTTCTCTTTCCTTGCTCCCAGCTCCATAGGAACTTTATACACCCGCACCGGTTTGGTGATGTTCTTGACAGCATGCTCCCCTAAATACTCATAGCCGAGGGCCAGCTTGTTTTCAATCTGCTCGTAGGCACTCCCAGAGACACAGATGCCTCCCCCCTCGGCAAGGCCCTCGATTCTGGCTGCAATGTTAACCCCGTCGCCGTAAATGCGCGCTCCCTCTTCTATGACATCCCCGAGGTTAACCCCAATCCGAAACTGCATCCTTCGGGTTTCAGGTAATTCAGCGTTCTTGGCCTTGAGTATCTGCTGAATCTCTACAGCACATTGCACTGCATCCACTACGCTTCCAAACTCAGCAAGCAGGTTGTCTCCTGGGGAGTCTACTACCCTTCCCCTGTGCTGCTCGATAAGATCAACCATCACGGTACGGTAATTTTCTAAGGTGCGGACGGTAGCGACCTCATCATCGCCCATCAGACGGCTATAGCCTTCGACATCGGCACTGAAAATAGCGCTGATTTTCCGTTTCACACGTTCTTCTGTCATGGGAGTACCTCCTTTAAGCTTCCACATCGAAAGAGAAGGGGAAAGGGATAGATGAGAAATGGAGTGGAACAAAGCGTGCGTTTGGGTAGTTTGCTCTTCCATGAAGATGTGCTTTCGCTCAGGGGGAGTAGGAAGTTTCAGGTTCGTAGCTTTTTGTCTCTGTTTTTCACGTGGTGTGGTTGCTATCAAGAACTACAATATAAAAGCCTCCACGGTAGTCTAACAATCCCTTGGAAGCTTTGTTATCGGCACCTTCTGAAAACATATGGTCATGGGTTCCTCCAGAAGGTTAAGGTTTTGGTGTTGATGTATTTGAAAATAAGTACCAGTCACTCTCATTAATACCTCGTTTGTTTTCATTGTCAACTAAAATCTCATTTTCTAGCACTCTCTCTAACTACCAAAAGGGGGAACTGGGGTCCTTGATATTTATAGACCATTCTTTGGGAACTTCGGGTGTGATCAAGTACCAGAACTTTTTGTAAACGTACGTTCTTAGCTGCCAACTTATTGATATTACCAAAATTCCACCGTACTTAATACTCGTTATTGACTTGACAGACAGTCAACTTTTGATCATACTCCATTGTCATGAAACACATTCATATTACTTTATCTCTTTCCGAATAGGGTTTATTACGAATGCCAATCTCACCTAATGAAAAAAAGGCCCTTAACGCTCTTAGAACTTCATTACTGGAGAACTACAGTCTTTTAGATTTGAGATTATTTGGATCAAAGGCTAAAAGAACCGATTCACACGATTCGGATCTGGATGTCATGATAGTTCTTGATGATTACTCTCCGTCAATTGAGTCGGAAATAGATGATCTTATCTTTGAGATTAATCTCAAATACAATTGTTTTATTACAGCAATATTTTTCAGTCGTAAGGAACTCGAATCGGGTCCTCTTGATGAGTCCCCAATTTACAAGAAGATTTTACAAGAAGGTATTACCCTGTGAATATGAAGGAAAAAAAGCGAGATCTTGCCCTATATAGGCTTCAGCAAGCATCGGAATCTCTGGATGAAGCTAATTACCTTTTTAATGGCGGTAAATCTTCGAGATCTGTTATTAATAGAGCTTATTATGCAATGTTCTATTCGATATTGGCATTGCTTGTTTTTGAAGAGTATTCTTCATCGAAGCACTCAGGCGTACTTTCATATTTCAATGCTCGATTCATAAAAGATGGGTTGTTTTCAAAGATCTTGGGAGAGCTGCAAATAAGGCTTTTGATTTAAGACAAAGAGGGGATTACAGGGAGCAGGCTACTCTTACCCGTGAGCAAGTGGAACCTTTCATTGATTGGGCAAGAAGGTTTATAAATGCAACCAGAAAATATTTAGAGGATCACGGATATATCTGAATGATATCCATTACCCACCCGTAATCCTTCAATCAAGCATCCCCGATAGATCGGAATTTTCGCTTCCCTTCAACCAGAATCGAATATTACTTCAGCCCTGCCTTTCGCAGGGCGTCAATAAAGCTTTTTGTATTTGCTTGATTTTTATGCGGGCGTGTCTTTGCCAAGCGCTTGAGAGAAAACTTGGGGTCTATCCTGAGAATTTCTGCAGCTTCAGCACGTGCCTCCTCCTCACGGCCTGATAAACTATATGTCGCGGCGAGGACAAGGTGGGCAATCACATTCTTGGGTTCTCGATTGAGCACTTTCTTACATGCAGAAATCGCCTCCTCGTACCGCCCCGTGTCGCGATAGGCCATCGCTAAGTTGTATAAGTACCAACTCGGAGGGATCGGGTTGAGACGTATCGCCTTCTCAAGGACCGGAATGGCTTTCTCCGGCCTATCCGCCCAGTAAAGATTTTGTCCCAACCACCCTAGGGCGCCAGCAGAATTGGGATCGAGGGCAACTCTCCGCTCGCATTCGGCAATGCCCTTATCATATTGTCTTGTATATATGTAAAGATTGCCCAATAAGCCATGGGCGTTGGCAAAAGAGTCGTCTAGGGCGATGGCCTTTCGTGTCAATTCTATGGCTTTCGTCAGAGACTCCCTGGGTGACTTACTCGAGCCCAGCCACATATCAAGCAAGTGGGTCGTAGCCAGGAATGCGTAAGGCTTTGGATACTCCGGGTCAAGAGCAACGGCTTCCTGAAGCAACTGATTGGCCAGCGCATTATCCTCTTTGTTCTGGCGATAAACATGTTCACGCCCTTGCAATAGCTTAAGATAGGCCTCAAGGTTGTCCGTACCTTTCGCTAACAGGCGGGCTTGCTCCCCCTCTGTCAACTTCACCTGCAAGGCAGTGATGATCTTCTTGGTGATCTCGTCCTGGATAGCAAATACGTCTTTCAACTCCCGATCATAGCGTTCTGCCCATACATGATTCCCCGTTTTTGCATTCACAAGCTGGGCTGTAATTCGCACCTTGTCTCCAGCTTTTCGGACACTGCCCTCAAGAACATACTTCACGCCAAGTTCACGCCCTACCTGCTGGACCTTCACAGGCTTGCCCTTGAAAGTGAAGGTAGAGTTGCGGGCAATCACAAATAACTTTGGTGTTTTTGATAGGGCAGTAATAATCTCCTCGGTTATCCCATCACTGAAATATTCCTGCTTCGGATCATCACTCATGTTTGTGAAAGGCAAAACGGCAATGGAGGGTTTGTCGGGGAGAGGGAGAGGTGGGGTTTCAGGTAACCCGCCCTTGCGAAGAGAACTAAGCCACCGTTCCGTGTTGGAAGGATCCTTCCAACGGTATGCTTTTCTTGCAGCTACTAGCGAGAAGTCCGGATCTATCTTCAATATTTCTGATGCGTGGGTTCTTGCTTCTTCCTTGTTTCCAAGCTCCGCATATACAGCACAAAGTCCTAAGTGAGTAAACAATGGGGGGATTTCTCCTTTTTGAGCACGTCCAAGAAATTCCTTGAAGACGGCAAGGGCCTCCTCATGGCGACCTGCCATAAGACACGACATCCCATAACGCCTGAGGTATGACGCTGGATAAAAAGGATTAAGTCGCATTACGTTTTTGTAATAAGCGATTGCTTCGTCGAACCTTCCTGCAAACTCCATAATAGTGGCCATTATAAAGTGATTGGTTGCTAAACGCGGGGCCATAGCGATGGCCTTCTCACCAAGGGCAACAGCTTCCTCGATCCTTCCCTGTAGCATATAAATTTGCCCCCTATTTGCAGTTGCGCAGGAAAGTGTCGGGTCTAGGGTCAAGGCTTTTTCATTGCACTCAGCAGCTAACTTGAGGGACTCCGCAGGAGATTCAGTGATCCCATATCGGATCTCTAAGGTATGTATAGCTGCCAAAATTGCCCAACCAAAACCATATTTGGGGTCAAGCGTGACGGCCTTTTCTGCTAATCCGCGAGCTTCAACTACATTCCTTCCACCACCACGCGTAAGCAGACTATACGCTCTCGTTGTAGACGCCCAAGCGTCGAAATTGTTCGTCTTACGCGATAAGTCGAACCATTGTTCGGACACTTTAATCTTAAGTTCTATTGCGATTGTTTTTGTTATCTCATCTAGCAGGCTAAAGAAGTCATTCATCGTTCGATCAAAGCGCCCCGACCATATGTGATACCCACTGATGGCATCGATGAGCTGCGCCGTCACCCTCACACGGTCTTTTTCTCTCATGACACTGCCCTCAAGGACGTACCGAACACCAAGTTCCTCTGCAACCTGCCGGATCTCCACTGGTTTCCCTTTGTAAGTAAAGGTCGAATTACGGGCAATCACGAACATGCCGGGGAGATATGATAGTGTGTAAATAATGCTCTCGCTGATTGAATCACCAAGTGAGTCATTTACGGTATTCGCACTCAGGTTGTCAAATGGTAGCACGGCAATGGAGGGTTTATCAGGCAGAGGATACGCCATCTTCTCTACAGAGGCAGGCTCGATCGGGGGCGGCCGGAAATAGAAATTCCAGATTGCCCATGCCCCTGCTGCCACAATGAGAACTACGAGAGCAGCCAGCGCTGCCTTATGCCAGGGTCTTGGCACTGTCTTTACCGCAGCCTCAGGGCCAACGCGCATACGATACACACGAACCGGCTCTGTGATGTTTTTAACCGTATGTTCACCGAGGGACTCATAGCTGAGGGAGAGCTTGTTTTTGATACTGTCATAGACAGTACCAGAGATACAGATTCCTCCACCTTCAGCTAGTCCTTCCACACGAGCCGCAATGTTGATCCCATCACCGTAGATGCGCTCTTCCTCTTGGACGACATCTCCAAGGTTAATGCCGATGCGAAAGTGCATTCTGCGGTTTTCAGGTAATTCTGCGTTTCTTACTCTGAGTTCTTCCTGGATCTCCACAGCACACCGTACTGCATCCACCACACTTAAGAACTCAGCAAGAAGGTTATCTCCTGGGGAGTCGACGACTCTACCCCTGTGTTTTTGAATGAGGGTCGTCATTAACTCCCGATAGGTAGTTAAAGTCCGAATGGTTGCATCCTCATCCTCACCCATCAGGCGGCTGTATCCTTCAACATCGGCACTGAGGATAGCGGTGAGTTTGCGTTTATAGCCTTCTTGTGTCATGGTATTACCTCCTTAAAGGTTCCCTCTCACTTTTTCTCGACTTGCACAGGGAATCAATGAAGCGGGCAGTAAGGCAGCCCCGCCTTAAGTAATGTATTCCTAAACCGTTCATTGACTTTAGGATCCTTGAAGCGATCTCCTCCTTTCCGTCTGACGCAGTATTTTGAATTTATCTTGAGGAGCTTTGCAGCTTGGGCTCGCGCTTCTTCTTCATGACCTCCCGAACTGTAGCTCATGGTCAGGACTGCATGTGAAAGCTGATCTTGAGGAGACCGCTTGACCGCTTTCTCGCCCCATGTAATGGCCTCCTCATATTGACCTAAATGCCAGTGAGCAAGTGCGCGCATATGAAAATAATGGCTCGGAGCGAAGGGATTAAGACGTATCGCTTTTTCTAACGATTGAATGGCTTCTTCCGGTCTGTCTGCAAATACAAGCGCCATTCCTAAAAACCAATGGGACTCTGCCCCGTTGGGGTCTATCTCGATCACACGTTGCCCCTCTGCAATAGCTTTCTCGAAGGCCTTGCTCAAAACATAAACTTGCCCTATTAGGGTGTGCGCAGGTGGCAATGACTCATCTAGGGCAAGAGCTTTTTTTGCTAATCCCGCCGCTCTCCGCAAAGAATCTCTTGGGGACTTCGTAATTCTTAGCCATACTTCCCTCATATGGGTTGCACCCAACTCTCTATATGCACTTGCATAGTTTGGGTCTAGAGCAATGGCTTCCTCTGCCATCCGACGAGCCTTAAGGTTGTCCTCCTTGTTGAGGCGGCGACCAACCTGAGCTGCTTGCAAAACTTTTAAATAAGCCTCAAGATTGTTCGTACCTCTCCCGTAGACTAATGCCTGCTCTCCCTCAGTCAGTTCTACTTGCAAAGCCGTGATGATCTTTTTTGTGATTTCGTCTTGAACGGCAAATATGTCTTTGAGATCCCTGTCATAGCGCTCAGCCCACAAGTGGTGACCGGAGAGGGCGTCTATTAGCTGAGCCGTGATGCGCACCTGATCTTCAGCCTTTCGCACACTCCCCTCCAGTACATACTGCACCCCAAGCTCCTCCGCCACCTGCTGAACCTTGACCGGCTTGCCTTTATAGCTAAACGTGGAGTTACGAGCAATCACAAGCAGTTTCGGTATCTTGGAAAGGGCAGTAATAATTTCTTCAGTAATTCCATCACTGAAATATTCCTGCTCTGGATCGCCACTCATGTTGTCAAACGGCAGTACTGCAATTGAGGGTTTATCAGGCAATGGATAAGCCATCTTCTCCACAGATGCAGGCTCAAACGGAGGGCGGAAGTAAAAGTTCCAGATAGCCAAGCCCCCAGCCACTACAATCAGTGCGAGTGCTGCCCAACGCCATTGTCGCGATATTGGCCTTTTTTCGCCGATCACTTTCCCTGCTGCTTCGGGATCCATTAACACCCGGTACACACGTATGGGTTTTTCTATGTTCTTTACTGTTTGCTCCCCTAGGTACTCATACCCGAGAGGCAGCTTCTTTGCGATCTGGTCATAAGCAGTGCCAGAGACACTGATCCCTCCACTATCAGATAGACTCTCTACTCGTGCGGCGATATTGACGCCGTCCCCATATATCCGCCCTTCATCCTCGATCACATCACCAAGATTGACACCGATGCGGAACTCCATCCTACTCTTCTCAGGAAGCTCACTATTCTTTGCTTTCAGTTCATGCTGAATCTTTACGGCGCAGTCAAGCGCATCTACCACACTGCCAAACTCGGCCAGCAAGTTGTCTCCAGGCGAGTCCACAACCCGCCCCCGGTGCTGCTGGATATGGAATGTCATGACCTCCCTATAGGCCTTTAGGGTTTGGACTGTGGCAGTCTCATCTTCACCCATCAGGCGACTGTAACCTTTAACGTCAGCACTAAGAATTGCACTCAGTTTACGTTTTGTACGGTCTTCTGTCATGGGATTCCCTCCTTAAATGTTTTACAATCGAAAGAGAAGAGGAAAGGGATAGATGAGAAGTGGCGTGGAACAAAGAGTGCGTTTGGGTAGTGTGTTCTTACATGAAGATGTGGCTCGGCTCAGGGGGAGGAGGAAGTTTCAGGTTCGGGGTCTTTTGTCTCTGCCCTTCGTGTTGTTTGAATGTAGCAAGAACGAGAATAAAAAAGCCTCCAAGGAGGTCTAACAATTCCCTGGAGGCTTTGGTATCGGCACCTTCTGAAAACACATTGTCATGGGTTCTTCCAGAGGGTTGAGGGTATGGTGTTTATTTATCTATAAATGAATCGAACGCATTTTAGTAAACTCCCAAGCGCTCTTTTTGTCAAGGGATATCTTATCTCGACAGATAAATGCTTGACTGACAAATCGGAGATCCCTATTCTATCTCTTAGAAAAAACAAATCCCAGGATATTTTCTAAGAGTAAAAAAGAGCAACGGGATAAACCCAACGGAGCTACGTTCAATATAAAGGTCTATTATTATGGTCGATATGTTATTTGTACAATTTTATAATAAAACAAAGGGTGGGTATTTTGATTTATCTAATGGTTTTTCAGACACGTATGATCTCTGTAAAAGCAAAGGAGATTTTTATTGGACTGAACATGAGGTAGATCGCAAAAAATGGTTCCTGGATGAGACATATGCTAAAAGAAAACTGCCTATTGATAAGGGAACAGTCTATATAAGCGCTATTTATACGAACCATTTATATCAATCGTATGTATGGGCAAAAGAATATCCTCATATTAGGTTTATAGTAGGTGGCCCTGTTGCAGCAGAAAGAAGAATCGATGCTAAAGGCTGGAATCCTCTTTATTTTACAATTGATAGCAATACAATGTTGCCATCAAACTTAGAAATAACTGGCAAGAGTGTGGAGGATTGGTTTGGGGTTGTAAACTTTTCTGGAAAATGGAAACTTGATGTACCTGAATTTGTGCCGAATGATAGTAAAATTTACTTTTCATATACATTAGATAACGGATGTTATTGGGCTAAATGTATATTCTGTAACATAGCCTTACATGCAAAAGACCTATTCAGGAAAAGAAAGGATATGAATTTTGAATTTCAAGACATAGAGCACAATGGAACGAAAATAGTTCGTTTAAATACAGGGTCTATAACAATACCGTATATACGAGAAGTGCTGCCTGCACTGCCACGCAGGGATGATATGGAGTACCGACTGTTTATGAGGCCTGCTAAAGCGGAGAACAAGGCATTAAAGGAGGTATTACATAAGCATAGTGGTGAATTTCCACATTGTGTGTTAGGTTTTGGCATAGAGTTCCCGTCTAATCGTATGTTGAGATATATTGATAAAGGGTGTAATACGGACGAAATAGTAGAATTTCTTTCTTTATGCAGGAGTAATAGAATTCGTGTGAATGCAAATCTTATATTAGGCTGGGATAACTTGATTGAAGATGATATCAGAGAAATGAAAAATTTCATGGATAGTGTACCTGAGAATTCTATTACGACAGTACAAATGAGATGGCTTTTTGCCCATCCACATACAAAGGTCCATGATACGTATAAAGGGAAAGGCATTACATTAGGCCCATTTTATGAAGGTTTTCATGCTGAAATAAGCGAAAAACAGATGGCCTTAAACAAAGGAGCAGCAGATATTATTAGCCTATATCGTACTATAAAGCATTACAAGCTTGAAGGTATGGCAAGTATCAGAAAGAATTTGCAAAAGAATTAATCTTGACGGCTTCGTAAAAAGTCCAATATGTTTCTTAATTGTCATTCCTGCGAAACCAGGAATCCAGTTATTTGAACTTAGCCGCCTGCGGCGGAGCTTTTTTCGACAGGATTCACAGGATTAACCGGATTAAATAAATATTGAACACTCACCGCCCGTTCATTTCCTTCACTTGAGTCGCAGAGTACTCTGAGAAGAGCATTGAATCAGATGTAAAGGATCGCTTAAAAAGCATATGGGAAGTCTTAATGGGAAAAATAAGCCAACTTACTTTTCCCATTATAGGCATTCCCATTAGTCCCAATGTAGTTCCCATTGGGACCCCGCTATGCGGGATTTTAAGCGATTCTCTCCAAAGAATATTTCTCAGCGTTCTCAGCGTCTCTAACGAGCAAAGCGAGTGGGCTGTGAGTAAATAAAATCCTGAACGTCCCGTCTATCCTGTCTAAAAAATGGGATTTCCTATACTATCAAGTTATTATGGACTCCCGCTTTCGCGGGAGTGACTCGATTTTTTGCTTTTTACGAGAACATCAATCTTGGAGCATTCTTGTAATTGTTCGAACCAGGTCATCTCGACCGCGCTCTTTTAAAAACGGAAGCATCTCCTGATAAAACGGTGCTCGATGTCTGATTGTAATTTTAAAACCTGAGAAAAGTTCGGGGGAGACATCGTTTTCAACAAATGCGTGTGTTTTGTCCAGCGCCCCAATCGCTATCAGTTCGGTCATGGTTCGAACACATTTCTCACATTTTCCGCAGTTCAGCCGATCGGCTACATTTGCCAAACATACCCTAAAATTCTGAAAGGCAACATCCCAATCAGCCACTAATCTGAGTTTCTCCAGTCTGGATAGTGAAAGTCCCATGAGTTTGATTCTCAAATCAAAGCTGGAGTATTCTGGATCCAAGAGAGGGTGAGAACCACACGGGACTAAATTGGGTATATCATACGATGATGCTATATAGGCTAAATGAAGCCTGGAGGCAAAGGCATGCCCCACTGATGCAAGAACAGCCCCGAAGAATTTATCCAACCAAAGATCTCGCTCATCGCACAAGTGTCTGATATTCGTATACACCGGGATGAGTGTCACATTTGCATCTTTTGCCACAGCCGAAAGCGCAGCTCTGGCCCGATCAAAAACCTGGTATTTCATCCCTCTTTCTTTAACACCCCCAATATCAAAACCATGAACAAGCAAGCAGTCTTTTATTGATCCGGGATGCTTTTCAGGATAATTCTGTTTGTTAACCCGCAATGCAGCAAGGGAATCTATTCCACCAGATAAAAAGAGCCCTGCCCGCCTCTGCTTATGTAAGTGGGCAGAGGCAGAATGTGTCTTCGCTTCTATGCTCAAAGGCTTGTATGCTCCATTGGACCATTCCTTCATCAAGGACATCACTGTTTGCAAACCTTCTCGTAAACTGGGACATATTTCAGCATTTAAATGAATTCTTTTTTCGCCAAAATGCATGGCCGGGATAATACACCCAACCAAAAATGCATGGGGATTACAGGATATATCCCGCCCAAATTCTTCTTCTGTTTCAATAAATACTTCCCGAGTCGGCTGATCACAATCCTCCCACGTGACGGTTGCGGTCGCGCGCACTCGTTTTCCACTTGGTATTAATGTGAGGTTGGATATACGCATGGTATCATTCCTAACCGTGCTTACTTCCGCCGTAGGTGTCAGCCACGTAATCCACAATTCGGCCCGCGATGTCTAAGCCCGTAGCGGCCTCCAGGCCCTTAAAACCCGGGGAATAGTTTACCTCAATCACACTGACTCGACCATTTTTATCCACAATTAAATCAACCCCTGCGATTTCAAGGCCTACTGCATTCGCAGCCTTGAGAGCAATTCTCGTAAGTTCTGGCGTGAGATCTCTGGGTCTGCTTTCTTTGCTCAGGTGGTAGTTTGCCCTGAAGTCTCCTTTCCTTGGGTGAAGTTCCATAGCCCCCACTATGTTCCTGCCCGCCACCAGCACCCGGATGTCCTGCCGACCCGCCGGAGGGATGAAGCGCTGCACTAACAAACCCTTGCGTTTGTCCAGGTGTTTGCGAGTAACCGCCTGCTCATTACACTTTTTCTTTACCAGAATAACCCCTTCCCCTTGTCGACTGCTGACCTGCTTGACCACTACTGGGTACCCCCCCAACCGGATGAGGGCCTCGTGAAAGCCTTTCGCAGAATTAACAAACACAGTGTGAAGGACCGGGATACGGGCCTTGGCCAGGGCCTGCAAGGTAAGAAACTTGTTTTTGGTCAGGCGTATGGAATCCAGATCATTCACCACCGGAATACCCATCAGGCTGAAATGGCGTATCAGGGCCAAGCAGGAGTCCCCCACAGTGGCACCCTGCCGGGGAAGCACTACATCCAGGAAGGCCATGCCAGGCAAACCTACCAGGCTCAGTTTATTTTCCTCAAGTTCAGACCACACTCGGTAAGGATGAACCAGTGTAACCCGATGCCCCCGCTCAGCTGCCGCCTCCCGCAACCTTCGGTTTGGGTGATAATGAGGGCCCCTGACCGTGATGATTCCAATGTTCATAACTATAACTCCTCACCCTCGTGTGGTTAAATGGCTCGCTTAATCCTCTATCATCCAGGCCGGTATCCACACGCCTATCTCCTTGCCCAGGCGTTCACTATAAAAGGTGGCCACCTGCTTGGTCTTATTGCGCAGGGCTATCTTCTGGGTGGCTACATTATCCGAGCTAATGATGGAGAAGACCTTTTTCTTGCCGACCCGTGCGGTCAGGCCTTCCAAAAGCGTGGTGCCGATCCCCATGCCCCGATATTCGGGCCGTACCGATGTATAGCCGCGTTCCAGGTAGTCAGTGAGATCGAGGCCGGACTGCTTATTAACAGCCTCCACATACTCAGACCTGGGATATTTCAGGCTTGAGTTTCCCACGATCATGCCTTCCTCCATGACGTATCCGATTAAAAAGGCTCGCCCCAGGTTATATCTTACCCACTTTGTTTCCACCGATCCCCCTGCCTCTACCATCCGGCAGATCTCATCAAGGTATCCTGGCGGGAGTTCATGAGGTGTAACGAAATGGTAGGTAATGTTTTGACCGAGGGAGTAGACCGAGTACCCGTCATCCCGCACTCGCCAGCGCATTACCTTTTTACCCCCGTGCCTATCGAGATAAAGCAGCTGATAGACCGGTTCATTGAGTCTCTGCCACAGTGGTTGGCCAGGCAACTTTGCTACCTGTATATAAGCCACTGATGATTTTTCAGTCTGCTCTGCGGGGCAGCCAAAGGGTGAGATGCAGGGCTGTTGTTGAATCCAGGAATGTACTATGTTGGGGTTTGCTGCCATAAAATCTATGAGCCCCTGTGCCAGGCTGCTCTCCTGTTCTGCCACTATCACCACGTGGTTCCATATGCCTGCCATGGAAACATCCCACAAGAGCGTGGTGAGGGAGTTAAGTTCACCTGTTGGATCTCGCCACTGTACGAGCCGTACCCCTGCCTCGTAGGCCGCAGCCATTTTCTCGGTGCCGGTTGAGGCATTCAGAGCACATTGTAGGCCTATGCACAAGGATGGGTGCTCCTCTGCCATCTCACCGGCCATTTTCGCTATATATGCCGGCGTTAGATGCGCATCTTTGCTGAGAAAGCCCTTCGCACCACAACTTTGCTCCTGCTTTACCAGGTGGGCCATTAGTTGTGAGGGTGGCCTTAAATTCTCTTTGAAGCCAGGCGGCTCCTCAAAGGGCAGCACTACTGCCGGAGCCAGATAGTCTTTCAGCGGCAGACCACTGAAGTCGGGACCTGCTGAATCTCTTTTGATGGTAGACTCTGCCAGGCTGGCTATCAGGTCAAGAAGCACCTGTGGCTCGTTTTCTGGCAGCAGCCTATCGCCATAATCCTCAGTACCCGCTAACAATCCATGATTACCTAGCAGGGCCACATGTAGCCTGGGACGCTGTTCCTTGCAGAAGCGGGCTATAGTGAGCGCAGCAAGCACCTGGTACGGGGCAGACACGAACAGGACTATAAGGCCTGGTCTTGCTTGAGCAATCCTGGAAGCCAGCCCATCCTGGCAGAAGGGCAGAAAGGGGTTGGCCTCATAATCCTCGACAAAACTCTGCGCCTGGGATAAGTTCTGCACGTCAGGATTAGAAAAGTGCCCCCATTGTATGCGGGAGGGATAATAGGCCAGGGAGGCAAGATCCAAGAGATCACCTATGTCCTTAAGGGCAGTGAGGCAAAATTCAGGCCTATAGAAATCCTCTGTTCTGAGAAGTTCGAGGCTGTGTCCCACGCCGGCGATCTTAAGGGCCCACTGTTCAGAGTTTGTGTCCAGATTGGCAAAGAGAGAGATGAAAAAGGGGTCAGCATCATTAAATATTCCCTGTTTTCCCCTCTTTTCAATCAGATCCACAAAACCGGTCAGCCTTTTAGGGGTCAGAAAATGGTTGAGAAAGAAGTCCAGATTGGCATCGTACTGCTCAAGCGACAGGTCCGAACCAGCCAAGAGCCCCGCCACCTGGGCCAGAGCCAAAGGAGGCGCAGCCGGACTTTCTACTGGTGGGTGGACCAGGAGGATATGAAACGAGCCCGGTTTGTGCATTGGTTGGCTCCCTTTGGCCAAGTCACCGTGCAGCCCCTCTAACTCGGCCTCAATTTTGATACAATGCCCTCTTTTAAGAAAGGTAGAATAAGGAAATTATAGTTGTGTGTCAATTCTAAATCTACCGCATTATTGAGTAATTGAAAATTTTACCAGATTGGTTGCGGAAGTATGGCCTTGTAATGGAATCTTTATAGGGAACTTACTCCTTTGCAAAAGAGACTATTTGTGATATGAATCGGTTATTGCACGTGGCACACTCCTTCCCTGCTGCGACCGGGCAGGTTGCTCGAAAAACTTTAGGAGATGCTATTTATGCTGGGACTGATCTTCACATATCTTGTCTTTTGCTTTATCCTTATCATATACGGCGCACAGGTCTGACCCTTCCAGGCAGGCCTCGGGTATTCAAAGGCCTCAATCAATGCACTGGTTCCGGTGTTGCTTGTTCTGCCTTTCAGATGCTACCTTCACAGGAAGGCTATCAGGGAGTTGGGTAAGGCCCAGTCTCTTAATAAGTCCCTTTACCTTCTGCCATGGCGGGAGTTCGTGGCAGATCTGTTGGCATGGCTGGTCGCCGGAACGCTCATTGCTGCCCTGTATTTGATCTATTTTAAGGCCCCCATACTGACAGGCGCAAAAATATTGTTTGCCTGCCTATCCTTTGGCCTTTTCGGGGGAATGTTGAGTCTTTTATCCACAGAAAAGCGTATCATGGCCTTGCTTAAGACAGTAAAACTCAACAGACCCACGCCTCCAAAAAGAATTTTTTCAGTCAGCAACAAAATGATTTTTTTCTTTGTTATTACGCTGCTGACCATGTCCATAACTATCGTGATGATGGTATTCAAAGATATCACCTTCTTGTTGACGAATAAGGATGTTCTTGGTCCCGAAATGTACTCAGGAGTTTTCAAGGAAATCCTCTTTACGTTCGTTGTGCTCGTTTTATTGGGTTTGGTTATCCTGGGTCGATATTCTCAAAACCTGAAGCGCATCCTTGCCATTCAAATGAAGGCTATGGACGATATCACCAAAGGAGAATACCATACTCAGGTTCCCGTGGTAAGCAATGACGAATTCGGTATAATAGCCGCCAAAACGAACGATATGGTGACCGGTTTGAAAGAAAAAGATTTCTGCGAGTTGAGCTTCGGAAAATATGTCACGCCTGAGGTAAGCGATAAAATCTTGAAAGGAGAAATCTCCCTCGAAGGAGAATTGAGCGAGGTGACCATCCTGTTTTGTGATCTGCGGGGCTACACGTCTTTTGTTGAAAAGAAGGACCCGAAGGATGTAGTAAGATTCTTGAACGCCTATTTTACCGAAATGCACTCTGTTATAAGAAGACATAACGGGATAGTATTGCAGTATATTGGCGACGAAATTGAGGCCGTTTTTGGAGCTCCAATCAACGAACCTAACCACCCTGAGATGGCAATCCTGTCCGCCCTGGAAATGAGGAAACATCTTGAAGACCTGAACAGGAAACGCAGGGAAGCAGGAGAAGACCCTGTAAGGCATGGCATAGGCATCCATACAGGAGTGGTGTTGGCCGGCAGCGTGGGAAGCCCGAAGCGCCTTGTGTACGCCATGGTGGGTGATGCCGTTAATCTCGCATCCAGAATACAGAACTTGAATAAGAAGTTTGGAACAGATATCCTTATTAGTGTTGCGACAAAGGAATTGTTGGGGGGTAAAAATTTTGCCTTTAAAAGTCTCGGCCAAACTCCGATAAGAGGCAAAAGTGAGGAGATAGAAATATTCAGCGTTCTTTGAAAGACCTTTGAAGCAACAGCGCTTTCTCTGTCTAACCAACATGGCAAAAAGGTACATTTTTCTTTTCGTCTCTCTTGTTGACTCTCCGGTGAGCTTGAACTTATCGGAAAGATACCATAGGACCCTTTGATAGAGAAAAGGACTTTATAATCCATACATAGCCCAGGGGACAAACAGAGTTATCGCTCCACCTTTTTTTTGGTTATATTATTGAAAAACCATATAATTCAATTTCTGTCAAAGCCCTTTGAAATTCTTTGAAATTTTCACCTGAAGGGGTTGTAGATATGCTGCCAGAAGAAAGAGAGGGTAATGCCATGGACAAGATGATAAGAAGGCCAGGTAACTTATTCATCCTATTCTTTACCGTCTTTATAATTCTAACTACTTCCCTTCCTCTCCGAATCCTTGCTTTTGAAAAGACCTATAGCAATTCTCTCGGCATGGAATTTGTCTTGATTCCAGCAGGTACCTTCATCATGGGGAGTCCACTGAATGAACCGTATCGGGATAAAAGGGAAATTCAACATAAGGCAAGTATCAGCAACCCCTTTTATATACAGACTACTGAAGTCACTTTAGCCCAGTGGAGGGCTCTCATGGGAAAAAAACTTTTTGGACAGCGTAAGGGACCAGGTAATATGCCAGTAGTGAAGGTCTCCTGGCACGATTGCATGGATTTCATCAGAAAGCTAAATGCCCTCAGTGAATGGTCGTATCGACTTCCTACCGAGGCAGAATGGGAGTATGCGTGTAGGGCAGGGAGCTCCACTGCCTATAGCTGGGGGAACACCATTGATTGTGGGAAAGCCATGTATGATAATAACAGCTTAAAGTCGAGTGAGTGTCTTGATTATGTAAGATCAAGAGGATTGGCCATTGATCAGCCGGCCCCGGTGAAGAGCTACCATTCCAATGCCTGGGGGCTGTATGACATGCACGGTAATGTCTGGGAATGGTGTCATGATTGGTATGGAGATTATACGATAAGGGCAAAAATAAACCCCCTTGGCCCTGATTCAGGAACTATGAGAGTGCGTCGGGGAGGAAGCTGGTTCAAATATGGATATTCATGCCGCTCTGCTAATCGGAATTCTGGTCACCCCGGCAGCAGGTTTCAAACGACAGGTTTCAGGCTTGTTGGGCAGAAAGTGGCTGATCAGGCCTATAGCGAAGGAGGGCCATGAACAGACTGTATCGTGGGCTAAAAAGGCTACAATCATTTATCCTGGAAATAGGCTAGAACCTAGAGGTCATCAATGGTAAGACTATTAGGCAAATGGCTCAAGGTTTACGAAGATGAAATAGGGCTTTTCCTCTGGTCCGCACTTCTCCTTTTTCTGATTCGTAACTCTACCATCCTTTTCAATAATTTTGCAGAGACCGCCTTTCTTAAAAGGTATGGCGTCGAGTACCTGCCTATCGTTTATGTGGTCATCTCCATATCCACTTTTTTCATCATGGGGCTTATTACCGGCCTAATGGGCAGACTCCCGGGAAGCCGACTTTTAACCTACATGCTCCTGGTTTTTGGAGGGTCCGTAGCAGGGCTCCGCTTCGTTATACCTCTTGGCTTTGATCTCCTTTATCCCGTGCTCTTTGTCTTGAAGGCCCAATATGAAATTTTGCTCGCACTGGTCTTCTGGAACCTGGCCAATGATCTTTTTAACACGAGACAGTCTAAACGACTCTTTCCACTTATTACAGCCGGTGGGGTTCTTGGAGGAGGAATCGGCAGTTTCGCGACCCCTTTTTTGGCACGGGCACTATCTCTTGATAACCTGATGTTGGCCTATCTGGTTATTACTCTGATGGGTGCCATGGTAGTGAAAAGGATGGGTACTCGCTTCCCTACCCTCTTGCTCTCTGAAAAAAAGGCCAAGAAAAAGGGATCTCAAACCTCAATCATAGATGAAATAAAGAAGGTTTTACCCCTCATTAAAGAGTCGAAGCTCTTAAAAATCCTCATTACGATAACCCTCATGCCCAACGTGGTCATCCCCATCTTGAATTATCAGTTCAACTTCTCCATCGACCAGACATTCGCCACTGAAGGGGGAATGCTCACATTTTTTGGCTACTTCCGGGGGGTATTGAATACTATTAGCCTGATTATCCTTCTGTTTGTTGGAAGGATATATAGTCGCTGGGGCTTGCCTGTTGCCCTTATATTCCATCCCTTTAATTATATGCTCGCATTCATTGCCTTTTTATTGCGGTTTGATCTTTTTTCGGCCATGTACGCACGAATATCCACAAATGTTCTAAGGACCACAATAAACAACCCAGCAAGGGCCGTTTTAATGGGCTTGTTTCCCAAATCTCACCGTACGGTAATCTTGCCGTTTTTAAGGGGAACGGTTGTGCGGATCGGAATCCTTGCAGGCTCGGGCTTTATCATGATCTCTGAAGGATTCGTTCACCCTCGGTATCTTTCCCTTGTGGCAGTTATATTTGCTGGAGGCTGGATTGCCGCAACCATTATCCTTAAGAGGGGGTATTCAACAATCTTATCTGATTTGATCTCTAGGGATATGCTGGATCTGAAGTCTATGGAAGAGGAAGATGTGGGCCATGTCTTTAAGGACAAAAAGATTCAGTCTCAGTTAGTCAACACATTTTTATCGGCTCGTGGGGACGACTGCCTGTGGTATGCTCATCTCCTGCACTCGTTGCAGGTAGAAGATCTCGATACTCATATCCTCTCTGTTCTCAAGGAACAAGATGAGAAAACTACTATCGGTTTGCTCCCTCTGCTTTCTCCTCACGCAGGCAAAGAGGCTATTCAGGCGCTAAAGGAATTGCGTGATCCTGAAAAGCCGGATTTAATGGTTGCTATCATTCAGGCTGCTACCCGGCTCGCCCCTGAAATTTCTGCCGGTTTTAACACAGAAGCCTACGTAACCAGTAAGTATCCTGAAGTAAAGGCCTATGCGGTGATTGGTCTCTATAACCAGGCACCGCATAAACATAAACAGATGATTGATTCCTGGTTGGGTTCAGATGATGAATCTGAAAGAAAGGCAGGTATAATCGCTGCAGGTGGATCGGGAGATGGCTCATATATTCCCAGACTAAAGGAGATGCTGGTTACAGAAAGGGATGGCTCTCTACTCCCTTTTGTTTTCAAGAGTCTTCACCACCTTGATGCTACAGATTTGGATGCGTTAGTTCTGCCTTACCTTTCTCATCCTTTGGAATCTGTCCGTTTAGCCGCTTTGGAAGCCTTTGAAATAAATGATGATGAAACCCTGAGAAAGATAATTTCTCTTATGGGGGATTCATCGGAGCAGGTTTATCAATTAGCAAAAGATAAGATTGATACCGCTCCCTATGAAAATGGCCGATTGTTAGTCGAATCGCTCAGCATACCACATCGCAAGGTTCGTGAAGGTATATTTAACTTGTTAGAATCCTTAAATATTAAGGATCTGGATGCCTTTCGATTCGCTCGTTCCCAGATTGAGGGCAGTTACACATATCTGGCGGAGGCAGAGAGCCTGCAAATTCTTCCAGAAGGCCCGATAAGAGATCTGCTCAAAGACCATTTGGATCAGAAAAGGCTTCTACAGATGGAAAATACGCTTCGAGTCCTGGCTGTACAGGATCGTTCCGGGCAGATGAGGATTATCTACAGAGGCATATTTTCGGCCGATGCCCGTCAGCGAGCAAACAGCCTTGAGGCCCTGGATGACCTGATCGATGCCTCTTTGTCTAAAATTATGATACCTCTTATGGAAGATTCTCCTCCTTCTCAACGCCTTGCAGTTGGCAGGAGGAACTTCCAGCTCCCTGATTTTCATTCTGACACAACCGCCCTCCATTCTCACCTTTTAGGCAAAAAGGACTGGGTAACGGTTACTCTGGCCCTCTATATGGCAGAAGACCTAGGCCTGGAGAGGGTAGATCGAGAAACTGTTCTTAACCTTACGAGGTCTGAAAATACATATATTCGTCAGATGGCTCAATGTGTAATGGATCAGCACGAGGGTCATTCCGGTAAAAAGGAGGATAACATGGAAGCAGAAATCACTATTCCGGACAAGATTTTACTCCTGAGGGGAATCGAAATTTTTGGAGCGTTATCCGTGAGTGAATTAGCGGCTGTTGCATCGGTCACCGAAGAGATCGTATGTCCACCTGGCGAGATCGTAATTAATGAGGGTGAAACTGGAGAGACCATGTACCTGATTATCAAAGGAGAGGTGTCGGTTATCAAGAGGCAGGGAGAAGACCATGAAATCGAACTTGATCGGATCAGTGCAGGTGATTATTTTGGAGAGATGGCCCTTTTTGAAGATGTGCTACGATCAGCAACAATTCGTACAGAGCAGGAGTCTCGTCTTTTAGTTCTTCACAAGCAGGAATTCAAAGAAATAGTGAGGGAATACCCCCAGATTGCCCTTAATATTTGTAAGGTATTGAGCGGACGAATCCGTAAGCTGCACAAAAAAGTGATGGCTTAGTGCCGAGTGAGCCCTTCTAATTGAGACATGTCGACGAGCCCTTCGGCTGTGAGCTCAGGGCCGAACGGCTCATGTCGAGTCGCTCAAGGTCGAAGATAATTGCTCAGAAGTAATTCGATGGACTACGGCACCGTATTTACGGATCGAAGCACCGAGGTATTTTATCACGGTTTTAATTACTATTTAATAGACAAGATTGACCAATTTTTGTAAAAACATTTCAGAATTGGAAGTCTATGCTTCGGTTATCGAAGGCAATTATACTCTTGGCTAACAAATGTTGGGGCTCATGCGTGCCTGAAGATTGATACCCACATCATCCTTCATGTAGTTCGGGCCTAAGGAAAGATGTTATGAGAATAGCCTTCTTAATGGATAGTTTAGAGTCTATCAATCCGGAAAATGAGACCACCAGTTATCTGATGTATGAATGCAATCAGAGGGGGCATACCGTCTATTTTCTCGAATCGTATGACATCTATATTCGAAACGATGAGGTGGTAGCCAGAATGCGAAATATTACTGTACAGCCTGATCTCTCCATGAAAAAATACTGGCGTTCTCTGATAAGTTGTATGAATAAAGAGGAACTGATATTTGAAACCCTCACTGATATTGATGCCCTATTTCTAAGGAAGGACCCTCCTCTGATCTATCAGACCATGGAATTCCTGGCGTCCATTAATGATCGCGTGTTTATGATAAACAGCACCACAGGACAAATCCTCGGTAACAGTAAGCTCTATATCCTCAATTTTCCCGGCATCATACCAGAGACTCACGTCTCCAGAGATGCAGCTCGACTTAAGAAGATCATTGATAATTTTGGAGGGGCCATGGTGGTTAAGCCATTAAAGGGATATGGTGGTGAAGGGGTTATTAAGGTAAGCGATCGCGATCACGAAAATTTGATCTCATTGATCAGTTATTATATAAGAGCTTCAAAGCCCTACCCTGAGCGTGAGCCGATTATGGTTCAGGAATATCTGGATGTGGTGCGAAGAGAGGGTGATATTAGAATTCTTTTACTGAACGGAGAGATTCTCGGTGCAATGAGAAGAAAACCGCTTAAAGGGGACTTTAGGGCCAATATTCATGCCGGGGGTCAGGCATATAGGCATGAAGTGACCGAGAAAGAAAAGGAGATTTGTCGAATTCTAAAGGAGAGGTTGATTAAGGATGGACTGTATTTTGTAGGCATTGACCTAATAGGAGATAAATTGGTTGAGGTAAACTGTGTCAGCCCGGGGGGTATTCCCCGAATAAACCGACTGAGCAATGTGAAGCTTGAAACCAAGGTCATTGATTTTATTGAACAGAGGGTTAAGGAAATGAGAGAAAAGAGCTAACAGCTCAGTAAAACTCGCGTTTCGAAATTTTTATCGGTCTAGCGTGGAAAATTAAAGGGATTATTGGTGGTGGTTGTTCTATATTTTAATACGGAATAATGAGTAGTCAGAGAGGAAAAAGCCATTAGTTATATCTTCCCTGTAAAAATTACAAACCTTTTAAAGAGCACCCCCTCTTTTATTCTTTCAATGCTCTTCCTGCTCTTTCTGGGCCTGTCCTGTGCCGAGAGAAATGCGACCCACATCCTCAAAATCGGCCTTCCAGAGGAGCCCAGAACACTCAACATCTGGCTTGCAAGCGATACAAATTCTCATAAGGTCCTATCACAAATATATCAACCCCTCTATAACCGCGATCCTGACACACTGCAACTTGTCCCGTGGCTGGCGGAAGGAGACCCGGTATTTGATGCGGAAACACTTTCATATACAGTCAGGATCAAACCGTCCAAATGGTCTGACGGTTCAGAGCTGACCTCAGAGGATGTGGCTTTTACCGGGCGTTTGATAAATGATTTTAGAATTCCCAGGTATGTATCCCGTTGGAATTTTATCAAGAAGATTGAAACGCCGGATAAGCACACAGTGAGATTTTATCTCAAGAAACCGAAGGCCATTTTTCTGAGCAGAACCCTGACAGCATCAATTGTACAAAAAAGGGAATGGATCAAGATCGTTGAAAAGGCGAGGAGCTCAGAAAAACCGCTCGCCATGTTGCTTAATCACAAAATAGAGAAGCCGGTAGGGACCGGCCCTTTTGTGCTCAAGGAGTGGCGACAAGGGGCCTATCTTTTTCTTGAGAAAAATAAATACTTCTTTGGAACAGGCCGTAAGATAAGCGGCCGGATTTTAGGGCCTCACATCGATGGGATTATTTTCAAGATCTACGGTACCTCTGATGCAGCTATTCTTGCCTTAAAGAAGGGCAGTATTGATATGTTCTGGTGGAGTATTCAGGCGGGGTATCTTGAAGATCTCAAAAGACAGAAAGATATCCAAATATTCTCCAATGAAAAGAGTGGGTTTTACTACCTTGGCTTCAATGTCAGAAAACCTCCCTTTAACGATGTACATCTCAGGCACGCTGTGGCTACATTAATCGATAAGGACTTTATTATTACCAGGATCCTTCAGGGATTAGGGAGTAAAATGAGTTCCATTGTGCCGCCTGGCAACCGGTTTTGGCACTGTCCGGATATGCCACAGTACGGTGAGGGACTCAGCCAAAAGGAGCGTATAAAAAAGGCCTATGAGATTCTGCGAAAGGCAGGGTATGCTTGGCAAGTGCCGCCTATTAATGGCGAAGGTAAGGTGGTCAATGGGAAGGGAATCGGGATGCCCAATGGACAGCTTATGAAAAAATTCACTATTCTGACCCCTCCCGCTGACTATGATCCTCTTCGCGCCATGTGTGGAATGATCATTCAGGAATGGCTCAGAATGCTAGGCATTCCAGCATTTGCCAAACCTATGGCATTTGGATCTCTAATCCAACAGGTCAAAGGACGCCATCAATTTGATTCTTTTATCCTTGGGTATGGAGGGTTGGATATTGATCCTGATTGGATGAGGAACTTTTTTCATTCCAGCAATGATAGAGCGAGGGGATGGAATATGAGTGGATACAAGAATCCTGATTTTGATCGTATTGCCGAGGAGTCTGCCAACGCCCTGGATCGAGAGAAACGACAGAAGTTGATCTGGAAGATGCAGAAGATGATTTTGCAGGATGTTCCCTATATCCCCTTGTACAACCCTAAACTGATTGAAGCGGTCCGCACGGATAAATTCAGCGGTTGGGTGGAGACATTGGAAGGAATTGGAAACCCCTGGTCGTTTTGTGAAGTGAGACCTAATTAAAACATGTGTTCATATCAGGGATACATACCGTTTGTGATGGTTTTAACCATGGTGAAAAGGATTTCGATTTTTTTTTCATTCGGCCCAGGGTCATTGAGCAAGCCAGGGGCTGAAAAATTCAAGAAGGTTTAGCGTGACATGGAATTAAGGAGATACATTGGCCGGAGGTTAGTTCAGATCGTTGTCATTTTTTTTGTGATCCTTACGGTCTTGTTCCTGCTTTTCCGCCTGGCACCCGGAGACCCTGTGTCCAGAATGGTGGACCCAAATCTAACGCCAGAGGACGCAGCACTTCTTATAAAAGAGTTTGGTCTTGACCAACCCCTGTGGATGCAATACCTCTATTATCTAAAAAACTTTTTCACAGGGCATTTTGGCTTTTCCTTTCATTACGGGCAGCCGGTGGTTCAGATTATAGGGGACCGACTACCGAATACCATTCTGCTTTTTACCACATCCATTATCCTCTCCGCCCTTGTGGGCATATTCTTGGGAAAAATCGCAGCCTGGCACAAGGGGAAAAAAACAGACACCTGTATGACCTTAGGAGCTTTAGTCACTCATACCATTTTTCTTCCCTGGCTGGCCCTGATCATGATCTGGGTATTTGCCTACAAACTGGGTTGGTTCCCCATCACTGGAATGATTTCGGTAGAAATATGGCTTGACCCGAAGGCCGGCGTGTGGATAAAAGCATTGGATGTCCTGCATCACATGACCCTCCCTCTGGCCACCCTTTTTCTTATACATTTCGGGAGTTACTTGCTGATCATGCGCAGTAGTATGCTGGACACCCTCAAGGAGGATTATATCCTTACAGGAAGAGCCAAAGGCCTTCCTGAAAAAGTGATCAGAGATCATCATGCTGCTCCCAATGCTGCGCTTCCTGTGGTGACGAGTGTTGGTCTGAGTCTGGCCTTTTCCATCAATGGGGGAGCGCTTACAGAAACGGTTTTCACGTGGCCAGGAATCGGAAGGGAGCTTGTATTTGCGGTAAGTCACAATGATTATCCCCTGGCCCAGGCCTCATTCCTGCTCATCGCCATTGTGGTGCTGCTTTCCAACCTGGTAGTGGATATTCTTTACGCGTATCTTGATCCGAGAATCAGATATTGACAGGAGAAATACTCAAGGTGACCGTATTCAATAACGACATAGGGCTTTCAGAGCGATTTCACTGGATCAGCCGTTTATTAGAGGGATGGTCAATCTACAAGAAGAGTTTCCTTGGTAAAATCGGCCTTACCCTGCTGGCCGTATTCGCTTTGATGGCACTTTGCAGTTCTATTCCACCCCTGATAGACCCCATGTACCAACCTATGGCAGGTGTGGATCCGGAAATTTTCAAGGCTACAGGCCCGAGCACACGGCACTGGTTGGGAACGGATTTCATGGGCCGAGATATCTTGAGTCAACTTCTGACAGGTGCAAGAATTGCTTTCATGGTGGGAGTTTCAGCGGCTTTCATGAGTGTCTTCCTTGGCACGGTCATAGGAATGATCGCCGGTTATACAGGGAAATTCATGGATACCTTCCTCATGCGGTTAGCAGACATGATCATGGTAATGCCAGCCCTGCTGGTGTTGCTGATGCTGGCTGCACTTTTTGGCCAGCTCAGTATCTGGTTTATTGTCTTCTTTATCGCGCTATTCCGGTGGCCGGGAGTGTCGAGGGTCATCAGGGCCCAGACCCTCTCTTTGAAGCACAGACCTTTTATCGAGGCAGCCAGGGTAGCTGGGGCCTCAAATCTTAGAATCATTTTCAGGCATATCATGCCCAATGTATTGCCTCTGTCATTTCTTTACATGACCTTTCAAGTAACCTCCGCGATTATTATTGAGGCGGCTCTTGCCTTTTTAGGGTTTGGGGATCCTGGAACGGTCAGTTGGGGTATGATGCTTCAATGGGTATGGAAGACCGGACACATGTTCAAAGCCCCCTACTGGCTCCTTCCCCCGGGTATTTGCATCTCACTGATTACACTTTCCTTTTATATGTTAGGCCGAGCTATGGATGAAGTTCTTGACCCGAGGCTGAGAAAAGAGGGGGAGACTGATTAAAATGGCTCTGTTGGTTGCAGAAAATTTGAGCGTGGGTTATCAGACCCAAAATGGCTATCTCCATGCTGTAGAAGGGGTTTCTTTTTCTTTGGATGCAGGAAAATCCCTCGGGTTTGTGGGAGAGTCAGGCTGTGGAAAGACCACGCTGGGTATGGCCGTGATGAGATTAATGCCCTCCAACGGGTTGATTCGGGAGGGTCGTATTCTCTTTGATGGGGAAGATCTCCTTAAAAAGACTGATGAAGAAATGCGACAGATCAGGTGGCAAGAGATATCTATGATCTTTCAAGCCGCCATGAATGCACTGAATCCAGTCCATCGG
>Ga0307379_10001071_pt1 | contig 43921 bp, 34 predicted proteins | sample UN2MG_FD_202237 | JGI IMG/M metagenome (GOLD analysis project Ga0307379, IMG submission 202237) | Soil microbial communities from Risofladan, Vaasa, Finland - UN-2 | ecosystem: Environmental > Terrestrial > Soil > Coastal area > Acid sulfate soil | place: Finland: Risofladan, Vaasa | collected...
CTGAAGCCGGTCCCAAGGGTTGGGCTGTTCGCCCATTAAAGCGGTACGTGAGCTGGGTTTAGAACGTCGCGAGACAGTTCGGTCCCTATCCGCGGTAGGCGCAGGAAATTTGAAGGGAACCGTTCCTAGTACGAAAGGACCGGAACGGACGAACATATGGTGTACCAGTTGTCCCGCCAGGGGCATCGCTGGGTAGCCACGTTCGGAAGAGATAACCGCTGAAGGCATATAAGCGGGAAGTTCCCCCTAAGATTAGATTTCCCACCCTTCACAGGGCTAAAGGTCCCTTGTAGACTACAAGGTTGATAGGCTGGGCGTGTAAGTCCGGTAACGGATTGAGCTAACCAGTACTAATAGACCGTGAGGCTTGACCATAAAGTTTATTAAGACAAAAAACAAAAATATTTGGCCGCTTGAAAAATAAAAAATAAAGGGGACGATCCCAAGGGGGAGACCCTCTCCGATAAATTAGGGAGTGTCCCTTTGAGGAACATCCCCTTTATATTTTTGGAGATAATTTCCCGGCAACCATAACAAAGAGGAAACACCCGTTCCCATTCCGAACACGGAAGTTAAGCTCTTTTGTGCCGATGGTACTGCTCTGGGGACAGAGTGGGAGAGTAGGTAGTTGCCGGGTTTTTTTTATGTCTGGCCCCTATCTTCATCTTCCATCGGTCTTCATTGGCTGATTTGGCTTACTCCCTATGTGTTGAACGCCTCGCTGGGCAAGCAAGGTGAATCTGTCAACAATGATACAAAATATAACTTGTATTTTTCTTATAATTTTTAATATGATTAGCTTTCCTATTTTAGCCTTGAATTAGAGATGCATAACTATTTAGATGTCTAAACCATAAAAGGAGGAGGAAAAATGAAGAAGACTTTTTTATTGCTCTTTATTGCAGGATTATTATTATGCTCCTGCCTAAAACAAGAGGAGAATCCGCTTTTCAGCGAGTTTGATACGCCTTTTCAAGTTCCCCCGTTCGATAAGATACAGGAAGAACATTATCTACCTGCTTTTAAAGAAGGCATGGAACAAGAGAATATGGAAATTGATGCGATTGTCAATAATCCCGAGGCACCAACTTTTGAAAACACCATTGAAGCAGTGGAAAGCACTGGATCTTTATTGAGGAAAGTCGGCAATGTTTTTTATGTTTTAAACGGGTCAATGACGAATGACAATATGCAGGAAATCGCCAAAGAAGTTGCTCCTCTTGAATCCAAGCACCAGGATAACATCCGGTTAAATGAAAAGTTATTTCAAAGGATCAAAGCTGTTTATGAACAGAAAGATAAGTTGGATTTAACGACGGAGCAAAATACGCTCCTTGTGAAATATTACAAAGACTTTGTGAGGAGCGGTGCAAACCTGGATGAGGAAAAGAAAGCCAGACTGAAAGAGATTAATCAAGAGTTATCCATTCTTACAGTGAAATTTGGCGATAATGTTTTGAAAGAAAACAATCGCTTTGAAATGGTCATCGATAAGAAAGAAGATCTGGCTGGGCTACCGCAAGCGGTTATAAGCGGAGCCGCAGAAGCTGCAAAAGAACGGGAGTATGAGGGCAAATGGGTATTTACTATCCATAAGCCAAGCATGATCCCTTTCCTCCAGTATTCAGAAAATCGAGCCCTCAGGGAAAAGATCTTTAAGGCCTACATAAACAAAGGTAACAATAACGATGAGCTGGACAACAAAGATAACTTAGCCAAAATAGCAGCACTTCGTGTGGAACGGGCAAATCTATTGGGCTATAAGACCCACGCCGATTACGTGCTCGAGAATAACATGGCGAAGAAACCTGAGAATGTATACAACTTTCTTGACCAGCTTTGGAAGCCTGCTTTGAAGATGGCCAAAAGGGAAGCCAAGGAGCTTCAAGAGATGATTAGCAACGAGGGCCATGACTTTAAACTACAGGCCTGGGACTGGTGGTATTATTCAGAAAAACTGAAAAAAGCCAAGTACGCGCTTGACGAGGAGATGTTAAGGCCGTATTTTAAGCTGGAAAATGCCAGGGATGGAGCCTTTTCAGTGGCGAGTAAACTTTATGGAATTCAGTTTATCGAACGAGAAGATATTCCAAAGTACCACGAAGATGCGAGGGTGTTTGAAGTCAAAGAGGCTGACGGATCGCATATCGGTATCCTTTATACAGATTATTTCCCAAGAGCCAGTAAAAGGGGTGGCGCCTGGATGAACAGTTTCAGAAAACAATCAAGGCTGCACGGCAAGGAAATTTATCCAGTCATCACCAATAATGGCAACTTTTCAAAACCGACTGGCGACAAGCCGGCCTTGATCAGCTCAGAGGAAGTAACGACTTTATTCCACGAATTCGGACATGCCCTTCACGGGCTGCTCTCCGATTGTACGTATAACAGGCTCTCAGGAACTTCGGTCTCCAGAGATTTTGTAGAATTGCCGTCACAGATTATGGAAAACTGGGCGTTCGAGCCTGAAGTCCTTAAGATGTACGCAAAACACTATGAGACAGGCGAAGTAATTCCTCAGGAACTGATTGATAAGCTGAAAAAAGCCAAGCACTTTAACCAGGGTTTTGTGACCGTTGAGTACCTGGCAGCCTCCTTTCTCGATATGGACTGGCATACACTAACTGAGGCCAAAGAGCTGGACGCGCATGAGTTTGAGACACAATCACTGAACAAGATAGGCCTGATTCCCGAAATTATCGTCAGGTACAAAAGTCCCTATTTCAATCACATTTTCAGCGGCGGGTATTCTTCAGGATACTACAGCTATATATGGGCTGAGGTTCTTGATGCTGATGCTTTTGAAGCATTTAAAGAAACAAGCCTTTTTGACCAAAAGACAGCTCAGGCGTTCAGGGAAAACGTTATTGAAAGAGGCGGCACAGAAGACCCGATGGTCCTCTATAAACGATTCAGAGGAGCTGAACCTAAGGTTGAGTCTTTGCTGAAAAAAAGAGGCCTCAAGTAAGAGTTTTTAATAATAAAATTGTCTTTTTAAGAAAAAGAAAAGAGTATTCTGGAAGGAACGACCGTTCCGAATACGGAAGTTAAGCTCTTTTAATAATAAATGGGGCCAGGCCCCATTTTACTTAATTTTTTCTATTCTCGCCGTTTAAGGCTTAAGAAAACCGCGCATTTTATTTAATATAGAAATAGCACGCAATACCAAAGATTGCCTTACCTAAAAAGCATACCCATCTAAACACAGGAAAAGGGAACATAAAAGGTAAAATGAACAACAAGGCCATAATTAACGCTAAAATTATTTTGCCCCTGGTATCAGCAATTATGAAAGCGACTATAAAAATTATGAGGACTATTATATTAACGAGCTGTTCGTAAGGCATAATTAAGCCTTCAAAATACGCTTATTTTTTCGCGGCTATTAATTATAATATGTAATTTTATAATAAGTTTTCATAATTTGTGAAGCCCTAATATTCTCCGTCCGCACTTTTCGGGCTTGATGAATCAAATTAATATATTTATTTTTATGAAAAAAAGTGCGGGTTTGATGAATCAAACCCCTACAGATTGCTCTTTACATATTCCTGTCGATAACTTATATTATATACTCAGAAAGGTGGCTTTGATAAATCAAGCCCCTCCTTTTTTACATTTAGGATCAGATTGGAGTTTCGATGACCCACGCAACGACCGTAATTTGTGTTCGCCATAAAGGAAAGATTGCCATGGCCGGAGACGGCCAGGTTTCAATGGGTCAGACTATTTTAAAGAAGAAAGCTAATAAAATAAGAACTCTGTTCAAAGGAAAAGTAATAGCTGGATTCGCAGGAGCCACTTCTGACGCTTTTGCCCTGTTTTCCAGGTTTGAGGGGAAACTTGAAGAATTTCGAGGTAACCTCTCCCGGGCAGCAATTGAATTAGCTAAGGACTGGCGCATGGATAAGGCGCTCCGCAGGTTGGAAGCTCTCTTAATCGTAGCTGATAAGGACAATTCTTTTCTGATTTCAGGAACGGGGGATGTTATCGAGCCTGACGATGGAATCATCGCTATAGGATCTGGAGGGGCTTTCGCCCTGGCTGCCGCTCGAGCTCTAATTAAATACACCGACATGTCAGCTAAAGAGATTGCTTTGGAAGCTATGAAGATAAGCTCTGATATTGATGTTTACACTAATAAACAGATTACAATCGAGGAACTTTAAATGGCCATAGCTCTTCCCCAGGATTTAAGGAAACCGACCCTAAAATCGGAGGAGACAGAACTTACTCCTCGAGAGATTGTAACTGAGTTAGATAAGTACATCATCGGCCAGGAAGCTGCCAAAAAAGCGGTGGCCATAGCCCTTCGAAACAGGTATCGCAGGAGAAAACTTCCTCCTGATCTTGCTGATGAAATTGCACCCAAAAATATTTTAATGATCGGTCCTACCGGCATAGGCAAGACCGAGATATCCCGCAGGCTGGCCAAGCTGACTTACTCTCCTTTCCTCAAGATAGAAGCCAGCAAATTTACTGAAGTAGGTTATGTTGGCAGGGATGTAGAGTCTATGATACGAGATTTAGTGCGGATTTCTGTGGAAATGGTGAAGTCGGAAAAGATTGGGGAAGTCAAAGAAAAAGCTCATAAAAACGTCGAAGAAAAGATATTGGACCTACTCCTTCCCCCGTTAAAAAGAAATACAGGCGATCTTGACGAGGGAAGCCATCTCGGATTTCAGGAGACAAGGGAAAAATTTAGAAGACAGCTCAGGGACGGGCTGCTGGATGAGAGAATGGTGGAAATTGACGTTAAGGAAAAGATGTCTTCTCCTATGGAGATTTTCTCAAGCTCCGGGTTTGAGGAGATAGGAATCCAGATTCAGGAAATCATTCCCGGATTTTTGGGTGGGAAGGGTAAAAGACGAAGGATAAAAATAAAGGAAGCCCTGGAATATTTACTGGAGGACGAACAGAAAAGGTTGATTGATATGGACCAGGTAGCCCGGTTGGCTGTGGAGAGAGTTGAACACTCCGGAATAATCTTTCTCGATGAGGTAGACAAGATTGCCGGCCGGGAAACGGGCCACGGCCCTGAAGTCAGCCGCGAAGGAGTCCAAAGGGATCTGCTTCCTATAATCGAAGGCACTACTGTTAATACGCGTTTCGGTTTGGTGCGAACAGATCATATTCTTTTTATCGGGGCTGGAGCTTTCCATGTTTCCAAACCAGCTGATCTTATACCTGAACTCCAGGGAAGGTTTCCGATTAGAGTAGAACTCACTCCCCTGGATAAAAAAGATTTCGTCAAGATATTGACCGAGCCAGAAAATGCTCTTATCAAGCAGTATGAAGCTCTTATGGCAACTGAAGGAATTGATGTTGATTTTACTGAGGATGCCATTGATGAAATTGCTGAAATTGCAGAGAAAGTCAATGAAGATGCAGAGAATATCGGTGCCCGCAGGCTTTACACAGTCATGGAGAAAGTTATGGAAGAGATATCTTTTAGGGCTCCAAATATAAAAAAGAAAAAAATTCCAATCGACAGGAAATACGTTCAAAGCCAGCTCAAAGATATTTTGAAAGATCAAGATCTGAGCCGCTTCATTCTTTAATGAAGAGATTCTCTCTTTTTCTTGTTCCTTTGTTTCTTTTGTTCACATTTGTTTTTTGTGGAAAAAAGGGACCCATTCTTCCCCCCATCAAAAAAAATCCCCAAAAAGTTGAAGTTTTTGAGATAGCCCAGAGAGGGGAGAAGCTCATCCTTGAGTGGGAAAATCCTGCAGCCTATACAGACGGAAGTTCTCTATCTAACATTGCTGAAATCGAGATCTGGCTTGTCGAACAAGAGAGAAAGAATGCTGAAAAAGGATCTGGAGGGGATAAGAAGGTTACTTTGGCAGAGTTTGAAAGAATAGCCAGGCTCGCCGTTTCGATAAAAAAGGAAAGATTTTCTGCATATCGAGCAAAGAGAAGTGAGGCTCCAGGCAAATTCCGCTATTTTTATGAATTGACAGGAAAAGACTTTACTCCGAAAAACCTTATATTTGGGCTCAGAGTAAAGGATAGGAAAAAAAGGAAGTCAGAGTTTTCTGGTCTGCTGTCGATTGAGCCCAAAATTATTTCGCTCCCTCCTGCAGGGATCAAGGCGACTGTTCTTAAAGATAGAATCGAGATCACATGGTATCCGGCAGAAAAGAACATAGACCAATCTTCACCCCCTCATTTCAAAGGCTATAACATTTACAAACTGAACGAAGCGGGCTTAGCCTATTGCCTTAATTCTCAACTCGTAAAAGAGAGAAAATACAGCGATAAAGATATTCTCCTTGGAGAAGTTTATCGCTATTTTCTGAGAGCAGTTATTTCAGATTCCCCGCCTTTATCAGAAAGCGATAATTCTGAGGAGATAGAGGTTTTGGCCAAGGACACCTTTGCTCCTGCAGTTCCTTCTGGCTTGGTATCTATTGCCACAGAGGATTTCATCTCTATTAGTTGGGATGCCAATCTTGAGAAAGATTTAGCCGGATACAGAGTGTGGCGGAAGATGGAAGGGGAGGATAAATACATCTCGTTAACTCCCCTGCCAATTCAAGGAAATGCCTTTAACGATACGAGTGTTGAAAAGAATAAGAGATATTATTATGCTATTACGGCTCAGGATAAATCCGGGAATGAAAGCCCAAAATCAGAGAGTGTCTCTCAGACCATAAAGGAAGGATTCTTATGAAAATTTATCGATACACACACAGAAACAAAACCTACTGGGGAGCATTAAAAGAAGACGTTCTTTTTGAGCTGAAAGGCTCGGTATTCAGTAAATTTGAAACCAAGGAAGAAGGGATTCCAATCAGTGAAGTGATCCTGCTTCCTCCTGCAGAGCCTACTAAAATTGTTGCAGTCGGAGCTAACTACAAAAATCATACCAGGGAAATGGGGAGGCCTGTCCCAGAAGAGCCACTGATCTTCCTTAAACCTCCCTCAGCGGTTGTGGGGCCCAATGATATTATCGTCTATCCGAAGATGGCCAAGAGAGTCGATTATGAAGGAGAGCTGGCTTTGGTAATTAAGAAAGAAGCCAAGCTCCTCAGCGATAATGACAAGATAGAGGATTATATCCTGGGTTACACCTGCTTTAATGATGTCACAGCTCGAGATCTTCAGCAAAAGGACGGTCAATTCACAAGGGCCAAGTCTTTCGATACATTTGCCGCTGTCGGGCCTTGCATTGCTACCGATGTCGATCCCTCCCAGATGAAACTCAAGACTTTTTTGAACGGAAAGCTAAGGCAGTCATCCAGTTTAAATAATTTAATTTTCTCTATTCCCTTTCTGGTTAGATTCATATCCAGGATTATGACTCTTATTCCGGGAGATATTATCACTACGGGAACTCCGGCTGGGATAGGACCTATGTCTCCAGGTGATAGGGTTGACGTCCAGATTGAAGGAATAGGAACTCTTTCCAACACCGTCATGAAAATAAAATCGTAGGGGCTTGATTCATCAAGCGCACTTATGGTGCAGGATAGATGGTGCAGGATTTGGTTTATCTTGTGCAGGGTCTTGATTTATTGTAGGGGCTTGATTCATCAAACCCGCTCTTATAGAAGGTGCTTGATAGGCAAGTTGTTTTTTCATTTTTTTCTGGTTAAACTTTTCTCACCAGTTATATAATAATGAGCAGATGAGATGAAAAAGAAGTGATGAACGGACTTCACTGAATTGACCACTTTTTTTCTCCTGCTCATCTCACTTTGATCAGAAGGAGGTTTAAATGCAAATTTTTTTGGACACGGCTAATTTAGATCAAATTAAGGAGGCAGCAAGTTGGGGAATATTAAACGGGGTCACAACAAATCCTACTCTGGTCTCCAAAGAGAATTTAAAGTTTGAGGATTTAATAAAGAAAATCTGTAAAATTGTTCCGGGCCCTGTGAGTGTCGAATGTGTTTCGACAAAGTCTAAAGATATCATTAAAGAAGCGAGAGGCTTGGCCAAGCTAGCCGACAATGTAGTCGTGAAGATACCGATCTGTGTGGAAGGTCTTAAGGCGATTAAAGTGGTATCGGGGGAAGGAATCAAGGTTAATACAACCTTAATATTTTCTGCAAACCAGGCTCTTCTGGCAGCTAAAGCAGGAGCAAGATTTGTAAGCCCTTTTGTTGGCCGTCTTGATGATATTTCTCACCAAGGGATGGACCTGGTGGATGAAATAGTAACCATATTTAATAATTATGGGTTTGAGACAGAAGTGATCGTGGCCAGCATAAGGCATCCCCTTCACGTTTTGGAGACCGCCTTAATGGGAGCAGACATTGCCACCGTTCCCTTTGCTGTTTTGGAGAAAATGGTGAAGCATCCCTTGACCGATATCGGGATTGAAAATTTCTTAAAAGATTGGAGTAAAGTCAAACGCTAGATAATAAATAACCAATCGAGAGAGAGTAAAATGACTATCGAAAAAAAGTTAGAGGAGCTAAAAGAAAAAACAAAGGCAGCTGAATTGGGAGGGGGCAAACAGAGGATAGAGAAACAGCACCAGGCTGGAAAGCTTACTGCTCTGGAGAGAGTAAATCTCCTTCTGGATGAAGGTTCCTTCCAGGAAATGGATAAGCTTATAGTGCATCAAAGTCGTGATTTCGGGATGGAAAAAAAGAGAATTTATGGGGATGGAGTTGTAACGGGTTATGGCACTATTGATGGGCGGAGGGTGTTTATTTTTGCCCAGGATTTCACCGTATTCGGAGGCTCTTTGAGTGGGGCAAATGCAGCAAAAATCGTGAAAATTATGGACTTAGCCCTCAAAGGAGGCGTTCCTATAATTGGCCTCAATGATTCTGGAGGCGCTCGCATTCAGGAAGGTGTGGCAAGCTTAGGAGGATATGCCGATATCTTTTTAAGGAATGTTCTGGCCTCTGGGGTCATTCCCCAGATCTCAGCTATCATGGGACCTTGTGCGGGAGGCGCTGTCTATTCACCAGCCATAACCGATTTTATTATCATGGTAAGAGATATCAGCAATATGTTCATCACAGGGCCGGATGTGATTAAGGCAGTGACCCAAGAAGATGTTACCATGGAAGAATTAGGAGGAGCAGACACCCACAACGCAATAAGCGGTGTTGCTCATTTTGCGGCTGATGATGAGAATCATACACTGGCTTTGATCCGAGAACTTATCTCTTTTATCCCTGATAACAACATGGAAGATCCTCCCTTGAAGGAAACATCTGATCCTTCAAACAGGACAGACGAGGAGCTAAATTTTTTGGTTCCTGATGATCCCAATAAGCCCTATGATATTAGGAAGATCATAAGCGAAGTTTTGGATGACAAGTATTTCTTCGAGGTTCAAGCCCATTATGCCAAAAACATAGTGATTGGTTACGGCCGTCTGGGGGGAAGATCGGTAGCACTCGTCGCCAATCAGCCAGATCATCTGGCCGGTGCTCTGGATATCAATGCCTCGGATAAGGGAGCTAGATTTATTCGTTTCTGTGACGCCTTCAACATACCCCTGATCACATTTGAAGATGTACCTGGATTTTTGCCCGGTGTTGCCCAGGAACACGGCGGAATAATCCGTCATGGAGCAAAACTCCTCTATGCTTTTGCCGAGGCTACAGTGCCAAAGATAACTGTCATAACCCGTAAGGCTTATGGAGGAGCTTATTGCGTTATGGCATCCAAGCATATTAGAGCAGATATAAATTATGCTTATCCTACTGCTGAGATAGCCGTCATGGGTCCGGAAGGCGCTGTTGATATCGTTTACAAGCACGAGCTGGATAAAATAAAAGATTCGGCGAAGCAGAGAGAGTCAAAAGTGGAGGAGTTCAGGCAGAAGTTCGCCAATCCTTACATTGCCTGCGAGAAAGGCTATCTCGATGAAATTATCGAGCCGAAATTTACGAGGCCAAAACTCATCGCTGCCTTGGAGATTTTAGAAAACAAGAGGGATACGAATCCTCCCAAAAAGCACGGAAACATTCCACTGTAAATATGTAAGGGCTTGATTTAAATTTGTAGGGGCTTGATTTATCAAGCCCACCTTTTACAATATATGTAATGATTTGCAGGAAATGTAGATGTTTGATTTATCAAACCCGCACTTTGATAAATTGAAATAAAAGGAAGATCGGAAAAAAAGAAAAATGGATGCAGGGGCTTGATTCATCCAGCCTGCGATTGATTGATTCTTGTGTAGGGGCTTGATTTATCAAGCCCACCTTTTAATATAGAAAGGATTTGATTCATTAAACGGACATTCAGTTCGATATGGAAGAGAACGTCATTGCGAGCGACCGAAGGGAGCGTGGCAATCTCATCTCTTTTTTAAAAAAGAGAGCAATATAAAAAACCAGAAAGGCAGGAAACGAGAGAAGAGAAAAATGGCCAAAATGTTCAAGAGAGTATTGATTGCCAACAGAGGCGAGATTGCTGTAAGGATAATCCGCGCTTGTCGTGAGTTGGGCATTGTTCCTGTGGCCGTCTATTCAGAGGCAGACCGGAAAGCCCTTCATGTAAGGCTGGCTGAGGAAGCCTATTATATTGGTAAATCAGTACCATCCCAGAGTTATCTCAATATCGAAAAAATAATTGAAGTCGCAAAAAAGAGCAAAGCTGAGGCTCTCCATCCCGGCTATGGATTCCTGGCTGAAAATCCTGGCTTAGTGGCAAGATGCGAGGAAGAAGGGATTGTCTTTATCGGACCTCCCTCTGAGCCTATGAGAATCATGGGGAATAAAACCACTTCCCGGACGAGGATGACCAAAGCCGGAGTGCCGGTTATCCCGGGTACTCTTGAGCCTTTAAAAGATGAGAAAGATTTAAAGGAGAAAGCTGAAAAGGTAGGTTTCCCTGTCCTGCTTAAAGCAACGGCTGGCGGTGGAGGCAAGGGGTTGAGGTTGGTGAGAAAGAGGAAAGACCTTCTCTCGTCATTCAGGTTAGCCCAGTCTGAAGCGAAAGAGAGTTTTGCAGATCCTTCCATCTACATCGAGAAATATCTCGACAAGCCACATCATATCGAGATTCAAATCCTGGCTGACAATTTTGGGAATATTGTTTATCTGGGCGAAAGGGAGTGTTCTATTCAAAGACGATACCAAAAAGTCCTGGAGGAAACACCCTCTCCCTTCATTGATAATGAGATGCGGGAAGAAATGGGACGGATTGCTGTGAAAGCAGCAGCTGCGGTGAACTACAGGAATGCCGGAACGGTGGAATTTGTGGTTGATGAAAAGAAAAAGTTTTATTTTTTAGAAATGAACACCAGGCTTCAAGTGGAACATCCAATCACAGAAATGGTAACGGGCATTGATCTTGCCAAGAGCCAGATTGAAATAGCAGCAGGCTTTCCGTTAAGTATTAGCCAGGAGGACATAAAGCCCAAAGGATTCTCGCTGGAATGCCGAATATATGCCGAGGATCCGGAAAATGATTTTATGCCTTCCCCCGGGAAAATAATTCATCTCCGAACCCCTGCGGGAGGATTGGGTGTTCGGGATGATAACGGAGTTTACCAAGGATATGAAGTGCCTCTTGAGTACGATCCCCTGCTTTCCAAGCTAGTTACCTGGGGAAGGACAAGAGTTGAAGCCATTCATCGAATGCTCAGAGCTTTGTCCGAATACCAGGTCTATGGTATAAAAACGACGATTCCTTTTTTCAGACGGATTCTTCTTCACCCGAAATTCTTTGCGGGCGATTACAATACCCATTTCATCGCCGATCTGGAGAAAGAAAGAGACGGGGGAGGACCAGAAGAGGAGGTAGTGGCCTTGATAGCAGCAGGAATAAAAACTTATGCGGAGAGAAAATCAGGCCCTGCGTCTGCACCCAAAAGAAAAGAGAGCAATTGGAAATTTCAGGGGAGATTACAAAACTTTTCCGACAGGCTGTAAAATGAATTTTTCACTTTGGCTTGATGATAAAGAGTTTACGCTAAACCTAGAAGAGAAAGTAAAGAATGATATTCTGGTTTCTCTCGGAAAAAGAGAATATCATGTTTCAGTTGAGTTCTTAAGCTCCGATGAGATTCTTCTGAATATAGATGGCAAAATTCACAACGTTATAATCAATTCAAATTCTTCATCTCATTCTGTTTATGTGAACGGACGATTTTTCAAGATAGAGAAGAAGTCTGCTTCGCAGATTTTAGGAAAGAAAGGAGCAAAGCCCAAGAAGAGAAATGTCAAGACGTCCATGCCAGGGAGAATAGTGAAGGTTTTTGTCGAAGAAGGGGAAGAAGTAAAGGAAGGCCAGGTTGTTTTAGTCCTGGAGGCCATGAAGATGCAGAATGAGATTAAGTCCCCTCAACCCGGAATAATAACAAAGATAAATCCTGCGGCCGGTGATTCTGTAGAAGCCGGCTCCCTCCTTTTTTCTATCGAATAGGAACGGGGTAGGAAAGGTCTGACCCCATTATGAAGCCCTTTGTTTCTACGACAGACAAATAGTTCTTTTTAAATTCCTTGGATAAATTGTTATATTCTTCCTTTCTTATATAGCCGTAAATACTGCCTTTGGCCAAGGATAAACCAAATGAATCCTCTTTATCGTATTTATTGATTGGTCTGTCGACGTAAAAGGCAAAGTCGGCGACTGACCCCGCAAGGAACTATATACAAGGCACTAACCGTGGTATAATATAAAACTGCCCCTAAATATATATTTTTAGTGAATCAAATAATGTTATAGGATCAGGTTGTATTTTCGCTGAGTAATTAAATAATAATCATGAAGGCACATAAAAAGCTTAGATTACTCGTCATTCTTTTCGTTATAGTCCTTTTTTTGGCAGGATCAGGGGTGGTCATCAAAAATATTCTTCTTAACCGGATAACGAAAAAAGTACAATCAAGCTTTGAATACTCCCACCTTCACATGTCTGTTTTCCCTCCTGTTCTCATTTTAGAAGATGTGAGAGCACGCGCTCCTTCGCCCCTTTTTTCTGCAAAAAAAATTGCTGTAAGAATATCTTATGGATCGTTGTTAACCAGGGAAAGACCCTTTAATGTTTCTATCGAACGCCCGATCCTAAGACTCAATGGTACCTTTGCCGAAAAAGAGAAAGAAAACAGGGAAGTCAGCTTTTCTCTTCCATTTTCGGTAGAAGCAGGATCGATAAAGGAAGGGGAGTTCTATTTTCGGGGAAAAGAAGTGAGTTTTCAATCCAGGAATATTAATGCCCGTTTTTCCCAGAAAAAAGGTGATCTTTCTTTTCAAGCAGAAGCAGAGCAGAATATCTTATCACTGGACCCAACCCTGCCGCAGGTAGAGGGAAAAGTGAGTCTTTCTGTCAATAGACGCGGCAAAGAGATCATCATAGAAAGAATTGAAATCGATGGTTTTGATTTTGACTTTAAAGCCGAAGGGAGCTTGCTCAATCCGTTAAACCCTGATTTACGCCTGGAAACTTCTTTGAAAGCAAAAGCTTCATTCGTTGTCGATTTTCTTCATCTTCCTTTTGATTGGGAGGGGGAGGTTGAAGGAGCAGGAATTCTTACCAGAAGCAGCGAAGAGATTGCTTTTAAAGGGAACTTTTCGAGCGAGAGTCTTGTCTTGAACAGAGTCTTCCTGGGGAAAGTTAACGGAAAAATCGATTTTAACGAAAAAGCCGGCAAAACTGTAGAGTTTAATATCCAGAAGAAATCAATGCCGCCTGAATTTGTAAGAATTCATCTGGAAGAAGATAGAATTTCGGGAGAAGCTGAAGGAGTTCATCTGGATCCTATAATGAATTATTTTTCCCTGCCCTGGCCCGTAAAGTCTTGTGCCTGGGGAAGTTTTTCGATTGAAAACGAGAAACTTCAAGCGGTTGCAGAATTCAGGGAAGAGGATTTCGAAGTCGAGTCGGGTCGATTTCCTTTTGGCGGCCGGGTCAAATTCAACTGGGACGGGATGAATGAGTTTACATTTTCTTCTCAAGATCTTTCCTCTAGTTTTGGCCAGATTAACGTTGAAGGAAAAGCAGAAGTTGGGAAGGAGCTGGACATAACCATTCAAGGCGAGATCAAGGATGTAAAGCAGGCTCGACAGTTTACATCTGTGATACTTTCACAAAATTTCGAATTTCCCGAGATAAGAGGGAAAGGCAAGAGCAATATTCATATCTTTGGCGATTATGATCTCCCTCAGATTAAGGCAGATTTCGCCTTCACTCCTGGAGGCTATGATAGATTCGATGTAGATTCGGTCGAAGGTGAAGTCGAGCTAATAAGGGATGAGTTTTTTGGGAGATTCAGGATAGATGATCCTTTCATGAAGGGGAAAATTAGCCTCTTTTCGAGCCCAGAAGGGCTGAAAGTTGATATTCAACTTGATCGAGGTCTTATTGAAAGAATTTTCCCGGGTTTTGACATTGATTTTCCTCTCCGAGGAGAAGCTTCAGGAAATTTTGAAGTAAAACTGAAATATGAGGATATTCAGCTTAAAAGTACCTTCTCAAGTTCGTCGCTGAATTTCGCAGATAAGAACCTGAGAGACATAAGCGGAAAATTGGAATGGCAGGGCGATGCCCTCTCTTTCTCCGATCTTCAATTTTATTTGCATGGGGGCGTTGTAAAAGGAAACGCCAGTGTAGACCTTCGAGCTGAAGGTTTTGACATCGATATCCGTGGAGAGGATATCGACCTCTCTTCCCTTTATGCTGACGTCAAGGGGAACCTGGGATTCAGCCTTAAGGGAAAAGGCGTCCTTGGTCAGGACTTGGCCCTGGGCAATTTTGAAATTAAGGATTTGCACTATATTCATCTTCAGAAAACCGAAGCAAGGGGACAGGCGAAGCTTGGCTACTCGGAAGGAAGGCTTGGTTTGGAGTTAAACGGAAATTTCCTTCCAGGTAAAAATGAGTTTAATATTTCACTCGCTCTCCCCATCCCTGTTGACGATGAAATGTTTTCTGTTGATATAAGAGGAAGCTTCACCAATCTCGATCTCCTCCTTCCATGGAAAGGGGCCAAGGGGCGCGTTAATTATCTGGGCGAAGTTAGAGGCGGAAAGGGCTCTCCCCAGATTAAAGGAGCTATTGATTTTCAAGGGTCGGTTTTTCCGCTGGAGCGGTTTGCACATGCTTTGAGAGATTATTCCGGGCTGATGTTTGTTGAAAACAACAAGGTTTCTTTTCGCTCCCTTCAGGCCAAATTTGGCGGAGGAGATGTTCAGGGAAATGGAGAGTTGGAATTTGGAAACGGCAGGATTGAGAATATTGACCTTAAAATAGAGGGGAAAAATTTGCTTCTCTCTCCGTTAGAGAGGACCAGAGCCTTGACTGATGGCTCTTTGAATCTGATAAAGGATCCTAATCGCTTTGTATTGGAAGGAGATTTGTTAGCTCGCAAGCTTTCCTGGAGGCGTGAAGTTGACGAGAAATTTACTTTCTATTCAAGCCCTTATTATCAGCCTCGAGAAGAGCCAGGCTTTTTTGATGACCTTACACTGAACATTAGACTGAGAGCAGATGATAATGCTTGGATGGAGAACTCTTTGGGCACGGCTAGAGGCAGGTTTGATTTGACTCTAACAGGCAGTGTGATAACGCCAGTGGTGCTTGGCGATATCGAAGCTATAGATGGGGAAGTCTATTTTCAGGATAGAAAATTTAGAATACTAAGCGGACGCTTGAGTTTTATCAATCCTGCGGCCATTGAACCTTATCTAAGCTTTAAAGGAGAAACATACGTCAAAGATTATAGAGTGACTTTTTCTCTTGATGGCCCGGTTGACCGTCTCACTCCAGAATTGAGCTCTTCGCCCCCGTTACCGCCAGAAGATGTCCTGGCTCTTCTTGCCCTAGGAGAGTCTTTCAAGCGCACTTATTCTTATGATACAAGCACACTGCTAACCACTTATTCTTTCGTGTCTTTTCAGCTTTCAGAAGAAGCAAAGAAGCGCGCTGAGGGCCTTTTCGTCATTGATCGCTTCAGAATCGATCCTTTTATCATGGGTTCCTCCCCTGAGATGGCAGCTCGCTTGACTGTAGGGAAAAAAATATCGAAAAACTTTGTTATTCTTTATTCTGCCAATCTTAGAACTCAAAGGGAGGAGATTGCGCGGTTGGAATGGGAACTGACGAATGATCTCTCTATTGTCGGAATCCGGAATGAAGAGGGTCGGATTAGCATTGATGTTAAAATTCATAAGAGATTTTAGCTTCGGAGAAAGAAAACAAGCACTATTTTTTCTCCTGTTCTTCTTTATTGTTTTTTTACCCAAGGAATCTGCATCCCTGTCTCAAAAGCCCTTTCCTCTCATAGCCAAAGTATCTATCCGGATTGACGGCCAACCAGATGGTGAATCTATGGCAGAACTGATTCCTGTAAAGGAAGGAGAGGAGTTTTCTTTGAAAAAGATCACCAACAGCATTAAACAGATTTACAGGACCGGGCTTTTCTCTGATGTTCAGGTTTTGAAGGAGGGAGAGCAGGAGATCCAGCTAACTTTTCTTCTGACCAGACGGTTTTTTATCCGAAAGATTATTTTTAGGGGAAGACAGAAGGTTTCTCGTAAAGACCTAAAGGAAAGCTTGCTCTCTTTATCTGAGGGGAGTTTTTTCTCCGGTGAGAAGGTGAAAAAGGCTGTTGAAGAATTAAAGGAAGCTCTTACCAAGAAAGGCTATTTTCAGCCTGAGATTGAGGCTTCTGCCGAGAGAGATTCCAGAAGTCCCACGGTTAGTGTGATTTTTGAGATTCGCTCTGCCCAAAGGTACATTATCAAGAAAATTGCTTTTTCAGGAGAAAAGATTCTCCCTGAAGCTGAATTGAAGAAAGAAATGAAAATCAAGGAAGGGGATAAATACGTCCCTTCGGTTCTGGAAAAGGAGCTTACAAGGCTTAAAGAATTTTATGGTTCGAAGGGCTATCAAAGAACAGAGATTGATGCCGAAGAAGTAAGATTTGATGAAAGGGAGCGGAGTGTTTACCTTTCTTTAAGAATTATCCCTCACGAGAAAATAGAGATTGTTATAGAAGGAGCGCACGTTCCTTTGAGACTTCTGGAACCAATCTGGGAGCCAAGAATATTTGAAGAGTGGGGACTGGCCGAAGGAAAAGCAAAAATTATAGCTTTCCTGAGGAAAAAAGGTTGTCTTTTTTGTTCTGTCACTTCGTCCATTGAAAAAATGGATAATGAGATGCGCGTTGTGTATAAAGTCAGCCCGGGCGAGAAATTCAAGATTAAGGGTGTTTCTTTTGAAGGTCTGGAATATTTCACCTCTGAAGAGTTAACAGAAGAGCTTGCCTCAGAGGCAAATGTTCCTTTTTCGAGCTGGATAGACGGGGAAAAACTATTTGGATTGCCCGCGGAGATAATACTTCTTTATAAGACAAGAGGATTTCCTGATGCAAGAGTAAATTTGAATTTTTTCCCGCAGGGAAAAGAGGTAAGAGTCCATTTTTTTATCGAGGAGGGAGGTCAGGAGAAGATTGAAAAGATATCTTTTGAAGGAACAAACCTGTTTAACAAGGAAACCCTTCTTAAGCAGATAAGCAGCTTTGAGGGCGGATTTTTCTACCAGCCCAACCTCCAGAATGACATGGAAAGACTTGGTAACTTTTACCTGAACCAGGGCATTAGAGGAACTGAAATAAGGGCCAGGATTGAACCAATAGGAAAGAATCTTTTTTCTGTTTTTTTTAGTCTTAAAGAAGGGAAAAAAGTCAAAATTGATAGAATCGTGATTATAGGCAATATTGTTACAAAAAGACTCACCATTATCAGAGAGCTTAGAGTAAAAGTGGGAGAATATGCTCTCTATGAAAGAATACGAGAGTCGAAAAGAAGGCTTGAAAAGCTGGGTGTTTTCACAGAAGTGAAGATTGATGAAATTCCCATCTCTACTGAGAAGGAAAACTTGATCATCAGCGTCAGGGAAGGTAAGAGAAATTATGCAGGGCTTGGTGTAGGATTGGAGACCAGTAGCGAGCGCCAGACTTTTGCTCTCTGGAATAATCCGGTCAGGATTAGAGGAACGGCCGAGTTTATCAAGAGTAATGTTTTAGGTTCAGCAGCTCAACTAAGCCTCGTTGGGCAATTCAGTTTCAAAGAAAAAAGAGGGGTTTTTTCCTGGAAACAGCCCTACTTTTTTGGGCTCCCGATGCAGACATATATGAATGCCTGGCTGGAAAGGGAAGAGCGGGAGAGCTTTACCTTCGACCGACAAGGTGTGAGTCTCACAGCCATCAAGTCCGTTTCAAAGAATCTTTTGTTCCTGACGACTATGAGGTGGGCCAGGACAAATTTTGTTATCCTGCTGGTTGAAGAATCAGAAGTTAACCGCCAGCTTCGTCCTTTTTCTGCAACTTCTATCTCCGGCAGCTTCATCTGGGACAGAAGGGATGAACCTTTTAATCCAGAGAAAGGTTCTTTTTTAAGTTTTGTCGTAGAAAGAGCCTTTCCTCTTCTCAAGTCTGAGTCAAATTATTTAAAAAGCTTCATAAAGTATAAGCAATTTATCCCAGTTTTTTCCGGTGTTACATTTAGCGCCGCCTCCCGTCTTGGATTGGGAGGAGGCAGAAAGCCTATTCCTATTCATGAGAGGTTTTTTGCTGGGGGCGGCAACTCTTTCCGTGGAGCAAGGTTTGATGAGTTGGGTCCAAAAGACCCGGTTTCGCAGAAACCTGTTGGAGGAGAAGCCCTGTTTTTGTTAAACTTTGAACTGACATTTCCTCTGATTCCCGCGATTAAAGATTTATCAGGGGCTCTTTTTTACGATAAAGGCAATGTTTTCGAGAATACGACGCATTTTAGCCTGACTGCTCTTCAGAATGCTGTGGGGATTGGAATCCGGTATCGTACTCCCTTGGGTCCTGTACGTTTGGAAGTCGGCTGGAATTTGGATGCAGCTAAAGGAGAAAGAAAACCTTTAATTTTTGTTACGATTGGAAATGTCTTCTAAAAATATGCCCAAAATGAGACGACTGAATATTTTTACCCGGATTTATTTCTTTCAATTAATTAAAGTCATTTTTTTTCTTTTTATCGTTTACTGCTTTTCAGAAACAGTAGACCGGATCGTGGCTGTGGTCAACGAGCAGGTCATAACATTAACTGATCTGAGGATTGCAGAGGCATTCGGCCTCCACGATGAAGAGCTCAAGGAAAGGTCTGGAAACCTTCGACCGTTGATACTGGAGCGGCTGATTGATCAAAAACTTGTTATTGCTTTAGCAGGTGAAGAGGTCTTGGTAGAAAAGGAGGAGTTGGATTCTTTCCAGGCAAGAATAATTGAGAGATTGGGTAATGAGCCAGTCCGTAGAAAGCTTGAAGAGTTTGACCTGGATTGGGATGATTTAAGAGGCTATATCCGAGAGAAAATCAATTATCAAAAAATCATATCTCGGAAGTTTGGCCAACGAATTATTGTAAGTTTGAAGCAAATCGAGAACTATTACAAACAGAGCTATGTCTCCTCTCAAAGAGAGAAAGGCTTGGAGTCTCGACCGATGATGGAGATTCTCGACGAGATTGAATCCCTTATCATCCAGGAAAAAGTTAAAACTCAGATTAATGATTGGATAAAAAACCTGAGGAAAAAGGCGGATATACAGAAATTATTGCAGGAAATGTAGGTGCTTGATTCATCAATCCCACACTTGATTGATTTTTATGTAGGTGCTTGATTCATCAATCCCACCTTTTAAAATATATTCAATGATTTATAGTTAATGTAGGTGCTTGATTCATCAATCCCACCTTTTAAAATATATTCAATGATTTATAGTTAATGTAGGCGCTTGATTCATCAAACCTACGATTGATTGATTTTTATGTAGGGGCATGATTCATCAATCCCACCTTTTAAAATATATATATTGATGTTATATAATATCGAAAGACAAATCATTAGCTAGTAAGGAGTTATGATGAGCGGCATGGCTTTTTTGTTTCCCGGACAGGGTTCTCAAGGTGTAGGTATGGGAAAGGATTTTTATGATTTTTCATCCCATGCCCGGGAGATATTTTTAAGGGCAGATGAAACTCTCGGCTTCAAAATATCCAAGCTCTGTTTTGAGGGGCCGGAGGAAGAGCTAAAACTGACTAAGAATACACAACCCGCTCTCCTCATCCTAAGCTTCGTTGCTTATGTCCTTTTGGGAAAGGAAGCTTGGATAGCAGCCGGGCATAGTCTGGGGGAATATTCGGCCCTTGTGGCAGCTGGTTCTTTAAAATTTGAGGATGCACTTCTCCTTGTTCAAAAAAGAGGAATGTATATGCAGGAGGCTGTACCAGTGGGAATGGGTGCGATGGCTGCAGTACTTGGCTGTGGTTATGAAGATGTAGAAAAAGCTTTGACAAAGATAAAAAAGGGAGTCGTAGAGATAGCAAACTGGAACAGCCAGGAGCAGATTGTAATTTCCGGACATAAAGAAGCTGTGGATAAGGCTTTAGCTGTAATCAAGCCTCCCCGGTCTATCATTTTACCTGTGAGCGCTCCTTTTCACTGCAAGCTTATGAAGAGCGCAGAGGAGAAGCTCTCTTACGATTTGGATCAGGTGGAATTTAAAGGTCTGAAGTTTCCGATAATTACAAATGTGGATGCGAAAGTGATCCATAAAGGAGACGAAGCCAGAGATGCTTTGAAAAGGCAGGTCACGCAGCCTGTACTCTGGTTTAAATCAATGGAAATATTGCTCAAGGAGAAGGTTGACCTGTTCGTGGAACTGGGTTCAGGAAAAGTCTTGTCAGGGCTGGCAAAGAGAATCAGCAGAAAATGGACATCTCCTCCTACACTTTTAAATGTAGAAGATTCATTAACTCTGGAAAAAGCAAGAGAGACTATTTCAGGAATGCTTTGAAATTACAAGGGGACCAAATCTTATATAGTATTCTGCGGCAGAAATAGTCGCTATGGCTATAACCACCCAGAGGCCGATTTGAGAAATAAAGTTGAAGCGCCCTAGATATTCCTCTCCCAATATCAATAAACATATAGTAATTGCTTCTGAAATCATTTTGAATTTGCCAAGTCTTGAGGAAGCGATGTAGATTCCTTTGGAGGAGGCAATTGCCCTAAATCCTGTGACAGCTAATTCCCTTCCTAATATTATGACAACCATCCAGGCCGAGACAGCGCCCAATTCTACAAGGCAGATGAAGGCTGAGGCGATCAGTAGCTTATCTGCTATTGGATCTAAAATCTGTCCCAAGATCGTTACTTGCTCTCTCTTTCTTGCCAAGAGCCCATCAAGAGTGTCAGTCAGGGCTGCCAGAAGGAAGATGATGACAGCCGTGAGTTCTTTCCCCTCAAATTGACTAAGGAGCACGACAACCAAAACTGGGATAGAGAGTATTCTCAGCATAGTGAGGAGATTAGGCAAATTCATTTTCAAGGAGATATACTATAGCCTGTCCGCATTGTCAAATGTGTTGCAGGGGCTTGATTTATCAAGCCCACCTTTATTATATATATAATTATTTTCAGATATTTGTTTGTAGGGGATTGATTCATCAAATTCGTGCTTTTAATTTTAGGAAAAAGTGTTTGTTTGATAAATCAAGCACCTGCAATAAGATGAAATTGTTTATGTAGGGGCTTGATTTATCAAACCCGCACTTTTGGTTATTAGAATGATATTGATTTACTAAGCCTGGAAGAAAAAGTAACCTGTCCCTTTTTTCTTGAAAAATGGGATATGACTGAGTATATTTGTCTAAAGGATATGGCTAAGAAAAATTCCTCCACACCGATGATGGAGCAGTATTTGCGGATTAAAAAGGATTATCAGGATGCTATTTTATTTTTTCGTCTGGGTGATTTCTACGAGATGTTTTATGAAGATGCAAAAATTGCATCTCCTGTACTGGAGATTGCGTTAACCTCGCGCCAGAAAATCCCGATGTGCGGAATCCCTTATCATGCGGCTGATTCATATTTAGGCAAGCTTCTCAGGCGTGGTTTTAAAGTAGCTATCTGCGAACAAGTTGAGGATGCAAAGCTGGCAAGGGGAGTGGTGAAGAGAGAAGTGATAAAAGTTTTAACTCCGGGAACCGCTGTTGAGTTGGAGCTTGAAGGTGCTAGTGAAAGCAATTATATTGCCAGTTTGTTTCTAAAAGATAAGGGTTGGGGATTGGCTCTTATTGATTTAGCCTCTGGTCAGATGAGAGCCGCTCAAAGCGATTCTCAGGAGAAGAGGATGCTGCCTGACGAGCTCTTCAAGGTTTCGCCAAGGGAAATTGTCTTCCCAGAGGGAGAGGAAAAGCATATCATCGAAATTCTCTCCAGCCACAGCATGATTTCTATCCTGAAAAGCCCTCTGGAGGATTGGGCTTTTGATTTTTCTCAAGCGAAAAATATTTTGGAGGGTCATTTCAAGGTCAAATCTTTGGCAGGTTTTGATCTTGCCGACAAAGACATGGCAGTTTCAGCGGCCGGCGCTCTTCTTTATTATCTTAAGAAAGTAAGAAAGGATTCCCTTTCCCTGATCGATAAAGTCTCTTACGCGCAATCAGGCACAGAGATGATCCTTGATGCTACGGCCATAAAAAACTTAGAGCTCGTGAAAAACTTAAGAGATGGAGGAAGGAAAGATTCTCTGCTTGATATTATCGACTTCACGGTGACTTCCATGGGCTGCAGACTTATCCGCAACTGGCTTCTTCAGCCTCTCCTCCGCTGTGTGGATATAGAAAAAAGACTGGATGCTGTCTCAGAGTTTCTCAGCCGCACGATAGAGCGCAAAGAATTAAGAGAGGGCATGAAAGAAATATTCGATTTAGAGCGACTCAAAGGGAAAATTTCCTTGGCTGTGGCTCACGCTAGAGATTTGGTTTCATTGAAAAAATCACTTTTGCCTCTTCCCCAAATTAAAAACATGATTAAGCCTTTTTCATCAAAGGTGATAAAGAAGATTCACAAGTTTTGGGATAATGCTCAGGATCTCGTGGAGTTGATTGACAGGGCCATCCTGGAAGAGCCTGCTTTTTTGCTGACTGAAGGAAGAATAATCAAGGATGGCTTCAATTCAGAACTTGATGAGCTCAGAAAATTGAGCCGTTCCGGAAAAAGTTTTATCACTTCCCTTGAGAAGAAAGAAAGAGAAAAAACAGGAATTTCCTCCCTTAAGATCCGTTTCAACAGGGTCTTTGGTTACTATATTGAAGTTACCAAGGCCAACTTGTCCCTGGTTCCTGCTGATTATATTCGAAAACAGACCCTTGTTAATTCTGAAAGGTACAGCACTCCTGAACTTAAAGAATACGAAGAGAAAGTCCTAAGTGCTGAGGAGCGGATAGCGGATTTGGAGTATAACCTTTTCCTCGAGATAAGAGAAAAGATTTCCAAGGAAACCACCCGCCTCCAGAAAATTGCCTCTGATGTGGCTCGACTGGATGTCCTTTCTTCACTGGCTGAGTTAGCCTCCATACGCAACTATCGTCGTCCCAAGGTGAACAAAGGAGAGAAGATAAGCATTGTGGAAGGGCGGCATCCTGTTATCGAAGTCACCAATGAAGATCCGTTTATACCCAATGATACATATCTGGATAGAGCGGAGGATCAAATTCTGATCGTCACTGGTCCCAACATGGGAGGGAAATCCACTTACTTGAGACAGGTCGCCTTGATCTGTATTCTGGCTCAGATGGGCTCCTATGTGCCTGTCAAGGAAGCTGAGATGGGTACGGTGGACCGCATTTTTACCCGTATAGGAGCTATGGATTTCTTAAGCGTGGGTCAGTCCACTTTCATGGTGGAGATGCTCGAGACAGCGAAGATATTAAACAATGCTACAGAGAAAAGCTTGATCCTGCTTGACGAGGTTGGGAGGGGTACGAGCACTTTTGACGGCCTCAGCATTGCTTGGGCGGTGGCTGAATACCTCCATGAAAAGGAAGAAATAAGGGCCAAAACCTTATTTGCTACCCACTATCATGAATTGACTGAGCTGGCCTTAACTTTAAATAGAATCAAAAATTATCATGTTTCGGTTAAAGAGTGGAAAGATGATATTATTTTCTTGAGGAAGATTGTTTCCGGTCCTGCGAACCAGAGTTATGGCATTCATGTGGCCAAGCTTGCCGGGATTCCTCGGTCTGTTGTGGATAGAGCCAAGGAGATCCTTTTTAATTTGGAGAAACAGGAGCTCGATGATTCGGGACTCCCGAGGCTTGCCTACCGGTCTTCGAAGGAACGGGATAAAGCCCAGTTTCTTTTATTCAAAGATGATAGAAAACAGGAGCTGTTAAAAGATATTGAAGATGAAATCGAGAAGTGCGATATTTCTGAGCTTAAGCCTCTGGATGCCCTGAATTTTCTCAGCCAGCTAAAGGAAAAAATTAAAAAAATAAACGATAAAACATAGAAATTTTATTTATCAGATTGAATCGTAAGGAATTAAAGGTGGGGGTTAATACGTTTCTAAATCGTCCTCAAGTTCGTGGATTTCTTCTTTCACTTCATCTTCGAAAGCATCTTCGTATCCCTGGTCTTCTTCAAAAGGGGCTTCTCCTTCTTCCTTTTTTCGCTTCTTCAGAGCATTGTCATATTCATCTTTGTTTTCGTATCGTCTTAAAAAATTAGAACCTGTATCGCTGTAGCATAATTCTAGATAATCATCCTCAATTTTGCAGAAGATAGATTTACAGTGACCTGTCTGGAGGTCGCCCACTGTTTGCGCAGTCTTTGCAGCATTTTTTATGGCGTCTAAAGTCAGCCAGCTAAAAATTTCAATTTCTTCCATTAGTACCCATAAGAAAAAATATCAACTTTTAATAAATTGTCAAGCGAAAAAATAAAAAAAATAAAAAAAAAGTTTCGGGATCAGACCGGAAGAGTCATCCCCCCGTTGTGGAAATAGCTCAGTATTCAAAGAAAAAGTAATTCTGTAGAATTTGAGAAATAATCCGATTTCGAATATATTAATCTCTCATCCTGATTGATAAAAATAAGGAGATAAACATATGAAAGAAGACGTTAAAAAAGCAATAGAAGAAATCAGGCCCCATCTCAAGGCAGACGGAGGAGATGTGGAGCTTGTGGATGTTACAGAGGATGGGGTGGTCAAGGTCAAGCTCTTGGGAGCCTGCGAGGGATGCCCGATGAGGGAGATGACTCTAACCCAGGGCATTACACGCTTCATAAAAAAGAAGGTCCCTCAGATAAAAGAAGTCCAGGCTGTTTAGGCTGCAGTTTATAAAAAAGGCAAATTGATTGACCATACTGCAGCAGAATCAATGAATATTCCGTTTGACAAAGAATTTTAAAACTAGTAAACAGAGGAGAAATAAGGAAGAGAAGCATATGAAAAAAGGAAGAATGCTGATTTCAGCTGTTGCCTTCTTCTACTTTAATCTGTAGATTCTGAAAAAAGAAATGAAAATAAGGAAAGCCCTCATTCCCGCGGCAGGTTTCGGCACTCGTTTTCTACCTGCCACTAAATCTCAACCAAAGGAGATGCTATCGGTTGTGGATAAGCCCCTTATCCAGTACGGCGTAGAGGAAGCTGTTCAGTCAGGAATCGAAAGTATTGGCATCGTAATTAGCCGGGGAAAATCGTCCATCGAAGATTATTTTGACAGAAGCCCGGAGTTAGAACAGTTTCTGGAAGAGAAAGGGAAGTCTGATTTTCTAGAACAGGTTAGAGGAATTGCAAGTCTTGCAGAATTCTGCTATATCCGCCAGAAAAAAGCCCTTGGTTTGGGGCATGCTATCCTCATGGGTGAAACGTATATTGGCCAAGAACCCTTTGTGGTCCTCCTCCCTGATGATATATTCGACTGTCCTACGCCATGCACAAAGCAGCTGATGGATGCATACTCTGAGCTCGGAGCTTCGATTATTGTCCTCGGACGAGTGGATGAGGAAGGGACAAAAAAATACGGTATCGTCAAGCCTAAACAGATTTCAGAAAGGGTGTTTCAAGTTGAAGATATGATTGAAAAGCCCGGTCCGGAGAGAGCCTTTTCTGACCTTGGTATTCTTGGAAGGTATGTTTTTAACCCTGATATTTTCGAGGCAATCAAAAAGACCGATCCTGATAAAGGAGGCGAGATCCAGATAACGGATGCCATAAAGATCCTTCTTGAGACGAAGCCTGTCTATGGGTATCTATTTGAGGGAAAGCGCTATGACGCCGGGAATAAACTGGGCTTTTTAGAAGCCAGCATCGATCTTGCCTTGAAGAGGCCAGAGTTTGGCCAGAAGCTGCGGGAATATCTTAAATCACATTCGTAGGTCTTGATTCATCAAACCCACCTCTTTTTTGTATATAAATATTTATATATATTTGATTCTTTAAGCCCACACTTTTTTTCTACTGAAGGATACAATATTTTAATGCAAGGGCTTGATTTGCCCTCCCATTTTGTCGTGTAGTTTTTTGTAGGGGTTTGATTCATCAAACCCACATTTTTATCATGCATATAATTATTTTATAGGTGTGATTTATCAATCCTTGGCTGGTTCTGGCAGCTGAATAGAAAGGTGTGGCGAGGGACGGAATTGAACCGCCGACGCAGAGATTTTCAGTCTCTCGCTCTACCGACTGAGCTACCTCGCCATTTATTTGGAGGCAATTTTTTTAATCGGTGTTAAGTATAATTTTGCTCTAATGTAAAGTCAATTATTAAGTTTTTTGGTGGGGTCAGGTCTTGTTTTTTGCTTTTACTCATACAAGCGCAATTTATACTAATGCATTAAATTGCGGGTGACTGCGCTCTTTTTATAAATGGACAGGGGAGCGTTGCAAAATATCACCCTGAAGATAGTGAAGATAGTAGATATCTGTGTTGTCTTCATTCGCGCCATGAAATCTTAATGTGTTTGTATGAGACTTTTGAGGCAAGCAAAAAACAAGACCTGACCCCAAAAGTGATAAATCAAACCCCTACGAAAGATAAATCAAATTCCTGCAGATCTTATGGTCAAGAAGGATTTTACTTTCTTTCAGTTTCATATTTTGTTAGAATACTTTCCAAATTTCAGGCGGTGAGGGGATTTAGATGAAAGAGCTCTTCAAAATAAAGAGCGAAGCATAGAAACTTAAATGAAAATTGCAGCACTGCTTCCCCATGTGGAAATTTTTGGAGGTGTCAGGCGATACCTTGAAATCGGAAACGAGCTCGCGAAAAGAGGCTATTATTTTGTCCTTTTCCAGCCTGATGGGAGTAAACCCGAATGGTTAGAGTTTAAAGGTATAACAAAATCTTTCTCATCTCTGGGCGAAGAAGATTTCGACATCGGTCTCTGCAGTGAATATTCAATTTTGCCCTATTTTGAAAAATTAAACGCCAGGGCAAAAATTTTTTATTTTGTCCAGGAGGGACATAAAAAGGAAAAAGAAGTTGTCAAAAAAAACTATTATTTTCTTGGGAATTCGATAGGAATATGCAATCGAATTGAGAAGAAATACCACATCTCCTGTTATAGAGTTTTTGGAGGAGTGAATCCTAAAATATTTTTTCCTTTGGAAAAGAAAATTCGAGGAAATGAATTCAGTATACTTTGTTATGGACGGATATATAAAAGAGTAAAGCGCATAAAACACATAATCCGTGCTGTTGAAAGTCTTTATAAAAAATATCCTCGCCTTAAACTTGTTTTTTTTGATAGTTTAGTGGGCGAAGATAGAAGAGACCCTCGCCCGATGATCAATACCCGTGTGCCTCATGAATTTCACCTGAATTTACCCCAAAGCAAAATGGCGTGGCTCTATTCACAGGCGGACATTTTTGTGAGTGCTGAGAGACGGGCGGGATGGTCGAATACCACAGCAGAAGCTATGGCCTGTCAGATTCCAGTAGTCTGCAGCCGAAGTGGAACTCGAGATTTTGCCTTTCACAACCAAACCGCATTAGTTGTCCCTTTTCCTCATCCTCTTTTGTTGCGCTACCAAATCAAAAAACTCCTTAAAGATGAAGAGCTTCGTCTTCGTATCGCCCGCGCCGGATATGAGAAAATGCAGGAATTTTCCTGGTCAGCTTTGGCTGATCAATTGGAGAGAGTTCTTAAGGAACTTGTGAAATTGAATTAGGGAATTCGTTGTGATATTCTTTTAAACGGAGGAAACTGAATGAAAGAGAAAGAACTAAAGGATTTTCTTTTGAAAAAAGACGAGGTATTCAAAAAAGCCTATAAACAACACAAACAGCTTGAAAAGAAACTCGAAAAGTTAAAGCAGAAGGATTTCCTGACCGAAGTGGAAAATATGGAAGAAAAAGAGTTGAAGAAAAAGAAGCTTTTTCTTAAGGATAAGATGTACTACCTGATGACTGAATACAGAAAAGCCCATAAATAATTCAGTTATTGAAAAAATGAGAGAGACAAAAAAGCCAAGGATTGCCTTGATCGGGTCAGATTCTATGCGTGGGAAAGAGATAAAAAATGTCTTGAGCCAGAAGAAGTTTCCTATTAAGGGTATAGATTTCTTCGACCCAGATGTGGAAGAAGAATACAGCAAGCTGACTCAATTTCGGGGAGAACCCAAAGTAGTCCATCATCTCGAGAAGGAGTCTCTCTCTGGCAGTGATTTGGTTTTTCTAGCGGCAGATAAAAAAGTTAATCAAGCATTTGGGATTCTTGCTCAAAAACAAAAATTTCACGCAATCGATTTGAGCGAGACATTTAACGCTGAAGAAAAAATTCCCATCGTTGTGGCCGGAGTGAATGATGAGATTGTTTTGAAAAAAAGACCCGGTCTTATAGCCAATCCTCATCCTGTGACTGTTGTCCTTTCTCATCTCTTTCACGTTGTCCTCAAGGAATTTGGACTTTTAAAGGCCGTTTCTTTCGTCCTTCAGCCTGTTTCAGCTTATGAGGAACCCGGCATCGAAGAGCTGGCTGGCCAGAGTTATGCTTTCCTGAGCAGCTCTTCTCTTCCAAAGAAAGTGTTCAAGGAGCAGATTGCATTTAATTTTCTCTCCCATACAGAGAAGGCCGATAAAAATGGTTTTTCTTCTGTTGAGAAACAAATCACCTCAGAGATACGAAGAGTTCTTCATCCTCGTCGTTTTCTCCTCTCATTGTCCATCATTCAAGCCCCTGTGTTCCATAGCTATTCGCTTATGAGCTATTTAGAATTGAAGAGAAAAACCGATATCCAGGGCTTAAAAAGTCTTTTTAGGAAACATTCCTTTTTTAAGCTTTCCCCTCCAACGCTTTCCAGTCCTGTTTCGGTGGCAGGAGAAGATAAAATTTGTATCGGTCAGATAAAAAAAGAAGAGTCGTTTCCCAATAGCTTTTGGATCTGGGCAGTAGTGGATAATTTAACTCGAGGTTCGGCTTTGAATGCGTTTGAGATTGCAGAGAAAATTTTCTCTGGGCCTCCGGTTTAAAGAATGAAAGAAATATTCCAGCTTTTCAAACTCACTCTTGGAGAGAAAAAGAGGCTCTCTCTTGCCTTCCTATTTAGCTCATTCGTTGCTTTTTTTACATACGTATTTGTCAATTTAGTCCAGCCTATCATAGATAAAATGTTCCTTCAGCGTGCTGCTTCGACATCTGGGGGAAAAGAGGGCCTCATAGGTTTTGTTTTTAAGAAAGTCCGGGCTGCCGAGGAGCAATTCATTTGGCTTATTCCTTTGCTCTTGGTAATTGTTATCTTTGGTAAAGGATTGTTCACTTTTCTTTCCTCATTTCTGATGAGGTCCATCGGATATAAAGTCGGCAAAAAATTGAGAGATGATCTTTTTGGACATATCATCTACCAGTCTTCGGATTTTTTTGACTATAAATCCACGGGTGATTTGATGTCCCGTTTAACAAACGATGTTGATAGAATCCAGGTCGCAGTCGCAGGAAGTATGGGTGATCTCATCCAGGAAATATTTATTCTTCTTGCCCTTCTTGTTTATATATTTATCACTGATTGGCGTTTGGCTCTGATATCTTTTGTTATAGTTCCGGTAGCTGTTATCCCCCTGGCACTCTTCAGTCGTCAACTCAAAAAAAAGGGGCTACTGAGTCAGGAAAAGATGGCTCAAATCTACAATCTTCTCCATGAGACTATTACAGGTAACAAGATCGTCAAAGCTTTCACCATGGAAAAGTTTGAAATAAAAAAGTTTTTTCAGGCCACTTTGAGCTATTTTAAAGTAAGCCTTAAACTGGCCATGACAGGAAGTTTAACCTCCCCTTTTATGGAATTTATGGGTGGTGTCGTCGCCGCCTTCGTCCTTGCCCTGGGTGCGACGAAGATAGTCCAGGGACACATAAGCCCTGGCGATTTTGTTTCCTTTGTCGTGGCAATTTTTTATTCTTATACACCCATCAAGCGTTTGAGTAGGGCCAACAACTCCATCCAGCAGGGAGTGGCCTGTTATGAAAGAATACAGGAGATTCTAAACAGCAAATCTCAAATTGTAGAGCATCCCAAGGCTTACCCCCTTCCTCCTGTTAAGGGAAGCGTAAAGTTCGAAAATGTCTCCTTTGGCTACAACGAGATGATGCTTGTGCTTCAAGAAGTCAGTTTTGAAGTCATGCCCACTGAAACCGTTGCCCTTGTTGGATTGAGCGGAGCGGGGAAGACGACCATCATCAATCTTCTTTTCCGTTTTTATGATTCTACTTCGGGAAAAATTACAATAGACGGTATTGATATCCGGGAAGTAAGTCTTCCCTCTCTTCGATCCCAAATCGGTCTTGTTACCCAGGAACTCATTCTCTTCAACGATACGGTACGAAATAATATTGCCTACGGTCTGGAGGAGATTTCCCTGGACAGAATCAAGGAAGCGGCTAAAGCGGCCAAAGCCCACGATTTTATAATGAAGCTTCCTAAGGAGTACGACTCTATCATAGGAGAAAAGGGAACTCTGCTTTCCAGTGGGCAGAAACAGAGGTTGGCGATTGCCAGAGCTTTACTCAAAAACCCCCCTATTCTTATTCTTGATGAAGCCACATCGTCCTTAGATTCTGAATCAGAGAGATTAATCCAGATTGCTGTGGACAACCTTATGAAGAACAGAACAACTTTTGTTATAGCTCACAGGTTGTCTACTGTAAGGCGTGTAGACAAAATTTTTGTACTTGACAAGGGTAGAATTACCGAGATTGGCACACACAAGGAACTCTGCAGGAAAGACGGAATTTATAAAAAATTGCATGATTTGCAATTTTTAGAAGAGGAGGAAGCGGTACTATGATCCAGAGTATGACGGGATTTGCAGAGAAAAAGTTTGATTCTAAGACTCTCTCGGCTAAGATCAGTATAAGAAGCTTAAACCATCGGTTCTTGGATTGGAGTTATCGAGGGGCTCAAATTGGCGAGGTAGAAAACAAGCTCAGAGCCATCTTTCAGAAGAAACTACACAGAGGACGGATTGAAGTTTTCTTTGAATTGAATTACCTGGACCCTTCTTTCTGGGAACTTCGCATCAATGAAGACTTGCTTGAGAAAATACTTTCTTCTCTCGAGAAGCTCTCTTCTCGGATGGGAAAAAGGGTGGATTTTTCAGTGGAGAATGTGTTTAGTTTGCCTAATGTCGCAGAGTTCAAGAGAAAGAATTTCAGTGGGGAAGAAGCGGCTTTCCTGGAGAGTAGTTTTGAGAAAACATTGGATGATGTCGTGAGGATGAGGAAAAGAGAAGGACGGGAAATAGGGAAAGAGATTCGAAGGCAACTTCAGAATATAAAACAGGCTCTAAAACGGATCGAGAAACTAATCAAAAAACAGCCTTTTTTCATCCGAGAGAGATTGAAGAAGCGTTTGAAAGAGTTGAAACACGAAGCTCCTCTTTCAGAAAAAAAGATTGCCGAGGAGGCTTCCTATTTTGCTCAGCGATACGATTTGACAGAAGAGATAGCAAGGTTGAAATCTCACTTGGGTTATGTCCTTGACCTTCTTTCCCCAGAAAGAGAGGAGCCTGTGGGTAAAAAGCTGGATTTTATCGCCCAGGAGATTTACCGGGAGGCTAACACCATAAATTCTAAATCCCAGGATATTGATATAATCAGAGGGAGTTTGACTATAAAGGGAGAGGTGGAAAGTATACGACAGCAGGTTCAGAACATAGAATAGAAATGAAAAAAGCAAAAAAAGGGGACAGTAAAAATGGGGACAGGCCCCATTTTTACTCATCCTCTTTATTCTGTCCCGTTTTTTCAAGAAAAAACAGGCTGTCCCTCTTTTTTTCAAGCAGGGTGTTTTGAAGTGAAAGAATTGAAAAAGTAGCCTGTCCCCTTTTTTAGGGAAGGAGAGATTTTATGCTTTTTGTCATTACTGGCCCGTCTGGATGCGGAAAGACCACTCTGGTTAGGCACGTTATGGAAAATGTGAAAGATGTCCGGTTTTCAGTTTCCCATACAACCCGCAAAAAAAGAAACGCAGAGAAAGAAGGCAGGGATTATTATTTTGTGGCAAAGTCTGAATTTGAGCAGATGATTAAAGAGGAGAAACTGGCTGAATGGACTGTCATCCACGGGAATCATTACGGGACTTCCAAGAGAGAGATAGAAAGGAAAGGAACCAGGGGGGATCTTCTCCTGGACATAGATGTTCAAGGTGCCGAGCAGATAAAATTAAAATTAAAGAGATGCGTATTCATCTTTATTCTGCCGCCCTTATTCGAGGAGCTTAAAGCGAGGCTTGAAAAGAGAGGTCAGGAAAGTCCAGATTCGATAAAGGAAAGGCTTGAGGTTGCCAGAAAAGATATCAGGTTTTATCCCGATTTTGATTATATCATCATTAATGCCGAGCTGAAAAAAGCTTCGAAAGAACTGGAAGCAATTATTTTAAGCACGAGATGTCGCCTCGACATTAAGAAAAAAGAAATTGTTCCCATTCTCCGTAGTTTCTCCGAAGATAGATAAGAGGTTAAAATGGTCAAAATTACATTAGGAGTGTGTTCCTCAGTGAGTCTGTATAAAGCTTGTGAAATAATCCGCGGCTTCCAAAAAGAGAAGTTTCAGGTTCAAGTTATCCTGACAAAAAATGCTTCCCGCTTGATTTCTCCTCTGCTTTTTAGTGCTCTCTCTGGACAAAAAGCTCTTGTAGATCCATTTGATGAAGAATACTCGGACGAAATTCCCCATGTGGATCTGGCGAAGGAGACATCCCTTCTGCTCGTTGCCCCAGCCACAGCAAACATGATTGGAAAGTTTGCTTCCGGCGTAGCTGATGATTTTTTATCGACTTTCTATGCTGCTTCCAATTGTCCTGTTCTAATCGCTCCTTCGATGAATGAGGCCATGTATCTTCATCGACAAACCCAGGAGAATATCCAGAAACTCAGGGCAATGGGAGTAAGGTTTGTCGAGCCAGAAAAGGGATATTTGGCCTGTAAAGATATAGGATGGGGGAGGTTAGCAGCTCCTGAGAAAATTGTTGAAGAAGGGCTGAAATTGATAAAGAAGAGCGAAAGCTTAAAGGGCAAAACGGTTTTAATCACAGCCGGACCCACAAGGGAATTCCTGGATCCGGTCCGCTTTCTCACTAACCGCTCTTCAGGAAAAATGGGTTATGAGCTTGCTGAGGAAGCGCTCAGACGTGGGGCTGAAGTCATCCTTATTTCAGGGCCAACTCATATTTTTCCTCCACCAGAAGCAAAGTTAAAGAAAGTCCAGACAGCCCAGGAAATGGAGAAGGAGGTCGTGGCCCACTTCGGTCAAGCTGATGTCGTCATCATGGCAGCGGCCATCTCAGATTTCAGGTTTGCTGAGACGTCTTCCCAAAAAATAAAGAAAGAAAAATTGGAGAAGAAAATCGATGTCGTAGCGACTGAGGATATTTTACAAAAATTAAGCTCGAAGAAAGGAGCAAAAATTATCGTCGGCTTTGCTGCTGAGACAGAAGATGTTGTCAACAATGCACTCAAAAAAATGAAGAAGAAAAGTCTTGATTTGATAGTGGCCAATAATGTTTTAGATGAGGGGATAGGTTTTGAATCGGATTTTAATCAAGTAAGTCTTATTTTCCCTGACGGCAAAACGATTCATACGGAAAAAAAGAGTAAGCTAGAAATAAGCCAAATAATCTTGGATAGAGTAGAGGATATACTTGGAGGATAAAGCTCGAAAACTCATCGATCGTCTTGAAGAGAGATTAAAATTTTTTTCCCAGCTCGGAGCCGAATTTGTTTCATCACCGTCTTCTTCTAAGGAATCCCCTTATCTTTCCCTGAAAGAGAGGATCCTCAACTGTCAAAAATGTTCACTTTCTCAAGGGCGGAAAAATGCAGTTCCAGGAGAGGGAAACCTTGGAACTGAGCTTATGTTCGTAGGTGAAGCGCCTGGCCGCGATGAAGACATTCAGGGGCGGCCCTTTGTGGGAAGAGCAGGACAGCTTTTGACTAAAATAATCCATGCCATGCAGTTTAAAAGAGAAGAAGTTTATATAACGAATATTGTCAAGTGCAGACCTCCTGAGAATAGAAACCCTCATAAGGAGGAAATTGAAATATGCCAGGATTATCTTCGGGAACAGCTAGAAATGATAAAGCCCGAGGTTATCGTGACTTTGGGGAAAGTGGCCGCGGACCTTTTTATCCAGAGCAAACTGGGAATGACAGCTTTAAGAGGGAGTTTCTATGAATTTAACAATATAAAGGTGATGCCAACCTTTCATCCCTCTTATATTATAAGAAACGAAGGCAATAAAGAGCTCAAGAAAATGGTCTGGGAAGACATGAAGAAAGTAATGGCCTTCCTGGGCAAGAAATGACGCTGTATGCAGAAGTTATCCTTTCCCTTCCCTTAGACCAGTCTTTTTCCTACATTGTTCCTGAATCCTACCAGGAAATCGCTAAAATCGGCTCAAGAGTGCTTGTTCCGCTCGGCCAGAGGACTCTGACAGGATTTATCGTAAAACTTGGGAAAAGAAGGATTTCCCCGGAATTTAAGCTCAAAGAAATCGCGGAAGTATTGGATGAAGAGCCAATTTTTTCCCCGTCTTTCCTCTCCTTTACCCGGAAGCTATGCGATTATTATTACTCGTCCTGGGGAGAGCTTCTTCAGGCTTCCCTCCCGCCATCATTTATACTTAAAAGCAAAACAAGGATCGTTCTCTCTGATAAGGGAAGAGCTGCGCTCAAGGATGAGGATCTCTCCAGGGAAGAAAGGGACCTTTTAGGCTTTATCCAGAAAAGAAGCTACAGCGCTCTCTTCCTCAAAAGGAAATTCAAGGTCAAAAATCTTCCCCATCTTCTTTTCCGGCTGGAAAAGAAAGATCTAATCCTTGTCCAGAAGGAAATAAAGAAGGCAAGAAAAAAAACAACTTCAGCTGTTTCCATGAGCCAGACACAGCTTGAAATAGATTTTTCGTTGGATGCACAATCTCAAGAGGTAGCAGATCAAATCGCTCGTAAAATGGAGAAAAAAGTTTTTTCACCTTTTTTCCTTTACGGTCCCCCGGAGAAGAGAGAGGCTGTGTACTCTCGTTTGATTAAAGAGATTCTGGCAAGCGGAAGTAGGGTTTTGTTTTTGGTTCCGGAAATTGCCCTGACTCAAACCCTGATGGAAAGGTTTGAGAAAAGGCTGGGAGAAAAGGTTGCTCTTCTTCACAGTCAGTTATCAGATAGAAAGAGGGAGCTCGAGTGGCGAAAGATAAAAGAGGGAGAGGTGGATGTGGTTGTTGGTCCTCGTTCAGCTCTTTTTTCTCCCCTTGATCATCTGGGCTTGATTATTGTCGATGAGGAGGATGAAGACTCATACTATCAGCTGGAGAGTCCTTCCTATGATGCCCGGAAGGGCGCCTGGTTGAGAGCAAAGCATGAAGGAGCGGCGCTTGTCTATGGTTCAGCCCTTCCCTCTGTTGAGGCATTTTACAGGGCCAGAAAGGGAAAATATCTTTTTTGTTTAGATAGTGAGGCAAGAAAGACGAAGGTCGAAATTGTTGATGACAGGCTGGAACGAGGGCTGATTTCCTCTAAGCTCAAAGAAAGGATATCCGCAAGGCTGAAAAAAGGAGAGCAAATTTTAGTTTTCTTTAACCGACGAGGATATGCTTCTTATCTCTTCTGTTCAAGATGCAATTACATCTCCCGCTGCATTCATTGTGATATTGCCTTGACCTATCACAAGAGAGAAGGGAGATTGGTTTGCCGCTACTGCAATTATTCTCTTGCAAAAATAAATCGTTGTCCTGACTGTGGAAGCAGGATGATCAGAGAGAGAGGTACAGGCATCGAGGCAGTTGAGGAAGAATTAAAAACAATTTTCCCTCAGGGCAGGATAGCGCTTTTTGCGACAGATTTGAACAAGAGAGAGCAGGGGAGAATCCTTCGGAACTTCTGGAGCGGGAAAATTGATATTCTGGTTGGAACGCAGCTCTTAGCTCATCAGGTAGAATTACCTCCGGTATCTTTGGTTGCCATTCTTTTCCCCGAAACAATTCTTACCCTGTCAGATTACAGAGCCAGTCAAAAAACTTTTCAAACATTAAGCCGGATGATGAGGTTTCTTAAGAGCGATAATAGAGCGGAGGTTATTATCCAGACAGCCCTCCCTCATCATTTCAGTATACGTCAGGCTGCTTTGGCTGATTATTTTTCTTTCTATAGGGAAGAGTTGAGGCTCCGCCGGCTCATGAATTACCCGCCCTTTTCCCGTATGGCTGAAATTTTGTTCCAGGGTGAGAATTTAAGGAGCGTGGCCAGGAAATCAAGGGAATTTTCAACCAGGGTGAAAAGCTTCGAGGGAGATGTAGAAATCTTGGGCCCTGCCTTGGCTTCGGTTTCTAGGGTGAGAGGGATAAGCAGAGTCCAGGTCATCTTAAAGGCCCGCAGAAAGAAAGAATTGGACAAAGTTTTGAGAGAGTCACTAAAGGCAATCAAATTGAGAAAGTCGGTTTGGGTTTATGAATGAAATAATAAAAAAAAGGGGACAGGCTACTTTTTCTGTTGGAAGAATATTTTTAGGCGTCAGCCCAGTCGGCAAAGTATACGGTTATATAGCCTGTAGCTTCCACCCCCCTGCCATCCAGGTCATGACCAATAAATCTTATTTCGGCTACAGCCCATATGACATTTAAAGTACCGATCAGAGCATTCAAGGGAGCGGCATTCTTGGCTTCTGCTCTCACTGCCACAATTTCGACATCCACAGAAGCGTCAACTTCACAAACAACTGCAAGCCTGCCTTCGAATGAAACGGGGACAGGGTTTCCTTCAGGGCTCGTGTAAGTGATTGTATAGCGGTCAATCATTACACTGGTTTTGTAGGATTCTCCAGGAATAAGGTTCTCTGGTTTCTTAAGCTTCGCCTCTAGCGTAACCACAAGAGGATTTGTCAGGTAGCCTCCTCCTGTTTGAACATCTGATACAAGATAATCTGCATCTCCCCCGCCTACATCCATCCCGACTATTCTCGTGATCGTAAGAACAACGCCGGACTTTTCGTTATCGCCCACTGTGTTGTCGCAAGAAAGAAGAAAGAAAAAAACGCAAAGGATTGCAGTAATTTTTAGGTAATTTCTTGTTCTTTTCATTTTATGCATCCTGTTATTTTATTATTCGAGGAGTGATAAAAATGATCAGCTCTCGCTTTTGTCTTGTTCGAGCGAAATTCTTGAAAAGGCCCCCCAGTATGGGAATCTTATGGAGCAAGGGAACTTTTTCTCGGGTAATAGAATCTTCAGTCCTGTAAATTCCTCCGATAACGGTTGTCCCTCCATCAATAACCATGACTGTGGTTGTTGCGCTTTGAGTGGTTATCGGAGGAATTCCGTTGACCAGGTTGGCGAAGTCGGCAGCGTTGTTCCTTATTTCAATATCCATGATAATTGTTCCTTCAGCCGTAATCTGAGGAGTGGCTCTAAGCTCTAATGCTGCGTTAACGAATCTTGTGGTTGTGGTAAAGTTAGCCACCGTCTGGACAGGAATCTGCCTTCCCTGGATAATTTCTGCCTGCTGGTTGTTCTGAGTGGTTACTGTGGGGCTGGAGATTATTTGGCCCTGGCCTGAAGTTTCAAGAGCAGAAATAGCCATATCCAGTCTGAAGGTATCCATGACACTGCCAAAAGAGAGACCGATTGCGGTATTGAATGCAGGGGCAGGGAGGTTTATAGCATAACCGCCCAGAGGCCCTCCGATTCCTTTGGTGCTGATTCCTTGAGGGATTAGAGCCCCGTCAGCTGTTATATCACTCGGGAATTTTAGGGATGTCTGGTTGCCATGAAGAGGATCCATTATGCTGCGAAATCCCCATTGGATACCGAGGTTGCGGACAAAGGTGGTAGTGGCTTCCACAATCCTGGCCTCGATAGAGACTTGTGGAGTTGGCGTATCAAATACAGCGATGAGTTTTTCCAGCGTACCGATCCTGTTTACCACATCAGAAATAATCAAGGTGTTTGTCCTCTCATCGACAATGATTTCTCCCCTTTGGGAAATTCTGGTCCTCAGAAGACTTTCAACATCTCCAGCTCTTGCGTAGGAGAGGTCAAACACTCTAACCTGGATGGGACCGGCTAATTCTTTGCTCTCTTCCAGCTTTCTCTGCTCTTCGTCTTCTCGAGTGAGAGCTGCCATAGGAGCAATTCGGAGAACGTTCCCATCAATTGTTTTTCCCATTTTGTTTAACTTAAGAATAATATCGAGAGCTTGATCCCAGGGAACATCCTGCAAGTCGCAGGTGACAGCCCCTTGTACTTCTGGATCGAAAACGACGTTCAGTCCGGCAAAATGTCCCAGATAGAGAATAACATCTCGCAGGTCAGCATCCTTGAATTTCATGCTGATGATTTCTCCAGCATATCTTACTTCGGGTGCTTCAAGGACTGTAGGCCTGACTGGAGTGACGGGAACCTCTATGACTCGTTCTGGTACTACCGGAACCTCGGTTGTTGGCACGGGAGGTGCTACCTCTTCTTCAGTGGGAGTCGGGGGAACTGGAGGTGCTGGTCTTGGAGTCGGGGGGGCCATGGCTGGAGCAACTCGAGCCATTTCATCTTTATAGAATTGGAAAATAAAATTCTCTTTCTCAGAGAATAAAGTGTAGAATTTGGGCCGATCAAGGTCGAAGACTAATCGAGCGATTGTGTAAGGGGGAGCCGTTTCAAATTGTCCCGTTCTTACTCTTTGGATATCCAGTTTTCCTAATGGATAGCGGAAAGTGGGGTCAGGATATAATGTGTGAAAGAAGTCAATTACCAAACGCAGGGGATTTTCGAGAGCAAATATCTGGGTTATGGCTTTTTCGTCCAGTTTTGCTGTGACACTAACCATGCCCTTTTCCTCAAAGATGCCAACTTCTTTGAAGAGTAATTGCTTCTTAGGCCATTTTTTAAGTTCTTCTTCCGTTGCAGAATCTATCATGTATCCATTTAAAGTTCTTTGGATTCTATTCAGCTCTACAATTGTTTGTTCCTGCTCGGTATAGATTCTGTATGGCACTTGCTCTTTCAGGTCTATTAAAACATGGATATCGTTATCCTCTATTTTTTCTATCCTTATGTCCTTAACGAGCAAAGATTCTCCTCGGCTGATTTGAAAATCTTCTGCTGTTTCTGCGTTATCAAACTCAAGCACAATTGTTGAAGGAGTATCTTTTAAATAGTATGTTTCAGAGATGGCTGGAGGCGCGCTCGTTTCAAATATTATTAGTGTATTGAGTTTTTCAGGTTTGACAGATATTTTATTTATGGTGACTAAGGCTTCATTGTTAAGAACATATCCGTTTAATAAGGCAAGCAGACAAAACACAGAAAGAATTTGGAAAAAATTTTTCCATTTCATGTTACCGCTCCTCTGGGTGAATTTCTTTGACAATATCTCTTGGTTTAAATAAAGGAAAGCCTCTTTCTTTTGTTTTCCGGAAAGTAATAGTAGATTCTTGAATTGACAAAATGAAGCCGTCAGAGAATCTTTGTCCGACTTTGACGAACAATGGGAATTCCTGAGGACCGGTTACTATAGCGGTGAATTTTCCTCTGGCCTTGACAATACCTATAAGGGTCATATCGTCGATATAAATTTCAGGCTTTCCGCTAGGCGAGGTTTCTCTCTTGGAATCTCTGCCTGCGAGTAAATCCATGAAAGGATCTTTCCTCCCTGCACGCTGGTAGGCAGGAAAAGTCCTTTTTGGCATCTCAGCGCTGAGTTCTTTCGCTAAATCCTTTTTTTCCTCTTTTTCTTCCTGAGATAAGATGGGCAGGATAAACAGACAAATAAGACTGAATAAAAGAAAGAGATATGCTATTTTTTTCATTTTTTTTCTTTCATCTACTCCCCTTTCCAGGAGCAGTTTCCTCACGAAAGATGTATGTTTTTGCTGTATAAGCTGCAGATATGGTGGAGGTATCTGTTTGTTTTCCAAGGGATTTAATCGAGAAATCCTCTATATTGAAGAGGCGCGAAAAATTACTCAAGCGGTCGAAGAATATCGCTAGATTGTGATAATTTCCTGTTATTTCTATTGATATCGGCCACTCATAGTAGAATTCCATGTCGACTTCTCCCTTAGGAAGAAATTTTACAATATTAAGACGAGAATTAACGGCGAGTTGCTGCATTTTTCTTAAAATGTCCCATATTTCTTTCCTTTTAGGAATGATAGCCTCGAGCTCGTTCAGAATTTTCCTCAAGTCAATTAATTCTTCTTCAATTTTACTCAGTTGCAGATTTCTTTGCTTCAGATTCGTTACTTCTGCTTCAGTTTTCTCCCTTTCTTCTTTAAGGGCTGTTAGTTTGTTGTTTTGAGGTTTGAAATAGATAAAGAAGATAAGGGCAAAGACAATCACCGCCAGGAGGATGTGTCCATACCAGGGCCATTCTTTCATTTTGCTACCTCACTTACATCTTTTCCTGATGATGATTCAGTTGCTGGTTGGACAACATAACTTGCATTTAAGGCAAATTCTAAGTATTGATTATCTCTCGACGTCTTCTGAGTGGAAGAGAGAAGGTTGACGTTGAAGAAATAGGGGCTTGTTTCTAAACTATAAATATAATCTGCGATTAAGTTGTTAGAAAGAGCTCTCCCTTTTATATGAACATTCTGTTTGTCGTAAGTAGCTTCTGAAAGCCAGACATAGTAAGGAATGTGTTTGCTTAACTCATCCATTATTCTTACTGCAACCTGCTGGCGTGGCTTTATCTGGTTGATGAGATTTATTTTTCTCTCGAAGAGGCTTTTTAGTTCTTGTGCTTCTTCTAACTTGCCCAGAACATCACTGAGCTTATTTTTTTCTACTAGTGCTTCTTCCAGGAGACCTCCCTCCTTATTGAAAGCACTTCTTTGGTAAAAGAAAAGAGCTGCGGCGGCAAAGACAACAAGAAGATAGATTAAGCTCATTTTTGGAGGTTTTATTTCCCTTCTGGCGTCTTCGGCCGGGAGTTCTTTTGCTTCAGGCTTTAATAAATTTATCCTAATCATGATTTTATTCCTCTCCCCTCCTGGTGGCAAGTCCAGTAGCGACTCCAAAAAGAGAGGCCATATCCCGAAGATATACAGAATCTAATTTCTTTTCGTTATAAAAGATATTTCTAAAAGGATTGAAAAGCTCTGTATCTGTATTAAACTTCTGTTCAAAGGATTTCGGCAGGTCTTTTAGCTTGGATAATCCGCCGCTCAAGAGAATTTTGTCAATTTTCTTTTCACTTCCTTCTCCAGATTCGTAGAAAGAGAATGTTTTTTCAACTTCCTCAAGGAGGTTCGCAGTGTTCGCGTCAATAACAGCCTGTGTCTGTTCAGGTGGCATATCTTTGACAGGAATTCCCTTGAGTACTTTTTCTGCCTCGTCAGAGCTGACTCCCAGGTCCTTTCTTATATTCTCTGTGAAAAAGTAGCCACCGATGGAGAGATCTCGGAATAATTGAGGCGTTCCCCTGTCGGTAATGATGATATTGGTTGTATGTGCCCCAAGATTAATTAAAGCAGTTGTCTTTTCTCGGAAAATCTCCGGATAATTTATCTCCATCGCATTTTGAAGGGCAAAAGCATCTACTTCTATTGCTTCTAAGTTTTTGCGAGCTTGATTAACAACATTACTGTAATTGGTGATTTTTTCTTTTTTTGCCGCTACAAGAAGAATATCCAAAGCTTTCTGTTCTGAACCTGAAGATGGTTTCAAGATAGCATAATCCACACTTGTCTCTTCATAGGGATAGGGGATATTGTGCCTTGCTTCCCAGATAATGGATTCTGCTAACTCTTCTGTTTCCATAGAGGGAAGTGATATTTTTTTAATAATCACTGAACTGCCAGAGACAGCGATATTAACGTTTTTGTTCGAAATCTTGTTTTCATCAAATATCATCTTTATAGTTTCGACCACAGCTTCAGAGTCCATGATTGTTCCTTCTACGATTGCGTCATGAGGTAGGAACTCAAGAGCTATATTTTCGACTTCAAACGAGCCTTCTCCCTCTTTTGCCTTTGGTTTTAACTCGATAGCTTTAATAGAATAGGAACCGATATCCAATCCAACTAATCCTTTCGCTTTTCCGAGGCCAAACATTTTCTCTCTCCTTTTTAGTAGTAAGCTTATGCTTGAGTGCTTTTCTTGAATTTCTCCCTAAGTTTTTTTTCCACTTGCCCTGGGACCAAATCTGTAAGACCGCCTCCTAACATGAAAATTTCCTTCACTAAATTTGAACTGAGGAAAGAATAGCTGAGATTGGGCATCATAAAAAGTGTCTCGATTTCTGGGTCAAGCTTCCGATTCATCAAGGCCATTTGAAATTCATATTCAAAATCTGAGATGGCTCTTAAACCCCTTATCACAATATTAGCGTTATTATTTTTTGCAAATTCAACGAGTAGACCATCGAAGGCTTTCACCTCGATATCTTTGTGATCGACGAAAAAATCCTGGATCATATTCATCCTTTCTTTAGTCGTGAAAAGAGATTTTTTTTTGGGATTGTTTACGACTGCAACCAGTATTTCATCGAAAATCTTCAATCCCCTTTGAATAATGTCAACATGCCCGCTTGTGATAGGGTCAAATGACCCTGGATATACAGCTCTTTTCTTTTCAGGTGCGTGAATTCTTTCGCTCATCTTGATTAAGCTACTACTATCAAAAATATTTTACTTTGTCAAACCAAAAATATATCTTGAAATTTCTCCTGGTTTGATCATATTTTGGTTTATTGAACACTGAATAATTTGACAATTTTTGCCAATCTAATATAAACGCAATATATATTTTTACAATGTCATTGCGAGCCCTGAAAGGGCGTGGCAATCTCTTAAAATGAATTAACGAGATCGCGCAGCCTGTTCCGAGCAAAGCGAAGGAATCTTCTTCGCTCCTCGCGATGACACTGGAATAATTGCGTTTGTATTAATTCGAGGATGAGATTCATATTTGAGTTTTTTCTCATCTCTTATACCTTTCTAATAAAGCAGCTAAAGTTGAGCCCTGTCAGTTACATATCGTTGCAGAGTTGGGTTATAGCGTCAATCACCAGAGGGGAGGATTTCAAAGGGTGAATTTTAGGGTAATTTCATCACCCTTAAGGGTTAAGGCCCTCATCTCTGCAGAGGAAGCAATAAAATGGGATCAGACTTGCAAAACTTGAATAATTGCGCTCATTCCTTTTTTTTGAAGGGATCTGATTTGTCAAATTCTTCTTTTTCCTGTAGGGGCTTGATTCATCAAGCCCGCACTTTTGAAAATGTAAAAAGAGGACAGTTCCGTTTTTTCTGCAGATATGTTTTCTTGTGTAGGGGTTTGATTCATCAAGCCCGCACATTTTGAAGATATACCAATCTTATATGCCGGATAATACGTTTTAGGGTGTAACTTGAGGGAACGTTTTTATTTTGCCTCGGGTTAACGTCCTCATTTTACTTTGGGAGTATAATAGGATTAAAATATTATAAAGATTAGCAAATAATCCAAAGGCCAGGAGGTTTCAAGCGTGATATGCTTTCTCTTTTGAGCTTAACGCCATATCAGCCAGGAGAAATAGATGAAAGAAAGCAATTTTTTTAAATTAGTATTTGCTCTCACAATAATTTTTTGCTCCACTTTTTTCTGCTTCTGTGAAGACGATGAATCATATGTCAGGAAGAGAGAACAGATGGTTCAGGCACAACTTAAGACACGAGATATAACTGACAAACAAGTCTTGGAGGTCATGGGAAAAGTTCCCC